>JAABUL010000581.1_pt1 | contig 77630 bp, 141 predicted proteins | sample 5559151 | NCBI WGS metagenome assembly JAABUL01 (sample SAMN10711876, study PRJNA513368) | rock metagenome | isolation source: Antarctica rocks | place: Antarctica: Victoria Land, Pudding Butte sud
GCGGCGCTGGAGGTGCTGCAGGACTACGACCTGAGCAGCGACAGCAGCAAGGCAGTGTTTGGCAGCGGCGCAGCGCAGCCAACGCAGCAGCCGGTGGCTACCGACATAGCGCCGGCCGCGCCGGGGGAGTGCGTCGACCCCGACGCATTCCTGAACTCGATCCTGGCGTGATTTGTTTTTCGTAATTTCGACTTCTGGTTTTTTCAGCTTCTTCGTTTGAATTTTGTCGACTTTTTCCGAGGTGTTTCAGCTTTGGCGGTCAGGAAGGGGATTAATAACATGATTAGTAACATCGTGTTAATAATTAATTAATTACAAACACACCGAGGGAATTAATCTGCCCACACAACACATCTTCCACAGATCCAGCTCGTGCCTGGTGATGCACCTCCACATTACTTTCTCTACTTCAAGCCTCAAGCTCGCTGCAATCTGCCGTTCCCTGCACTATCGTGCAAGCAGCGCCTGAGCCGACCTCGCCATCATGCAGGCCTCGATTCCATGTCAGTCCGCCCGCCCAGTCACGGCAGCACCGCACAGGTCCCTGCAACAGCTGAGCAGCCGCCACACAGTTGCGCATGCACTGCAGCCGCACTGCGCGCGGCAAAGCAGGCCGGCGCGCCTGGCATGCACGCCCAGAGCAGCCGGTAATGCTGGGGCGTGCAGCTGCACATGCATACCTACAGTCAGGCGTAATGCGTACCAGCTGCACCGATGGGCACACGGTTCATCAGCTGCTCCGCCTGCTGCAGGCAACTTTCACACCGGTGTGGCGGCGGCGGGGGCGCAGCTGAAGCCGGAGCTGCGGCAGGCGCTCGACGACTTTGTTGGCCAGAACAAGATTGTGTTGTTCATGAAGGGCACGCAGCAGGTGAGTCGTGAGCTCCTGTGCGTCATATTTGCAAGGTCCTGGCATGGGCTTGGCCACTGTGGTGGTGCCAACGGCACGCTAACCGGCCGCCTGTGTGCCCGGCGCAGTTCCCGCAGTGCGGCTTCTCCAACACCTGCGTACAGGTGCGGTTTTACACTCGATGCGCAGATGCTGACCCGCTGCAGATGATTCTGTGCTGCTGCAGATGCTTGGGCAATTCGCTATGTTTCACTAGCATACCGTATGCACTGTCACTGCACAGATCTTTCATGCGCTGGGGGTGCCGGCGGACCAGTTCACCTGCGTGAACATTCTGGAGGACGAGTCGCTGCGCTCGGGGCTCAAGGAGTACTCGCAGGTGAGGCACTACTGTTTGGCATGGTGATGCGAGATCAGGCAAAGGCGGCGGCAGCTGGAAGCTTGCCAGTCCGTGCAGAAGAATGCGCAAGGCACAGCTTGGTGTTCTGAGCTTGATTATGGCTGCATGTGCAGTGGCCGACGTTTCCTCAGGTGGGTGGAGAACTCCTCGCCTGCATATCTGTTGTGCTGTTCTATGATTGACGGACGGGCAACTCGTAAATGACCTAAGTGCTGTCAGCATCCTCATTGGCGACAGAGTCCGAATGCGATCTGAGACAGCAAAAAACGGTGTGTCCAGGTGTACATTGACGGCGAATTCTTCGGCGGCTGCGACATCATGATTGGTGAGGGCGTTTCGCACTGTCTGTTGGGCGGCCAGCCGGCTTTTCCTTTGCGTGGGGCACTCGCGCTCTGGTATGGTTTTTGCGAGCAAGCAATGGCTGGAAAAGTGGCATTGACGACACTCCATTTCCTTGTCACCCGCAGAGAGCTACCAGCAGGGGGAGCTGCAGGAGGTTGTTGAGCGGGTGCTCAATGAGTGATCTGCACGCTATTTTCTGCGGCTGCTGGGGCTTGGCAGCTCACAACAAGTCAGCCCAGCCACAATGTGTATACTAGATCGCGCAGCCGCGCTTGGTTTGATGCCTGCAGCTAGTTGCAACCACAGGAAGTCCCTCGCTGACGCCATCTGGTCCTTGGATGCCCAACCTAACTAAAACACAGTCGACCCTCGCAGCACGATAATCTCTGTGATTCACACACGGCTACAGTCAATATTTCGTTTGCATCACTAACCCTGTTGCGCTTGACGGGCGCCTGTCAGCTAAGATCAGCCTCGAGCATTCCACAAGACATGTGTTCTCAAGAACAGCCAGCATTGCCGTGCTGGAGGCTCGCCAAGTCAATGGCGGGTACGCCCTGCGGGCGCGACTTTACGGGCCGGTGCGACGCAGGGTCGGGCCATGCATCCCCCCCTTCTGACACTGCGCTCCGGTCAGTGTCCTGGCCGTCAATCGCGTCCAGTCGCGCCGCCGCCCGCAGCCGGGCAGTGCCGCCGCGCGGATTGCCATCGACGAGCGCCTCAGCGGCCTGGCAGTGCAGCACACAAGGGTCAGACATCGATGGTCTCTTGTTTGCAGGTGGGTGCAATGCAGGCAGGGACTTCCTTCGGACGTGCTGGCGTCCACAGCAAGACATGCCAGCACACAATTTCGATTGGATATCGTGTGATGGGACCAACACCTGCTGTGGCGGCGGGATGGCAGACTGTGTGCCCACCACGCCTGAAGTCCGCGCCAGCCGCCTGCCAGGACACGACAGCAGCGTTGCCTGGCGGATCTGGTATCAATGCAAGGCAGCGCCACCGACAAATCAGGATGTCCTGGCGGCGCGCCTGAACTGGTCGATGCAGGCATGCAGCTTGTCCCGCTCCGCATCAAACTGCTCCGCTCTCTGCCTCAGGGTCACGTTTTCGTCCCGCAGGCTCTGAAGCTCCTGCACGGGGCACCCCACGCATCATCGCGCCATCCCTGAGTATGCCCATACTTCATTCAGCGGGATGTCAGTGACGCCGAATAAAAACATTCAGAGACTCGCCTGTCGCAGGCTGTGCACATCGCCTGGCAGTAGACTCCCCTGGTCATCAGCCGGCATGTTCACCAGCGCCGCGCTGCGCTGACCCTGCTGCAGGTGCATGGCCGCGCAGCGTTGGATGCAGGCCTTCATGAACGGCATGCATGCCTTGCTACAGAGTGGCGTGCATTGCATCAGACAGCAGCGCGTAAAACACCTGTTGTTGAATCAGAGCGAGGCCACATCTCTGCAGTGCCGCAGCAATGCTGGTGAGCGCTGTGCCGACTTCTCCCAGATTACCGGGTGCATCCGCATCCCTGCGAATGAGCAGCACCTTTTCATCGAGCTCCAAACGGTTTGATAGCTGTATGCGCAGATGCTGCTGCATGACATTGTCTGCGACTTCAGCTCCTCACTGACCGCAACAGCGGCTCCAGATGCGCCAGCGCATCATCAAGTGTCTGCCCTGGGTAGGCGTTCTGTGCCGCTGACGGCGACGGCAGTCCCGGATGGGATAATGGCGCAGGCGGCTGTTTGAAGGACGACGTCCGTCGCCCAATGGCGCTGCAGCACGCGTTGAATCCCTAGTCATTCACGCTGTTTCTTTCTTATACAATATACACAAGCCACATGCCAGATGCCGCTGAGGAGCGGCTGACCGCCAGCTCTGCAACGGCTTTCCGCTAATCCAGTCAACCCTGTGCGACAATAGTAAGCCCACCTAAAATCGAGGGGGTCGCTGCCGTTCGTAATCCGCAGTCGGGACGACCCGTACTCCAGCCGCGGCGAGGTGTGCGGCCGCCTTTGGTCCGTCAGCACGCGGCTGCCGCTGATCTGGGTTCGCCTGTACGGCTGTTTTGGAAGCGACGCTTTCGGAAGCGGCGCCGCCGGCGCCCGCTTGTCCGGCTGCTGCTTGCCCGCTGCCCGGCTGACGTGGCGGCCCCTTAGGCTGGAAGCAGTCGGCACAGGTGCCTGCATTCTCGGAGCGGATTGTTGGCGACGTTGTCACAGCAGTGGGTTGGGGACGCGCACACACACCAAACAGAGGGGGTTCGTGACCGTGGCGGTAGTGCTTGCAGCCTCCAGAGGCTTTTCTTCCTAGCCGAAGGGGGCACCTTGGATCCAGGCTGCAGCCTTGAAGTTGTGCTGTGCATCGTTGTGCTGCCACCATGCATTTCGGTGCCAGGTTGACTCGGCCGCTTCGCTTTGATCTTGGAACTCATGACATCCCGCTGCTACACAGGCAAGAAAACGCGGCAGCCTGGCGCACTTCACAGTGAATACCACAGAGGATTCATCCTTCGCACGATTGAATGGTGCTACAGCTGGCCAACACCACAGCCCACCCTGAGGCGCGCACGCTGGGCAAATTCGTCAAACGCCGACGGTCCTGGGCGATGGTTCCAGAACTGAGGCGAATCACAGTAACGATTCCGAAAGATATGAATGTCTGTCCCCTGATTATCGTTGTCAACACAAACAGATTGGCGCGTGTGCGCACGAGGGATGGCGGGGTTTTCAGTAAGCGCAACAGCTTCCGAAGGACGCAGCCCACCGTCTGCTGATCTTCCAGATCTACACAGTATCAACCGAAGAACCCGGTCGATCATGCGATGCCACAGCCTGTGGCAGATGCCACTTGCTCGCCGCAAATTTTCCCTGGGTGCCGGAATGTGCAAAATCCCTTGATGCACCTCTGGGATGGGCCACAGTCGACTTGCTGACCAGGCTTTCACGCTTCAAACTGCGAGCTCCTAGGTAGGTATATAAACATCATTCGACCGTTCAAACGGTGTACAGCAGCCGGGCTCACTTGTTCTTCTGGGCAGACAATGGGGCCGAGGCATTTGCCAATGGCGGCGACCGTGCGGCCTCCAGGCTGTCCATCCACTTGAGCAGCTTGCACGCATGCGCCAGATCCAGTGGCTCGCCTGTAAACGGAGGACGTCAGGTTTGTATGTGCCTTGTGTGATTAAGAGCTAGCCATCGACTGACTGTGCAGCTGACCACATCGTGCAGACCTGCTAGTGGTATTCGGAGCATGCATTGCGTCAAACATACATCAGGTATGGAAACTGTGCATCAGCACGACTGCGAAGGTCACCTGGTCGCTTCGCTGGCGCCCGCGTGGCGGACAGGTAGAAGGGCCCCGTAGTGGCCCAGGCGTTGTTTGTCGGTGCAGCTGTGAAAGTGCTGCTGAGCGCCGACAGGGGCGCAGCGGTCTGGACCGGCAGCCGCTGCTGCCGCCCGTAGGCGCTGCCACTGCCGCCCGCCGCCAGCGGTGGCACCTCAGCCGCGAGCGTCACCCGTAACGGCTGCAGGTCCAGCGGCGCGATTGGCGGCAGCTCCGGCAGCTGCGGCGGCGCCGCCGACACGACCGGGAGCGGCGACGCGGGCCGCGGCGGCTCCAACGCGGCCGCCAGCGCCGCCGCCGCCTGCGGCAGCTGAGCGGCGGGCTGCAGGAATGGCGCCGCCGCCGGCTGTGGGCGCTGCCAGCCGGGGAAGCGCCCTGGGCTGAGGATGCGCGGCGACAGCGCGCGCACGGCGGCGGTGATCTGCCGGCTGGACCGCTTCTGATGCGGCGGCTGGCGCGGGACGGCAGAGGCGGTCCACGCCGCGTCCAGCAGGTGGCTCTTGCGCCGCGCCGCCTGCTTGGCGGCCGCCGCGGGCTCTGCCGCGGCTGCTGCGGCGGGGCGCTTCTGTGCGCCGCTGGCCTGCAATGTGAGTGCAGTGTGAACGCAGCTTCGTGGTGAGAACGTGTATATTTATTCATTCCTCCCAATGTAGAGGCAGCATCCACAAGATCCAATCTCCAATTCTCTGTGCAGTCGGCCAGAGCACCATCTAAACTTGATCTCCGCTTGCAGGTTCAAAGCGGACCTTGTCAGGCGTAGGCGCGGCTGCGCGCTCGTCCTGCTGGCGGCTGTTGAGGTCCAGCGCCTGCATCGGCGACCGCCCCTGCTGTTGCGGCAGCTCCAGCAGCGTCGCCGCCGCGATCGAGTCCTCCTTTGACAATTCCGGCGCCTCCGCTGCCGTGAGCCGCTGCGCGGCTGCAGGTGCCTGCTCGGGCTCTGCGGCGGCCGTCCCACACCCATTCGCCGCTTTCCGCAGGCCTGTGAGGCACACAGGATGTGAATGTCACGCACACAGCAGTAACAATGTCTGCTGCTGCTGAGATCGGGTGCCTGATCAGCAGACAGAGAGCACCAGGGCTGCAGGCGACATTGATGGCTATCAAAGACGATTGCAGATTCAAATGCGGCACCTGCGGCAGCTATTGTGCAGGCGTCGATCTCTGGCCCAGCGGCCTCCTCTGTGTGCATCGCCCCGCTCTCTGCAGCACACGAATTGCGGGAAAGTTCACCATTGTGCCATCGCGCCTGTATGTCGCTCTGCTGTGTCGTACAAAGCTGAGACTCCCAGGCATCGTGCGCCGCAATGGCTGCACACCATGCACGCGTGGATCTCAGCAGCAATGCCAGTCGACGAAGGCCTGCTGGTGATGGCAAACAGCACATGGTGGTGGCAATTGCTGCGGCTCACCTGTCGCTGGCAGCTGCACTGGGCTGTCCTCCTCCACGGCCGCCAGCTTGGCCTCGAAAGTTTTTGGCGGGCTGCCGGCGGCCACGGCCGGGCTGGCAGGCTCGCTCTCCGCCGCTGCGTCGCTCGCCGACGACAGCGCTGCAGCGCTGAGTGCCCTGCTGACCCGCACGACTGCGACGGGCGCCGGAGCTGCGGCACTGGCTGGTGGGTTGTTTTTGATGGTCGAGCCCATTGGCGTCACCTCTGCCTCCCTAGAGATGCCAATGGCTACTCACTCAGCCCTGATTCGATGATGTGGACCGCGTGACCTCAAGTGAACTGAGCAATTGCTAAATGCTGATGTCCTGCGTCACAACACTCTGCACTTGCATTTGGGTATAGATCACAGCACGAGAGCAGCAGACACCAACCCTGGGCTGGTGGGCAGGGCCTTCCTGCGGCGCGCGGCGACACCGGCGGACGGCGGCGGCAGCAGCACCCGGTCGCCTGTACTGATGGCGGAGTCCGGCGGGCTGGTCGTGCGCTGCGCGTAGGGCGCCGGCGTGGCCACATCGATGACGCCTGCACAGGTGCATGATAAGCGAATCATCAAGGCGGACAGACATGGTTGCCTGACGATGACTTGCTGGCCTCTTACAGATTCTGCCACGTTGTGACATCGTGAGTGTCCCTGCACCAGAAAACTATATGATGCAGCACAGTGTGCACAGTGGCAGCGATAGATGGCCCCGAAGGCCGCTGATGTGCCTACCTGAGTTTCGGCGCCTTGCGGGGCCTGACCGCCTGTGCAATGCCAGGGACATGAAACCGCTCATACAAGCGCTTGCAGGTGTCCATGCAGCTTTTCGTTACATAAGGGTGTGCAGGGCAGTGCGGCGGCACATGGCAGGTGGTGAGCTAAACGTCCCAATGTACCAATGCAGACCAACAGCGTCTTGCACCCACCCTGAGCTGCGGCAGCCGGCGGACTGTGTGCCGGGCGTGGCTGCCGGCCCGCTGATGTGACCCCCTGACGATGCGCCGCTGTCCACGGACCCCGGCGTCTGCGCTGACGCGCCCTTAGAGCCCTGCACACCAGCATGAATGCAGCAGATCAGCTCCGGCGCTTCCTGAACAGAGCGCAGCCCTTCGGACCGAAAGGTTCTGGATGGTTTGGAGTAGGGTTTTCACCATGTGCCAGTTACTTCCGACACACAAGATGAGTCGTGGGATGCGCAAAGAATGTGCAAAAAGGTACGTCAGCGGCGCAGCCCTACCTGTGGCGGCCGCTTGCGCGCGGACGGCGCTGGCGTGGACACCTCTCGCGGCGTGCCGCCCGAACGGCGCCCCTTGTCGTCGCGGGACCAGCCGAAGGCGCCCTTGAAGTCACGCAGGGACGACTCCCCAGCCGGGTGCTCCTCAATGCGGGCATCCCAGGTCCAGGGCATCAGCGAGCGCAGCTCCTTCAGCTGACGCGACATCCTACGAGACGGAAACGACAGCATCTGTATCGAACGATTGTGGTGATGATGTGGTGCTGCGATGCACGGCTGTGCGATGACAGCTCTTCCAGTGCCACCGCAAAGGGCTTTGATCGTTGTTAGCCAGCAACAGGACACTGGCACAAGGGACCCCACACGTCGGCATAAGGGCAGACAGCCTCCCACACAGGCATCGAAAGGCTCAAAGTCATCCGGTGTCCCCGCACCTATCCGCAGAAGCGTGAGCGGGCCCGGCTGGGAATATTGATGCTGGCACCGTAGGCCAGCAGGGCACTCGCTCTGACAGTGACAGGGGGATGGCTGCCTGAGGCTAGCGAGGCGCGACTGATGCACAGCACCCCCAAAGCTCAGGCGCAGCAGCGCCGTGCGAACAGGCGGTTGTGGTGAGCTGGCTATGCTGGGCTATGGTGTGAAATTCAAAAGACTCAGACAAAGTACAAAGTACAAAGTACTGCAGGACGTGACGTGCAAAACCCTGCTTCGCGTGTGACCTTCTTGCGCAACCGTGGCCATCTGATCTTTGGTTCTGCCTGCATCAACGCTTTGAATCAACTTGCTTGAACAACACATTCACTGTGCTGGGCTAACCATGACGACGATGCTACTCTCCCAGTCCTGCTCGCTCACTGGCACGAGGTGCTTCCAGGCCAGGTGAGTGGCTGGCAGCCTGCTGACAGCCGTCTGCACCGGTGCATGCGGCCTGCTGGCTTGTAGCATGCTCGTGAAGGGGGATCTGCATGTCTCACTTCACCCGGCACGATCCACTCAAAGCCTGCACAGGCTGGACTGATGCTGGAAGCTGACTCGGCTGTGTCGCGCTCTCCAGGCGCGCACAGGCGCCTCGGCATGCATGCCGCGTGATCGCGGCATCTAATTCAAAGGAGGTGAGACTTGGAAGCTGGATCTGCAAAAGCGATCAATCGCCCGCAGCCCGTCATGAATGCGTCAGCGCATCCACGCAACCATGATCCATCCACCGATCTGATTGCAGGAGCCACAGCAGACCAGCAGGCGGGAGGCCGTCGGCGCCATGGCCTCAATGGCGGCGCTGCTGTCTGCCGCGCCGGCGCGGGCATTCCTGGGCATTGGCGAGGGCCAGGAGAAGCTTGACACATACACCTCGGACACGGTATGCTGCATTGCGCATCAATATTCGACATGCAATCCTTCGCTGTGTTGCGCCCGACCCATGGAATGCCCCCTCGGCACATCAACACCGCCACGGACAGGACACCGCTGACAGTCCATCACATAAGCCAGCAATTACTTGAGGGGACAATGGTCATCACCCTTTCACTTGTGCATCTGCAGAAAGAGATCCTCGTGAAGGTGAAGGCGTACCTGGACCTGCCCAAGGACGCTGAGAACCGGGAGGAGTTTGTGCTGGAGCTGCGCAACAGCATCAACGCGTGGGTCGCCAAGTACCGCCGCAGCGATTTCACCGGCAAGCAGTCCTTCGGGTGAGAGCTGTCAGCAAGCAGTCGCGCTCTCTGATATTTTACTGCACAGCGGATCGTGCTTCTGCAAGCACCGCACCCAGAAGCGTTCTTGACGCTGCAGCATCTTCAAAGCAGCACCTGCTCAGGTCCAACAGCTGACACAGAACATGTCATGCTTTCGCGCAGCAACACCTACACGACGCTGAACGCGCTCGCGGGACACTTCAACAGCTTTGGCAACGCGCAGCCGCTACCGAAGAAGCGGTTTGAGAGGGCCGTGAAGGTGCTGCCCCCCCTCTCCTTCCAGTGTTGCATTCCACCATGCTGGTGTCATTTGGCTTTGTAAGTGTCCTGAGCTTGAGGACTGCCCTTGTGCGTCAATCTGACAGATTGTGCTCGCTCTGACAATCTGCCGGTGTCGGGCGTGCAGGAGGTTGGCGACGCTGAGAAGCAGCTGAACCGCGGCCGGTAAATTTTGCGGTCGCTGATGAGCCGGCAGGACAGCTCCTGACAAGTCGACAGAAGCTGTGCAATCGGAGAAGAGCCTTGCAAATTATGCCGCGTGGCCACAGTCGGCAATGGTTTTGGTGACAGGCGTTGATGGCGCGTTGCTCGCTTGAGCGCCTTTTTGACAGCATCTGCCCACATTGAGAGTATATTGGGTCTTGGCGACGACTCTGGTGCCATGGATCAACTCTGCAACAGAACACAATCGACCCTACAGTCCTGCACATATTCGTTCCAGCACGCAGGGTCTACGGTAGCTACTTACAAGCACATGGCGAGAGTAGCCCATAATGTATCAAACGATGGTCAGACCGCCGCCCGGCCCATCAATATCTAGCCCTGTGGGACCGCTGTCGCTGCTGCTGGGGCCGCCGCCAAAGCCACCGCCCGGGCTGCTGCCGCCGCTGGCTGGATCATCGTCGTCCGCACCCTCGTCCCCATCCTCAGGCGGCCCCACATCCCGCCGCTTGGTGCTGTACTTCTCCCGCAGCGCCTGCAAGGACGCAACAGCTGCCTGCAATATTCGGCTGCCTGTAATACTCGATCCGACTTTGACTTGCCAAGGCCAGCTGTGTTGTCGAAACATCCGCAAATGTTTCGACATCATTCAGCGTCACAGATGAAAGCAGGATGATTATTTAAAATCTCAAATTATCGCACCTTGCTGGGCAGGAAGTCGCCGGCGTGGTCGTTGCCCAGGAACAGGATCCCGGCGTAGGGGTGCATGAAGGTGGCATCATCACCGTGCTCCGGCCCCCAGGTCTCTGCCGTCTGCAGAGCACGAACACAGAGGTCATGAGAGTATGCTTGCGCCCATAGGGTGGTGCCTTTTCAACGACTGAGGATGGCAGTGGGCAGCTACTTGTGATCGCTGGGTAGAAAGTCCATGCATGGGGACCGGCACAGGTGGTGCATTGCGCAGCGCAGTCGCCGAGGGTCAGCAAGTACTGTAGGTCATCTCAGAAGAGCCCAGGATCGGGGGCAAGAGTGTGCGGTGCACCTCGAGGGGTGACAGCAGCTCCGCCGCCACATAGCTGATGGCAGTCTGCGGGTTGCCTAAAGCGTGTTCCGAACTGAATGTCGGGTTCAGATTGCTGGTGCACCTCGGGTGGCGACAGCAGCTCCTCCGCAACGTAGCTGATGGCGGTCTGAGGGTTGCCGCCCTCCCAGTCCCGTAGGTCCACCAGCACGTGGTAGAACGTCTGGCAGGGCCCGCCCGCCAGGCTGTCGATGCCGTTCTCCGCCTGCCACTCGCCGTCCTCGCAGCACCGCACGTCCCACCTGCGGGGGTGATCGCGTTTTCGGTTGCATCGTATGTGAAGCCGCTGATGGCTCTGCTGCGACTGAAGCACTGTGATGCATGCATTCCTGGCTCAGTGCCGCATTTTACCTTGTCAACTGGAAGATGTCCAGCACTGGCTGCACTCTGGGGCCAAGCAGGATCTGCTACAGCAGCCAGGCGGCAAAAGAAGAGAAGGGCAGGAACCAGAGAAGGGACAGCAACAAAACGAAAGGTGAAGGGAGCGAACCCGCAGACGATGCCGCGAAAGCCGTGCCGCGAGTGCAGCACGCGCTGCCCCAGACGGAACTGCCGCTCGCCGTCGCCGCGCTGCTCCGCCGCCACAACCGCCGCCGTGTCTGCCTCCTTCTGCAGCGCGCTGAGCCGGTCCCGCAGCGCCGACGCGTCTGCATACCTGCACGAAGTGAGAGAGAGAGGGGTGTGATCGGAAGATGCGCGCGCAAAGGTCAGAGCGGATCAGGGGGGCGTAAAGCCCGAAAACATACACTGGAAGCTCCTTGATGAACATCGCAAGCTCTTGCAGTGCTTTCGTATCTACACAGCCTGTGGTGTGGAGCGGCAGCGAGCATTTGGTTTGCTAGCGAATAGAGGAAAACGGGCGCACCGTTCCTCCTCCGCGGCGCGCTGCATCTCTGAGCGCAGGCGCAGGCCCTCGCTGGCAATGTCTGCCACCACCGTCTGACGCGCATCACGGCAGCCGTCTCCCGGCCCCTTTGACGCCTGTTGAGCAACATCAGCAGCACGCGTAAATCGAGTTTTACAAGCCGGGTATCGGGCAAGGCGGCTTGCGCACGCCCGGGCACCAGCTTTGATGGGCATTCCAGCTCACGCATGCATGCACGGGTCGGTCTGAATGCACCAGCACCCCGCAGTTGCAGGGAAAAACGGACGGCTGCGACTTGCACAGCAGCTGCAACATGCATAAGACAGAGCTTACGGACGCCTGCACGCCAATGATGTGCATTTGCAGCCGCACCTGAAAGCCGTCGACGGCCTCCACCAGCCGCTCGCGCCGCTGCCGCAGCTCCGCTGCAGCCTCGAAGTTGTCATTGTTCAGCGCCCGCTGCAGCTGCTTGTCGTAATCCTGGGGGCAGAACCAATGGAACGGGCTGTCAATGCTGACGACTGGATACACCAAGCACGCCAGCACTGCGCCTGACCTACTCAAAAGCCCAAATGTGTGGTTGACGTTGTGATATGCTTGAATCTGTTGTGGCAGCAGATCGCAAGCTTGCACATGCAGAAAAAATATTACCTGCTGGATTAAGAACAGGACGACCTCCTTCTGTATGAGCAGGCTGCCTGTCGCCTCTGCCGTGATGCCGCCCGCAGCCCCGGACGAGGATGGTTCACCGCCATACGAGCATGGTGGCGGTGCGGCAGTCCGTCGGCTCCGGCAGTGCCTGTGTCCGAGCTGGCGACTGGCTGCCGACCACGCAGGGTGCATGAGGCTGCTGCACCTCTGGTGCCGGGGCGGCGTGCTGCCGGCCGCGCTGCTGCCACCACACGATCGCAGTGCACACCGCGGTGCATGTGTGACTGGCTGACAGGCCCAGCTGCACAGCGTCTGGAGCGCCATCGGACGCCTGCAGAACGGTCGTCCACGCTGACCTGCACGGTGGCTGTGGGTGCATCACATGTTCAGAAGTCAGATTCGGTGAACATCACAGTGTATCATCATGCGCGCGATGAACCGTTCAATTTTGAGCATGGTTGACAGTCACTTTCTGGGGGCTCACCTTTTGTGGGTGCTGCGAGAGCTGTTACAAGTGTTGAGATGCCAACACTAGCTCGTGTTGCTTTGCCGGGTGAGGTTGCCTGTCTGTCGAATCGCCGCAAAGGATACGTCTAAAGCTATCAAATGCAAGCAGTGGCAATTGCGTTGTGGAAAGCGAACAATGTCGCGGTGCTCGTCATGTTGCGTGTGCACGAGGAGCGATGAGGAGCGAGATCATGCAACACATGCAATCGCAGGCACACTTTCGGCTTTCCTCTATCCCGCAAACGATCAAACCCACCACAATGAACGCGTCATGCTGCTCGCCCTCGGCGCTGACAGCGCCCTGCAGACCGAATCATCTGGCAGGCGCAAGGCTAGCAGCCTCATGCAGGGCCATTTTGACGCAGAGGCATCAGCGGTGCGTACAGCAGCATTATGCTCCCGCTGATAGAGCGTCTGTCAGCTGCAGAGCGGAGCCCACAGACTCACTGGAGCCAGAGGACGCACCACTGCCGGTGGAGACCGCGGTGCAGCCGCTGGAGCCGCGAGATGATGACGTGCGCGATTGCATGGATGACGGCGACACCTCAATGCATGAGTGATGCACAGCTCGACATTCATTCATGTGCACCTCGTCGCCACGTCTCTGGATGCGGTGGGATGTCCAAACAGAGCTTGCGGCGGCGCAGGTGCTGCCGGACAGCCTCACGGATGCCATCGCCCAGGCCAGCGAGTCGACGGTCACTGCCATGGCCGCGGGGAGCAACAAGATTGTGGTGGGGGATCCTTCTCGCTCAGAGCTGATGTGTGCCTCATGCGCATCGCCCCTTCAATCAAACAGCGACACCGCATACGCATTGCGCGTGTAACTGGCGACTCGCCAGCACACTGACAGAGCCTCGAGCAGGAGACCTCACGTCGCTACCGGAGTTTCATGCGAAATCAAGATGTGTCATTCGCAGGCGGAGGTGCTGCTCGGGGAGTTTTGGGATCCGTCCAGCGGCGCCATCTTCGCGGAGGAGGGCGACCAGCAGCGCTTCTGGAAGCTGACGCGGCGCTTCGCGGAGAATCTCGCCACCATGGCGGGCGAGGGTACGCGCGTGCGCGCGGTGAGCAAACCACTTGTGGCGTATAGATGCCAGACTGTGAGACGGCTTGACCAGGTTGCCTGCTGCCGTCGCGCTTGAAGCATGATGCACACGCGTGACGGCACACCGCATTTTGGGGGCTGCTCTTTGCTGGCCTTGGCTGTGGAGCAACAGGAAACCGACAGAAGCTTTGAGAGCAAGGTATTCTGCCTGACCTGCAGCTGTACCCGGACATGGGCGTGGCGGCAATGCTGAGGAACCAATGGGGTAACGCGGGTTTTGAAATTGGCAGCCTCGGCGACCGGACGCCCTTCCAGGAGGACGATGACATCATCATCTTTGCGGCGCCCGACCCCCAAGGTGCTGCTGTATTCCAACGGTTGGACGCATGCACTGTGAATGTCGACCTTTGAAGTCCTCGTTATTTTGGTATTCAGCTGTTGGATACGGCGGATCTGATGATGCATTCATGACTGCTGAATAGGGGTCACGGCAGCAAAGCGCATCACGGCGGCGGCGGAGGACAAGACCGTCGTCATGTTCAACCCCAGGCTTGCCAGGTACAGCATGGCCTCCGTTGTTTTGTGAGCTTGAAACCTGGCTCATGAAGACTTGGCGTGGCTCAACAGAAGAACGCTGTTTGTGTGTCGTCTGGGAATCAGCAAACATAGTCGAGCCAGAGTTGGCGGGATGTTAAAAGGAAATGTCCGACTGCAGCGGCGAGGTGGGGATCGGGTTGAATGTCCGACGCATGGTGCTGGACTTCCTGGGCTCCTTCACGACAGCCTACAGCCTGCGGCCTATCGGTTCGTGATACTGGCGTCTGTGGCGGCACTCAGTACTTCACATTGTTCCAGTCTTCTGTGAATTTATTGGGTGCTTTTTGTTGAATGATGTTGTTTCCGTAAATTGCGCGTCTCATGCAGGCGACATCGGCACCGTGTTCCGCCGGTACCCGGAGCCGTGGAAAGTCTTCATCGAGGACACCGAACTGCAGGTCTGCTGCCTTTTCCTCTGATGGCAGCCGTTGGCAATGACGCTGGCTCGCAGCAGTTCTCAGGGCGACAGCACCGCCACGGGCGCATGTCGCTTAGTGGTGCACAGAAAAGCAAGTTCCCTCATGCTGAGACGCTGCAGCCACTGCAGCGCGTCTATTCAGAACAGGTCGCAAAGGTGATTAGCTGCGCAACGCTTCTCCTGCAGGGCCGATACAAGCTGGCTGCGGAGCGGGATGTGCGGCCCGCGGGTGCGTAAACTGTGCCCTAAATGTTGCAAGCCTGAGCATTTGGTGTTGCGTCATTCGCTGCTGCCCAGCCACATCGCGGACCTGTACGCCCTTGCTGCTTTTGCAGCATTGTATTGCGGCGTTTCTTGTTGTGGACACGAGGTACAGGCTTTTCGGTCATGTTCTTCTCGTTCATGTGCGCTTACCGGGAGTGCTGTAGGCGAGGCGCTGGACATCATCATCCAGGACGCGCTCGGCAACTTCTCCCAGGCAGAGAGCGAGGAGCCGGGGCTGGGGCAGCAGATCGGTCGCACGTTCAGCTCTCTGCAGCGTTTCATGAATGCACTGACGAGATAGCGCTTGTCTACATTGTTGTTTGCGGCGGTGGGTAGAATGGAGTTCGGGATGACGTTGCAGATTGATGTTTAAACCTGGGTTTCACTCAGATATCTGTAGACACAAAATTGAAGCTTGACCTACCAAGCAGCGTCACGTCAAATGATGAACGACCAGCAAAACCCGTCTGGACTCGTCTCATTCATTAAAATGTGAGCACCGCGCGGGTGCGCTGAGACGCTGCGTCAGGCACATGCCTGCTGGTGCCTCGAACCTGCGCTGCTGCGCTACCGCCTGCCAGTGGCCGGCAGTGGTCCAGGGGTTTTGGAAGTTGCATCAGTTGCCTGCCAATCGGCTCCGCTTCCGCCTGATGCCAGGCCTGCCGATGCGCATTGCCGCCGCTTGCAGCAATGTGCAGCGCACCCAATCTGCTGGCAGGTCCGTGCCCCGGCTCCTTGTTACTGCCCGCTGCGTTGAGGCTCGTCATCAGGCAGCGCCTCACCAGCGGCGAGCCAGTGCCACCGGACCGGGCGACGCTCTGCTTCACATGAGACCGACCTGCAGGCTGGCTGTGCATTTGCCGCGCGTGCGGTTCGTGCAAGGCGCCACGCTCGCTGACGGTGGCGGCTGGATGGTGCGGCGTCATTGCAGCCGCAGCATGCAGCTCGTGGCGCGGGACTGGGCTGCGCAAAGAAGGCATATTGCTGCTGCTGGCTGGGTCCGTGAAATCGCGCCGCACTGCCGCTGGCTGGCTGGGTGTGTGCTGCTTGATGATGTCCTCCGCCTGCATGAAGGGAATGATGGCCATGCTTGTGCGGTACAATGCCTGGAATGCAAGGACACCGCCAGAATTTGATGTTGAGTGCTTTGGCGGACAATGCACGCAGACTGCAGGCGCTAGAGGTGTGCAGGATAATGCAGTCGCACCTCTAGATTCAAAGCGCAGACGCCGCGCATGAACGCCTGCTTCATCTTATTCTCCATCTCAGTACGTAGCCTGACCTCATGCGCCGCCGTCGCGTCCGCCCTTGCCACCTACGCACAGTGGAGCCACATCAGACAAATTTGGCGCCAGCGGTGCAGCACAATGACATGCAGCTCTATCTGGTGTCATGCTCGTGCGTTCTCGAACTCGAGCATTATTGACATGCATATGCAGCAGGGCAATCACCTGTTCTTGCATCGCAGCGATGCACGCATTTGCTTCCTGCCACACGGCAGCCTGCTGCTGCTCGAGGCTGTGCTGCATCGCCGCCTTAGCCTGCAAGGCAGCGCCGCATCATGTCAAGAAGGCAGACAGATGTCGATGTGCTCAGGCTGGCATCACAGCGTGGTGGCACAGCAACAGAAGCTCAGGCTTGAAAGCGCAATGCAGCGGCTCGGGAATGCGCCACGGCAGCAAATTTTGTGTAATTTCACCTTGGCATGGCGCTCGACTCGCGTCCAGTGCAGCCAGAAGAGCAGCGGCTTGCCCTGGAGGCGCAGCAGGTCTCGGTGCGTCGTCGCACGCTGCACCTGCTGCCGCTTCCGCCGCTGCCGTGCCTGGTGGCCAAGCCACCCGCAGAACGCACTTCGGGTCAGAATGTGGTATCGCCTGATGTGCTGGATGGCGTCATAGGCCGCCAGCATCCTGCGCCAGGAGTTTCAACAGGTTTTCTGGTGCGTAATAATTGTTCAAGTGTGATTTGTCTAACAGCTGCATATTGGACACACAGCAGCCGGCATGAAGACGTCTCGTCGACCCACTTGTCGAGACTGGCCTGCGCTGTGCGGTGCTGCGAGCGCTCAAGCTGAAGCTGTTGTTGAATGTCATTTAGCTGAGCCTTTTTCTGTGCCATGGCCTCAGCCAGGCGCTCCTCTGCCGCGGCATCTGCAGCGCTGTGCTGGCCTTCGTACCCTTCCCTCAACCTCGCCACATGCTCCTGCAGCAGCGCCAATGAGATTATCAGCAAGACTCATCTGAGAATCAGTCTCTGTAGTGCGCACTGCGGTGGGCGCTGAAGCGTGCTGTGCATGTCGGCTTGCTGCTGCGCAGGGTGCGGGAGGGGAGCAGCGCGTCGACGCACCAGCAGCTGCTGCTTGACAAGCAGCTGTTGCGCGTCGATCTTTGAACCAAGGTGATCGTCTTCTGCGCCTCCATCCTTCTCGTACAGCAGACAGTTTTGCAGCTGAAACAGCTCGTTGCTGCTTGCCAGTTTCATGTTGGCGCCGCCGTCAGGCTGCACTGCAGCTTCGACGAGGGTTTGGGCTGTATTGCTCAAACCAGCTCCATGAAGTTCTAGTGTCCGAACTGTGTTTGAGAATGTCTCTATTTAGCAGCAGTTGTCATGAACAATTGGCAAGTCGCAGAAGCCCACCAGCCGCGTTCACGAAGTCAAATGCACCTGTGGCTGGTCACACAACATTGATCGATCTATAAGTCTCATGCAAATGATGCTACATGCCCAGCGGTGCTCAAATACACGCGGCTGCTGAAGCGGGGGCAAAAGGGCCATCCAAGAAGCGCGCCTGCGCCGGCCCCCGTTCTCGTGCAGACATTGGCCCCTGCCGGTCTGACATGGCTAAACCCTTAGAGGTGCAAACCGTCCCCGTCGGACTAGGTGGACGCTAGGATTCCGACACCTGGAGAAGCCCCTATGAAGAAGCCGCAGCGAGTCGCTTCCCTTGAAACACAGTTTGAAGTGGGGGCTGAGGTGGAGCAGCGGAGGAGTTTGCCGCGTTGTTGGGGCCGCAGAACCAGCCGTGAGGCGAGACATCGAGGCCTGGTGGTAGTAGTATTGGTGATTATATTTAGCGATTTCACTTTTCGCCAGTTTCAACGTGAGCTCTCAGACCCTCTGCCGTCTGTTCAGCGACTGGTCTTTTGGCACCCACCTTCACGACACACTTGGCTCCACGGCCTGGCCGGATACCACCCCTCGGTGCAAGCGCATCCTGTCGCCGCCTCACTTCTTGCCCATTGTACGTCTTTCTCTGCCGTTCGCATGCCATCACCGTCTGAGTAGCAAAGTGCAGTTGCAATCGCTTGGCTCTGCTCGCATGAAGTGCCAAGCTTCTAGTCGCGCCTTTCCGGAGTGTGAATGTTGTTTTGACTTGCACGGCAGGCTTCGCCCAGCACGGCGCCAGAACATGGCCGACGCTTCTCAGGACCGCAGAAAACGGGCATTGACAGACCTCAGCAACGCGCCGCTGGCGAGACCGCTCAAGGCGGTCTTTCTGGCACCGAGCGCTCCGGAGCTGGAGCCCCAGCCAGCAGCAGCCGCGCCCGTGGCCGGCAGCCAGGCCCAGCAGGCGGCCGGCGACCAGGCAGCTAAGCCCGAGCAGATGCTGTCCGAAGCGGCAGCGCCGGAGGCGAGCAGGCCGGCCTCTAATGATGCCTCATCAGATTCAGATGTCTCGGCCACCAGCCCCTCGACGCCCTCCCCCCGCTGCGAGCAGTCGGAGCAGCAGTCGGCCTACCTGCTGATGAAGGTGAGGCATTTGCTGCTGCGATCAGCCTGGCCATGCTGCCCACCTGCCTGCGCAGCCCTGTCTGCCTGCGCCGGTGCAGCGGAGTACACGCCAGCTTCATACTTGTCCTTCGCTCGCCGGAAAATCATTGTTGTCAGCTACTCTGTTTACTTGGGCAACAAATGTGTGCACGAATTGCAGGCCTGCGAACGGGAAGAGGCGGCAGAGGACCGCGCAGAGCAGGCGGAGGAGGCGCTCGAAACTTCAAATCGCAAGCTGCAGGAGGCCGAGGCGGCGCTGGAGGTGGCGCAGGAACGCGTCAAGCTGCTGGAAGTGCAGCTGTTGAATCGCGCCGTGTCGCACGCCAAGCTGGACTGCATCAAGGCAGCCGACTCCGACTGTCTGGTGCGGGATTCACCGTCGGAATTTCCTGTGCGTTGCCCAGCGTGCAGTCCAGCATGCAGGTGCAGTAAGCAGCACAGCGTGCAGTAAGCAGCACAGCATGCAGCGTGCAGTCCTTCGTACAGCGGCAAAGCAGCGCATCTGGCAGCACGACTAGGCGTACCCTGTTTTCTGATCGTGCCGTCGCTCGACACGAATGACTGTGTCTAAACTGTGCAGACCTTCTCCTGACATTTGAAATTGCTGTGAACCCTGCAGACCATCTCGGAGGACGGCAAGTCACAGGACAGCGACGCCTCGGCGGCCAGCGACATGCACCTGCACAGCGCCTCCGAGGAGTGGCACCGCCGCCCGGGCTCCTTCGACTGGGACTCCGCGCAGGTGGACTCCGAGACCGTGCAGCTGCGGCTGGAGCTGGAGTCGACGCACGCGCGGCTCACCATGTCCCGTGAGGTGAGAACTTTATGGCATATAATGCTGAATATCAGAGACAATGCATGGCAGGGATGCATGGAGGAGGACCAGTCATCAGCATGGGCCCATGCTCTTGACCCCCGTCCAGGCAGATGCCCGCCGGGGTGCAGTGCGGCGGCCCGCTGATGACCAGTGCGCGCCAAAACACGCATGCATGCGCCCCTTGGCTCTACGGCTCGGGTTTTGCTGTTGGCTCTGGCCGCTGCCGCCCCTCATCCTTCACGCTACTGCATGTCACTATCTTGTTTGCTCACACTGTCCTTTTGCCTTGCTGAGCAGTCGGAGCAGAAGGCAACGGAGTTTGCAGAGGCGGCCGGCACGCGGCTAGAGGCCTTTGCTGGCATGCTGCGCGGCGCCGCCGACGTGGCCTTCTGCGGCAATGACGCCTCCGCCCGGCGCCTGCGCCACCACCTGTTCCGGTGAGCAGCACAATCTCTCGTTCCTGGCACAGCTCCCTACAATCACACACGGACCTGTACCGCAATCATTAGCAATTTTCACCGCTTGTTCGGTAAAGTATACTCGAAGGCCAACTTCTCCGAGCACTCTAATCTGCCCAGCGAAAATCTGCGTGTCTGACGCTCTGGCTGCCCCTGATGCGTGCAGGTGCCTGGACGTGGACTGCGATGGCTTCCTGGGCGGCGGCGACCTGCAACACTGGTACCGCGTCTCTGAGCACTTCCTGGAGACCCAGGTGCGGCGCCGCTGCTGGGTTTGTCGGATCCCACCCCATCTGACGACGTCATGACAATGCTGTCTTGAAGCAACGCTCGCATCAAACCTTCCTTTGCCAAGGAGCCGATCAGCACCCCTGACTTCCCCGTACTATGAATTCCCCGTACTTAACCCTGATTATTGGTCATCTTGCAGGGCTACGACCCGGTGTCCTTCGAGGCGCTGCAGGCACAGCTGGCCGACGCGCTGTATAACCCCACCCTGCCGGCCGAGTTCCAGTGCCGGGTGCGCCCCTCAAGAGTGCCTCCCAGCTTCCACACACCTGCACATCGAAGGCACTCAGTCGCTGCTGCGGCTGGGTGCCGCAATCTGCCGTGTTGGTTCCTGCACTTGGCCTCTGCCACTGACGCCTGGCAACGGCTGTATTTGTGCGCTGCGCACAGCCATTGCACGCATCTGCATCAGGCGTCCAGACTGTGCGGCCCTGGAACAACCTCGGCCAACATGCTGTGTGATTCTTCCGCAGGGCAAGGTGTCGCTGATGCAGCTGTCGCGCTCCAACATGGGCGCCGGCATCATCGCCACCCTGCTCAACCTGGACAACCTGATGCAGGTGAATGGCCGACTTTCCACTCAAAATCTTGTCGAGCATGTCCTTGAATTGGCGGTCTGGCGGTCAATCTGTGGCAAAGTGCACTGTTTCGGGTTTCGTCATGTTGCGGTCTGTTGCTCAGCCTCGTTTCCGACTGTTGAGGTCTGGAAGGTTTCGAATCTTTCGTGTATCGCTGCAGGACCGGAATACATCAGAGTGGGGCGCCCATCGCGCTGTGCCGCTCAGCTAGCGCAGGGGAGCTCCATATGCTGGTGGCGCGGCGCTTTTTGCCATCAGACGGCGGTGAGCCTTCCGACAGCGCGGCTCACTGGCCGCCGGCGGCCGCGATATACTGCACAGTCGAGATGCCGCCTTGGCCCCCAAGGCTACTGGGCGGCAAGCTCAGCTCTGCCGCGGCGGCGCCGGCTGCAGCCGCAATGGCTTTTTTTGGCGACGCGAACATGACAATGGGCGCACACACACACAACACCTTCGTTTGTTTTAGTTTCCGGAAGAGCGGGGCGTGCGGCGCCGCGAGTTTTGCGCAGACCGTGTCTCCATGATCCGCCGGCGGGCGGAGCAGCGCTGTCAGCGATGACTGCAATTGAAGCGAAGGAAAAGTGGATGGAGAATAACCATGTGGCATGGGTAGGGCAGCAGTTGTCAGGGCTGCCGCTGGAAGACTTGATTATGGTATTGAAGCACTCATGCACAGCTCAACAGCACAGGTGGCTGCGAAGTTAGTTGTCAGGGTAGGCGCCTCCAGAGGTTTAGCTTTTTGCAAGCACGAGGCAGCAGCACCCCATTTTGCAGGCGCCCACGCGCGAACTGAACATTCTTTCGCGCAAGCCTGTCGGCCTAGAGATGTTGTAGGTAGCTTGTGTCGTTTAGGACTCTGCATGCACATCTGACATCCCAACAGGATTCGGCATTCGTGAACACCGCTGGTGCTGACCAGCCCAGCGGCGCCTGACTGTTCTGCGTGTAAAACTGTAACCTGCCGGCTCGTAAAGGAGGCAGAGCGAAGCGACGTACTCAGTGTCAACCGCTTTCAGACATCCATGCGTACTGCAGTGTCTCTGTTAAGTACTGCAGTGTCCCTTAGCAACACTGGATGTGGGTTTCTACTTCCACTCTCGTGGATTCCACTGCGTAATGCGAACTGACTGCGAAATGACCTGCGCCTCTGCAAAATACTCGCCGGCAGCACCAAGGGCATCCGGAAACAGACGGCTGTCTACAAAGCAAAACATATATCGTGAGAATCAATCTGCGAGTCAATCTGCGAGTCACTCAGCGCCGGAAGCGCGCAGGCAGTACGGGGTTGCCAGGCACAGCAGGCTGGACAGGCCGTGCACAAAGGCGGCAACGACGCAGCCCAGCACGAAGCCCTTGTTGGCGGAAATGCCCCGCGCCGCCCGCGCCGCGGGCATGAGCAACCAGAGCGCCGCCACCAGCATCGCGCCCGCCGTCGCCGCCTGCACCTGCATGAACGTGCAAGACTGTTTCAGCAGGGTGCTAGGTACTCTGATGAGGTGCTTGTGCACCATGGTTAGCCTCTGGGGCTGCCCCTGCTCCAACTGCCTCACCAGCCAGGCAGAGTCTCGCCCTTGGGGTTGGGCAAAGCCGCGGCAACATTGAGCACCTTGCAAAACGCCTGTGCTGGGGATAAAAACCTTCATGGCTTTCGGCACTGTGCGACAAACCTTTGCGATGAGGACGCCGACGTCGGCGGCAGCGGCCGAGGTGCCGTCCAGCTGGGTGGGGGCACGCGCGATCGCAAAGGCAGCCGTCGCCACCGGCGCGCCACCGGCCGCGCATGCCAGGAATAGCGTGCGCCGCACGGTGCCGCCCAGCAGCGGCGCCGCCAACGCCGCGCCCGCCAGCCCTGTAGCAAGCATTTGCACCGTTTTTGCACCGATTGTAATGGCTTTCTTTTACTTGCGTGACAACTGCGTGACAACCAGAAGACAGGTGACTGGCGAGGCAAGTCAAACGAGGCTGTCATCAGATTGCGGCTGGCAGACACCGGCTTGGGCGCAGCTGGCATGCTGAAGCAGGAATGCCAACGCTACCGCATGAATGCGACAGGCAGATGATGGGGCGCAGACCCGTGCCACATGAATTCTGGCTGCGCGCAAGAAGCTGTCAAGCGGAGCAGGCGCGCGCACCTCGCACGAGGGCGTCCAGGGCCAGCGGCAGCCACAGCTGCGAGGCGTCCTCCGCGCTGCCGGCCGCCGCCGCCGCCTGCCATCCCGTTGGCAGAGCATCCGCCAGCAGCACCAGCGCTGCTAGTCCCGCTGACAGCGCCTGCAATTAGCATAGGCTAGAAAAACTTTGGTGGCTGCGGTGATCATGAAACACAGCCTGATTCGAACAAACAAACTCGACTCTGCAGAAGAACCTGACTTGCTGCGAGGCCGAAGTTCTCGTGGCTAGGGATAGCCTATGACAGCGCAGTAGGTGTGTTGGCGCTGATGATGTGTGGTGCCGCACCTGGGGTCCGAAGGCCGGCAGCGGCACCTTGCCGCTGCGGCTGCCGCCGGCCTTGCCTGCGGGGCCTGGCGGCGGCGGCACCTGCATATACGACGGCAGCAGGCCGCCGCCGTTAGGCATGAGCCCGCCTGCGGTAAACACACATAAGGAGCGTTTGTCACAAACACGTGACGCCAACATGTGCGCATGTCACTATACAAGCATTGCCACGGTTCCAGAGACGTGCAAGTTGCACAGAGGAGAGACAGGGTCAGCACGAGACACGACCCACAGACAGTGACGTCTGGAAGCAGATGCGAAGTCCATTCACGTCACTCCCGGCCGTTCCCCACCTTCCGAGTACGGGTCCTGAGCTGCTGCTGCGGTCTCCCAGGGTTGGCGCGCCGTCGCCCGCGGGCTGATGGTCGCGATGAGCTCCCCGGCGGCCGGGATCCACGCCTCGCCGTTGGCGTGCGCTGTGCCGTTCATCCGCGGGCTGAGCGCGTCACCTGCAATGCAGGTTGCCAGTCGGATGTATCTCTCAGTGTATGGCCAGTCCCCTGCCAACGCCGATGGCATGCGCTGCACTGTTCATCATGTGGTTGTGCGCGCCGCCTGCAGGATGAGAGCGCTCTTGCTGTCGGCCCGCCGCGCTGGCAGTGCAACTCTCACACTGATTTGTAGGGGGGCGTAGTGTGAGACTACACGGAGGTCGTCGTGTGTGCTGCCCCAGGTTTTGGATCTTGGATGCGCTTCAGCAGTGACACACTGTTGCAGGTGTGGCTGTGAAGCCAAGGGACAAGCTGCTAGCGATAATGCGGCTCATCGATGTCACCACCCCCACCCACAGGATGACAGGCTCACCGTTTGCTTCTTCTGCTTTGGGTTTTGCAGGCGCCGCCCCCGGCTGGCTCGCCCACCGCCAGGCGAATACCACCGCTGCGCCGCCGGCCATTGCCCAACGGCCAGTCCACAGCAAGCCTGCACACAAGGATCGATCGACGTCAGTGCATGTGTGACATGATGCATGACAGGAGCAACCATACGACAGCGGGGCGCATGTGCACAGGCGCGTTGGAACACTTGGCAGGGGTGGACCATCGTTCACGACTAGTGCAGACTTCTCTCTCAGCGATCTGCGGTTGTGTGGGAATGAAGCACGCAGGACGATGCTGTACGGTCCATCCCACGCTGTCGTCGAATGCTGAAGCCCGACAATGCAATATGCGGTAGATGCCGCAACTTTCCAGCACCTGCTCGACAGAGTGCTTCCCAGGTTGTAACATCTAATTGACAAATCGGACCTTGGCTGCCGCTCCACACGGCGCCTGCCAGCGAGGAGACGCCGCCCCAGGCCATGAGGCCCGCGCCTATGCCCAGAAGCACCGGCCCCGGCGCCAGGAACGCCGACACCAGCCCGCCTGCACAATCAAAGATTGGAGGAATGGTCAAGAACAGGATCGGAAGCCACCTTTCACAAACATGGACTCCAAGGACAGCTCGAAACATGGCTTTCGAATGGGAAGCACCACAGGCATGTCTGCAGGACCGAGCCAGGTATGCTGTGAGGTTGAAGCACTGAGGAACTGGGCTGTGGCGCACCAGCGGCGGCGGCGGGCAGTGCCGCAGGCAGCAGCGCGGCCAGCGTCGGCAGCACGACCACAGGGTCGCCGGCGAAGGGCGAGGCCAGGCTGCCATCGGGCCGCTCCAGCAGCGCCAGCGCCATGCGCAGCCCCTCCAGCCATGCGGCCGAGAAGGTGGCCGCCGTCGCAATCTGTGTCGGCAAGAGATAAGGCGTCAGCAAGAAGTACGAGGGGGTTTTATGCGACGCCAGGCTGCCGTCGGGCCGCTCCAGCGGCGCCAGCGCCATGCGCAGCCCCTCCAGCCACGCGGCCGAAAAGGTAGCCGCCGTCGCAATCTGTGTCGGCAAGAGGCGAGGCGTTGGAAGGGAGCAGGATAGGAATTTTGGGGCCGTCAGACTGAGATTGCTCCAGCAGCGCCAGCGCCATGCGCAGCCCCTCCAGCCACGTGGCCGAGAAGGGCGCCACCTATACCCTTCAGAGGTTTCAGCGGAGATTGCGGTGACATGCATCAATAGGATGCCCAGCACCAGCGCCACGCGCGTGGCGCTGCCGAGTCCAGTTGCGCAGTCAAACAGGTCGTCACTGTTCCAACCTGCCTGTGGGAATGGACGTGTTGGCGGCGCTCAGCACTGGCTGCATGAGCACCGCACTGGCACATGCAAGATGCGCATGGCGGACAACTGCAGGACCGACCTCAGCTAAGGGGCAGTGTCAGAAGACAGGCACACGAATCGCTTCCACACACCTTGCCGTGCGAGGCGCCCTCCAGCGCATCTGGCAACAGCTCCGCAAACACCATCCACACCATGCAGCCGGCGGCGAAGCCCAGCGCCAGCGGCAGCAGCGCGCGGAAGGCGTTGACGAACACAAAGCTGGGCACCGCCACCAGCGGCTGCGGCATGCTGCACAGCATCGCCCTGCGGCGGCGGCGGCGGAGATGTGGCAAATTAAGCCTTAAAAGTGCGGGTGGCTGTGCCAGCAAAGCCGGCACAAAGGAGTGGCCGGCAAGCCGCATGTTGGTGTCGTTGTTGATTCCATCGCATGCCAATGGCTCACAGCAACATGCCGGAGGCTGGGCACGATGTCCTGGGCTTGCATCCACATCCAGGGGGTTTAATCGGGCGTGCGCACTCATTGATGACAGCGGTCAAAGGCCACCCCAGCCGCGGGGCAGCACGGCAGCAGCACCATTCTTGCAAGAGCGGGCACAGATGTCAGGGCCAGAGACTGTATGGCAGCGCACCAGATCATGGCCTGGCGAGGCACCACGCCTCGGGCGACCAGCACAGTCGCCACCGCCAGCCCCTCCGGGATGTTGTGCAGTCCGATCGCGAGCGTCACCAGCACCCCCTGTTGCAGCAATCAAGTCATTCAAGCACGCATTTATTCAAGGTCACAACCAACAGCATGTGGCGCGTTGTACTGCACCCGCCACGTTGGAGCCAGCAGATGTGTGCTGTGTGCTGTGACGACGGTAGAGGAAAAAGAACAGCTGCCATCATTTCGTACCCGGGCCGAGCCCCGGTGCCCCGCAGGAGGAGACGCCGACGCCGGCGCCCTCCCCCAGTTGCGTGTTGTCACGATGCAAGAGATACAGGAAACACAGCTGCCACTAGTTTCTCACCTGGGCCCAGCCCCGGTGGCCGCAGAAGGAGACGCCGACGCCGGCGCCCTCCCCCAGGGCGTGCGCGCCCATGACGGCTACCAGCAGCAGCGTCTTCTGCGCGTTGATGCCCTGCAGCCCCTCGAAGCGCACGTCCTCCCACTTCTCCAGCCACTCCTGGCTGGCCTTGATGAACAGCGCGCCTGCCATTATCAGCAACGATTATCAGTCATGTTGCATTGTTAGAGTTGATGAGACTTTGACGTCCTCCCCCTTCTCCAGCCACTCCTGGCTGGCCTTGATGAACAGCGCGCTTGCGGCAAGGGGACCGGGGTTTGGGGTTCTGCGGCAGTCGTACAGGCAAGCTCATAGGTCCCTGAGTGCACCCAGCTGCGCACGATTAGAAAGACGCCATGGTGAAACCGACACCAAAGGGCTGGTGGCCCTCGAGACACTTTGTCCTATGTGGAAACCCTACAATCTTCCGCAATGAAAACCCTACAACACTACAGTCATGCTCTCACCTAGCAGCACGCCGAGCACGATGAGCCTCGCGCCGTAGGGCTGCCCCTCGTGCACCAGGGTTTAATCCAGGCTCAAAAAGCTAAGCTATGATACGTATTTTTGGTCTTTGTGCTCACCTAGCAGCACGCCGAGCACGGTGAGCCCCGCGCCGTAGGGCTGGCCCTCGTGCACCAGATCGAAGCTGGCGGCGAGCATGACGCCGCACGCAATGGCGTTTGCCAGCGCCGCCCACTCCGCGCTGAGGCTGCCTACGAAGAAAAAGGGCAGTGCGCCGAGGCCCGACGCCGCCCCCATAAATGTCGTCATGACGCCCACCTGCACACAAAGAGTTTGCTGTGGGTGCAATCCCGAACCTCTGTTTTCTGTTTGTTTCATGTAAACCGCCGAGGCCCAACGCCGCCCCCAAGAACGTTGTGATGACGCCACCCTGCACAAAGGTAAGGCTTGATGAGTTCACTTTGCGTGGGTTCCATTCAGGAACAACGAAATCCGACGCCGTCATGACGCCGAGCTACAGCGGGGGTGGCGGCGGGTGGTCCAGCTGGACAATGCGTCTTGTTGACAGCGAGGCTGACAAAACAGGATGGCTCGGCGACTGCCGTTTTAAAGCGCAAAGCTGGCAGCCCGATGGCCGGCACAAGGGAGCGCCCCATCCACCCATTACGATCCTCTCGGAATGCTAGCAAAACCGGAGCCAAGGAAAAAATATCACGCCCCACCTCCAAGACGGAGGCATGCTGCTTCACATCGGCGTTCGTCGCGAGGTCCTGGGCTTCGCCAGCCGTCTTTCTAAACCCGTCCGACCGCGTCAGCGCACGTGGTAATGCGCCGCCGCCGCCGGAGCCGTTCGCTGCAGCACCTGACGCGTCCAGCAACTGCAGCCAGAACACACGGAAACTCCTACCGTGGCTGCATTGCCCATCTGCCTGCCATGCGCGACGACTGCACCATGCAATGCAGATCGCCCGCCCAATTGCGATGCATCTTCCTTCCCCACCTGCCGCTGCACTCCCGGTCGCGGCGGCGGCGCCGCCGCCGTCACGTGCAGGTGGTGCTTGTAGCGCGCGTCGTGGCGTGCCGCGAGGTGCCGCTGCCGCACTGCGTAGCCGTCTTTTCCTGAGCCTGGCGCGCCGCCCGACCCAGATCCGGCCGCCTGCTCCGCAGCCAGCCGCCGCTGAGACGCGGTGTGGTCAGCAGTGTGGTCCTCCTGCAGCGCGCCTTGGCCGCTGCCATGGCCTGCCGAAGCAACTGGCGCCGCGCCTCCCGGGCGGCTCTCCGTGTGCGACTCCGCGGCGGCGTCCGCCGCCCTGAGCGCCTCCAGGCGCAGCTGGCCGTCCAGCTGTGCCTCCTGCTGCGCCCGCTGCTCTTCCAAATGCTGGCTGGGCTGCACCTGGTCCGCCACGTGCTGACTGTTCGGACCCTGCTGAGCAGCTGCGTCCTGGTTTGTATTGTGACGCTGGCCGTGCCAAGCTGCTGGCTGGAAGTCAGCGAACTCGGCATCGGTGTCCCTGTTCAGGTATTGCTCTGCCTCGCCGCTGCTGCCGCCGTGGCCCGCCTCGGCCGCGGCGTCCAGAGCGCGCAGCTTGCCGGGGTCGGCGGCGTCCGCGGCGGCATCCTTTCGATCAAGGGCCTGCTCCGCCGCCGCGACGTGCTTCGGGTGCAGCACGTCAGGCACAAGCTCGGGTGCGGCGCCGCCGTCGGCTGCCGTGCCGCTCGCCTGCAAGCGCCGCCGGGCGCCGTGCAGGTCTGTTGCCCCATGCTGCAGCTGTCGCTGTTGGTATGGGCGTTCCTGTGGATGCAAAGACGCCACATTTCACGCGGAGGCAGATATCTTTGGTCGGTACCAGGTGCTCAGCAAGGGTGGGTGATCAAGAAACAGTACCGATGGTGATGTGCGAATCCTACACGTACGCTTTGTACTAACGCAGCTGCTGATGTAGTAGGCGCTGGAGCCTGCTGCAGCAGCACCAGCAGCGTGCCAGTGAGGACCCAACCTCTAACGCCCATCAGCTTGTCAGCGGCATCGGCATGCGCGTCATACGCTATCGCCTGATCATGCTTTCAAATGCCGAGCGCGACGAGCTCTGAGCAACGCGCCGCCTCGCACACTTGTCAAATATGCGACGAAGGACTTTATTCCTCGGCTTGCGCCAGGTGCATGGAGGCGGAAGCTGACTTAAGGCACGGCGTCGTGGAATGCAAACTTGCCCTAACAGATATTTGAGCCGTATGATGGATTGAACTACCACGCGAGCAGGAAAGCGCGCAAGCGCACGCGATGATCTCTTGCCCCTGAGGACAGTCATGTTGCGCTGGCACTCCAACAATAATACCCTGCTGACAAGCTCGGCTGCCGGTGCCGCATGGCACACTCGCGCGTCACTCACAAATACGTTCATCTGTGATAGTGCCACTGCATGTAGCTCCCGGCGTCGCGCGACGTTCAGTCCAGATCGATCATGCAGTGCCATCTCGACAGCTGATCGACATACCTGCCTTTATTCCTCCCTGCTTAACTCTGAGTTGGATCGTCTTGCGTCGTTGATCCGGCTAGACTGCCAGCTGCTTGAGGTGTCACCTGCTTTTCCGACGGCTATTTCGATTTGCCGAAACTGTGCCGACAGCAGCTAGTCGTGCCACGACAAGCTGGTGACTCTGCTGCAATGGATTCGCAGGTGAGGATGTAGACATGTTCTCGCCAAATGCCTCCCGCAGGCACCACGCCCTTGCCAGTCCGTACATCCATGGTGCTTGTCCCTGCTGCGCAGTGGGAGGCGGAGGCGATTGATGAAGACTTCGCGCAGTATGGAGGTGAGCCGAATCCCAGAAATGACCCTGCAACCATTGCATCATCACGCATTCGTAACAGCTCTGGGCAGGTTACATCATGACTTGAACACCTTTGCTGCGGCAGGCGCCGGCGGCGACGGCTATGATGGGGACGGCTACGGCGGCGGCGGTTTCGACGGCATGGACTACAACAAGAACCCGCTGTTTCAGGACCAGCTCTTCTCGCCTGCGTCTACGGCGGCCGCGGGCGCCGGCATGCGCGGCAACACGCTCTTCGACGCCTCGCCCGGCAGCGCCTTTGACGGCGGCGGGACGCCTTACGGCGGCACCGCATTTGGGGCGCCGGGCTTCGGGCCCGCCTCCGTGCCGCGCAGCGCCCAGCAGCATCGGCGGCCGCCGGAGTTTTTCGACCCAGACCCGTCGCTGTTTGACCCAACATCGCCAGCACAGGAACTGCAGCCACGCCCCCCGGCGGCCTCAGTGGATGCGGCGCCTCTGGAGCCGCCCACGGCGACGGCCACAGCCATCGTCCCGTTGCCCGCAGGTGGGCACAGCCTCTGCCTGGACATGATGTCTGTATGGCGGCGTCGGAATAGCTGCCGCACTGTGCAAGGCCCAGCCAGAGCAGGAAAAATCTGGCAGCTGCACTGACTGAGTGTGTACCCACGTGCAGCCGGCCGGGTCAGGCGGGAGAAGAAGGGCGCGCCGGAGGACATTGCCTTCGCGGAGGTGCTGGGCGCGCTGATGCGTGGGCAGACCAGCGCGGCAGAGGCGGTGCAGGAGTATGCAGCAATCTGCCGCGCCCGCGCGCGCGAGCTGCGCGGCGCGGCCGCCGGGCAGCTGCAGCGCGCCGCTCGCTACCTGGCGCTGCGTGACGAGGTGCACAATGCACAATGCTGCTTTCCTTTCCATTTGATGAAGCAAAGATAGTCGAACTCTGACATTGCCGACATTCATGATAGTTTGCTCAGAACAGCAAGCTTGATGATCATCCTTTCTGCTGCTCTTGCAGGCAAATGCGCTGGACGATGAGGCCGCCACCTGGATGTTGCTGGCGCATCTGGCGGGCGAGCCCGACCCGCGCTTCCCCGGGGGCTACGGCGGCGGCACTGGCGGCGTCACGGCGGAAGCGGCGCCCGAGCGCCGCAGCATCCACCAGCAGGCGGCGGACCTCATCGCCGGCGACCAGCACATCAACAGGTGCCCCATGTCGCGGCTCGTTAGTGGCTGCGGGGCAGGTATTGCGTCTAAGTTCCCTCTAGGCTGGGCATAATAGGGTTTAGGGTTTAGGGTTTGAAGAGCTCAAACTCCGACATCCTTCACAGGGACTGCAGCAAGTCTTCAAGAGTTGGACACTGGCTGTATGCACGACAGGGCGGCGCGTGTGGTGGCGTGGCTGGAGGCGCTCGCAGCGCAGGCGCTGGACGACGAGGCGGCGCTGGCGGCGGCGGGCGGCGGCACCGCGGGCCGATTCGGCGCGCGCGAGGGCGTGTGGGCCGAGACGCGGCTGCGCCTCGCCGCCGGCGTCGCCCGCGCCGGCGACCAGCCCCTGGTGCGCCCCTCACTGAACCCTACGGCAACCCTACGGAAAGCAACAGGGACACCGTTTGCGGCAGGGCTCATGCAAGCCGCTCACCTCGACAACTGACAGACGCCTCGTGGCAACTGTGTTGACGGATGCACTGAAAGCTTGCCAGAAGGGAAGGCTGCTGCAGCAAAGGGAGCAAGCCCCAGACTGCACAGCCCACCGTCTGCAACAGTCTGGCGCTCCTATAGGTCATCGCCCCTTTCTGCTGACAGGTCAGCGAGCTGGATCCGGATGCGCCGGGGCGGCAGCACCGGCCGCTGCACGCGGAGAACGTGGCTGACGAGGAGCGCATTCTCGCCCGCCTGTGGCGCCTCCTCCGCGCCGGTGCGAATGCCGCATCTCAGTTACCACTCTGCGCCTTTGGTTCCAGGTTCTAATCTACTGTGCACCCGCAGTTTGTTCTGCAATTTGCCGGCGACCCTTGGAGTAGGAATGCTAAACATCTTGCCAGATACCCTGTTCAAACGCAATGATCACCGGCTGCTCCGATCACAGCATCTGAAAAAGGGCTCTATAAAACTGGTACAGGTCGTGTCGCGGAGGCGCGGGCGCTGTGCCAGGAGTGCGGGCAGCCCTGGCGCGCGGCCTCGCTGGGCGGCGGCGGCGGCTGGGGGCCAACGCCTCTGGGCCCCGCCGCCGCCGAGGCCGATGCCGCAGACCCCTCTGGCGAGTTGGCCGACGAGCTGGCAGATCAGGTAAACATACACTTTCACACGGTTTCACTACTCTCTGCAGATCACTCACCCCAGGTAACTGGCTGCCTGGATGAACGTGTGATGGATGACATGCCGGTGCACCCTTTGCCCCGGCTGAGAGTTCGAGGGTGGTTGCTGTGCTCACAGCCTGCAGCATGCCCTGTGTTTGTCCCCACTGGAGGATGTTCCTTGAGCCTGTCAAGGCAAATGAGTGCATGCTGCAGGAGCGGACATCTCGCTCAAGGCTATACAGCCGCTGTGCTGGTTTTGAGCATAGTTGTGGCCCTCCATCTATAGTCAGTAGATGGGTCAAGGCATTCAGTGCTCGAAGGCGGATTCTTGCATCAGGAAATTCCACGTTAAATGTTGTGTGGCCCGCAGGTGACGCGGGGCGACATGGCGCCGCGCGCCCTGTGGCGGTGGGCGGCGCTGCAGACGGCGGACCGGGCAGCTGCGGGCGCCGAGCCCGGCCGCCGCGGCCCCTCTGCCGGCACCCTCGAGGTGTGCTGGAGAATAACAACATTTCCCTGCGGTTCTCATGCCATCAGCTCCTGCGCACCCTCTTGGCTGCCTTGCCCAGTGGTGGATGGTCACCTGGGCGGTGATTGGCTCTCGGAGCTGTTCGCCTGGTCCAACTATTGCTCCACCTCACTCCTGTGATTGTTACTTGACAGGCGGCAATATATGGCACGCTGGCAGGGCACCTGGGCGCGGTGTTGCCGGCGTGCAAAAGCTGGGAGGACGCCGCCTGGTCGCTGTCCCGCTGCTGGCTGGAGGCCACCCTGGACCGCAGTCTTGCCCAGGTAAGACATTTTGCATTTGTTTCAAGGGAAGAGGAGATGGGCTTGAGGACTGGTCAACCAAGTTTTCTGGGCCCGCCGCTGCTGGCTGGAGGATGCAGCAAGCTCCTCTTCGACTGGCAAGGCGGAAGTGAAGACATCACACTGTGGTCTGCATTGTGCATCTGGGAAGTGAACCAGGACGTGTCCCAGCAATGGCGGCGACGTGGTGTGCAGCCTGATATAAATACCAATGCAGACATCTCTTGCGGCGCAGGCAGATGCAGAGGCGGATATACAGGCGGCGCAGGCAGATGCAGAGGCGGATACGGGGCTGGATGCGGACCTGCTGGCGGGCGCGCTGCCATTGCGTCGTGTCTGCGCGTACGCCAGTTGATCTGGCTCAGCAAATGTGCAAGTTGACGTGGCATCAGCTGCAGGCTGCGCAGGCCAATGCGGAGGCGGATGCGGGGCTGGACGCGGACTTGCTGGCGGGCGCGCTGCCGTCGGGCGCGTCTGAGTGCATGTCAGGCTTATGTCAACGGGTGTGGCATTTTCCGCAGGCTGCGCAGGCCGATGTGGAGGCGGATGCGGGGCTGGACGCAGATCTGCTGGCGGGCGCGCTGCCGGAGGCGGGGGGCGACGCGGCGGTGCTGCGGGAGGGCCTCGCCGTCTCCGCCGGCGGCTGGCCGCTGCCCAGGTGCCGCCCGCCCACAATGTTGTGCTACCATAACGTGTCGCGCTGGTCCACAACCCGTGCCGAGACACGAGGGTGCATGCTGCCTGCTGTGGAACAAGCAACCTCACCAACACCCACACCCTGTTCCTTGACCTGCACTCCTTGTGGGTGTTTGTGATGTTGCTTGTTCCTCAGCAGGCAGCATGTACCTTCTCGGCTCAGCACATGAAGGATGCGTTCGAACACAAAGGAGCACGTTATGCTTTCCTGCCGTGGGCCCACCAAAAACGTGCTATCAACGCATGCGCAGGGTGCTGGCGCGGCTGCCGCGTGACTTCACGGACATCTTCACGGACGAGGCCGCAGCGGACGCTGCGGCGGTGCGCGCGCAGCTGGGCCGCCCGCAGCGCGCCCTGCAGGCCGGCCTCATCCTGCAGCGCCTGCAGGACCTCGCCGACCGCCTGGTGGCCTGGGTCCTGCCGGTACGCACCAATATCTATATATGAAAGATGTATTGGACAGCATCAATAGCCTGTATCCTGTATGTTGCTGCCCGCAGCGCCTGCAGGCTGTCGCCGACCGCCTCGTCTCCTGGGTGTGCCGGTGCGCATCATGATCATGCACACAAGACTGTGTTGGAACAGTATCGACATCGTGTGTCCTGTATGTTGCCGACCACCCGGTCCTGCCGGTGCGTGTTCACACATTTTCAGCATTGGTGGTTTATGTACCCGCTTTCGTCGTGCTGCTGGCTGTTGCTGGTTGCTGCCTCTCTAGCGGCAGAACTTGGAGATGTACTGCCCTGTGCGGTTTCGTTCGCGGCTCGGGCATCGTGGTATGCCTCATTGAGGCTTTCCCGCTGCCGGCAACCAGCCATTTTTGCTTCTGCCGCAGCCCAAGGGCAATGACGATGGGCGGCAGCAGGCGCCGGGGTGCGGGCCGGGGGCGCTGCGCTTTGCGGCGCACTTTGCGCTGGCGCTGCGCGCTACGGGCGTCTTGGCGGAGCCCTCCTGGGAGGAGGACCAGTACGACCCGCTGCAGGTGCGCCCACAGCAATTGTTTTGCTTTTACAGAGTGCTGATGGGTGTTCTGATGACCTCCCTCTCTCCCTACAGCGGGTGAACCCTCCTGGGAGGAAGACCAGTACGTGAGACGCTCGACTTTGTTTACACATTAGGGCCAGTTGATGAAGGACGAAGCAAATCATATCGTGGGAATGGAACTCGCCTTTTATTGGTGCCTGTGACCTGGTGAGGAATTTGGGGATCAATTGCGGTGTACCTGAGGAATCGTATCATCACTGGGTGCGCACCTTGCAATGAGTGGATATGCGATATGCTTATCGTTCCTCGAGTGCGGCACATGGCGGTTCCGCCACCACAGCTTGCGCACCACCCTGTTGTACCAGTCAACTTATCCTGGGGGGTGCTGCACTGCGCGCGGGCTTCTGTTTCATCCATTGGGGGACAATGAGACACACTGAAAGAGACGCAACGCGTGACAGGCGCAGTAGAGGCTGTGCAATGCCACTGTTGCTACGATCTCACAGGTGGCCAGGAGCATGCCGACCCTCCTTGCCGACTGAATGTTTGCGCTGAACGAGGTGCTGCAGGCGTACCCGGTGCACGTGATGCAGACTGATGGCGCTGCAGCCTGGAGGTCCAGAAGCCGCGAGCATTGCGAAGCTGACTGGGCAGTTCGTTCTTCCTGCCTGCCCGTAGGAGGCGCTGAACGAGGTTCTGCAGGCGTACGTGGTGCATGCGATGCAGAGCGGCGCCACCTGGCTGGTGCCGCAGCTCGCGTGCCACCTGCGCGCGGGGCGGCGTCACCTCACCTACGCCATCTTCGCGGAGGAGCTGACTGCTGCGCCCATTGCGGAGTGTGCCGAGGCGTATGCCCAAGCGGACGCCTGGTTCTCCGGCTGGCAGGGCGGCGACGTGCAGCCCGACGAGATGCTCATCATCACCGACCAGGTTGTTTGTTTGTTTACTACAAAATGATATTGTAGTTTCTTTACATTCATGTAGTTTTCTTGCACTGTCTGCGCCGAGCAGTGAATCACGGAGTATGGAGGGGTAGGGAGGGTGGGGTTGCCCTTGGACGTGCAGCCCGACGAGATGCTCATCATCACCGACCTGCTCTGCACTGTCTGCGCTGGGCAGGGAAGTGGGAAGCACAGTGGGGTAGTGCAGGTGCCCTTGTATGCAACTGTAAACAAAGGCGCCCATGCTGAAAATGCCGGTAGCAACCACCGCCAAGCTGCACAGGGCCAAGGGTTCACGCCATTTGACTGCTGCTGCAGCATCGCCCAGCGCGCCTGGCCGTGACTTCAAGTCCGCTGACAGCAAGTTCACTGACAGCAACATCCCAATTCGCAGATTGTGCGTGCGACGCGGCGAATGCCGGTGTGCGGCCCAGGCGGCAGCACGACTGCAACCTCGCAAGACAGCCTGAAAGCATACACCTGACAAGGTGACAACACAACCTGTTTCCGCAGATCGCGCGCGCGACGCGGCGGACGCCGGCGGGTGGCCCCGGCGGCCGCGCGCAGGCGGCGCGCTGGTTGTGCTTTGCGGACGCGTCGCTGCCGGGCGCGCTGGGCCACGCCAACGACCTGGCGCGGGAGCTGGCTCTGGGCTTGGCGGCCGCGGCGGCGCCATCCGCCGTCGCCGGCTGGGCTCTGCTGCATGAGGTGGGGAGTTGGAGTGTCTCCGTGTTTCATTCTATAGTGAAGACCATACTGAGGAGGTAGGCTCGCTGGTGGCGCTGCTGCATGAGGTGCGGCTCATGCCTTCTCCCTGTCCAATGAAAAGATGCACACTGCGAAGTGCGTGCTCGGATGCGAGGGAGCCTGGCTCTGGACGTTGACACCCAGTGCGAGTTGCTGTAGATGTCTTGTGAAGCGGAATCGCGAGTTCCAGTGACAACATTGGTGCGGCACCAACGCAGGTGCTGCCAGCCGGCAAGCCGGGCGTGCTGTTGGCGATGAGCAACCAGCAGTTGGCCGCCCTGGAGTTGCTGCCGGAAGCCGCTGCGGCCGCTGCCGAGACCAGGTGGACAGAAGGGACTGCAGAAGTATCCGCCTGACGTCAACACCTGTGCACTTCGACACCTGTGCACCAACGCACAAGCATGGCACTCTACTCCTGTTTGCTTGTGTGAACGCCTACCAGGCATTGCTGTGCCGCCTCAAAGGCATCGAGCGTGTCAAGGATGTCTGATAATTGAATGTGAAATTAATTCGCTGCAGGGTGTGGGCGGCGGCGTTCGACAACGAGCGGCGGTTCCAGGAGTGGCGCGAGCAGTATGGCGCAGCGATGGAGGCGGCCGGCGGGGCGCCGCTGCCAGACGCAGAAGCATTCCAGCTGCGCAGAGAGGCGGAGGCGCTGCTCGCTGTGCTGCTGGCGGTGCTGCGGGGCGGCGTCTTCGAGACGGTGCTGGCGGCGCAGCAGGCGAGTCGAGGGTCATACGTCTGTGGTCAAACAACTGAATCCTGGACGTTCATGTATGTATTATCACATCGAATCAAGGTGCTGCTGGCGCTGCTGGGGGTGCTGCGGAACGGCGCCTTCGAGGCAGTGCTGGCCGCGCAGCAGACAAGTCAAGACGGCTTTGGTCAAAAGAGTTGTTACTGCCTCTGCACCCCACGACTCTGCTCTTCTGTCTGCGGCGGACGGGCGCTTCAAGACCATTCAAGCGGAGGATTCCGTGCGCCGTGTGCACAAGAAAACCGATGCCCAAACCTCCAAGATGCGGGGCAGCCTGTCCAGTCAGGCCTCAGCCCTGCAAGCCTATTTGTTGTCCGCAGCCAACGCTCACTTCCTGTACGTTTGCAGGATGAGGAGACAGCCTGGATGTGGTGATCACGGCGGCGCTGGTGGAGCCTCAGTTGGAACTTCCCAGTGTGACCAAGTCTTATTGCAAGCATCTGGACTGCAGGACGGCGACGCGGTAGAGGTGGTGCTGACGGCGGTGCCGGCGGCACTGGTGGAGCCCGACTCTGTGGCGGCCGCCGAGGCGCTGGAATCTTCTGCCGCATTCCCGGCGCTGGCGCTGGCAGACGCCGCGGCGGCGGCGGAGGTGGTGGGCGCCGCGCTGCGGGCCGCCGTGGCGTCATTGCCGCGCGCCATAGGTGCAGGTGAACTCATATTCAGCAAACATGGCCTCTGTCTGAGTGTGAGAGCGGCCCCTCACACCACAATGCAGCCTCGCGCCGGCAGTGCTCAGCAACACATCAGAGAGACCAAGCCATGGAAACTCCAAGCATGCGAGGAAAGTCGTGCTGTAAACCTTGCAGGCCTGCGCGTGTCAACGGCTGCGCCCGGTGGCAACAGCGGCGCGGCCGGGCTGCTGCAGCTGCGCATCACGGCGGACGACGCCGCAGCCGCCGGCCTGGTGGCGGCGCTCACAGCAGGCGTCATCAAGGGCGCGCTCCCTGGCGGTAAGCAACCTTCTCTTGTTGTGTCAGCGCATTTTCGACCAATATGAAGAAGCGCGGTCGACCTGGTCGCGGCGGTTATGGCAGGCGTCATCAAGGGCGCGCTCCCTGCAACCTTTCTTTGTGTGTCTCAACATTCTGGGTCCAAGGTGTTTGACACACACCCTGTTGAAGTCTCCGAAACGGTTCTCCTTACCCAGAGCATCCACGCTCACATGCTCGCATGCTGCCAGAAACGCCTCGATTTCCAGGGCTACAGCTGTCTCACCGCACAGCACGTGGTGCACGAGGGTTTCGATCTCTGAGCCTGACTGCCACACCTCCGCTGCAGACGCCCCGAGCGCCGGGCCGCTGTGGGTGGTCAACGCCGATGGCAGCGCCGGCGCGGTCGCCGCCGCGGCATGGCGGGTGCTGGCGCCTCGCATCGCGCTGCAGGCTGCCGAGCTCCGCCAGGTTGGCTAAGCCACTGGAGATGCCTCTACATGTGCATGCTTGCTGCCTGTCTACATGTGCCATCGCATACACCTTATAAGCATTGGTGCCCGCCCTTAAGCGGTGGTCCTCAATCCAGCATTGGGTTAAAAACACAATATCAACTCGTGTAATGTGCAGGCGGCTGTGGCGCTGGGCGCGCCGGCGGACACCGGTGCCGAGCTCGCGCTGCTGACGGCAGGCGTGCCGGCGTTGCCGGCACCCCTGGCGGCCGACGCCGGCGCCGCGGAAGCCGTCATCGCAGCGGTGGGCCTCGGCCTGGCGGCGGCGTTCAGCGCCGCGGAGCTGCGGGAGCTGCTGGACATGGAGCGTGCCACGGCGCTGCTGGCGATGCACCACGAGGAGGCCGCCGCTGCTGCGGAAGCAAATTGACGGCAATGAAAGCGAGATTTGGGGGCTGTGGCCGGCGGCGCGCCACGGCGCTGCCGGCGATGCATGCCAAGGAGGCCGAGGCGCACGCCGGGGCCACTGCCGCGGCGGAGGAAAATCGAAAGGAGGTTCGGCCCACAGGAATCTGAAGGACATGCTGCCAGAGGTGCCGCGATGTGCTTAGGGCTTCGGGCTTCGATTTCCTGTGGACCTGGACCTGGAGGCCTGCCTGCTTCGCTACAGTACCTATCACAGTATCGAGATTGGTTTGCGCGGCTTGTAATGCAAGGTTGTTGCAGCTGGCTCTCATATGTCATAGACATTGTGGCTTCCTGTTGGTCACAATGTCTATGGCGAACTACATCGTGCTGACCGCTGACCACCACTGATTGCTGATCTCAACCAGTACAGCTTGTACGGACCCCGTGATCTTGCCCACCTGTCAACCGCCGTCGACAACACTGCCTCAGGCGCCTCGTTAACTGCAGCGGACAGCTCTCCCGCGCTTTCCATCGACAGCTCTGCAGCACATCGCTCCATCAGCAGTAGTCAGGCACACGCGCACCACTCTAGTCTGTGACCTCGCGACTTCGATCGGAACCTTGCAGCATAATATTCGGAACAGTCTCAGCGTCAATGCACGATGGATGGCGTGAAGTTTCATCCAACTCCTCTGGTGTTGTGCCAGACGGCCACGATCGGCGTTCTTCTTGTCATCATCGCAGCGCTGCTGCGCTGCAGCCCTGTTGGGCAGAGGAACTGGATTCTGCACAGTCCTGGTGCCGAGATTAGCACCTCAGGCCAAAATCACGTAGCAGAGATTGAAGCACCGGCACAAGACGCTCGCCCGTTGCTTGTCAGCTACTCATTTCAGGAACGCAACCGTGTTCAGAGGGATTCCTTTGAGATGTTTTTGCACCAAGGCGCTGGGCTGCTGGGAGTCGTGCCTCGGCCGAAGAACGTGGATTTCATATTTGTGATCAGCGGGGCAAAGTGCGGCCCGTGCGAGGCGCTGTACCCGCTGATGTCAGAGCGCGTCGCAAATGAATCGCTGCCGGAGGCAGCAGAAGCAGGCTGGACCGGCCAGGTGGGCTTACCGAAAGCTCACCTGAATGAACAAACTTGATGTTGCGGGCATTGCAACATGATCGTCCGAGATCATCTTGCATCGTGTGGCGCTGATGCTTCATACACCAAGTGCAGGGCCTCACATTGTTGTGGCGGAAGCGCAATGAGGGCATGGACTTTGGCGCGCACAATCTGACGCTCGCGTGGCTGGAGGCACGGTCGCCGCGCTGCCACAGGGCGTTCATATTCCTGAACAGCTCCACCCGCGGCCCGTTCTACCCTATGTACATGCCGCAAGGCTGGCAGTGGACGGAAGCCTTCACGTCTCGGCTGTCAAACACCGTGAAGGTGTGTCGCCGTGCCGCAGCAGCGTCGGCAGATATGACGGCGGCGGGCTTGGCGACATGCGCTCTGCTGATACGATTATGGGCCACCAAGCTGTTGCATGATCAGTTGTCATCGCTCGCACTGAACCAGACTCTACGCCCTGCAGGCGGTGGGATCGTCGCTGGCTTGCTTGCCAGAAGGAAACCAATTTGACCAGGGCGTCCGGCTGGAGTCTTGGGCATGGGCCGTCGACGAACGAGGGCTGGACATCATCACAGCGGCCCACGTGTTTCAGATTCGCAAATGCAAGATGTGCCGCGGGTGCGTGCTGAGTTCACATCTCGGTTTGTCTTGCACAACGTCGCAAGATGGTCCCCGACGACTTGTATTCTCATTCTGAACAAACACCACATTCACCGCCTGCTGTTCTCTCTCTGCAGGGGCATCATACATCGTGGGGAGTTCGGCATCAGTGACGCAATCATGCGCGCCGGCTACAACATCGCCACGCTCATGGCCAAATACCCAAAGGTATGGCATCGGCCTACTGACGATTGACACGAACGAGTGCACATAGCCCACTTCAGTCGCCCGCCAAATGCATGAATGACCTCCAGTAGTCCAGACGCCTTGAGGGGTGTGTCACGCACATGCGGCGGCCATGCTGCACTTCCACTCGAGCATGTTTTCTTGGGAAATAGACGTCTAGGTTGATCAGACGCGCCTTGTGGTGCAGGACATCGACTGGCGGGATCCTGCCAACTGGGGCTGCAACAACGGCTCCATGGCGAGCCACCCGCGCGAGTACGACGGCGGCATCGACCAGAGCCCCTTCGAGACCGTGTTCGTCAAAGTGAAACCATTTTCGTTTCTCTATGGGCGCTTGACCAACAACTTCTCTCTTGTGCTCAATTTGTATCATCGCCTCCTGCTTGCAGTCTTGCACGCTGCTCTTGCACTTTTGCATGGCCCGGCGCTGGAGCCGGAGCAGCACAAACAATGCAGCACCGTGCAGCACTGGAACAATAACGCATTTTGTTGTGGCGCGTCGCAGGTCAGCTGGGGCACAGGGGAGCCGTACACGGCGCACTACAGCCGCTGGTCCATGGGTCTGGCGCTGGGCGGGAACAACACCGATGACACAACACTGTACTCGGGCTTCAGGGACACCAGCGCCGGCCAGCCTGTGCGCATCCGAAGAAAGAAGAAACGGAAAGAGAAAGCGCAATGAATCGGGTGTCTAGAATAACAGATATGTCAGGGCCGGGGAAGTATTGAAGCGGAACGAGCAAAGCGAGGTCGGGCGAGGGCGGTGACAACGGCGGCAGCCGCAATTAAAGTGGCGACTCAAAGTTTCCGAAGCCCGCCAGGGCCATCAGTGATGAAGGTATTCGATCGTGTGCATACCGTGCTGTGGATGACCATACTGACATACTATGTAGTAGTACTGACCATTGGCGGCGGCGGCGCCAAGCGGACACTCTGCTTCCAGGGTGACACGGCTGATCGTCACGTGGTGACATTCAGTCTGAACGCAGGGCTGCTGTCATTCGCAAGGTGTCGCCGTGCTCTCATCACACGGCGCAATGATATCACAGCGCAGGAGCGCCCTAAATACAAGAAGCAGTGATGTTGATCGAGCGGCATTACATCCCAGGCTCAGCGTGTGCAGTGAGCAACAAGTAGGGGAACGCTTTGGGTGCACAGCGAAGTCTGGCAGGCGATTAGCAGACCACTGGGACACAATAACACCCAGGGCGGCGGCGGTCTCGAGCGGTCAGCTGTGTGCGGTGTGGCTGCGACAGACTAGAGCGAGAGCCTGAAAAGGCGTCATGGCCAGGGCAAACACATCAAACAACGACTGGGTGCCCATAGATAGCACCAACGCCATGTGCGATGATCTTTCACAGCTATGTCCACTGCCGTCTGCCAGCTGCTCACTCGGCACAGCACAGCACAAGAAGCAGGCTGGTTGAGTTGATCCACCGCCGCATGTGCCGCCATCCCACCCCCTTCGCTGCAATCTCCGAGGCCCTCGCAAGATCTGTCAGAACCTAGAGTGCCAGTTGAGAAGAGAGCTGCTGAGTGGCTGAGGTGCCATACATATATCGGCCGCTAAATCGGTCGGGCCGGTTTCAGCCATCGCACTGCCAAACTCAATTGTACACACGCTGATTGATCCCGCTCATTGAGTACATCATTCGGTAGCACGCCAGCACTCTGGCGATACAGGTAGCGAGAAAACCGCCTCACGCATTCCCTGCTGCTGGGCCTTGACGATCCAGGTCGCATGCGCGATACTTGCTGCAGCGCCAAATGAAGAAGGGCCTTCTGACGCGGGCTGCCTGTCGACCGTGCCACGTGCTGTCGCAGGAACCAGATGGAATCCATCATGGAACACAGATTCAGGGACAACCTGCGCCTGCTCGAGCGGTGTGCCAGCCCGGCTAGCCTCGAGCGCCAGTTGCGGCCGGCTCTGAGCGGCAGCGTGGAAACTTGGCCCACCGACCTGCACTTCATCTGCTCTGACCCGCAGCTGAGGTGAGCGCACGCGTGCGGTTTCGTGCCTTGCATGGATGCAGGTGCACAGTTTTCCCACACATTTCTCTGGACCGTGCGCAGGTGCATGGCGTTTGGAGAGCAGTTCCATGATGCCGACGGCCGTTTGTGTGAACAGCTGCTTCTGCTGCGGCTGCTGGGATCCGGGCACAGCCTGGAGTTCTCGGCCGCCGCCTTTGCCGGCCTGGCGATCTCTGGCCGGGCGGGCGCCGCAGCCGACAACAGGCGGGGCGTACACCGCGGCGAGCTGATGACGCGCCTACACGCTGCGGCGCGTCGGCCCGGCCTCCTCGACGTCGCTCGCGGGGCTATTCCATCCGCCGCCGCAGAGCTCGCGGCAGCGCTGCTGTCCGATGAGGCGCGGCCCTCCGGCGCCACCCGCGACGCCGCCCGCGACGCCCTCGCGCCAGCCGCACTCCACGCAGCGGCCGCCTGCGACGGCGCAGACGTTCGCACCGCGTCCGCCGCCGCGCAGCTACTGCTGCACGCATCAGACCATCGCCGGGCGCGGTGGCTTGACTACGGCTTCGGTGCCGCAGCGGCGCCGCCGCCGCTGCTGCGCAGCATTGACGTCTTCCATGCCGCCGTCGAGCTGGGCCAGCGGCTGTGCAGCGCAAAGCTCGCCCGGCTGCGCCAAGACGCAGATGTGCCGCTGCCAAAGCTGGCCGCCGCACTGGACGACTGCGCCGCGGCGGCCACGGCGGCGATGCCGGCAGTCGAGGCGGCGGTCGGCGGGAAGCTGCCTCCCTCTGCCGCGGCCGGCGCGCTGTCCTTCGTCGCCGGCGTCGCCTCGCTCGCGGTGCTGTGCCCGGCCGCCATGCTGCTGCTGTGGCGACTCTGCGGCCCGGGAGACGGCTCCGGCCGCCCCGGGCTGCTGGCGGCGGCCGTGGAGTGCGGGTCAGCTGCGGATGTGGCCGCCGTCTGCGGCGCGGAGTGTATGGACATGGTGCTGCAGCCGAACGAGGCCTACGAGGGCGCCGCCGCGGGGCGACTCGGCCGCATCGGCGGATCGATAGCCCCGGATGTGCAGCGCCTGCTGGTCGATGCCATCGCACAGCTGTCCCTGCTCCTCGTGATTGCGCAGCTCTTGGACGTGGTGTGCAGCCACAGCCCTGCGCGGCGGGCACGGCGTCGCGCTGCAGCAGCTGGCGGCGGCAGCAGCGGCAGGCCTGGCGGGGGCGGCAGGCCGGGCGGCAACGAAGGCGCGGCGGCGGCGGCAGAGTCTGCGGCGCCTTCTGCGGGCCTGGGTGACCGGCTGCAGGCGCGTCTGGCGGCGCCGGCGGCTCTGCTGCGGGCTTTCGACGGCTGGCTGGCTGCTAGAGCAATGCCCATCCTGGAAACCGAAGCAGAGCATCAGGTGCGTTCGTGGCGAATCGGCGCTGTGCCCTGTGTGAGGGCAATCGGGCTCTCAGGCCACAAACCCACACCAGTCATGCTTGCAGCAATTGTGCTGTGCTGGCTGCGGACAAGCGTGAGGATGTTGCTTCGTTATCTGCAGCAATGTTATTCCACCTGAAGAAATCGCCACACCTGACGCATGCCCTATGCCATGCAGCTGGTGCGTGGCGGCGACAACGACGCCGCTGGCACTGACCCGTTGGTGGACCAGGCGGCGGCAGCCACCCAGGCATGCATGCGCCTGATATGTCGGACCACGCTCCAGGTGCCCGTCTTCCTCCATGAAAGCCTTGCACCAGCCGTCAGCCGCAACGAGTTCGCCTACAAGATACCAAAGCTTCTCAACTAGTCGCAAGGCCCAGCGCTACGCTCAGACACCTGTGTCTCTGCGGCCGCAGCTGCTGGGCGGTGCAACCTGGCGCGACGGCGGCGCGGCGGTGCCAGAAATTCTCGAGCTGCTAGAGATTTCTGGGGCCCTGGCCGCCCTGGCGGCGGCGCTGGCGTGGGACACGCGAATGCTGTCCTGCGGGCCGCGCAAGCGCCTGGCGCTGCAGCAGAAGGCGCCGCTGCCGCCCACAGAAGCGGCGTACGCGGCCTGCGAGGCGGTCTTTGCAGCGGTTGGCGCCGCCGAGGCGGCGGCGGCAGCAGCTGGCGGGGCGGCGGAAGCCGCACCGGCCAATGCGGCGGCGGGTGCCGCGGGCGGCCCAACTAGCGGCGGCGGGCGGCGGCCGTCGCCGTGGCTGCTGGCGGCGCTTATGCGGGCCTGCGCGGGCGTGCTGACCTTTTCGGTGCGGCACACCGGCGCCCAGGTATTGAGAATTTGTGGCAAGGTGGTGCCGACCCCGGCGGACCTCCGCCACACGGCGCGCGTCTCTGACGGGTTGCGCCTGGCAGCGACCGCAGTGGAGGCCGCCGCCACCATCGCGAAGCTGCAGCAGGCGGCAGCGCAGCAGCAGACAGCGGCGATGGCGCTGCCGCACGGCGACGGAGGCGGCGGCGACGCCAGCAGCGGCAGCGCCGCCGGCGACGCTGGCATCGTGGAGTCGCTGCTGGGCGTGTTCGACTTATTGAGCCACATCAGCGGGCTGGCAACGCACTCGGCATTGCTGCGGGATACATGCGTGGCGCTGGCAGCCGCCGCGATGGCAGACCCTGTCGCCCGCATGCAGCTGGCTGCTGGCGGGGGCAGCCACGCCTGGGCGACAAAGAGGCGGCGCAGGCTGCCGGCCCCGCTCGCGCGGCAACTGGCGGCGCCGATGCGGTGGGTGGCGGAGGCGGCGGCGGGCCGGACGGTGGAGCTGCCATCTTTGGACGATGACATGGCGCCAGAAGCGGATGCGGGCGACAACAGGGCCGCGGCAGCCGGCGCCGAGGCAGCCGCCAAGGCTCTGCTCGAGGTGCGAATTGCGCAGGGCTTCCAGGAACCTCGGTGCATACGTCAGGCAGCATGCATGCTGGCGACAGCTTAGCTTTGCTTGTGTATTGACAGATGGTCAGATGAATGCCGGTTTTAGACGCGTGCGCAGCATTGCAGGAGGAGGAGGCGAAATCGGCGCCACTGAAGGAGGGTAGCAAGCAGCAGGGGACGCAGCGGTCAGGAAAGAAGCAAGCTCGTTCCGGTAAGTGAGGCAAGGGGCGGCGGACTTGTGATGGCGGCAGTGTGGCGGCACGAGAAAGGCAAAAAGCCCTGTCTTCTTCAGCAATTTTTAGACAGCCATCGAATTCAGGTCGTATGGCTCCCGGCTGGTTTTGTACGCTACCTAAGACGTGCAACGGCGCAGCTGTTGTGTGCGCGACACGCTGGCACATTGGAGCTCAGTTCTGAGTGTTTGAAGGGTACACGACGATGGTAATCGCGAGATGTAACCGTGAATCCGTGCAATGCACACAACGAAGCAATGCCAGATATGTTGCTTCGCGACTAAGCTGGATGTTGTTGCGACAAGATCGACTGACATGTGCTTAAACCACTCTCAACTTCAAGAGTCATCACCATCATATCGTCAAAGACCTGGAGATGTTCTCATCATGCAATGAGTTGCAAGTCATGAGCGCAGAGATCTAGCTCCCGCAGGCGTAAACATCCATACTCGTGCTCTATCTAGTGGCACCCCTGGCTTCAAACGCCGCTGGACAGTTTCTGCAGATGCTGCAGCTGCTGCCGCAGCTGCTCCACCTCCGCTTGCCGCTTGCTGCGCCACTCTGGGCCATCCTCCTGCACGAGGAGATGTGAGGACCTTGAAGATATACTGAAGCAAATTATCAATAACTGAAGCAGCGTCCTGCTGGATGTCCCTCATGTCGCGCCCTTGCTGTATTGTGCACAGCACAAGCTTGAACTTTCACGTCCTCAGACAAAACGGCGCCGACAGTGCCACATGTGTCAATGTCCTGCCGTGCATGAGCACAAATTGGTACCTGCTGCGCTTTGGCGAGCGCCTTCCTTGCGTTTCGCTGCTTGTCGACGTCCTTCTTCGCCTGCAGAGGTTGACACAACACACATCGGATCTTCTGACGCTGACAATCAACACAAGGAAATGTGTGATTCTCAGCTTGGCTTCTTGGCCGCAGCACATTTCAAAGCGACCTGCTGCCGGCGTCACTGTGCAGGCCACAGGCGGTCAGCGCATGGCAGCGCTTTGCAGGGCGCAGGGGAGGCGCGTGTTTGTATCGTTCACGGAGGCACCTGCTTCTCCGAGAACTTGGCGTCGGCGGCGGCGGGCTGCGAGGGGTAGCCCTCTGCGTCGGTCCACCCTGTAGGGGAGTACTTCTCCTTCAGCGCCTCCTGCACCGTCGGCTGCGCTGCGAGCGACTCCAGCTTGGTCAGCTCCTGCGAATGAAGAAATCACATGTGTTGGGATATAGCTCAGCGTAAGCTTCCTACGCGGGTGCCCACACGAGTTGGACCAGCTCGCCTGGCAGCACAGGCCAACCAAGAAGTCACTCGCTGCTGGTTGGAGGCTCACAGGCGCAAAGGATCCACCCAATGCAAACCGACGCAACCGCAACGGAACAGCCCGACAGGCTGTGAAGGGCACAGGAGGAAAATGCGCACCCCCTGCCGCAGCTGCAGCTGCTTCTCGAGCTTGCTGGCCTGCTTGGCAGAAGCCTCCGCCCGCGCCTGTGCCCGCTCTGCCGCCAGCACCGCCGGGTCCTCCTCCTGTTTTGCGAGTCAAACACAACATTTGTCACTTGATCGCTGTATAGATGCTTAGGGTTTAGGGTTTGTTATTAGGCCTGCTCCGTCGACAGCACCGACCGAGTCCTCCTCCTGTTGAAAACCGTATTACAGTGTTGAGAAACCGAAGCATGGCAGCAAACAGAAAATGGGGCGAGACTGACAACGAAACTGCTCAACCGTCAAGGCTCACAAGCTGCCGTCACAGCCTGCGTCCTCCTCCCGCAGACAGCGAGTCCAGACTGGCAGTGAAATTGCTCGTTGCTCAAGCGCTGTGGACCACACTGGAGGAGGTGCTGAGGCATTCTCACAACCCATCGAACACATTCTAAGTGCTTGACGGCGCGTCAATAGAGGTGGGACCACGGCAGGCAGCGCAACAGCCGCCACCGCGGGGGCCACCTGCCACCGTTCACTTCCGTTGCCTGCCGCTCAACTCGCGCGCGTGGATGCATAAATCGTCCTGTAATGTGGGACGTCCCATGATGTGGGCCGCACCTTCCATGTGGAGGTGCCGTCAGGGCGGTCCTCCAGCCGCACGCCCATGTCTGCCAGCGTCTCGTCCCGCGCCCTGCGCGCCATGCACAGACCGGGTTTGAAGGAGAAAGAGCGGGGATTGCAATGCCATCTGTTGGCAGCTGCAGCCGTTCAAGTGGCAGCACCCTCCTCCCACGCAGGGGTGCACGCGACATGGTCAGGCCGCAACGACAGCCACAATGACACGACTACAAGCAAATGCGCGACCAGCATCACGGTCAGGGGCGTCACCTGTCGCATGCAGCCAGGATGTCCTGAAGCACTTGGCCGGGCGCCTCCTTGCCCCACGGTCCCCGAGCAGCGCCACGCACCTGCGCAATGGGGAATGCTGTAGAGTCACTTGACCCCTGCATGTCTTCGGTGAAGGCGTCCCCAGAAGGGCCCCACAGGCGGTTCAATCCTATCGGAACTTGCTCAATGTAGTGCCGTCACTTTCTGTCTCTTCACACTCCTCACCTGCTCGCAGAAGGCAGTGCACGCGTCCACAAAGGGGCCCCAGGCGCCCGTCGGATCTCATGCACACCAGGAAAGTGACAGTCAAACTTTCAAGTGGCACCTGTTCCCGGAAGGCGGTGAAGGCGTCCACGAAGGGGCCCCAGGCTTCGGCGCCGGACGCGCCGCCGGCGTCGTCGGCCACGTTGAAGGCGGACAGCCGGTCGGAGGCGGCCGGCACCAGGCCCAGCACGCTGCAGACGCGGTTCACAAAGGTGGCGGCGCGCCTCACCAGGTCCGGCTGCGGCAGCAGGCCTGCGATGACGAGTTAAGATTCTGTTGGGTGGCGGATTCTCAGTGCGGATGCGGTTCACGAATCATCTAGCTCATGTTGATCTGGGTTGTGATGTCGGGTGACAATGACGCTGCCCTCGAGGCTGCCCTCCGTGCAACAGCCCTAGCAGGCTGCACGATCCAGGTTCACCCTCGAAGCGGAGGAGAGGAGCTCGTCCAAGGTTTCTGCAAGCCAATGGTAGCCATTCTCGTCTCGCTCTACTAAGATAGCCTTGCCGCGCAGAGAACATGGCGCAAGGATTGAATCGCAGACGTCCAGTGAGTGTTGCTGATCGAGAGCATCAGACGGTTTTGTCACGCGTACCTCTGGGCGGGCTGCCGTGCGGCAGCGGTCTCTTGGCGAGGTAGCTGTTGACGCCGGTGATGAGGGTGCTCAGCTCCTGCAGCGCGCGCTGCGTGTTGATGCTGTCGCACAGCGCCGCGTGCACGCCCGCCTCTGCCGACGCCACCTGCCTGTGCAGCTCCTGCTCCTCCTCCTGTGTTGCGGTGTGTCAGAGCTTAGCCTCAGGTTTCAGTTGTAGGGTTCATGGCCTCGGAAAGCATTGGGCGCCCGCGTCCTACGACGCCACCCCCCTGTGCAGCTCCTGGCGGCGGCAGTAAAGGTCAAGCAATGGTCGCAAGCAGCAGACTGCTTCGCACTCTGCTTCGCAGTGCTCATCAGAAGACAGGACAGTTGCTGACATCGCACCTCCCATCGGGTGGGCTGCCACCGTTCGGAGCTGCTGCTGTCTGCGCTGCGTGCCGCAATGGCCTTCTCCGTTTCCCGCAGTGTCGACACCACGTTGCCGAAGAAGTTGCGCAGCTCCTTCTCCCGCGTCACCATCGCCTCCTGGTGGTGCAGTATGAAATGAAGGTCGAGACATGTGTAAACGGATTCAGAAATTGGTGACTGCATGTGTGTGTACTGCGTGTAGATTGATGCAGCATATCGAAGCAGAATGGCGACAGATGAGCAGTTGGAAACGACTTGAAATCAGCTCTGGTGCAGATAGGAGAAGGCCGCGGTGCAAGGCCGGCACCTTCGTCTGCTCGCCAAACGTCATGCCAGCGTTCCACGGCTGCAGGCACATCATCAGCCGCAGCTGCCGCGCTGTGAAGCTTCCCAGCGCTTCCCTGCACAGCAACACACCATGTCGTCAACGAGCGAAGATTTCTCGACATCCATTGCTGGATGAGCAGCCCTACTGTTTGCAAGCTGTGCAGCGGGAAACGGTGGCAGGCTAGACCGCTGCACAATCCACCGAGTCATGGGAAGCGGTATATATACATGCTCCAAGCAAACTGCCAGCTCCCGGAATCTTCACAGAAACAGTGGCGCACCGTATGGTGATGAAGTTCTTCAGGGACTTGGACATCTTGAGGCCCTCGATGTGGAGGTGGCCCAGGTGCAGGAAGTAGTTGACCCACTGGTGGCAGTCGCAGCCACCGCCTTCCTCCCCATGGTAGTACGCCTCTGCCTACACTCATTCGTGCACAAGATGAGGCATTTGCTGTGTGAGCATATTAAGTAAGCGCAATGCCTGCTATTTCGTTGGCTGGAGGAGCACGGCCGCGGCTTCGTGGGGTCAGCACAATGTGCAGCGAGCCTTGGCTGCAAATGCGCTGCTGGGAGCAGCTGTCAATGTATAGCAGGGGCTGCAGCTGCGGCTGCACCAAACCAGATAGCTCAAATTGCTCGCGAAATCAATGTGGCAGGAACTGTTCAGGACAACCGAAAAGCACTAGAAGGGCACCTGAGCCAGCTCGTTGTCGTGGTGCGGGAAACGCAGGTCGACGCCGCCTGTGTGGATGTCTATCTTGCCGCCGATCAGCGCGCTCGCCATCGCCGAGCACTCTATGTGCCAGCCTGCACACAGTTGTGCAGTGCATTGCTCGCCATGCGTTGAAACTCAGCGCATGTTGAGGGGCTGGCAAACCTCAAGGTTTCCTGCATAGCACTGTCACCCTGTAGAACTGCAGCAGGCGCGCAGCCTGTGCAGCTACATAAGCAGCCTGTGCAGGCTCTATCAGCCCCCGTGTTCCCTGGCACAATGTAGATTGAGCAGGCTTTGTGTTGCACCTGGGCGGCCGCGGCCCCAGGGCGACTCCCAGGAGGGCTCGCCCGGCTTGGACGCCTTCCACAGTGCAAAGTCGCGCGCGTTGCGCTTGTCGCTGGTGGCAAAGTCCGCCTCGCCGTCCGCCGCCAGCTCGTCCGCCGCCGTGGCCGACGTCGGGCTGAGCTTCCGGTACTGGTGCTCTGCCGCCCTGCGATGCGCAACAGTGATGTGCATCAGCACCTGCTGTGACGAGCTATGTTACGTGTCGCAGACCATGAGGGTGGACTGCTTCATGGCTGCCAAGAAGCTGCAGCTTGACATGGCAGCTCAGAATGCCTCTGCAACTGATATGTTGTTACTGCAGGCGCAGAGAGTGCGTAATTTGGGAGTTCCAGCAGATGTAGCGAAACATGCATGCCATGCTTTGCAGATCTGCGAGGATGCGCGCACTCGAAGGCACGGGTGTCAAAGTAGACGCTGGCATTGCGCTCGTACGCAAGCCCCTTGTCCACAATGGCGCGGATGTAGTCCACAATCTCGGGGATGTACTCGCTGACCCGCGGCATCGCCGTCGGCCGCCGCACGCCTGCAAAGTATCACCCCCCTCACTTGCGGCTGCTTCCCTGCGTTCCCTGCGTTCTGAAGCGCTCTGCCGCTACCACTCTGGAAACGCACGGATCTTGTCTGTGCCTCGACACGCCTGACGCAAGCCATGTTCTGCTCACCCAGGTCGTCCATGTCGCGCAGGAATTCGGCCTCGTACCGCCGCGCATGCTGCTTGAACACCGCGTGGTCCGTGATGTCTGCATCGCCGGCGTCTGCACCCGCGTCCAGCGCCTCCGCCAGCACCTCCCCGTGCGCAGCGAATAGCGCATCCAGCGCCGCCTGCCCCTGCGCGCCTGCGACGGGCCAAGGGCAGCTGGGTCACTGACTGAATGGCGTCTGCTCTGACGTCATGGAAGACTCGCTCCCATTCTTGCACAGTGCGTGCGGCGCCAGTCCGCCATTCAGGGCGCATGGTGGTACATTTCCGCAGACGCAGCAGCGCAGTGCCGTTTCTCCAGCGCAGACAGTTGTTCATGCATATGCCCACACAAGTGTCGCAGGTGCAGCACAGGTAAATTCTGCGTCCTGCAGGTCTACAGAATGCTGGAGCCCGACGCTTTGCATTGCCAACCTGTTTCCCGATCCCGCGCCAGCTGCTGCTGCTGATCCCTCGTCCGCTTCAGGTTTGTCAGCGCCAGCGTGAGCCGGCTCCGCAGGTCCTCCGCTGCCTTCTGCAGCGTGCCCTGCATCCCAGTGCCGGGTGTAGATGTCATGTGCTCTCCTTCTTGGTGCATAACGCACTGACACCAGTCAATCCTTGCATATCCTGGATGTCCTCTCATTGCGGCCGATCATGTATATTTGATCCCGGTGACCTCCGCTGGCACACTCACCGAGTCTGCGCGCTCTGCCGCCTTTGCCTCCGCTGCCTGCACCTCGCCCTCGATGCGCTGCGCTGCCTCCTGCTGCCGCTGCAGGCTGGACTGCAGCGCGCTGTCCGCGCGGTCTCGCACCTGCAGGACCGCATGCGATTGGTGTTGCACTGTGGGGAGACAGGCACCCTGTGCGCCCGTTCCGCGTAGGCCTTGCTGCATCGCAGCTCCTCGTGACACACCATGTACTGGGTCTGTGATTGTAGCAACACTGAGGCAGCAGCCGTCCAGACGTGGTGTGTTGTTGCACCAGAGCGCCACCCCACCATTCGCCGCCGCGGAACCATGCGTCAGAACATTAGATTGCGGCAACATGCAATCGCATGACGATCCCACCTCGTCGGGCGCCACCCGGCTGTCTTTGTAGCGCCGCAGGTGGAAAGCGCGCCGTGCTTTCAGGATGATCTTGTCGTCGACGTCCGTGACATTCATGACCAGGAACACATTGAACCCGAAGTAGTCCTCCAAGACTCTGCGGATGATGTCCGACGTGAGGTAGTTGCGCGCGTGCCCCATGTGCGAGACCTGCATGCAATGACCGGCTCAGGTCTGCTGTGCTCTTGATCAGCTTTCCGCATGTCCGTCGCTGGCGCCGGGCATGGCCATCAAGCAAACGTGTCTCACCTCGTAAACCGTTGGGCCGCAGGTGTACCAGCTGATCTGCCGGCTGTTGGGGCCGGCGGCAGGGACGAAGGGCACAGCATGGTTGTGGTAGCTGCTGTAGAGGCGAAGGTGGGGCCCTGACTGCTGTGCACCAGGCGGTTGTTTCCACGCCCACTCGCCCATCGGGCCTCGATGGTATGGAATTTCTATGGTGTGCAATTCACTGTATTGATTTCCTTCGTGTGCTCAAGCTGCAACTCCCCGAAAAGGTCGAGTACGGGCCAGCCAGATCGTCAAACCAGTGGCTTCAGCAGCGAGCGCTGCAGATGTCGGAGATCTGCGACGTCTCCTTCGATACTTACAACTGCAATGCAATATGCAAACAGCTTATCTGCGCATCATCTGACTGGGCAGCAGGCCGAGCACCGGGGACGCCGTCTCGCTCGCCACAGGGCGGCGAGATCCTAAACCCTACCACCCACATGGCCCTAATCAACTGACTTAAAACAGCTTAGTAACGCCTAATGCTATGACTATTACGCAACCACGCAATCCGGACAGGTGCAGCCGCGCTGCAGAGCACTTGCATGCTCAAAAATCGCTGTCAGGTGTTTCAGCATTTTATAAGCCAACATTTGCGCTGCGCGGCGTGTTTGGCTACGTTTCGCTGACCATCAATAATCCCATCGACACGTCGACGTGCAGAGCGACATGCATGCAGCAGCGATGCCGTCGAGTGCGAGGCTAACTCAGGTATGCTCTTCCACCAGCGTGCGCATGTGGCACAACGCGTCCGGGCGGCTCGGCGTCCACAGCCGCATGCGCGGCGCGGCGAGCTGCCAGCAGGACGCCGCAGGCTGCGACAGGAGCGCAGCCGGCTCCGTGCGGTGCTCCGCAGCAGCGCAAACCTATGCCTCGGTCGCCCCGCCAGCGTTCAGCGCTCCGCCCGAGAGCCAGACGACGACCTTTGACCTGGCGTGCCCGATTTGCGCGGACACCAAATTCGAGCTGCACGCAGACAGGTGCGCTGCTGTCACTAGTGCAAATGGCCGTGCCAGCTGGGATGTGTGCATCAATCACTATGAACTCGCACAGTTTCTGATGCAAGATCGGAAATCTTTTCTGCTGATGTCGCAGGGCGCAAGAGCCGCTGCATTGCTCGCGCTGCGCCCGCACCTTCAACACCGACCGCGGCAGCTTTGTGGACCTCACACTGACCAGCGGCGTGACGCAGCGCGTTTATAAAGAGAGTCTATGGGGCGGCGTCGAAATTTTCAGGTCAGCCGGCGCTGTCGTGACGTCACATGCTGCGCGAGGTTGCACGCCATGGCAGCAGGCACATGAGATCAGTCTTTGTCGGTTGCAGGAACCCACTCGTGAGCTTTTTTTACGAAAGAGGCTGGCGACAGGGCTTTGCATGGGCCGGGTTCCCAGGTGGGAGGCTGGGTCCGAAACCTGTCTCGAGAGCAAGGCGTGAGGCATGCACCATCTGAGAGGAAGAACCACGCCGTCCTGAGCGAGAAAAAATATCGCGTGTTACTGAAAACATTACTGTGCAGCTCTGCACAGGCGTCGAGAAGGAGTTTGACATGGCGATGGACCTGCTGCGGCCGGCGCACGGCGGCGTGCTGGTGGACATGAGCTGCGGCAGCGGCATCTTCTCCCGCCGCTTTGCGTCCTCGCAGCAGTATGCGGGCGTCATAGCGGCTGACTACAGCGAGTCGATGCTGAAGCAGACGCAGCAGACGTTTGATGATGACGGTTTCGTCAACGATGGGTGTGTAGCTCTGGCGAGATTCAAGGCTACCCTTTTGTCTGCGTTTGGCGCTTTTTATGTATAGGCAGAAACACATGAGATTTGGGAACCTGAAGTCTCTGCCATCTGCAGGTCCGTGTTGCTGCTGCGAGCAGACGTGGGCAGGCTGCCGTTTGCAACCGGCTCTGTGGCCGCAATCCATGCTGGGGCGGCAATTCACTGCTGGCCAAACCCGACGACAGCGGTGAGCGCTTTGTATATCGGAAATGTATTCCGATGATTTCAGGCATAGCCATGATATAATGTGTAGACTCAGACACGCCACGTTGACACATCCGCTGTGCAGATGGCCGAGATCAGCCGGGTGTTAAGGCCGGGCGGCGTGTTTGTTGCCTCGACCTTCCTGAAAGCAGCAGCGCCACTAGGTGAGTGGCATCTCAAGGGTCGGTGAGTGCATGTCGGTGCACTCACAGGTGGGTTCCTCCTATTGACGTGCATAGCCCACATGCTTCTAGATATCACAACACGCTCCGCGCAGGCCAAGTCTTTGGCGATGATGCTGTCAGATTTCTGAATCAGGTGAGATCCGCTTTTGTCTTGATTGTTGTCGTCATGCACTTGGGTACGCTGCCGGTACGCTGCCATGAGAAATACTGGTGTGGCCAGCGAGTTCATCCGCCATGCTTCTGCAGTTCGATCCTTCGTCCGCTGGCTCTGGCAAAAACTATCGATGGTGGGAGGAGGGTGAGCTGCGAGAGTTGGCCAGCACTGTCGGCTTGGTCGACTTCCAGCGCCAGCGCAGCATGCGTTTCATCATGTTTTCGGCGAGCAAGCCGGCGGCAGCGGCGGCTGGTGACTCGTGACGAGGCAATGGAGCAAATTTGTGTGAATCAGGTGGTGAACGTGCGAGAGCTGTCTATGGTGCAACAATCGGTGATGCAACAGGTTCTTTACACCGTCTTAGTTCCGTCATTCTTTCGACCTGAGGGATACACATTGCTGTTATGTGCGCTTGCATGAGGCGCTTCATATATGTTGGTTATTTCTGATTCACGCCAGCCGCGTGATCCCTTCCAGAGCCAGCGCAGAATGCTTGGCAACCGAGAAGTCCAGCCCCACTGAGTTTGCTGGGCTGATGTCGTGGTGGTCAAACACTGACGGGACCAGCATCAGCCGTGCGGTCTCGCCCTGCGTTGCTGCAATGCACATGCCAGTGATTTCAGCATGTCAGCTCTCAAACGGTCGCAGCGCTGAGTTTGCCAGATGGCACTGAGTCACTTAGCAAACCTTGGCAAATCTTGGGTAGGTAACAAGCATGCGCAGACATTGATCAGCATCAAGCGCACCTGCAATCATGAGGATCAGGGGGCACCAACGCTGGTACAGAAACAGCATGCGCGGGCCCTCTGGCGATGCCACTTCTGAGATGAGCAGCATGCACTCCTTGTCTGCGCGTCGCTTCCTGGAGTCAGAACACATCGCGCAGTCAGTTTGGAGATTCTTCCTGCCCGGCACACAGCGGCGTCGAGGCTCCATCGTTGATTTTCTGAAAGCCTTACCCTGCCCACTGTGTGGCGTCGTGGAGATAGCTCAGCGTCGCAATCAACTCCCGTTGCCTGTCGCCCGGTCTGCGGGAGCGCAGCACCTTCTGGTAACTTGGCAAGCACGGACGGTCTGCGCACCATCCAATGCGCAAGAAGCGAAGCAAGAAGCACAGAGGAGCGGTACACTGTCTTCTCACATTTCATCCTCAAATTTGGCTAGGTCGTCCACAATGAGCGCCGCCGGCGGGTGCTCGAGGATGTGCAGGCTTGCCACAAACTTTCTGATGTCCGTCAGCGTCTCCAAATATCTGTATGCCACGGACAAGGGATGAGTGGAGAGGCCTCCACCGGCTGCAAAGTGCACAGGCCCTGGGCGGAGCGCTTGCATGCAAGTCAACATGGAGCTGCGAGTCCACCTCATGTGGATGCGGCCGAACGCCTCGTCGTCCTTCGTGACGCCCGCAGGCAGCACCGGCGGCTCGCGCTCGACCGCCTTCGTTCTGGTGATGAAGACGATGTGCTCGCCTGTAGCGGCGCGGCTGTACGCATAGTGGAACAGCAGCGCCGTGCGACCGCTGCGGAGTGAATGGTAACAGTAAGGTTGTCTGGGCAGCATCGTCTCCGTTACTGATATATAGGTCCAGTAGCCTAGGTGATCAGGCGCTGCTGCAACCATGCTTGCGTGCTGGCAGTCATGCGGCCGCACCTGTGCTCCGGTCCCGTCAGCAGGCAGTGGCGCAGGTCTGCTGGGAAGTCTGGCAGCTGCAGCAGCTTTGTTTGCAGCGCATCTTCTACCCGTGTAGATGCGAATTGGCTGAAATGGAATGGCATGTCAGCCACACAGCTGCTGTGATACGATCAGTAAATGCGCCGCAGAGTGCAGTTTAATAAATCCATCAGACCTCAGCCCAACAGTCATGGGACGGAGGTGTTCAGTGCCTCTGCTTGATGGCTTCTTCGCGAACAAACTTTTGTGCGAGCCTCCAAGACTGGTGCCGACTCGACATGCACTGGAAACCTCAGCACGCGCAGCATGTCAGCAATTTACAAGCAGCCTTGAGCTGCAGAACGCCCTTTGCACAACATGCCCGCCTCCGCCTGAGTGCTCTTGCGAGTAAGCTGTGAAGAAGCCTGCCATCAGGCAGCTGTGCCCAGGGCTGTGTTGACCAAGCGATTTTGAATTGCCCTTGAAACATCAGCGTCCCCACCGGCTGCTGCCATGGCGCCTTCCCTCCGCAAGCGCAAGCAGATCAATCTCGATGAGCACAGTGAAGGCAGCAGCGGGTATGTGCCGTGGCCAGCCGCTGTTGCACACCGTGAGGCACCATCTTGGAAGTCCATTGAATGTGCACATGCCTGACTTCACATTGACGGTCCAACAGCGTTGTGTCCCAAGTAAGGTGTTGTGTGGTGCAACACCAGCCAGTGATGTGCTGCTGCAGGAGTGACTCGGAGGACAACGCCTCTGGCGACGAGAACGTCGAGCCGCGCGCTCGCTCGACGGCCAAGAAAACCGACAGGGTCGGTGCTGCTGTGGCCTTGCGTTTGGAAAGCATGCCAGCAGCCTGTATGGTGACAGGTATGCTGACGGACTTTGTTCGGCGCAGGCCCGCAAGGCCACGGGCACCTCGATGGCAAAAGCACCGCGCAGAGCTGCCGCGCAGGAGCCGCAGGACGTCAGCATGCAGGGTGCGCTGCTGAAGATGCATGAGCATTAGCAGCAGCTGGCATCCTGATCGGCGCATCTCGCATGCATGATGTGCATGCTGCTGACGGCCATAAACCATGTGCGCGCAGAGGTGGTGCTGCATCACAGCAGTTCCATTCCGTCCGTGATCAAGGTATATTTGTTTGGATGCAACTCCAGCACCCTTGCTGCGCTGGACGTTGGACACAACCTGCTGTTACTGCTTTGCTGCCCTGCAAACCGAGAGTCTGGCATTGTGTTTTGCTAGCTGACGGCACTGCTGTCCGTCTGCAGACATGGGTGCAGGGCTACGAGCACGACCGCACGCGCGCGGTCGCCGAGCTGCTCAGCTTCTTCGTGCAGGTGGGCTTGCGCACCTGCCTCTGGTGCATGCATCCATCTTCAGACAGCAGCGGGCCACTGCGACTATATGTTGCACCTTGCATCAAAGTGTCACCCGGTAGGGGGCACCAATGGAGCTTGTGGTGCGCAGGCCTGCGGCTGCGAGTACAGCGTGACCGAGGAGGAAGTGGAGGAGGGCGAGGTGGACAAGCTGATGCAGCGCGTGCTGCGCCTGGCCTCCGAGGTGCGCTCGCACAAATGCAGCAAATATGCAGGAGCCAGATGAATACATTAAGGCTGAAGTCGAAGCATGCAGGTGGGACATGCGGAAGCCCTTGCGGAACGCAGGCCATGCTGAACACAGTTTGTGTAGAAATGCAAACCACGACTGGGGCACATCCTTGGCTTCGGTCCTGTGCAGGCATTGACGTCACAACCAGCATGCTGACTGCACGAAATTCCCCTGCATGCAGTATGGCATCGAGGACTACGTGCACGCTGCCAAGGGCAAGGGCGGCGGGCAGGTGTTCCAGGCACACTTCCAGGAGGCGTGGGACCGCGTGGTGCGTTTGAATTTGCGTGACAAACCCTAAATCGCATGTAGTGAAGTCATGGATGCGCTTCACGGCATGTGAGTCGTTTGAGTGACATTGTAGACATTCGAGGAAAAGCCAACAATGATCGGAAAGTGTGTGCCAGGTGCGCGAGGCGGCCACTTCGGAGGTGCTGTTCGACGGCTTTGTGCTGAGCAAGGTCTTGGACCTGGTCATGGCCGTCAGCTGGTGCGTCCTCAATCAGCTCCTGTGCATTTGCCTCTGTAGCTATCTAAGTTTTCCTTGTGCAGAGTCATGACAGAAAAGTGTCGCTGCTTGCCGCTCAAGTGCCGTCCAGTGTACTCGACTTGCACCTGTTTCGCTAGCCCGATGCTGAGACCATATCATGCTGACGCTGAACCCGGGGCCACTACATGTCACTCGCATTTTCTGGATATATCCTCCCCGCAGCGCGACCGTCCGCAGCTTCCGGTTGGTGGCCACAATCGCGGCGATGCAGCTGGTGACGTCGCTCATCCGGGTCATCAGCACGCTGATGGACGCGCGCGACACCGCGCAGCGCCAGCTGGAGGCCGAGCAGAAGCGCAAGGGCAACAAGGTGCTACTGCTTTTTGTGCAAGCAACATCACCCAATGAAGACTGTGCAAGGCTTTTCTGCTGTGGTCCGGTTCACGTTAGTGTCATGCCATCCAGCTGCCGTGGCGGCCTGCAAGCTCAATCTGCTTTCGATCCGAAGTCAATTTGTCGAAGGCAACGTCAAGAATATACATTCCTCATGCAGGCCGCGGCAGAGCGCACCAGCGCGCTGCGGCGCACCATCGATCAGGCCCACCACCGTGCGACGGAGCTCAAGGACCACATCAAGGTGTGGTCCCACCAGACACCAGACACCAGGCCAGCTGCACACTGTGTGGAGATGCGCACCCGGGCCTCGAGCCTCGTTTCCAGATTCAATGCACATTCTCTGCAGATCTTGTGGACTGCGCCATAACAGGGCAAGCGCCAATCAAGGCAAGAGTCAATCACTTTCATCGCAAGGACCTCTTGCAGCCCCGTTTTCGAATTCGTTCCCCTGACGGCCCACAGGTGGTGTTCGAGGCGGTTGCGGCGCACCGCTTCCGGGACATCTCGGAGGAGGTGCGCTCCGTGGTCATCGTCGGCATCGGCAACTGGATCGAGCTGCTGCCGTCCATGTTCCTCCAGGACGCGTACCTCAAGTACCTCGCCTGGGCGCTGTCCGACAAGGTGGGCGCCGGTTTGTGCTTCATGCATGTTGACATGAACTTTCCTGGGTCCCCCTGCACCAAGACAGGCTTCGATGAGCACGCCTCTCCACGCAGCAACTGCCACTGCACAGGCAACAGAAACCTGCTGTTGGTCCGTCAAGGGGCTCACCTACGGCACTGAGCTCTCGCCTGCAAGCGCAGCAGCCGCTATCCGACTGCTGTGTGACGATGCCAATGTTGATGTCGATACTGCGGTGGCACAGGACGCTCCAGTGCGCCAGGCGGCGGTGACAGCGCTGCTCAGGCTGTACCTGGAGGAGGACAACGTGTCGCCGCTGCACGCGTTCACCGCGCGCTTCTCAACCCGCTTTGCGGAGCTGGTGTACGATGTGGACGAGGGCGTAGCGGTCAAGGGGGTGCGCAGCTGCAGCTTCATGTAAACATGATTTCATATTCTGGCTTTCTGCAAGGCAGGCAACCGCAGCTGGGACCATGTGTCACCAAAAGCTACTGCGGATCAAGGCAAGCTGCAGGTAATCGCAGCTCATGCGCACAAGTGAATGAGGAGCAGCTGCACAAGTGCCTCAGTAGCAGCATTTCCCTCATCACCACGTTGTCGACCTGGTGTTGTCCATGTGCCGCACAGATCCAGCTGATGACACGGCTGGCGAAGCTGGACGAGGTGGAGGGCACCGCGGTGCGCGATGCATACCGGCTGCTGGTGGACGACGCGGGCCCCATCCGCCATGCCGCCGCCGACCTGGTGGCCGACCTACTGGAGGAGCTGGGCAGCCGCCAGCTGCAGGTATGAATATCAGATTAGCAAAACACGTTCATGCTCATCAGTTTTACGTCACCAGTGACGCGTGAGTCGCGCAGCGCCCCTGCCACTCTGATGAGGCCTGCTGCACGCACTCTGCACTGGCGCGGGCACTGCAATGCCCAAGTCCTCTTTCTCCGAAGGCCGGTTCCTGTCTAACTGCAGCCGTCGACAAAGGGCAAGCGTCGCAAGTCGGCGGCGTCGGCGCAGCCCAGCCAGAAGGAGCTGCAGCTGTCCGGCCTGCTGTACATCATGTACCTGCTGGCCAACAACGAGGTACTTCACAAAGCGGCACATGAGCTTCATCGAATGCATGTGTTGCAGCATGTGCTGGTCAGACCCCCGCGCGGCACACATCAAATGTCTCGGCGTACTCCTACAGCTGCAGCCATAGATCAGAGACCATGCGGGGCCGTGACCTCAAGTCTTTGAATTGATGTGCCGCATTAGGAGGACGATGATGAGGCGCCGGAGCGGCGGCGGCTATCCGCTGGTGGGCAGCGCGCGCCCGAGAAGCCGCTGGAGACGGAGATGGTCGACCACGTCGTGGACGCACTGTTTGACCGGTGCGCTCCTGGCTACTGAGCACCTTGGCTGCTCCTGCTTCTGGCTGGACTGCGAAGAACCTGCGTGCCAGCGAACACCTCGCCTTCGAACTTCGGACTTGCTTTCGTTCTGCTTCCAGATTGCGCAAGCAACTGTCCTCGCAACAGTCAACATCTGATATTTGAGCCAATGTTGGGTGCTGCTAACTGCTGGAACCACTGCAGGGTGGACCTGCTGACGGACTGGAAGACGCTGACGGCGGCGCTGGAGGGCGACGACGACGGCGGCCGCGGCACCGGGCCCCTGAGCGCCGCGGCGCTGACGAATCTGCTGCAGGTGCTGCGCGCCTCGGTGCACAAGGCGTGCGGCGGCACCCTCGTCGTCACCCGGCAGGACGCCAGGTGCGAATCCGCTTCAGTCTTTTGTCCCTGAATGGGCCAGTGGGCTATGGAAGCGCACTTTGTGTTTCGTACAGGTGCGCTCGAATGCGTAGCTGAGACCTCGTTGGTCAAAGCTCATATACAAGTGGGAGCTGCCAACTACAAAATATGTAGGAGGATGGGCCATTGGCAGGCCGCCTTGAGCCTGCCGAGCGACGTGCCTCAGCTCATCAGCCTTTCAAGATCAACAGGGCACACCTGGCTCAGCGCATGCAGCTTGCTTGCACCTGCAGGAAGGGTCACGGCAAGGCGCAGAAGGCGGCGTTCGAGGAGCGGCGGCGGGCTGCCACGCTGCTGTTCATGAAGTCGCTCCCGGGCCTGCTGCACAAGTACCAGACGGACCCTGTGCAGGTGTGCTCATCTGATAATCACCTCGTGCGGCTGTATGCGGCATGTGTGGCGATTGGGATCAACAATGCACATATGCTTTGGTTCAACGTGCCATCTCATGCCCGGTCACATAGTAATGCATCTCAAGCTGGTCAAGCGAGTTTGTTCTGGGCGCATGGACACTGTATCATTTAATTTTTCTTGCTATTCGCAGGCGGCGGCGCTGGCGGGCATAGCGGCGGACCTGCAGCTGGAGGTGTTCAGCCTGCGCAAGGCGGAGCCGGCGCTGGAGGGGCTGCTGCGCCAGCTGGCCGACACGCTCGGCAAGCATGTGGCGCGCCCGACGCTGGACGCCTGCGTGCACGCCCTGCTCCACGCCACCGTCGACGGCTCTGACGCCACCAAGGTGCCATTAGACGAGTCACACACTTCCTGGCATTTTGATGTCATGTATCCAGATACCTATCAATCGTGCGTGCACGCCACCGTCAACTGCTCTGACGCCACCACCAAGGTGCCGCTCTTGCGTCAGTCCGGGGGTTTTGCTGCCACCGCTGGCACACACTTGGACAGCTCTGCTGCTTTTCATGTTGTAACAGCAGGTTGCCTGCGCTCATTCTCATGGTCACTATGTTGTACGACGTACCAATGCAATGGCAATGCATACTCCTCTTCTTCATCTGACTCGTGACTTAGTCAGGCAATCTAGCTTGTCTCTTTTTGCCATAACAGGACCATGCGCGGCTGGTGCTCGAGTCCACAGCAGACACGATTGCCAAGCGCCTGTCGGCATCGGTTGACGCGGTGCAGTCCTCGTCCGACAGCCAGCTGGTGCGTTCATACTGTAAATGCATCGGCTGTAATTGCATGTCACACTTGCTGCATCGACTGCATCCAAAATCATAATGTTCTTTCCACTTGTTGTCGCGTTCAGCTGCTGCTGTGACCCAAAGGTGTGCAGCCTGGAGGATGGGAGCGCGGGCAGCGATCCCTCACAGGACGACGGCGACGCCGCCAGCGTGGCATTTGCTGCTGCTGCGGCGCTGCAGCGGGCGGACCGGCTGCAGCTGAAGAGCGGCGCGCTGGCGCCGTCGGAGATCTTCCTGGACGCCATCACCCGCATCCTGCAGGTGCTGCAGTGTGCAGTATAAGACACGTTTGATGCCTGTGCATCTGTCTTGCAGTCGAGGCACTGGTGGTGCCTCGGCCTGACGACTGGGCCTCCCGTCCAGTGCTGTGCCAGCGCAATTTGTGGCCATGCGGATTCCTGTGATTGGCAAGTGATGGCTGGCCTGGCCTCAAATCAGAGATGATGTGGCAGCGCCTCAGGTATCATTTCATCTTTAGGCAATGAACGCATCTTTACAGGAAGATTGTGATTCGAAACGCCCAGGCAGCCGCGGACGGGCGGGAGCTGGGCCGGGACATTATCGGCGGCGCGGCGCGCAATGCCTTCACGCTGCTGCTGTGGCGCATGCACGGCCTGGACGCGGGCGACCCCGACGCGGTCGACCTCGCGTCGCTGGCCGACGCGCAGCGGCGTCTTACCGCACTGCTGGAGACCACTCTGGAGGTCGCCCATCAGGTAAAGGAAAGGCTTGATTGAATATTCAATTTCTGGTAAACTTCTAGTGTCAGTGCTGCGCTGGTCAGTTCGCATCGGCGTGTGACCGCTGCTGGAGACCACCCTGAGGTTGCCCAGCAGGTAGTCTCAGTCTCTCATTTGATTTCAAATTTTGGATTGGCGCTCGTAGATGGTTCGGTGCCTTCCCTCCTGCGGGCACTCCCTGATGACGCCGAGGCAGCATGCACCTCCGAGCAAGGCACTTGCGGTTCCACAGGCAATCGCAAGCAGGCCATTTACACTTCACTGCCAAGCAATGACGCCCCCATGCACAGGGCAGATCCGTGCAGCCTGGCGGTCGACGTAGACACTCATGGATCCTCGGGTAAGATGTCGCCCTGTCTGCTGTGCAGGACGGTGTGCGCGAGGCGGTCTTCTATGTGCTGGGCGACATGTACATGGTCTTTGGCGCACCAACGCTGTCCGGCGGGCCGCTGTCGCCGCTGCACGCGCCGCCCTCGGAGGCGGCGCTTCGCCGGCTGTGGACGCAGTGCGAGGACATCCTGGACCAGCAGGTGCGGCATTGACGCTCCTGTGGCACTGGCAGTGGTGTGTGAACTCTGTTCCTGTTCACTGTGCCACATTGGTGACCTCGACAGATTATCGCTATATTTGGTTTGCGCTAAACGCTGGGGAGGCGCCCTTTCTTATGTTGTTGTGTTTTCACCTTGCACAGGTGCCGGCTGCAGCCACCGAGAGCCAGGAAGAGGAAGCTGAAAGGGGGGAAGCGCAGGCGAGCCTCCGCCAGCGCATGCGTCTCAGCATTGCGAGTTTGCCATCGTGGACACAGGCACATAGGGCTTGGCCGTCCATACGATGCGAGAACCCCCTCCCGCAAACCACCTTCTTCCAGCACAGCGATCCATCAACCTTCACGGTCACAGCAGGCGTCGGAGGCGCAGTTGAAGCAGGCAGTCATGGTTGGCTGATGGTGTCAATACTCTCCCTGACACATGGACTGGGTTGTTCCAGGCACGGTATTTGGTGCAGCTGGGATTTAGTACACTTGGCTGAACTCTTTGCAAATGCAACTGACAGGAGGCGCTGGAGGAGCAGCAGGAGCAAGCGATCATGGCGGTCGGGCGGCTGGCGGTGCATGGCGCGGCGGGGCGGCATCGCCCCTGGCTGGCGGCGCAGCTGCTGTCGCACTATGTGGCGCACGGCAAGCGCGTGGAGGCCGCCGTCAAGGACGTCGCCCGGTGAGACATCAAACAACATGCTCTCGCATGTTGTGATAGTGCACAGCATTCATGACCCATGGCGCGGAGGCCGCTGTCAGGGACTCCGCCCAGTGGGTTGCCCTTTACTCAATTCAGGGTCGAGACATCCGCCCGGAGGGTTTTTGACCCGGAGGATTTTGAGACATCCGCCCGGAGGGTTGGCCAACACAATGGTCAAAATTGTGCGCCCAGATGTGGAGGTTAACCACTTGGCGCCGTCGCCCCGGTGTCACATCTGGCAAAGTGGCAGATGTAGTGCCGTATCGGGCAAAGTGGCAGATGTATCACCGTGTCTGCCGTCAACAAATGCAGCCAGCTGAAGAAGGTGGACGCCGCGGCGCTGCCGGACACGTACGCCGCCGCGCTGCGCGTTGCCTTCGAGCGCACCGCCCGCTACAACGCCCCCGAGGTGCGTTGCCGCAGCCTCTGCCGACATGCTGCGATTGCGCTGGTCCCAATGCTGCCTGGCCCCTGGTGGCAATCTCGTGGAAGTGGCCTGCTCACGGACACGATGACACCTGCATGTCCGTCGGGGGCTGCGTCACGTTGTCGAGTTTGCTACCTGACACTTCCTGCACAGCATCCTTTCCTTCCCGTTGGAATTTTGACCCATGCAGTAATCTGGGATTTTTGCGTTCCGCAGGAGGACTTTACGGCGCTGGCGGACCGCATTGCAGCCAGCTATGCGGGCTTCAACGCTTCGGCCGCCGCCTGCGACGTCATCTGCCGCGCCGGCGCCGCATTTGCACTGCGCAACGCCCCTCGCAACCTCGAGTTCCTTGCGGTGCGGTTTGATCGCAGCCAGTTGTGAAAGCTTTCGGTGACCGCCGCAGGGCTGCTACTTTCACTGGATCGCATTCTCGCTACAAAATCAGCCAGCAGGTCTTTTGGTTGCTGGCGTGCTGGCAGCAGACTGATCAGGCGCGGTTCTGCCTGCTGGAGGGCTGCTCCGTAGTGTGGCTGCAGGGCTGGTCAGGGGCACCCTTCTGATCCTCGCATTACTCTTATTGTCTCACGTTACAGGGCCTCAAGCACTTTGCCAGCAAGCTGCCGGCGGAGCGGGCGGAGGCGCTTGCGGCGGAGCTGGAGGCGGCGGCGGCGCCGCAGGCGCCGGACGACTCCGCCGACGAGTGGCAGCCCTTCTACGTCACCCTGGACCTGCTGCGCGAGCGCGCCGCTAAGGTGCGGCTCTGATGATCAGTTGCACAGTTTTTCAACATTGGGATGCAATTGTACAGCCGTTCTTACCGTTCTATGTCACCCTGGACCTGCTGCGTGAGCGCGCTGCCAAGGCGCGGCTCATGGAAACTTCATTTCACCGCCACGAGGTGGATGTACGTGCTGTGTGGCTGTCGTGCTGTCTGTCCCCTCCGGAAGGCATGCCAAGACGGAGGCGCTGCATTGCATGTTGAGCTGATGAGAAACTGCAGACACAGCGGCACCACAACAAAACATCTGCCGCTTTTCGATGCAGGGCAAGACGCCGCGGGGCGCGCTGAAGAAGAGCGGCGCTAAGGGCACCGCCGGCAAGAGCACCGCCGGGGCGTCGGCGCGGCGCTCTGGCCGCCGCATCAGCTTCGCGGCCGCCGATGAGGAGGACGATGATGAGGGGTCGGAGGCCGCCGAGGAGGTGCGCAATTGATCAGAATGCCATTGAGTGTCTTTTCTCAGCGGCCTTGCTGGGGTTTGCGCGTGGACAGGTGTACAACCGTCTCAGGCTGCAGCTGCCGCGTCGCCCGCATGGAGTCGACTTTGAGGTTGGATACTGTGGCCATTTCACGGACAGGAGATGAGGAAAAGATTCTGCGAAAACCTCCTGTTGACCTCGTGTCTCGGGTGGCAGGTGCGGGAGGAGGACATCCGGCCTCGCCAGCGGCGACGCCGGGTGCAGGACGAGGTCGAGGACATCATCGAGGTGCGGTGCAGGCTGAAGCTCCAAGCCCGATCCTGGGCTGACCACCTCAACCTCTTTGAGCCAGGGTTCAATGAACATGACACTGAGCGTGCCCATGCACATTCTCTTCGGAGTTGTGATGCTGGACGTTACTGAGAATCTTCCCAAACCAGTATCACAACCCGTTGGACACCCGCGAGATCGCAATGCGCACGCCACCTTGAGCTGTCCGTCTCATCGTTCCTGCAGGAGGACAAGGAGGACCTGCGGGCCGCGTCGGAGTCGCCGTCGGCATCGCCGGCTGCCTCGCCTGCGGCTTCGCCCGCCTCGCCCACAGATGACGCCTCGCCCGCGGATGCGGGAGGGGACGGCGGCTACGAGGAGGGCGACGATGGCATCATGCCGACGGAGGAGGAGCTGCCGCGCAGCGCCGCCAAGCGCCCCGCCAAGAAGTCCCCCAAGTGCGTCCAGTGAACCTTTTATTTAAAAATTGGTTGGAAGGAGCAGGAATGAGTTGCAGCTGAAGTCACAGGTTGCACGCACGTCGCAGCTTCCCAACTTCAAAGGTGCTTATTGATGCGCTTTTGTGCCATGCTAATCTTTTCTCTGCGCAGCTCAATGCATGGATGTGCTTTTGCGTGCAGGCGGAAGCGGACGATGCGCATGCTGTATGCGGCCAGCGACGAGGAGAAGAGCGGCGGCGGCGACAAGGCAGACAGTGACGACAGCCTGCTGCACGCGGACGAGGTGGACGGCGAGGATTCTGATGATACGGCGGCAGCACAGGCCAGCCCGCCAAAGCGGCGGGCGGCCAGGTCGCCGAAGCAGCAGCAGACGGCGGCGGCGGCATTGGAGGAGAAGTCGGAAGGTGCGTGCTTGTGTGCCCCAGGTCCTGCCGTCTAGGCGGTGCCTGCATCCTGTGGCGGGGCTTGCTCTTGAGTGGAAATCACAGTTCTGAGCTGGGCCGCTGGGTGCAGCAGGTGCGACAGACTGCAACCCATGATTGCGGCGCCTGAAGTGGTGTGGGATTTTATCAGGTGAATGCGATCCTAACAATGCACCTGTCGCCGCTGTGCTGCAGAGGAGGAGGAAGACGTCCCCGACACGCAGGTGGACCCGCCTCCAAGGCCCGGCTTTGGCCGCCGCCGCGGCAGATGAAGATCTTGGCCAAGAGTAGTAGCCTTGCTTTCAACCGCGAACCAAAAGACATGCTCTTGGCGCCATCACGAGGCACGCGTCGATTGGCTCACAAGCCGCCTGCTGGGATCCTTGACGAGTTGCTTGCTGCTGCTTCGCCTTGCAGACTTTGACGTGTCACGCAGGACTTTTGACTGCTGCTCGTGATGCCGCATTGTCAGCTGTCTCCATCTCTGGGACGGGTCAGCGGTGCCACACGATCAAGCAACTATGGAAGTCTAAGTGCCCAAGAGATGGTTCGTGCCAGTGTTTTGTGCGCGCTCTCTTAGGATCAATCGATTGAAGGTACATGTAAGCACCTTCACGAGTCAGGCCCAAAAGCGTGGGCCGTTTCGAAGCACCAGGCTGCTGAGTGTAATGTACAGAAGACAGACCTCGCAGACTTGTCGGAACTGAATTGTTGTCAGCTGTCATCGGACGATGAGCTGTCGCTGCTGCCGCCGCCCAGGACGTCAAAATGGCCCCTCGCCATCTTTGCAACAGGTGCTGCCGCCGCCGCAGCCTCCGTGGCAGGCTCCTTCCGTTTCAACCCCGCTTGCAAAGCTTCCCTGCAGGGGCCACCACAATCATGCCTTGAGCCAGGGTGTTCTGGTGCTGCCCTGCACGAGATATCAGTCAATCAGCGCAGGGCAACAAACAGATATACGACGTTGTCTGGCTGATCATGATGATTGGTCGGGGTGCTATCGCTGGATTTGGAAACCCTGCAGCTGTTGGATGACTCGTACCTGATGTTGTCCTGGGCGGCGTGCGACTCTTTTGCCAGTCGCGCGGCCGTCTCCTCGGGCGTCTCTTGCCGCCGCTGCGCCGCCGCCGCCTCTGCGGTGTCCTCCTCCACGACACCTGCGTGCACACAGGCCGATGAGCGTCTGTGCCACCTGTCCCAACCGTCACACCAGTGCAGCATGATGAACGGTGTTGGCATGTGGACGGCACAGCAAGCTCGAGCTGCTCGACTGCAGACAGCTTTGCCAGCGCTGACAGGACATCACACCAACTGGCAGTTTCTGCCAGGATCGGTTTGCATCGCAGACATGCTGATAGGGCATCATGCGACAGAGGTGCACAACGTGCGTTCCCTGCACAGCAGCGCCGCACCCTTGGCGTTGGCCATGCCGCAGGCGGTGATGGTGACGCGGGCGTTTGGCGCATCGTGCGCATCCGTTCCCAGGTCCAGTATCTGCTGCAGCACCTCCTGCCCCTGCTGCACCCGGCCCACCACCTGCGGCAGGGAGCAGACTCGGCTTTGGCGGCACATCAGGCCATGATCCTGCCACGTTCCATCATATGCAGTCTGTTCGGGCAGTGATTCATTGCATCGTGCACCTTCTGTGAAAACATGTGAAAACATGCCTTCGGACGAGCGAGTCTGGGCTAGCGGGGGCGAGGATTCAGGGTCGCTCACCATGTACGAGGCGTCTAGCGTGAGTGACCGCAGCAGGGAGATGACGAGCTCTGTGCCATCTGGAGACACGGACACCGTGTGCGCGTCCACATGCCGCAGCCCGCTGAGGTTCCTGAGCGTTGTCACCTCCCCCTTGTACCTGCATCGGTGAATGGCAACGTTAGTCAGGTAACAGAGGCGGCACCGCTGCGCCAAACACGCTGCTTTCCAGAGTGGCAAGATTGCCAGCAAGCTGGTGAGACCCCCCTGCCTGGTGGTCATCAAAGCCCCCCCAACACCCTGCCGACCTCCCGCCGGCCCCGCTGACCATCACTGTGCAAGCCTGACGAGCAGTTCCGTCCACCCTCCCCCTGGGATGCTGCCCATGTCCATGCACATCCCGGCAGTGCCTTGTGCAACATGTGTGAAGGATCAGAAGAGTTCGAAGCGTCGTGCATTATGCGAAAACGAGTGCCACCTGGGGTTGCGGCCCAGGTAGATGCCCATGCCCGGCAGCACCTTGTGCACGACGGTGCCCTGCACCGTGGAGGTGGAGCCCTGCTGGCAGCGATTGATGAACGCGCGCGCTGGCAGCGGCGTGAAGTCCTGAAACACCTCGAACACCACCTTGCCTGCAGCCAACGTTGATTGATGATTTGGTTGTCGGATGGCCGGAGTGTTGCATCGATGAATCATCACGGCGGCGTGAAGCCCTGGGACCCCTCGAACACCACCTTGCCCACAGCCAAAATGCACGGGCTTGGTGAGAACGAGACTTGCATGAAAAATGAATCCCGCCTCCAGCACATCCTTTTGCAGAATACATGCGCCGCCACATGATCAGGACGCATTTGCCGCAGTTGCATTGCCTGCTGGGCGGCCTGTCTGACCACACAGAGCGAACACTTGAACTCCGGTTGCACGTTGCCATCGGCTCACCAACGACAACTTTGTTGATGGCAAACTCCAGGTATGTGCGCGGCCGCCCCGTCTCCGGATCCGGCAGCGCCGCCAGCGCCTCCTCCGTCCGCTTCTGCCGAATCGCCTCGATCTCCGGGTGCAATCCAGTCTTCTGAAAGTCCTCCAGGTCCTTCTTGCGGTCCTTCAGCGTGTAGGACTTAAACCTTTTGCCGCGCGAGCCAATGGCTTCGCCCTCGAACTTGGTGCCTCCCTTGCCCATGGCGACGGGCTGTGCTGGAATGTGTAGTTGTGATCAGATGCCAGATCTTTGATTCCTGTGCAAGCTGAAGGACGTCGCAGATGCTGCAGAACAAGCGGAATGTGTCGCAAGTGCCAAGCGCGGTCCACTGCACAAGGCGAGGCGAGACTATCTCGAAGGCCAACACTCGCTCGCTCGCTATGGCTGAATTCGTCGCGCAGGGAAAACCACCACGCCATGGCAGCAGGAAGCCGTTCGAAGAAGTCGAAAAAGTTTCAAAACCAAATTTCGTGCAGCAAAAGCATGTTTTAGTGGGCATGTTCTGAGCTCCCTTCGCTTGCAATAAGACCGAAGACACCTCGAGAGATAAACGCTTGAGAGATCCGTACTGTCGCAAAACTCATCGCTCGGCGAGGTTGAGATTGCAATCTCTGTGCATCGTGTGCACGCATGTCGGTTTCGGAGAGGCTCGAGGGTGATAGCGTTCTTCTGTGATCATCTGACAGCGATCATCTGACACCCGAACAAGAATTCCGAGCTCTTCTTTAGACGCTCTACAGTCAATTACGGCGCGATCCAAAGTCGCACAGTTGATTCTAGCCCTGCAGCGTGGAGGATGTGAGAGCCAGATCAACTAACCTCGCCATCGCGACGCCGGAATGGTGGGCATCTCGGATCGTAAGCTCGTCCAGGAGCAAGCGTCCCTGGCGGGCTTTCGCCTGGAGGACCAGGCTGTGAGGCTCCTGGCGCAGTGGCTGCAAGATGGCGGCGCCGACGACAGCCAGCTGCAGACGCTGTTCAACACCGTTGACACAGGTGCCTCGGAGCCGCATCTGATCACACCTCGGACAAATCGTCCAGAAAAAACCGTTCTCAATGGAATATGAGCTCTCGAGTAGTGAACCTGCACCCACAAATGCACGGTTGTGCGGCGATCTGTCTTTGGCAGGCCTCTCGAGCGCTGAACAATGCTGATGATTGATACGTGAACCTCTTTGCAGGCGGGTCCATCAAGGTCACGGCGGAGCAGATCAGGACGGCTCTGCTGCTGATGCATGGCGCGGCGCAGCAGGAGGATTACATTCAGGTCTGTTGTTGCGTGTTGCGGGTTGAGTTACCCGTGTGTTCACACGCATTTGCATGCTTCAGCATTCCGTTCGAGGCGCAACCCCAAGGACCCCGAACTACGACAGCATGCTGGAAGATATAAGGATCCACCATGCGCTGCGTCACATCCGCTCGGATTACCGCGCAGGTCGTCAGCGCCTTTGAGGTGCCGAAGATCCTGTACGACCCCGTGCGCAAGTGCTTCTACAAGGCGGAGGCGCCCTGCAAGCTGCTCGGCTCGGCGCAGGCATGATTCATCTACCTGCTGGCCCGCTGCCCCGCCTGCTAGTGCGACGGACCGCTGACAGTCCGCCGAGTGCCGGTCAATGCACACCGCAGCTGCAATCAGCCACTTGGCTGAACATTCCTCCCATGGGGCCACTCTACTAAAGGCGGAATGACTCCACACAGGACAAGATGGACCTGTACATAAACCGCTTCTACATGCTGCACCAGCGGCTGCGGCGCAAGAAGGGCTGGTACAAACCCGCAATCATGGACGGCTCCTCCGAGTGCTACATCGAGGTGCAGACACAGAAGCTTTTACTAGTCATTCTTTATTGAGAGAAAGTTTGAACGTGGCTCCCCCAAGTTCCGCATTGCGGTGCGCCCCTCCTGCAAAGCGGTGGGCGCGCTGCCACCTGGCTGCCCGCAGATGAGACTGACGTGCATGAAACCGCCCAACTGGAATGGAAATCGATCGCATGCCAGGGGCAGTGCGAAACTCATGGGCACTGATCGTCGTCCCTGCTGACAGACGACTCCTGCAGTACGCATGGTGCACGAGTGCACAGCTGAATCGCCCACGCGATTTCTGAAAATGTGCAAACTCTTGACGCAGCTGACGGAGATGAAGGCGATGTTGGGCATGGTGGGCGAGACGCGCATTGTGATGGGGTGCATCACGCAGACGGAGGAGGGGCGGTACAGCATCGAGGACCTGTCCGCGTCGCTGCCGCTGGACCTCGCCGGCGCCGCCGTCGGCCACGGCTTCATCACCGGTGTGCACCCAGTCTTATGGCCAGTCGAACCTTCAAAGAGTGTGCCCTGCGGCTGCGCCTCGCAGAGCCATCCTGTGATGGTCATGAGACTATAACATTGCTTGGGTTCTTCGGCACAAGATGACTCGACCGTCTGCTGACAGCGCCACCATCTGCACACCAGCGCGGCACGCCACCATGGCTGAACAATTGTGTTACAGAGGCCACCTGACTCCCTGCAGAGAACTGCATCGTGGTGGCGGAGGGGCAGCTGCAGCACAACGGCTGCTTCAAGGTTTCCGCGCTCGGCCTGCCGCCTGTGGAGTCGCGAGATGCCTCCGTCATCGCCGCCAAGGTGCGCGGCAGGCCTTGTTGCTCTGTGGTTGGGTGCCTGCCGATGAAGGCAAAACGACTTGTTGCGTGTGGCGCAGTGGGAGAGCGACAGCGAGGAGGTCTCCATGAAGCGGTGTTCACAAAAGTCACAGTTTCTCACGTGCCTTGCACACGGCTTGGACTTCTTTGGGGGGCCGCCGATGAGGGCGGACGACTTGCTGCGCGCGGCGCAGTGGGGGCACTTCTTCAACAGCCGCTCGATGAAATCGAAGCTGGTTTCAGCTCAATCCTGTGCAGGGCCTGGCCTTCTTTGCCGCGCCGCCGATAAAAGCAAATGACCTGCTGCGAATGGCGCAGTGGGAGGGCGACAACGAGGAGGACTCCATGAAGCAGTTGCCAACAGAAACCAACTTATTCGATGCGCTTGCACAGGGGCTGGACTTCTTTGGCGGACCGCAGATGAAGGCGGACGACCTGATGCGAGCGGCGCTGTGGGAGGGCGACAACGAGGAGGACTCGGTGGTGGTGCTGTCGGATGTGTGGCTGGACCAGCCGCAGACCTTCGACCGGCTGCGCGCCATCTTTGGAGGTGCGCTGGTTGCCCACCGCTTTCTGTTACGGTAGCTATTAGTGGTGCAGTCACAGGTGTGGCTCGAGCAGCCGCAGACCTTCGACCAACTGCACGCCGTCTTCGGAGATACTCCTCTTCGAAGCCTTGTCACGCCTTGTCATGTATGTTGTGGAACTGCCAGCTGTTGCCACCGGCGCCCAGTGCTGCATCAGACATCTGGCAAGGCAAGCTTCGACTGGCTGTACACCGTCCTCGGAGCCGCGGTCGGCAGTCGACCGCCCGGGGGCACCCTGTCGTTCATTTTCATCCGATGCTGTCCTTCATTTGTGTTCCTTGCCTGCCGTGTTGGGTTTGACGAGGCGGAGGACTCGCCCAGAGCTGTTGGTGTTGAAAGGCAAATTTACAGCCTTCCTTCAGGTTGCTTCGGACTGGGTTTGTCTTATTCATGTGACACACTCACCAACCCAGGCTTCGAGGAGGCGGACACGGTGCCCAAGCTATTTGTGCTGATGGGGAACTTCCAGTCGGACATGGGCGCCGCCACCGCCGCCGGCTTTGCAGGCATCCGGGAGAACTTCAACGCCCTGGCCGCCCTGCTGCGCAACTTCCACCGCATCCGGGTGCGCCCGTGTGTCTGCTGTAAGTTTACGCTTTATCATCTGTTCGTTGTGCTGGTGTTGGTGTTTAAGTACACCCACTGCGTACAGGCACAGCGTATGCGCCTGGGTGCTTTGCAGCCTAGCGCGTGACTGCCATCGGCGATCAGCAGACGCAAGACTGCCACTGGCTGCTGCCAAGGGAAGTATGTGCTCATGCACAGGAGGGGAGCAAGATACTGTTCGTGCCGGGACCAAACGACCCGGGGCCCGCCGCCGTGCTGCCGCGGCCGCCGCTGTCATCCTACTTCACGGAAAAGCTGGCGGAGGAGGTGCGCAAGAGGTTCAGGGTCTTGGGTTTCAGCATTGGCATTATATGTGCATAGGAGCAGATCATGTTCGGGGTGATAAGGTTCCCACCAGCATCGAGTTCACTTGTAAATCCTGCTGCAGATGCCCGGCGCGGTGTTTGGCAGCAACCCGTGCCGCGTGCGCCACGGCACGCAGCAGCTGGTCTTCTTCCGGGACGACCTGGAGCACAGCATGCGCCGCCAGTGCCTCATGCCGCCGCCAGGTGCCTTGCACTTTTCTTTGTGTGCCGGTTTCTGTGATGTGCAGTGTTGCGTCGCCACACCACAGCGTGTTGGCTCCTGTGGATTTGTTTTTGTTTAGACGCGATCAAATCCCCAGGATGATCGCGTGCAATCTTTCTGCTCATGCCACCCAGCCACCTGCACTTGCTGCAGCAGCTATCCTGACGTAGATCACAAAGCCATGTGCCATCCCATCCAGCCTGCACGGTGCTTTTTCGTTTCCGCTCGTGTGGGGCGCAGAAGAAATGTTACTATAAGTATTGTAGTCATTTTGCAGGCGGCAACGCGCCGGACGAGGTGTTTCGGCAGCTGGCGATGACGCTGCTGCAGCAGTCGCACCTGACGCCGGTGCCGCTGGAGGCGAAGCCAGTGGCGTGGCAGCACGACCAGGCGCTGGCGCTGTACCCGCTGCCGCACCTGCTGGTCCTCGCCGACGCCGGCTGCGCGCTCGCGTCCACCTCCTTTGAAGACTGCGAGTGCCTGAACCCGGTGCGTTTCAGGTATTGTTGTTTGTGCTCTAGCAAAACGCTCGGTCTGCGCGCTTGCGACAATGTACTTCGAAGACTGCGAGTGCCTGAACTCGTTGCGTGCCTGAACCCGGTGAGGCTTGCGTATTGTGCTAGAGGCGTCCACGTCCTGTGAAGACTGCGAGTGCCTGAACCCGGTGCGCTTCAGGCGTTTGATTCATGCTCAAACATAGCATAGTTCAGTATGTGCTCACCACTCACGTCCTTCGACGACTGCGAGTGCCAGAGGCTCGCAGCGTGCTCCTGTCTGTGTGCATTTGCTTGCATTAAGCTTGTGCCTGTGGGTGCGCCACACGCGTCTGCGGAAGCAGCTGATGACCTACAATGGGCCATGACTATGGATCAAACGGCTGATCTGGTGGTGCAGGGTTCCTTCTCAGCTGCTGGCACGTTTGCGGCGTACGTGCCAGCGACGCGGGAGGTGCAGGAGTGCGATGTGCCAGAGGAGGCATGACACACAGGGTTGCAGCAGCTTTCACTGACACATAGTATTGCCTAGGCCCTTCTGCCAAACTCAAAATGGCTCTTTAGGTTGGACAATGCTGCTTTCGTTTCCATGATTTCAAGCGAAGACCTAGAACCAAAATCTTACTAGACTTTCAGTCAAGTCCCTGTCCGGAATGGGTCATAGTCGCCGGCCGCCGTGGCTTCCAGCAGCTGGTGCAAGCCCTGGAACGCGGGCCGCGGAATGTCGTTCCAGTCCGCCCACTGCCAGCCCTCGCATTTGTCGGGCTCCATGTTTCGGGGCTCCGCATCCTGTGGGTGCCACGCCACCGATGAGCTGTGACATGGGCGCCGGCTTCTTCTTCAATTCGAGTGCCAGTCGTCGACGTCGGATGCGAGTCATGCATCGTATTCACCGCAACAAGATCCACTGCAATTCGTGGCACCTCATCGATGTCGCCCCTCATGAAGATTGTGACATAGTGCGCCACCGCTTTACCGTCCCATCGGTGCACACAATTTTCAACGCGCTCAAAGCGGATGTTGTGCAGACCCAGCCCCGTCTCCTCCAGCACCTGCGAATGCGGCACAACGAAAATTCACTGGCAGAGATCACACGTTGCTGCATCAGCCATGACGAACTCCCAAGTGCAGATGCTTGCGGCCGCATGGCCGCCGTCTTCTGCATGTTGAGCAGGTCAAGGGCTGGAGCTTCCCATCGCATCTCGGCACATACAACACGGATTGTAGGACGCAATTGATTGATGTGTCACCTCTCGTGCCGCACAATCCTCTAAGGTCTCTGCAAACTCCAGGTGTCCGCCCGGCAGCGCAAATTCACCGGCGCCCAGTTTGCCTTTGCCCTTCCTGCATATGATGCGAAACAGTCACTGTAAATCTAAAAGCATGTTGACTTCATTGAACATCAACTAGCAGGATCATCATTACCTCCGGCCAGCAAGCACACAGGTTCCTCGAAAGATCAGAACACCCAGCCCAACTTTTGGCGTCGGCTCGGTCATGCCGCGACAGTCAAATCCCGATCGAAGCTATGCAGCTCTGCGATCTCATACATATGCGCTTGCCGCTGTCTTTGCCCCCAGGACACTTCATCCAGCCTGATAAAAGCGCGAACCGAGAGTCTCCCAGTACTTAGCCAGTACTTAAGCCTATAGTTCAAGCGCGGTCCCCGTATATGCGACACGCATGCTCCTTTGTGCGAAAGCGCACCGCGTCGCCTGTGGTTCCTCCGAAGCGCCGAAAATCGGCGACGCGCGTCGGCTTTCATAGAGGTTGCCGTTGTCCGCTGGGCGGGCGCCGAGTCCGCAGTTTGTCGATCTCGCCTCTCGGTGCACGGGTCCGGTGCACGGGCGTTCCGTGCCATGTCGGAGTCACTTCAAGAGGCCAGAGTGAAGCGCCTCAGAGTGCGGCGGAGTGCGCCGAGTCGTTTGCAGATCGGGAGTGCGACCGTGCGCGCACGTGCCGTAACCTTGCGACCCTTCCCAGTGACCAAAGAGGCCAGGAGAGATGGTGAAGTGCCGCGCGCAAAACGGCGTTCGCTTGCTGTGGCGACAAGATGGTGGCTTCTGAAAGCTTTGATACGACAGTTGAACAGCGCCGAACAGGCTAGGGTTACCCGGTTGCGAAGTTGGTGTGCTTTGCAGTGATTGTCCTTTCTGCTGTGATATTCGCGGCTAGAGAGCCCTCGATTGCGTTGGCCACGTCTCTAGCGCTG
>JAABUL010000582.1_pt1 | contig 77457 bp, 145 predicted proteins | sample 5559151 | NCBI WGS metagenome assembly JAABUL01 (sample SAMN10711876, study PRJNA513368) | rock metagenome | isolation source: Antarctica rocks | place: Antarctica: Victoria Land, Pudding Butte sud
TACCTGCATTGGGCTCACCACCAAATGGCTTCCGAGCGGGCATCGTCTTTCGAATTGAATGGATCGAGCCAGGTTGCTGATCAGGGGGAAGGCAGTGTGGCCCAATCGGAAGTGCCGCATGCATGCAACACAGTGCACCTGTTAAGCGTTCCCACACACAGTCGTTTACAGCCAGGCAGCGGCTTCAAGAATATTTGGCAAGCAATGACGAAGACCAATCGCTGATGGCTAGCATGCCCGCCAGCTGATGACCTCTGGAGCATGGGCATAGAACCTAAAGTGGACAGTGGGGCGCGGAAGCTGCATCACTCGGCCTTGAGCCGCGCATGCGGCACGAGTCCCTGTGACACCGACTCTTCCTCCGCGCGTCTCCGCTCCGCCGGCGAGAGGAAGCGCATGTAGCCCTTGAATGGCGGCCGCGGCGCCGGGAACTGCAGGCGACACCGTCTCCGATTCAGAAATGGGCTGCCCATCCAGACTGCCGGCAGAACAAGTGTGCAGAGCATGGTTGGAGCGCGCAGCTGTGCAGACTGTCAGCTGTGTGGACAGTCGCCGGATGGGCACAGCACGCAGGTGCATGCAGCTCAACATGAAAGTTGGGGGACAGAGCACATGAAAAGAGCCATCAGGCCGCGCACCTGTTTGCGCAGGAAGGTCTCCCAGCCGTAGGAGAGGGCGCCGTCCAAAATGGCGCCGCAGAACACGGCCCCCGCCAGCTGCCTCGGCAGCGGCACGAGGCTGAACCAGGCACAGAAGCCCTGCGGGAAGTCCGCAATCAGGGCGACCAGCAGAATCCAGCCCCACCTGCGCGCCAGCCAGGTCAAGTTCTAAGTTTAGCGCCGTCAGCGAGCATGGAAACAACACAGCTGCAGGCCGGCAGGTCGACAGAGCGGCTCCGCAGCAGCTCACGATGTGACTTGCCGACCGCACTCCTGCAATATTTCTAGATGCTGAAGCGTCAATCATGGCACCGACAAGCACCTCTCCCGCAAAAGGGGTTTCAGTGGAGGAAATCAACGAAAGGGAAGGCGGCGCAAACCGGGTGCAGCCGGCGAGGCCGCGGTTGTCCTTGAGGGGCGTCATGAAGGGGTCGCCGACGTAGTTGACGGCGAAGGTGGTGATCTGGATGATCCAGTTCACCAGGAAGCACACTGTGTTGACCAGGTTGGGCTTGAAGTCCGCGTCCGGCTCCAGCCGGTCCTCCTGTATGGCGAAAGCATACTTTTGATCGCTGATCAAAGATTTCACAGTCAAGAAGTCGGGCTTGAAGTCCGCGTCCGGCTCCAGCCGGCCCTCCTGCGGGGTGCATACCAGAATGGGTCAATATAATAACGATGGTTTACATTTCAAAGACAGGCGACAGGTTGGGAGTTGAAACAAGCTTCCAGCGCCGGGGTGTTCAGTGCTGAGGGTGTGCGTCCCTGTGCGCCCCTGGCAGAGAGCGCCATGCCTTCATCAGTGAAGGTCGCGTGTGGCTGTCTGGGACATGAAAGCACTGCCCGTTGCAGAGGGAGGTATGCGACGGCCAGATGTGACGCCGTCGTTATGGCAACCAGCGGCGATGCTGCCATGGCATGGCAGTGGTGCAAGCGACCCACTGCGAAGATGTACCACGGTATGCAGAGCTACTCCAGCTACTCCACTTGTACAGCGTGGCTTGGGGGTTCTCTTCCTTCAAAAGCGCTTTCACGACACACCGGCTGCATGGAGGACTTAGCGACGCGGTACATGGTGGCTAGGAATGGTGGTCGGGTAGACGAGGTGGCACACATGTATATCACAGGGCATCAACATGTAGGTTTTAGGACGCACCGGCTGCATGGAGGACTTGGCGATATGGTGCATGGTTGCCAGACATGGCGGCCAGGAAGACAAGGTGGCACAAAAGCTCCTGGCAGAAGTTGACATTTGGAGTCTCAAGACGCACCGGCTGCATGGAGGACTTGGCGACGTGGTACATGGTGGCCAGGAAGACGAGGTGGAACACAAACTGGCCCAGCAGGCTGGCAAACACGTATGCGCAGAAGATGTTGGGGTGGGGGCGCTGCGCCGACAGCCGCTCCAGCGGCTTGGTGTTGGATAGCACGAAGAACATGGCCGCCGACAGGATGCCCATCAGCGTGGCCTGCACGCATTTGTAAGGTGTGAGGGTTCAAGAGGTTCGGGAGTACTTGCATCAGGGCGATGCCGGATTGGGTCCGCGGATGAGACACCCACCAGCGTCGCCTGCATGGAGGAGCCAGCACAGTGAAATGCAGGCCGGCGCAGATTGCCACCTCTTAAACCTAATGTCTGCCTCAAGTGCATGCAGGTGGCAAGCCATCGCACCGTATAACGGGAGAAGCACTGAGATCACCCTGTGTGGGCATTCGGAATGGGCATCGTTGCACATCGCAGAGTACCCAAATCATCGTGCCTGCATGTCGCCGAGCTTGACGCCCTCCAGGTACATGACGGACAGGGAGTAGGCGGTGGAGAGGCACAGCAGGCCCAGGATCTTGAACATCTGGACGGTGGTGACCAGGGTGCAGCGGCCCTGCTTGATGATGTCTGTCACCGGCCCGATCGCCGTGTCCTTCGCGGTGAAGGGCGCCGCCATGGAGGCGTCGCCGGGCTTCACCATCGGCACCTGCAAGACATGGTTTGGAGGGTTTGAACTGGTAGCTTTCTGTGTTTGCCTTGGAGCGGCGGGGCAGATGGCCGTGTCCTAGAGGTATTGCCGTGGAGGCGTCGCCCGGCTTCACCATCGGCATCTGGTGGGGCATGGGTTATGATATATCTATACATCAGTTTGTTGTGACGACCTTCAGCACAGCAGCGTGTCCATGGCAATGAGGATGGAGGCGTCGCCTGCCTTCACCATCGGCACCTGCAGCCAGACAAGCCACTGATGTGTTGACCAATGCATGACAGGATAACAGAAATTGTCGCCTTTGCCAGCTGCCAGCTGCCAGCGCTGTGTGTTCCCGCCCGTCGCTGTGCATTGGCAGAGACACGCGTTGGCTTTGGAGGTGTCTCAGTGACCTCGTGGCGTGGCCTCCATTCGACAACCCTGCCTTTCAGTGGGTCAAGCACACAAATGCGCACCTCGCCGCCGGCGCCGTCGGCGCCCGCCTCCAAGCCGTCCAGCCAGTCCGCCATCTCCTGCATCTTGGGCGTGATCGGCTGCCCCTTCTGCTTCATGCCCTCCAGCATCTTCGTGCCTGCGCCGGCCTTCTTGGGCGGCTGGTCTGCGCCGCCGCGGCCGCCGCGCCCCCGGCCGCCGCGGCCGCCGCCCGCCGCCGGCACGACTGCACGGCTGCCCGAGGGGCCTGCGCCGCCGTCCCTGCAATGAAGTGCGGCATGAGGCGCTTGTGCAGCGCCAAATTCTGGCTGCCCTGCTCTGGGGCTTTGGAGCGAGGATGTCGACATGCCCCTGCATGGCACTTCTGTGCACAGATTATGGACTGCCACTTCTAAAACGCAGGTTGCAGCAGCACGCACTATATGATCGCATGCAACGAGGCCCAGAGCCACCACAGGTCAAAGTACAACTTGTGCCCAAATTGCACACCTGCCGCCGCGGCCGCCGCCGCGCCCCCGCCCGCCGCCAGGCGGCCCGTTGGCCGCCAGCTTGGCAGCGGCCTTGCTGGGCGCCAGCAGGGCCACACCCACATGCGCCGCCTTGAGCGCAAAAGAAACAGAAGGAATCACATGATGCCCAGGGGGTATGCATACTGGCTTTTGGTGGGGCTGCGGTGGCAGCTCCATGCTAAATTCACAAAAGAAATCGTCATGCTCCAGGAAACCGACATACAGGCGTGAAGGTGAAGCTGTGGCGGTGCTGTGACGTAAACTTTTGAGCTTGAAATAAACCTAAAGCCTTGCCTTGAGAGCGCCGACATCGTTCGTGCCGTCGCCGCACATGAGCGTTGTCTGCCCGCCGGCGCGCAGGGTCTTCAGGATCATCTCCTTCTGCTCCGGCGACGTGCGCGCAAAGACCTGCAGAATGTGGCGATAGTCTTCAATGAGGGAGCAGCGAACTGTGACGGCGTTCTGCCGCAATTGAACCCCTGCCGCACAGGAGAATGTTGCGTTCTTGGGCAGCAGTCGAGAAGTCAAGCATGCTCGCCAATTTCTGTCATGGAGGATGAGGGTGACGACGGCACACCGCCCAGCCCAGCATGGGATTATGCATGATGAATCCCCAGGACTCGCAGAACATGCCTGCATGAGCGGCACGAACAGCTGTGCGACGCCAATCTGGTGTATCTGATGAAGGGGCACTCAGAAAAGGGAATTGTTGAAACCACTTGCCTGTGTGAGCGGCACAAAGAGCGGCGCGGCCCCGATCTGGTGTATGTGGTGCAGCGCCTCACCGCCCAGGCACAGGTCGTACTGCCGCGCCAGCGCCACCGCCGCCTCCTGGCTCCGCTCGAACGGCCGCCGCGTCGCCTCGTCAGGCGACACCCACTCGAAGTGGCTGTCCGGTTCCTCCTCATCCTCCGCGCCGGGCAGCCGCCGCAGCGCCGGACCCCTGCTCAGTTGAAACTGCCGTATTAAAGACGTTTGATCGATGAGTGCAACATCCAAGCAAAGTGTTGTGCGGCTTCTCCTTGTCCTCTGCGCCCAGCAGTCGCCGAAGCGCCGGGCCTTGCGAATTGAGGCGACCCCTGATGAGGGTATCAGGAAACAACATACGCAAACACTGACAAGCAATGGCTGCCGGATTCATCCTTGTCCTCTGCGCCCGGCAGCTGCCATAGCGCTGGGCCCTGCGCCGATTGACGCTGGTGGTGGGTGTGGCTCAGGTTGAGCAGGCCCAATGCTGGACAGCTCACGAAGGATCCTGATCAAGCTACCCTTCCGCCTTTGAGACGCTGAGAATGGGTGCAGGCGGCTTTCCTTTGTTTCATTCACGCTCGGCGGCAGCTGCGAGACGCGCCTGTGGGTGGCGATGAGCACGGGGCGGTCCACGATGTGCAGGCGGCCGGCGGCGAAGCAGGCCGTGAGCGGCGTGTCCCCTGTGATCATCGCCAGCTGGTGGCTGCTCTCCTTCAGCTCCCGCAGCGCCGGCTCGCTCTCTGGGCATTGTGGGGGAGGTAAAGGTCAGGCCGACGAAGCGGGGTCGCCAATTCGTGCAGAGATGACAGTCGCCTCAAATGCGCACATTGGCGTGCGCAATGAGTCGGCTTCCCTTCGATAGATTCGGGCTGGATGCCAGTGACATATTGCGCCATGCTGATGGTCACGGCAGCGCTGTGCTAACCTGGCTTGAGCGGGCAGGCGAGCACGGCAAACCCGGCAAAGGTGAGCCCCGACTCGGCCTGAGTGCGCGGCAGGTGCCGCAGCTGAGCGGGGCCCATGCCGCTGTCAAGCTGCTTACACGCCAGCACAATGACCCTGCAGCAGACATGATTGGAAGTGAGCTGCCACAGGTCGGATGTAGCCTCCATGTTGAATGCAGCCTCTGCTGCGCTTCAGAAGCAAACCCCGATGTCCCGATGTCTCAATGATTGCAGCACTTTCCAGGCGGCAGAGCATCACGCTCTCACAGGCAGCAGCTGCACTTGAGGCAGCAGTGCAGATGGGAACACTGCAGCATTGGCTCAATTAGGACGATGGGCCGCAGCAACCCTGCAACCGGCCCGCGCCACATCACGGGTGTAGGCACAAAGCCGCGGACCTGGAGCCCTGCGCGGCGTGGTGCTTGTAGGACGCCTCGTAGTCGGCCGGCGGCGACGCCAGCAGCGGCTGCATGACCTGCGAAAGTCACCCCAGACATGTTGTGTACATGTTTGAGTCGGTGTTGTTTTCCCCTGTGATGCACATTATGGCATCAATCCATGGACATCACACCAATGATGTTCAATATCACCATTAAGACACAGAAGCGTATGCAGGTGTCATGTGCGATCATCTGTACCTCTGGTTGTAATATTTTATTGGGATAACTGTAATATAAACCCAATCCCTATACATAATTATTTATTCATTCGAGCAGCTATACATAGGTTTGTAATTACAGGGAAGGGGGAATGCTGTGTGTGCTGTCCGGCCGCCCCGTTTGCAAGAGTTATGAGAAACTGGTCACAGGCACATAGGTGTATATGAGAACTCTGTACATAGTTACCATTGATCCAGTTCTCATATACAAAATTATTTATTCATTCGAGCAGCTATACATAGGTTGAATAAATGATTATGTATATGAGAACTGGATCAATGGTTACAATATACAGACGACCATAATTATTTATTCATCCTAAGCTATATACATGAAATTATAATTATGTGTATGAGAACTGGATCAATGGTCGTCTGTATATGGTCAACATTGATCCAGTTCTCATATATATAATTATTCATCCATCCGAGTAGCTATTTCTAAAAATTGTTGTTGTATGAAATTGTTGTTATTTATATGAGAAGTACATCAATGGTCGTCTATATATGGTCAACATTGATCCAGTTCTCATATACATGATTGTAATTTCATACACATAGCTACTCGGATAATTATATATATGAGAACTGGATCAATGATGACCATTGATCCAGTTCTCATATACAATTTATTCATTCGAGTAGCTATACATAGGTTTGTAATTGTAACTATGTACAGTTGACCATTGATTTAGTTCTCATATATGTAATTATATTTATATATATGAGAACTACATCAATGGTGACTATGTACAGAGTTCTCATATATATCTATGTGACTGTGTCCAGTTTCTCATAACTCTTGCAAATGGGGCGGCCGGAGAGCACACACAGCATTCCCATTCCCTCCCGTGATTACAAACCTAAGTATAGCTGCTCGTATGAATAAATCATTGTATATATGAGAACTAATAGGTCCTTGTGCGGAGTCAGACAGCGCTTCCAGGATCTGTACCTCTGGGGCGCCCTTCGCCACAACCCACGACGTCGCGGCGCCGCCGTCGGCAGACTCGAGGCGCACGACCGCTGCCATGCGCTTGAGCGCGGAGGAGAAGTAGTAGCGGTGCTCGATGGTGATGGTCTCTTTGCGGGCGCCTGGGCTGCAGAAGGTGCCGTTCTCGTGCCTCCAGCCTGCAGTTGTGGCAGAACCCCAATTCAGCTTTGTGTTCGAACGTGTCGTGTTTGCCAGGAAAGCAGCATGGGAGTGCTTGCGTCGGGGCCGGAATGCTGCGGCCAGCTGTGCCAGGGTGGGGGATCTGATGTGGCGGGACACCTGGAGGGGCAAGGGCTGAGGCGCATGGCACACCTGTGGCGTTGAAGGCGGCCAGCTCCAGGGGGTCACCCACAAGCTCGCCCTCCACGTACACCAGCGACTGGCAGCCCACCATGATCCGGATCACCTGCGCGCCGTCACCACGTCTGCATCACTTCCCGAGCCGCTGCATCCTCCGGGTTGCTGCAGCTGCCGCTGCCGAAGTGAGCATCCGAGGCGACGGCGAGAGCAGGAGTGTACAGCTCCATGTGGTGACGGACCCATCTATATCTCCTCCTTCCTCCATCTTGCCAAACCCTCCGCCTCTGCCTCTGCCTCTTCCTTCAGGAGGCGTGTGGCCGCCAGGGAGTTCACCTCTGGTGGCGCGTCCTGCCGCACATCCCGCAGCAGCTTCGGGCCACGGCCGTCGAGGCCCGCCACCCCCTCCAGCAGCATGTCGTTGCTGGTCAGCGTGCCCGTCTTGTCGAAGCAGCACACCTCCACCTGCAGATTCGTTGCGTTAAGATGCGTTCATCACCAATCTTGACAGCGATCTGTGTCCAGATGACTTTGCAGCGTTTCAAACACCTCCACCTGCAGGTTTGTTGGTCAGCGGCAATGACACCCTCAGTGACGCTGTTTACAGATGACTTGCAGCACCTCAAGTTTGGTGCTGCGCTCTGTGCAGCTTGACAGCGGCAGCATGGACAGTAGCACCCTGGTCATCCGCCTGACCTGGCAGGCAGATGACGCCTCGAATGCTGATTTGCGAGGCGAGACCAGACCAGACCCAGACAGGCGCCTTGTGGGGGATGTCCTTGAATCCCCACCTTGCCGCAGAGCACGATGCGGAAGGGCTCGGTGCAGAAGACGCGCTTGCGGGCGAGCGCCAGCAGGGAGGCGTTGATGGCGATGGACAGCTCCATGGGCAGCTCGGGGGGAATGACGGACGTGATGATCATGGTGCAGTGCAGGAACAGCTTGAAGCGGCTGCGCCCCTCATCCTGTTTAAACAATACACATGCACGTGAGAGTTGCGTGTCAGCTGGGACGCTGGTGCTGTTCATTGTGCAGTACGAAACAGCTTGAGGCTGCGGCCCTTCTCCGGCGTGAGAGAGACACACACATGAGAACCTGCGCGTCGGCAGGATGGCGCTGGTGATGGGTCGTCTGCATGCATCGTCCGCCAAATCTGACAGCCTATGCCCGCGCATTCAATGAGCCGATCACCAATCGATTCAGCACAACAGGAAAGCATCAAAAGGAATCAAGAACTTGCCTGCAGGCCGTGGTACAGCACGTAGGCGGAGGCAGCCAGCGCGAAGATCAGCAGGAACAGGATGAAGAGGCCCGTCTCCCAGTTGTTTGCTGTCACCCGCTCCGTGGAGTGCAGGATGGTCCGCATCAGCTGGCCTGTACGTCGGCAATGCCTGATCGTCTCAGTAGCGAAATCGAGGCAGCACCACGGATTTCCCCACCATTGGCAGGCGTGACGGCCAGTGCTAAGATCTGGCGCGTGCATGCGACAGCGACATGAGCGATTCCTGTGGAAAGGCGGCGCCCTGTTTACAGTTCTGCTTCATCTGTTCTTGACTGACATCGTGCCGCATGTCAGCACCTTGGGAGGTGTCGAAGCCAGTGCGCAGCACGACGGCCAGGCAGCCGCCGTCGGGCGTGCGGATGTGCGCGTCCTTGTCCGCCGTGTGCTGCAGGATGCGCGTGCCGCCAAACAGGATGTGGCCCTTGTCCCGCTGGATGGACAGCCGGTCGCTGCAAGGCCACAAAGTGCCAGGTCAGGGAAGTAAACAACACCAGGACACGGACACCAGCGACATCACAAGGTAGAAAAGATGAGTTGGGCATCTTTGCTTGAGACAACTAAAGGCAACTGCCAGCTCTTGTGCTATAGATAGTACGAGTCACGGGATGGGCACTGACCTGCCGGCGAGCGCGAGGTCCTCCGCCGCCTCGTCAGCGGGCGTGCCCAGCGGGTTCTTCCACTGCGGCGTCGACTCCCCTGCAAACGCATGAGTGCACCTTGGTGCCTGAAGCCCACGACCTTGCGGCAGCCAATGCGTCATTTCACGTCTTCTGCCGTGAAGTTCTGGTTCACAGCACCATGGCGCTGTGCACTCGAAGATGACAAGCGCAAGGCCTCAGGAGTGTCACAACATCTGGCTGCAGGCGTTGCACCTGTGAGCACGGCCTCCTCCACGATGGCAGTGCCTGCAAGCAGCAGTGCGTCCGCTGGCACCACCTGCTCCGAGTGCCCCTCGCCTGCAAGGGGCGGGTTTCAGGGATGTTTTAGGTCTCTGGGCTCGTGTATAAGCGAATGCTGTGCACGGTTTGCTGTGCAAAATTGCCTGCGGCTTGCCGGCAGCCGTGCGTCCAGAAGCAGGTGAAAGAAGGCACGTTGTCCTCTGATGGAGTGATTGAACTTGAGAGATCGGCAGTCGAGGAATGTAGAGTTAAAAGGCTAGAACTCCAGTGCACCTTGCGGGCGGCCAATGGAGATGACGTCGCCCGGCAGCAGCGCATCGCCCGGCAGCTTCTCCCACTGCCCCTGGCGATACACCTGCAATGCAAGTTGTCGACGTTGTGAGGTACGGGGATTGAGCCGCCAAGGAGCGGCAACTGAGCGTCCGACTGCGCAGCAGGTGCACGGCTGAGCACAGGTGCACTGGATCTGAAACAGCGAAACTACCCTGCAGCGACGCTGACTGGCTTGGAATGAGGTGCACGGACCACAGGTGCAAGGACCAATTAGGGGCACTGTGTCCTGCCATGACATTGCACCTGGATGGGCTGCTTGGGGGTGGACAGCGTGCGCAGCTCCTTGAGGTTGCGCAGCCGCTGCGTCACCACCGTGCACTCGAACATGACCAGCATGCCCAGCGTGAACAGCGAGTAGTACCTGCGACATGCATCCACATAAGATGACGTTGTTGAGGTGAGGCCGTCGACATGACGTTCTTCCTTGTGATGTCTGCAAGCGTGAAGGCTGCAAAATGCTCAGCGCGCCAGAGAGCCCTGCGGTGGGCCAGCAGATTCTGCGCACAGCCGGTTCCCCCTGTGGTCTAACGAGTGGGGACAGGGGGACAGCCAACCGCCTGCGCACCAGTAGTCGTCGAGAGCCCAGAGCCCCACGCACAGCGTCTGGAAGCAGAAGAAGGGCGCCAGCAGGTGTTCCTGTGGGATAGGGATAGCCTACGTGATTAATGTTTCATGTTGTGTTGTGTGTACATGTCCCAAGCCATCCGGTCTGTACTGCTGACTGCTGTGCCAAGCACAGGCTGTGTAGCAGGGCCAGCTGGTGCTCTGAATTCTGGTTTGTCAAGCACGGCCTGCGTCCAGCCTCACCTTAAGTAGTGAGCCAAAGGGCGGCAGCGGCACGTCAAAGCGGTTGGGCCCCCACCGCTGCAGGGCGGTTGCCACCTTGCCCTGGCTGCCCAGGCCGCTGGCCTTTCTATACGCGTCGAATGTCTCCTGCAGCGCCATGCGCATTGATGCCGTTGTGAGGTCGACACCAATGGCAAAGCTAAGGTGCCACTGCTGTGCGCCAACTCTCATGCGGTTCCGAATGCTGCCAGCATGCACCACAAAGCTCGGAGTTTCTGTCTCTGTGCTCCAAGCAGGACGAAGGAGCAGGACAGAGTAACTCACGTGGTCCGGGAACTGCAGCGTCTTGAACACGCTGCTGGCCTCGTCCCAGCAAAAGCGTTGCTTGCGGAACTCAAAACCGACCTCCTTCTCGTTGTCCTGCAGGTATGTTCGATGTTCCCTCACTATCTGAGCCGATCTTCGATGCCAGGTGCTCAATGGCCTGCCATCGCACGGAGTCCGTCTGCCACACCGCATAGTGCCCAAATGGACGATGGGATGCATCGGACGCATCATTGTGCTTGAGGGCCGCAAGAAAGATGACCAAGAAGATCTGGTGCTCACCAGGGTGCGGTGCAGCAGCGACACAATCTCCGGCAGCCCCGAGAACTCAGTCGGCAGCACCAGCACGTCGGTCGCGTCCTCGTGGCGACCGACGCGCTGGAACTGCACGCTGCTGGCGAACTTGACATTCCAGTAGATGAACAGCCGCAGCAGGATGTGGAGCGTGCCCACGCCATAGCCCACCAGCTTCCAGTTCCCTACTGCGTCCCTGCAGCCGCAGCGCACGCAGGTGAGCATGTGGCTGTTTCGGTTGCGGCGGAGAGGTCGTAGCTGCAGAGGTCGTAGCTGCATGTAACGCAGCACCATGCCAACACAGACGTTCGTGGACTCTGCATTGCTCTCGCACTGTAGGTTGTGCATTGCAACACGTGTTCATGCCACTGGCGCCGGCATGCCACCGGAAGAATGCAAATACGGCGGAGCACGCACCATTCGCCTGCGAAGGCCAGGAAGATCACGTGCATGGCTATGCCAGCATAAGTCAGGGCGAAGGGGATGCCAGCGACCTCGACGGGCACGCCTTGCACGACATAGCGCGGCCGCCTGCGCAGCAGCCTGACCTCCCTGACACCCTTGGCGTCCACCAGCGGCGTGACCTCGCGCTTGACCATGGCGCTTGACTGTCTATCAGATTCGAGATTCTGGCGTCTCAGCGACGCTCGATGCAAGACAGGACACACACAAATCTCATTCAGTGATCAGCGGGTCACTTCACGCTGTGTCTCCTGAGACAACCATTCTCTCGTGTGCTATGCTTCAAAGTTCCACAAACAGACTCTGGCAATGCAATCAAATGCGATTGTGGGCATCTCTGCCTCTCGCATGCTGTAGTCATGCCCGGGTTTTGTGCTGTGCACGTGCAGCGTTTCCGAAGTGCATCGCCCACAGGTGCAGCATTTTCAAGGCTAGCACGACGTTTTGAACGTCTGTGTGTAGTTTAGACCGGCTGGTGCACGGCTGCGGCGATCGAGACACATCGTGTTGCAGGTGCAAATGCAGCATCACAGCGCTGTCCTCACCCCATACTCGTAGATGGGCATAGACGTTGTGATACGCCTCGTATCATTGCCTGAAAGCAACACCCATTTTATACATGGCTGAAGCCCGGCAAGTAGCATGGGTGGTGGTGCTCGGAGACTTTGGGCGCAGCCCGCGAATGCAGTACCATGCGCTGTCGCTGGCAGATCAGGTGCCATTTTGTTGTCTCGCTTGTCGAAATCATCCTTCAGACATTTGAGAGGCGGCACCTGATGACATAGCGCGTTGATATGTTCGGCTCAATGCACCTGGCGCAGGCGGGCCTTTCGGTGGAGGTGCTTGCCCAGGGCGGCACAGAGCCTTTCACAGCTGTGGCGCAGCAAGAGCACATCCATGTCACCTACATAGCTGAGATGTGAGTCAGCATCAGCAACATGCATGACTTGCCGCCTTCGCATCTCGGGCTATGCATCCGCTGTCTCGTCACCTGGATGTCATGCCTGTTGATTGTCTCCACACCTGCGTTGGTGAAGCCCTGCTGTTTAATGCCGGCAGCCCAAGCTTCCTGCAGCGGCTGCCGCGGGTGGCGCTGCTGCTGCTTAAGCCGCTGCTGCAGGCGGTGTCGCTGCTGTGGGCGATGCTGGTCCGCATGCCGGCGCCCAAAGTCATCCTGCTCCAGGTGCTTCTTGAATGCAATCTGGCGCCAAAGCGCACTGCGACAGCATCTGCTGCCTGACAAGACACTTGCGTCCCGATTGCGTACCGCGCATCATTGGGCGAGACATCGTCGAAGTCGAATATGCTGCTATTTGGTGATGGTGCAGCTGCCGCCAACCATCCCAACGATGGCGCTGTGCTCGCTGGCCGCCTGGTGGCACCACGCCAAGCTCATACACGACTGGCACAACTTCGGCTACACGCTAATGGCGATGCACCTGGGCCGCCGGCACTGGCTGGTGCGGCGCTCGCTTCGGTTTTAGAGCCATGCAGTCTCTCCCTTTCCGCTGATGTCTCACCGGCTGCCACAGCCGCAAATGTGAAGCATGGAGCAGTCAGCTCTCTCATGCAGGCAGATCATGCCGCCAGCCCTGGGTACCAGGCGGCGTTGTGTGACTGGCAGCGCCTGTTTCACCGCAGTGTTTCAGTGTGCGTTGGCGTCCACTCAGGCGCTCAATTCCTAGTTCTTCCAGGTGGAGATGGCGGAGCGGCACGAGCGCGCGTGGGCCAAGCGCTCGTACGCCAGCCTGTGCGTGAGCGCCGCGATGCAGGCGGAGCTGCGGCGCGGGTGGGGCGTTCGCGCGACGCTGTGCTACGACCGGCCGCCGCTGCACTTCCGGCCAACGGGCCTGGAGGAGGCGCACGAGCTGCTGGCGGCGCTGCGGCCGGTGCTGGCGGCGCCGCTGCACCCGCGCGACTGCGTGGCGGCGATGTATGACGGCTGCGGCAACGGCCAGGATGGCGAGGTGTGGCACACATCGTAGTTTGTCGCATGTGCTCTGTCTGTGTACGGCAAGTTTTAGGTCTTTTATGGTCGTTTCAATTCATCTGCCTGCTGACACCTGTAAAGCTGCATACTCGTAGGCATTGCTCGTGTGCATCGCACGTTCTTGTCTCGACTAAGATATGTGAGGATGATCATGAGGTGTAACACTGACACGGCGCCGGCAGCAGGCGCAGGCGACGCCATTCACCACCCGCAGCCGGCGGGGCACTGTGCGGCGGCGGCCGGACCGGCCGGCGCTGATCATCAGCAGCACTAGTTGGACGCCCGACGAGGACTTCGGCATCCTGCTGGAGGCCGTCCGCCTGTACGACCTGCAGGTACTGTGCGATGCCGCTCCTCGCTGACGTGCGCCAGTTCCTGCGCATCTTCAAACCACCAGCCGCCGGCCTTGTTACAGCATTTAGTGTTTGCTGCTCCTGCTCCGCAAGTCCAGCTCGACCCATGGCGGCTGCCGCCGCTGCTGGTGGTGATGACCGGAGCCGCAGCGGGCGGGGTCCTCGGCACGAGACATAAACTTTGCACGTTTTCTTCCCGCAGTCCCAGGTAGACCCCGGCCGGCTGCCGCCGCTGCTGGTGGTCGTCACAGGCAAGGGGCCGCAGCCGGGCGGGCTACCTTGCAGGCCTGGCATAAATTGTGCCGCCACTGTCGCGCAGTCCCAAGCGGACACAAGTCGGCTGCCGCTGCTGCTGGTGGTGGTGACGGGCAAGGGGCCGCAGCGGGCGGACTACTTGACAGGAAACTTGGAAATATTTTGTCTACCTCGCGCGGCTGGAACTATCCGTGCTACTCCATTCCCACAGTCCCAAGCGGACCCAGGGCGGCTGCCGCCGCTGCTGGTGGTGGTGACGGGCAAGGGGCCGCAGCGGGCGGGCTACCTGGCGCGGTTGGCGCGGCTGGATCTGCGGCGCTGCGCCTTCCGCACCGCGTGGCTGCAGCCGGGCGACTACCCGCGGCTGCTGGGCGCCGCGGACCTGGGCGTGTGCCTGCACACCTCCTCCTCCGGGCTGGACCTGCCCATGAAGGTGCTCAAACTGCGGCGGCGCTTTGGAGACATTACCCCGACAGCTCTACTCCACATTGGTTGCTCCGTGTATGAACTGCGCGCCTCTTCCTCAAGGCTGGATTCTCACGAAGGTGCTGACCCGTCAAGAGACTTGCCAGGGTTTAGGGTTTCCGAGTCGTCGTGCCCAGCAGTCAGTCCGGTTTACTACTAGCGGTATACTACTAGGCTGCCTCTATCATTCTTCGTTGATGAATCGGACTGCCAGGTGATCCGCCCTGACATCGCATTGCGCAAAGCGCAGGTGCTGGACATGTTTGGCTGCGGGCTGCCGGTGTGCGCCATGGAGTACGACTGCATCCGGGAGCTGGTGTCTGACGGCGACAACGGACTGCTGTTCTCCGGGCCTGCGCAGCTAGCGGAGCAGCTCCAAGCCCTGCTGGCTGCCTTTCCGGCGCGGCCGTCGAAGCAGCTGCGGCACCTGCAGCGGGTCGTGGCGGCGGCGGACGACGTCCGGTGGGCGGACACCTGGGCGAAGGCGGTTCTGCCGGTGGTGCGGGGCGCGCTCAGGGAACGATAGGTCCAGGAGGTGCGTTGTCAGCACTTGCGCGGCTATTTTTTGTTCGGCGGGATCGGGTTTGGCGCTGCTCATTAGGGGCTTAGGGTCGGAGCAGCCTGAAACCAACTGGCGTAGCATCAGCGAACCTCAGTCAGCGGTTGTTGCAACGTCCCTCTGTAGCGGCGTGTAGCGGACTTCCAGTCGAGCTCTCCAGTCGAGCATCTGAGATCCGGGAGATCCTCGACCCAGTCAAACTCCTTGGCGTTCTGCCTCCCCCGACGCTTCATGCGGTGTGGCCGAAAGCGAGTGTTAGAATTTTGCGACTACCAAATTCCACATTCCTGTCATTTCTTACGCGATGGCGTCCCTGGTGCCCGTGCTCGTTGTGGCACTTGGTTTGATGGGTGCAGCATCAGCTTCGGAGCTCACTGTCGCTGCTCAAATCGTGAACGTCACCCTTCCCAGCAATGGCTGCGTTACTTCGACTCACGATCTTCACGGCAACACCAATTACATTGTCGTATTTCAGGGCATCGACTACCCTCAGGATGGGCTGTTGTGCACCCCCTCAGATGTGCTTGTGAGCAGGATGCTGCTTACGGAGAAGACATGCTTCCGGAACGAATCGACTCATAGCGGCGGGAACTGCGCAGAGTATTACACGGCTGATATGCCTTCGTGTGTAGCGGTGAGCCGCTAACCTCATCATTGCACGCCCTCCATGCATGACATCCAGTGCCGCTATTGGTAATGCCAGGGTCGCAAATTCGGCTTGCGTCTCAGGGTCCTGAGTTCATGATGACGTGTGAATTAACGTAGAGCGTATAACAGATGGCATGACAGATGGGGTCACCACTGTGGCACTCATAAGCGGTTCACGTCTTCGAATTTTGCGGATTTGGTGTGACACACAGGACGCCGACGCAGCACAAAACGGCGCCAGCTCGTCGCTCGTCGCTCTTGACGACAATCAGAGGTATGACGACAGCTTCGCATGGAGCACGGCCCAGTCCTGCGTCAACGGCGAGGGCTGGCTGTACTTCCGCAACACCTGCCTGCGCGAGATCACTATCCAGCTGAAGGTAGGATTTTGTATTCTGTAAGATGTGCCTGGCGGTCGCATGCAAGCCATGCACTGTCTGCTGCAGCCTGTGACGCAGCCACCTTCACAAAACGTGGGCTGTGGTACCTGGGCGGACTGCTCTTCAGACTTGGATGCCAGCACGTTCAAACCAATATTTTGGTGCCTGGATAAAGATCTCGTCTGACGCAGCGCTCGTCATGACTCGCTGAGCAGATCAACGAGACCGATACCAGCATGATCCCCGGTGGCATCTGCGCATCCATCCAAAACCTTGACGACGGCGATGACGGTCTGTCCAAGGGTCAGCTGGCGGCCGCAATCGTCGTCCCGATCATCGGCGTCCTGCTCATCGCCCTCCTGCTCATCTGTGTCTGCGTAAGTCTGACCGCAAAACGAATGTAGCATGCGCATGCGCGTTGTGCTGTACACTACAAATTCCAGCTTCTGTCTCCAGAATATTGCTTGTGTCATGCATGGTGGAAGCGATTCACCGTGACATGCTATCTCTTGCCCCGCCATGCCTGCGCACCACCCACTGTGCATGAAACTACTGCGTCTGTGTCGATCACAGGTGTGCTGGCGACGGTCGAACACATCCAATGGCGCCATGCTGTATGATGAGTCGCCGGCAGCCGCCGCATCCGTGCCGCTCGCGGCAGAGTCCAAGAACGCTCAGCTGGCCGGCGGCAAGCTCAAGGGCCAGCACGTGCCGCACGCCCACATCAAGCCGGCGCCATTCGGGGCAGTCAACAAGGGCAGCGACAATGTCTAATGGCCAGATGCCCTGTTCCTCTCACAGTCCCGGCCGTGCAGCGCAGGCCACAGCAGCCTGATTGGCCACGGCCAACACCGGCTCCGTGAGAAGGAAGCCGTGATTGATGAGCTAAACCACGTTCCGCGGGAAACTATCTGCTTCTGTTCAATCAGCTCACTGAGGCGGCAACTTCTTGATGGGAAGAAAATCGAGTGCGCAGCTTTGTGCGCCGGCGCCGGCGCCGACATGCGCCTTCAAGAGAGGCATGTATGTGTGTACGCTCCCAGTGCATTAGCCACGAGGACACTGCGAGAAATTATAGACTGGGTTATGTTATGTTGAACATCCAGAGCCTTGTTGGGTGTTGCCCTGACAAGAGGCCTAAGTAAGTAAAATCCCTCGTTGTCCCTCGCCCTTGGACGCGCCACCCAGCCGCGAGGCGCGCTCGACGAAGCTTAGGTTGCACAGTTGACGTCTTGGCACTGCGATTTGCAGCCAACAACTTCACAAAATGGACCGCAGGACGTGCATGATCGCGCTCTGTGTTGCGTTCGCCTCTGTGTCTGCTGCGTTGTGTGACGTCAGGACCATCCCCATCGGAAGCCTGGGCTGTGTCAGTGTAGATCAGTCCCTCGTCGGTAACTCGGAATATGAAATTGTATTTGATGCGGTGACCTTGCCTGACGACGGCCTGCTCTGCACCCAGAGCGACATCTAGTGAGTGATTTGGGCTGTGATTTTTTACACCCGAAATGTACATGATCTGCAGAAGTGCCTGTGCCTGTGCAGCTTCATGCAGATTGAATAATTGGTTATTGAATCCACTGCAGTGCAAGCACCCGACTTCTCACGAAGAAGTCCTGTTTTGCTGCCAAGACCACCAGCAATGGTGTCGTGTGCGACACCTATTACACAGACGACACCGCAGGATGCGCAATGGTATGGATAGGCGTTGTCATTGCGAGTTCTGAGTGCAGCCATTTGATAACAAAGAGGTCAACAAGTGTTTGTTTGAAACCTGTGTCATGTGCAAGCCACCTGCTCACCAGCGCGTGACGGCCAACGCCGTGAAATATGGCATGCCCCTCGCAGGACTTCAATGCTCAGGCGGCTGGGAAAACATCGTCGCTGCTTGCACTTGGTGACGATCAACACTACGATGACAGCTTCCAGTGGGCGTCTGGGCTGAGCTGCACACATGGCACCGGTTTCGTATATTTCAAAAACACATGCCGGCGTGATGTGTCCATCAGGCTCAAGGTACTACTGCGCGCAAAACAGGTTCACTGCCCCGTGTGGGTACCTGATGATGGAAGGCTCTGATCGCGCCATTGTTTACCTGCAGGTCAACGCGACGGACGCTGGAAGCCTCTCCCTCTGCAAAGTGAGCCGTGAGCTCTACATTAGTGTTGCCTCTTGTGCTCAGCCTGCCTGCCTTTGGCGTGTACTCGAGGAAAGTACAATTGCCAAGGCACATTTTCTTACAATCAAGCACGGCGTGACGGCATTGAGCGGCGCCTCCGGCCTGTGCCGCTGCCGCAGGTGATTGAGAATCTGGAGAGCAGCGCTAGCACTGCGGCCTGGATCCTGGTGGTGGCCATCGTGGTGCCGGTGGTGGTCGTCTTCCTTATCATTCTCGCCATCGTCGTTTTCTGTGTAAGTGCCTTCTGCCTATCCATATCATGTGTGTCCCATCCCTCTTGCTTGAACCTCTCCCGGCGCGCGGTGCACTACAGCAAATCATGCGTGTCTGGAAACCTGTTGCAGACGTGCATGTTGTTGGCGCAGATGCGGAGGAGGCGGGCAGCCAGCACGCCCAAGGCTGGCGCCGCGCCGGTTGTGCCGGCGGTCGCGGAGCCTTTCACCGAGACGCGCCGACGCACGTCGGCTGCTGGCGGCCTGGTGGCGGAAGCAGTGCCAGGGGCGCCGGAGGCGACCATACAACCTGCCAGGGCCTCGGCGTCGGGCGGGGACAAAGCCAACAATGTCTGAATGTATGCAACGGTCCAGCAGCCCAGCAGCTGGCCAGACCCATGGGTGATTAGGGAACATTAGATGAGGCGCTTTTTTGCCGAAAGGAGCTTTGGCCCTTTCTTGGGGCACACAATCTGTTTTCAGCATCGCACCTTCTGACACTCTGCAGCAGTTCAGAAGCGAGTCTAGAGTGTTCCCTTGTCTTCGCTGTCGTGCAAGCATAGCGGCGTGCGTTGACCACCTATCTCTCAATGACGACACCGTAAGGAGCAGAACATTTACACAGCCGAGAACAGCAATCCTGCTTGATGCTCGATCAGCTTATTTGTCACAAAATCACCGCTTGATCCGTCCGATACGACTCCTTGTTCACACCTCGCCCGCGCCGCTAGCCCCAGCATCATTTGGGCATGCTCATCAGCCCCCTCGCGCAGCTAGCTGAGGGACTGCTGAGAGGCCCATCGAGTCTGAAGCAGCGGATCAACTTGCCGCGTCAGCGCCTCGTCTGGTGGACTGCGCCGCGGCGCACAGCCGCATCCGGCCGCAGGAGCAGCACGGTGTTGGCGGCGTCTGCCATGGATGTGGTCCGTACCTTCATTTTGACTGTTGGCTGGTGCGTGACTGCTGTGTCACGTCGCTGAACACTGAGTCGTGCAGAGGAGGGCAGGGTGCATGCGAAGCCAGGGGCCAACTGCATCCCATGCCGATAACGGGCTGGGACCGCTGCGATGGCAGTCCTCCTGAACCGTACGAAGACTGGCATCTGCATCCATTCTGTGACGTCCGTGGACCTCTGCGATAGCAATCTTCCTGAATTGTGCACAGGCGGTCATCGGCGCTGGCGCCGCAGGGCTGGTGGCTGCCCGGGAGCTCGTGCGCGAAGGCCACCGCGTCACTGTCTACGAACAGGTCTGCTGCGCCAGCGCGCATGTTTCATCTCCTGTGCAATGCAAGAGCAGCGCCGAGACAGCGCCACGCGGGTTACTGGGCGGCTCCTGCTTACCCACTGGCCCCCAAGCGCGTGTCAAGGCATCACTGCTACCCGCATTGCCTCCTCTTGTTCCGTCACTGTCTGCGGTTTACTGCATGAACCGACATTGGGGCGCCGGCCAGCAGTGCCAGCTGTGATGACGTGTTACAGGGTGACGACGTGGGCGGCGTGTGGAAATACACGCCAGAAACGGAGGACGATGTGTTGGGACAGGACCCGAGCCGCCGCCGCGTGCACAGCAGCATGTACAAGGGCCTGCGCACAAACCTACCGCGGGTGCGATATGAATTTGCTTTCAAACCCTTACAGCTCAGGTCCCGCCAGAATACAGGCTGATTATGTTGCTGTCGTGGGTACAGCATTCGTGATATCTCATATCCCAAGCGTGGCGCAGATGCTGCACGCGGTTGTGGGTACGCCGCATGGTGACTCGAGCACGACTCGCATGCGCAATAACGGAAGTGCGGCGCGACGGGCGTGTGCCCTGCTCAGGAGGTGATGTCGTTCACGGACTTCCCATTCCTGCCGGGCGCCATGTGGGGCCGCTCGAAGGACTCCCGCCAGTTCCCCAGCCACGAGGAGGTTCGATAATCCCGACTCACAACTGCCCCCGTGGGCGTGTTGGTCTACATACCTGTCGTGGACTGTTATTGCTTTGCTGACGTGCCCTGAGCTTTCACATCTCGCCGCAGCTGTGACACCTCTGTGACGCGCGCTGCAGGTGTGCAACCACCTCAGGGCGCCGAATCTTCGCTGATGTTGACGTAGCCGTAACACTTCTGTGCTGCAGGTGTACAACTACCTCAAGGCCTTTGCGGCGGCCTTCCAGCTGGAACAGCTCGTGCGCTTCAACACGCGCGTGGTGCAAGCGCTGCCTGTGGCGGACTCAGCGACAGCATCCGATGACGGTGGGAGCAGCATCAGCAGCAACGGCGTCAGCGGCGGCGGCCAACACGGCACAGTAGGCGCCAGCAGCATCGATCCGCAGCAGCAGCGGTGGCGGCTGACGACGGCGCCGGCGCACAGCTCGCCCCGCGCCGACGGCCCGGGCGGCGAGGCTGTGCGCACTTTCGACGCGCTGCTGGTGTGCAACGGGCACTTCAGCGAGCCGCGCCTGCCAGATTCGCCAGGTAGGCTGGGGACGCCGTCACACCGCGTTTCACAAGGCACCTGGCGACCAAGTCCCAGGTCCCTGAAGCGAAGCCAAGCTCGCGTGCGCTTCGCTGATGAAGCCGAGCCTAGCCTGCTGTCTTTGGCACTGAGCCCCTTGTGGCAGCTCCCCAAGGCTAGTGGCTGGCGCCTTCAGTTGTGGGTGCCCGTCAGCAGCAACCCTGTTATGCTTTGCAGGCGCGGACACGTTCCCAGGCCGCCAGATGCACAGCCACAACTACCGGGAGGCGGGCCCCTTTGCCGGGCAGCGCGTGGTGGTAGTCGGCGCCGCCGCCTCGGGCGAGGACATCAGCCGCGAAATCTCAGCCACTGCCGACGAGGTGAGAGTTTGATTAGTCTGTGGACTTCATGTCGTGTGTCAGAAGGTTGGCACAAAGCATGGAAAATGTGACCAAAATTTGTGCAACTCCAAGCAAGTCAACTCTAGGTGTTCGCCATGTCCGCAGGTGTACATCAGCTCAAAGCAGTGGGGTGGACCGGACATGGCGCATGAGGGTGCCCGCCGCAACATCCGCCGCCTGCCCGCATTTCAGGGCCTGAAGGCTGACGGCAGCGTGCTGTTTGCGCAAGGCCAGGTGCGCTCCCGGCGGTGCACGATCTGCTATGGCTATTGCTGACCTGCACCATGCCAGCTCCGCTTCTCGTTTGGTCGAGCTGACCTGCGCCATTCAGCGCCGCTCCTCACATGATGCAGCAGCCAGATACAGGCTGGTTTGGTCGATGCAGAGAGCAGTAGATGTCGCTTTTCAGTCCTTCCTGATCCCGTCGCTTTCGAAAAGAGTTACTGTACCAGCAAATGCGCGTGCAGGTGGTGCAGCATGTTGACACAGTTGTGTATGCGACCGGATACGTGTACAAATTTCCCTTCTTGGACGGTACAAACGTCGTCTCGATCGAGGACAACAGGTGGGATACCATCGCACATCTACGCCCGCGGCATGCTGTCTGCAGTGCTGAACGTTTTACCGGGTTTCTTTGGGCAGTGCTGCTGTGCTCAATTGCTGGCTGGAAAGCGCTGCACTGAGCAAGAGTGCCCTGGAGAACGCAATGAGGCGACTTGCCGGTGCTGCAGGGTGGGCCCACTCTTCCAGCACATCTGGTCGCCGCGGTATGCGCCGCGGCTGAGCTTCGTCGGCCTCCCTTGGAAGGCAAGTCACTTGCAGTTGCCGACGCTGCTCCGCTGCACGACTTGTCACACCTGCCTACTCGTATGCCTGCTGCTGATGCTTTGCCAATTTCCCCTCGCTCGCCCACCCAAAATCGGCTGGTACATTCCCAGCACATGCGGCGCCGCCATAGGTCTGTCAAAAGATCTGTCAGTCTCAGCTCGACCGCGTGCCGAGCTCGTGACACACACTCGCAGGTGCTGCCGTTCCCTCAGTACGAGCTGCAGGCTCGCTGGATCTCGCGCGTGCTGTCTGGCCGCGCGCACCTGCCGTCTGCCGATGAAATGGAGGTGCGCTTTGACCGGAGCTCCACAGGTCAGACGCAGCAGCTCTGGAAGGATGCTGTGATTATGCTGCCGCAGTGTTGGCGGCTGCTGCCTGCAGTGCATGTGCAGCCTCGGTCTTTGATAACAGTGCATGACAGCTGCAGGCACGCGTGGGAGCGTACCACCGCTCCAGCTTTCTGCTCTCTTCACAAACTGTCCAGCACTTTCTTCCTGTGCACACTCCTCGGGTGTTGGACGCAATGCAGGCGCATGTGGAGGCATTCTACAGGCAGCTGGAGCGGGACGGCATCCAGCAGCGATTCACGCACCGCTTGGACGGCGCACTGCAGTGGCGCTACAACCAGGTCCGCTCTTTCCTCTGAATGCTAAACCCTGTGGAAGTGCCAGCAGAAGCTGCCCCTACTGCTGGACCACGACCTGCAGTGGCGCTACAACCAGGTGCGCTGCTACACTCTGAATGCGCCAGACGTATGAATGCCCAGATGTATTGGTGCCAGCAGCAGCTGCTCATCTTGCGTTGACCCGTGACTTGTGCTAGTTTGGACCATCATGAACAAGGCCGTGGGCCGCAATGAGAGCAGCAGTTGTGAGTGTCAATGGCAAGAGCCTCCTGTTCTGCGGCCTGCAGATGTTGATTGACGCGTGCGGGCCTGATGTGCCGGAGCTGCCGGAATGGTGCCCCAAGCTGTACGAGGAAGCGGGTGAGAGCCGGCACACATTCGCAAGATGTACATGCTGACCTTGGACACTTGTTGCGGCACCGCAAGCCAGCGCTGCTGCTGCTGTTACAGTTCAAGCGTGGCATGACTTAACGCACCTTCGACGTCGCAGGGCAAAACCGCAAGGCGAGGCCGGGCGAGTACCGGGAGGAAAGCCTGGATGAGGGCTTTGTGCAGCAGGCACACAAGGATGCGGCGGCGATGGCACGAAAGGTGTCCGCTGCCGCATGAATGTTGTTGACTAAATGTGTCTTGGTTGGTTTGACTCGACCTGGAGTCAACTACTTGGTTTGATATCGCAGCAATAGTATTCAATATCATAAGCATGCGCGTTGGCGCAAGCAACAATCGATCCAATCCCCCAGAGTCGTCTACTACCCATATTGTACAAACATCAGCATCAGCATCGGACTGGTGCAATGCCGCCGCCGATTGCGTCAGCTTGGCTGGCCGGGCCCGCGCAATGTTTCGTTTTCTAATTGCTGGCGCTTCTCCATGAACTGCGAACAGCCATATGACTGCATTAGACAGACAAATACCATCGCCACAGACTGCGCCGACACCAGTCTGCGCCGACACCAGTGTGCAACAACTGACAACCAGAAATCAAATCACTGGGGCACACCTTGTCCTTGGCCTGCATGACCGCGTCTCTGCCCGTCAGCAGCAGCCGCATGATCTGCAGCCAGGGCAGTACCCCCATTCAGCCGAATCCGTGATGTCCTGCAGTGGTCTGCACTGTGTCTGTCAGCAGGAGTCTACTTGCCAGGGTGGCCGCACAGCCCACAAATTTTTTGCCCATACATCGCACCACGGTCGGGTCCGTCTCGTGTCGCGCCATCTCATACTCCTGCCGAGCGCTCTGCCTGATGATGTCCCGCCTGCAGGTGTTTCAGCGCACCCGTCTTTGTCCAGGTGGCGCCATGCTAACAATTACAAAATTACATGAACATCAATTGGCGTGGTGTAATGCAATGGCGCGTTGCTGTTGCCAAATGCTGCAGGCGCACCATGGCCGCCCCGTCTCATCGCTCCAGACAAACAGCCTGGAGTACCGCCAGATGTCACGATACCTGCATGCAAGCGTCAGCATGTCCTGATCTTGGTCTTGGGCTCCGATGTCAGCCTCGACGTGCAAATATTGCCGGGCAAGCAGGGTGACGATAATGCAAGCTCCAGTGGGCGCAGGCAGGCGCACAGAGCAATGGCGTCCTTGCTGGTGGTCAAGATCTGGCTGTTGCCCTCTGGCTGCCGCCCCTCCTTCGCCTGCGTAACAACAGTCTGGCACGATGTGGATGCACCATCACATGCCTCCGCTGTGCGCCTGAGTGAGGGCGTCATGACATGCGCTTGGAGTTTCCAGACCAGCTCACCAGGTTTTCGTGGAGTAGGGCCTCCACGTCTGAGCTGGTAGCATCGTAGTGTATGCACGCTGCAGGACGGCAGGAGGGCGTGCCTCTGACCAGGCGCGTTGCTGCGCCTCTGCACTGCTGCATTGGATGTGCCAGCCGCGCTGGTCTCGGTGTGCAGCTTCCACCAGCTGTTGCGCGCACGAAGCCTTTCAAGATGCACTGCGCACGCAATCTGCGCCAGAATCCTTGTGATTTTCTCCCAGGCTCTTGCACCCCAAAAACGAGGAAATGTGCAATAGGACAGTCGTCGATCACAGCGAGCCGATCCGGGCTTAGCGCACGCTTGATCAAATGCCCGAACGGTCTGATGGGATAATGCGTGAAGACTGCTGACGGTTTTGGCATGAGTTTAGCCTTGGGCTGGTGGCGGGAAGGGGCACCAGGGTTTTTTGCGACTTGAGCGCGAGCTTCCGAAAGGTGACGCAGCATGTTCGCGTCTCGCCGAAAAAAAGCTTGAATCCGTTGCTATGGACGGCGCGGCGGGTGCAGGGAGCCGCGGCCGCACAACAACACAGTCTTTAATGCACTTGTAATTTTAAAGGCAGCGCCACGGAGGGGCAGTCCCGCTGTGCTCCTGTCGGAAGGTCTACTCCAGCAAGCTTTGCAGCTGCGCAGCTGCCCGCGAACGTGGCAGCATGGACCTGCAATTTGCGAGCCAGGGCCAGACCAGTGTGGTGAACTGCCCACGCGCCATGGTCGGCCGTGTCATCGGCAAGGGCGGTGCGTGGTTCTGTGCATCCTGTTGTCCATCGGCAATCAGCGCAGCACCTTTTGGGATGCGCCATCCAAATCCCGCATTCACACAAAGTTTCAGGCTGTTTGCCGGCCGCGCTTGGCGCAACACCAGGGTCTGCAGTGGCCATGCAATCACGCGAGTGCGTTCGCCCCTGGCAGGCGAAACCATCAAGGCGCTGCAGCAGTACACGGGAGCCAGTATCCAGATCGACCAGAGCTTTGAGCCCACCGCAGTGACGATCTCGGGCCAGCAGTCGGCGGTCAGTCTGGCGCAGGCCATGGTGCAGGTGAGTCGGAGCCCGCACGGCTGCCTACAACGCTGTCTTCCGACACCTTGTCCGCCGCGCAGCAGTCCTCGACGGGGCCGGGATGTTATCTTCAAGACTTTCTAGTTGCCCTCAAGCCGCTACGCCATCATGCTGAGCCGCTCTCGGGCCCTGGCCACCCGTCTGACGAGGGCTCTTCCCATCAAAGCAGACTTCCACGTGCATGTTGGTGCTCGCCGCAGGACATCGTGAACGGGAGCTTCAAGGGTTTCGCAATGCTTCGTCAGATGGTTCTTCATGCAGCCACCGCCGGCGAGGGGGAGGCGAGCGGGCCGCTGCCAGTCTACATTGAGGGGTGCGGGGCACGGCACGGCACGGCATGTGGAAGCTGGCATGATATTTGTTCGTACACGCTGTCTCAACAGCTTTGCTGCAGTTGGCTTTCAGATGGAGTTTGCAAGGAGGCATGCAATGCTGGTTGCTGAGCACTGCTGTGCGCATGCAGGTATGGTTTCGTGCCGCCGACGCAGGTGCGCACATGGCGGGATTATGTCATGCCTGACCGGCCAGTGCACGCTGCCTTTGTGAGTCTCTGCACGACAGAGTCTCTGCATCTCAATCACGTTTGGAGACCAGTTGCATGGCGGGTAACCTGTCCGCATTGTCTCTTGCATTTCCAGCAGTTCTACAGCCCGGAGGAGCTGGCGTCGGCGAAGCTGCAGGGCATGGCGGGGTACTCCTCTGCCGTGCCGCGCACCCCGCCCTCCCGCGGCGGCTCTCAACGTGGCATGAACATCTCCATGGTGCGCCTGAGGTTCAAAAAGCACATTCATTGTGGCTGTAACTGCTGGCTGTGTTAGCTGCAAGTTCACGCTTGAGCTTATTTTCTATTAACGTTTAGCTGACAGTGGCATGATAAGTGAGCCCCTCCAGATGCAAGCCTCGCTCATGTCGCGTACCCACCGTCCAGTCATGAACAAGCGCGCATTCTGCAGGGCGCGCTATCCGCAACGCCGCCAGGCTATGAGCCGGTCCTGGCGGGCAGCCCCGACATCTCGCAGATTATGTCTTCGCTGCGCCTCGGCGACACCAGGGCCGTGGCTGCCCCTGGTGCGCCCTTCCTTTCATCAGTGGTCTCTCATTTCGTCGCTGTGGCTTCCCAGCCCTGGCAAGTTCCTCAGTCTTTGCAGGTCGTGTGTGCATCTCACATTGCATTGGCACTGCATTGCTGCCATCAGCACCAACTGCTTCCTGCTGTAGATTACGCTGGCGGGCTGCACACGGGCGGCATGTCCTCGCCCGCCGACTTCTGGTCGGCCGAGCACGAGCGCGCCCGCGGCGGCACCCTTGGCGGCGGCCTGCGCGGCTCCGCCAGCAGCGGCGGGCTGCCCATCGGGGCGTCCGCCGGCGGCGGCCTGCACATCGGCGCAGGCGGCCTGCAGGGCTCTGGCGGCAGCGGCGGGATGCACGGCGGCGGCGGCCTACAAGGGTCCGGCGGCAGCGGCGGCATGCACATCGGCCTGCAGGGGCTCGGCACCGAGCGCGACCTGCGCCGAATCAGCAGCGCCGGCGGCGTGCCCATTGGCGGCGGCAGCGGCCCTCGTGGTGACATGGGTTCGCCGAGCAGCCTGGCCACCGGCTCGCCGCCGGGGGCCCTGCGCGCCGGCAGCCTGCAGGCGACGGGGTCGCCGCCGGGGGTCCTGCGCACCAGCAGCCTGCACGCAACGGGTTCGCCGCCGGGCCTCCGCACCGGCAGCGGTTTGGAGACAGAGACGATGGCTGGGTGCGGGCCTGCCAAGCCTCGCCGTCATCATGTCGCGCTCATCGTCTTGCACATGTGCACCAAGCTTCGCGTGACTGCCATCCTGTAGCACAACCGTCTGCAGTGCAGCCATGGTCGCTGTGCTTCTGGATGCTTCATGAACATGTACTTACACTCTAATGAGTCCGCTGGCGAATTAGGGTTCAAGGACTCGCATGAATCTGACCCGCAACATGTCGACGCCTGCAGGCTGAGCAGCAGCCGCGGCGAGGTGATGGGTCTGGCGGGCCTCAGCAGCGGCAGCGGCAGCAGCCGCGCCGCAGAGACGCTGGGCCTCGCCGGCCTGTCCGGCCTTGGCACAGAGGGCATCGCCAGCCTCGCCGCCGCCGCCGCCACCGAGGTGGGCTGCCGACTTGCCTTCCATCCCACAGCAACAGTGGCCTCATCATATGAAGTCTTGGAGGCCTTTGATGTGCGACCTTCTTCCTTCCTTTCTTCCTTCTTTCGTTCTTTCTTTCATTCTTCGTTTCTTACTTGCTTTTCTCCCTTCTTTCGATCTTACCGAGCTAGGAGTTGAGGTCTCACCACGTGACGAGGCCGAGGGGTTCCTGTGAGGCTAGGGTCTGGGGGCCATTATTTGCGTTTGTATGAATCGCGGCTTTTGAGCCGCGATGCAATGCCGCAGGGCTTGACGGGGCGGCCGCCGGCCTCGCCGCCCGGCCGCGGCGCGGCGGGCTCGCCACCAGGGCCCACCTCGCCGCCGCAGCGGCCGGGCCTGCCGGCCGGCTGGAAGCACATCTACGACCCAGAGGGCCGCATGTTCTACTACAACTCGCTAACGGCGCGCTTGTTTTGGTGGTGGACAACTTTCACTGATTCACCAGTGCAGGCTGCATTGCAAGCCTCAGCTATATTGAAAGTGTATCCGCAGCCCTGCCGCGCATTTTCCAGAAGTGGATGTACTTGCTGATTTATGTCGATTGACTAACGACCTTTCGCGTCTGCTGTTGGCAGGGCCGCTCTCAATGGGACAAACCCGAATCCTGACCTGCGCCACCAGTGCAAGGTGCGCAGCTGCCGCCCCTGCTGCGCTGTTCACTCCGGCCTCCTGCTGAGCGGAAAGACATCCATGAATCCGCCACCTGTTGCCCACGATCACTGTTCTGCCGACACCTGAACTCAAGTTTTGCCCACAGGTCGATGATGGCCCGAGCCTGTGGGCTTGGGCGAACTGCTGCGAACCAAGAATGTTGCTTCATCGAGGCCCCCCGGCCTGCTGCCGGCGCTGCCGCGCGCGCGCGCACAGATCACCACTGGCAAAGATTCCCACCGGATCGGTGGGGCCGTTGCTGGGAGTCGGAATTTTGTCACGCACAGCAACGCCGGCGGGACGCTGCCTCTGATTCAAGGCCGCCGCTGCCGGCTGCGCATCTGATGGGAAACGGGAACTTCAACGGAACCCCCAGACGCATACTGCCCCTTGCGGCACCATGCATTATTTTGTGGGAGCGGTTTGCTCTTGTCTGTGGCCAAGCGTCGTGGTTTGCTCGAGTTAGGCTCTTCGTGCTGTGCTGGGTGGATGTTTTGGGTCTCGGAAATTTGTACCAGTGGGGCCAGTGCATGTATTATTAAGGAGGTAGAGTGTTGTGTCGTGAATTGTGGTTGGCGCGTTTTGAGCTGTGGCACTGTGCAGGCAGGCTTCGGCAATCGGCAGCATTGGGGCAGACTCGATTGTACATAGTAGCAGAGGGTTGTCTTTTCCCAAGTGTGAACGCCTTTCTAGGGTTTATTTCTGGCCCGCGTGTATTTCACACATATTGCATGAAGCGTCTGCCCGCCGAGTGCACCCACATGTAGCCGAGATGTCGAAGCAATTAAAGTTGCGCGCCTGCAACTGTGGATGCGCATGTGACGCATCTCTCTCGTTGACGTGTTTGTGACTGCCCCCGAGCATGTGTAGATGATCCACTAAGCACATGCGTTGCCTGCAGTGGGACCTGACTCTGTGTGATCGCGTAGTGCATCCTCAGCAGTTTACGTATTGCTGTACTGCCACTAGGCTGATTTAGTCCGCTCCAGCAATAGAGCAGCTGTGGTTGCATTGTGATCGATACTGCTGTTTGCTTGCATTGCACAGAACGCTGAGCCTCCGTCTCGCAGCATCCTTTGGGCACCGTGTACCGCAGACTTCTCCGATAGCGCATGTTGCAGGTGCAGAGCCTTTCGATTTTCGTGCAATTGTCCACCGCCTTCGGCCGGGCAGCGTCGTGTGAGCGAGCCTACCGCAGCTGGCGTGCATGTTGGGGGGTGTCGAAGTCGTCGACAGGCAGTAACTGCGCCGAGTGCGTCGGTCCTCTCATCTGACAGTAAGCTTGAGCTTTTATGGAAAGGCAGCACTGACGCGTACCGTGACAGTGCCCCTTCAACTCGATCCAGATTCGGCTCAGCCATCAGAATCTAGGTGAGCCTGCATGAATCACAGCGATATCCAACAAATGTTGGATATCGCTTGTGGACATTCATTTCGATTGTAGATACTGATGCAATCTAATCACTCGGAATTGCAGAGGCCTCAAACGGGGCAACATGCAAAATCACAGTAATCGGCCAGATCGCTCGGGAGGCATGATCCAACCAAAGACGCAACATCGCACCGCGATGCCTGCGTCTGGGAATCGCCAGCTACGAGTCCGGCGCGCCGATGCTGGTGCAGAACTTCACGCTGGGCCAACTGGGCTGGCAGCTGCAGGTGCGCCTCGGATTGCAAAGCTACCAATCCTCTTGCACAGCAACTGCCCTGGCAGGACGGACCAGACTCTTTGTGAAGCACACCCGTCTCCTCTGCCTCTTGCTGCATTCGGCGTCGCACGGGTGATCGTCACCGCTGATGCGTCCCATGCACACAGGTGCTGGGCCACACCGTAGCGCTGATGCACGACCAGATTCAACGAGCAGATGAAGGGGGTAGACGTGGTCATCACCCAAGGGGTGCGCAGCGACTTGTCATGCGAAGCTTTTCCTGTTGACCTGAATACATCGTCTTTCACCTTGCTGCAATTTGACGTCGAGTGCCATGCGGTCAGAAGCCCTAAACCTACTCCGTACCTGCTTTTGATATGCCCTGCCCTGCCATGTGCACAGACTTGCACAGCTTCCTGACATGCTGCCCCCGCCGTGCCAACTGCAGCAAGCCGCGTTGGACATGTCTGACCATGCCGACGCCGCGGGCAGGCCGACCGCAGCCGCTGTGCCGGCTGGGGCCGCCCAGCCTGGACGACGCCTCGCCGCTGCCGATGTGCGAGGAGGACACGCCCGGCATGTTCCTGGAGGTGCGATTCATTTGCTTCTTGTTGCGCTTGCAGAGAGGCTCAGGGTGTGGATGCTGGGATGTAGGCGTGTGCTTGTACGCCATCAGCTTGTGAACAGCATCCAGGCTGCGACGAAATGTTCGGCCGGCGTCAGCAACATATGCTGACGTGCCCAGTTGCTTGCTGCATTCGTGCATGTCATGGTAGCGTGCTGACAAGCGGGCGAGTTTGAATGGGCATGCACTGTGCAGGTGCCCCGCTTCCGGTTCGAGGGTGTGCTGCAGCGCTGGGAGGAGGCCGTCGCCGCTTATGCCGACCGCATCAACCTGGGCGGCTACCACGTGAGTGGATTGTGGATGCGAATGAAAGATAATCGGGAAGGTGCATTGAAATCATCCGACTGCCCATCCCGGCATCCCATGCCGGCGTCGCCATGCCGGACAATGTGTTGTGACCCGTGTTGCTGCAGCGATTGCAGCGCTTGAGTGATCTGCGGGCGTGACAAGAAGCCTGCGCTGCTGAAGTTGCCAGATAGATGCAGCAGGCTGGCTCATTTGGCGCCCATTACTCCCAGGACCGCACCTGCATAGCTGTGCGCTCCCACACAACTGCAGGTTGGTTCAGTCGATGACGCAGATGCTCATGTTGTGTGGCTGGCTGCTCGCAGATGGAGCTGTACGAGGCGAAAATGAAGAGCGCGATGTGCCTGCAGCAGCTGGGGCGGGACCCGACGCACATGCTGCAGGCTGCACCACACTGTGATGTCTGTGAGAGTGTATGACAAGCGTGCTATGGCTGACGCAGCAGGCAGCATCCCTCTCACTTGGGCACTGAAGAGTCACAGCTGCGCCTGAATCGAAAGTCAAATGAAGTGACTCAATGTACTGCAGGATGCGTATCTGAACTCGCCGTGGCGGGCGGAGCCGCTGTATGAGCTGGCCAAGTGGCACGACCAGCAGCTCAAAACCTGCTCCGGCAACGTGGAGGGCGAGAACAAGCACCACAAGGGCGCCTACTTCAATGCCAAAATGGTGCAGCCTGCCGCTGACATCCCTTCTTGGTCGCATTAGGGTTTAGGGTTTCTGATCTAGATATTTCAAGAGCGGCAGGTTGCCGTCGTGGTGATCAGCTCAGATGAAAGGCAATCAGGTTGTCTTGCCTCGGGATCGAACGTGTACTTGCAGATGGCTTCATCAAAGAATCCATCAGGAATATTCACGAAGCTCACATTGCGCCGCAGGCGTCAGAGATCCCGGTGCCGGCAGACGACAATGGACTAGCGGTGCATGGTTCGTTTCATTGTGTTCAAATAATTCCGCTTCACTTTTTCACAAGGTCTGTGGTTGCTGCAGGCGTCGGAGATCCCTGTGCCGGCAGACGACGAGGGGCTGGTGGACCTCACAACGTACGACCCCTTCGGCCATGCGGCGGAGCTGCTGTCGGTGCGCGCCTTCTTCGTGGCCAAGGACACCGGCAGCCAGCCCAGCTGGCAGCGCGGCGTGTACACTCTGGGCATCAACACCGCGACCTACCTACGCCTACTGACACCGACTCCGCATTTTCGCCTTTGCCGTGGCACAAGAACATGCGGCGGCTCAGTCCGCCGTTTTGCTCCGCATTGATTGTCTGGAAAACCTGTTCGTCAGCTGTTGCACTGCTGTCTTCTGCTGCGGTAGTTGCTGTTTTGCAGGATGGCTTGCAAAGTGTGCGCTGGCAGAAAATAGAATTGTGCATGCCTGCAGAGCGTCGACGCCTTCCTGCTTTCTGTTGTGCAGGTGCACGGGAAGCCAGAGGACGCGCGCCTGCGGATCAACCTGCAATCCTACGAGACGCTGCGGCCCTACATATTCCCTTGAGGATGGCCGCGCTGGCAACACTGAAATACCAATGACTGCAAGCATCCGGGTTCACCGGGGAATTCAATTCAACGACGCCCACTGGGTGGCACCGTTTGGCAGTTCAGCGGCGGGGTTCGTCGACGGCCTCTGAATGTATAGCGGACAGTTAGATTTTATGCACATGCAGTGGGAAGGGATCTGGGGGATGGGGAGGTCCTGGTTTGTCGGCGACAGCAATGCCCTGCGTTACAGGCATCGGCGTCGGCTGGCCAAGGCACAAATCACAAAGACTTGGCCTCTGTGACAACTTCCGGCCTGCAGCCTGATTTGCTGCCGTGGTCATTCCTTTGACACATACGTATGAACTGTTTTGCTCGTGACTTCCAAGTCGCAATCCAATCCCTGCAACACCAGGCGCCTTCAATGCTTGCAATGCAGACACACCCTGCTACTCAGACTGAGCGCACGTCCTCGCTACTATGCTGACCATTACTGTACACTACGATGGCAACGCCGCGGGTGACGTGATCCCGACCGCCCTACGATTTCTTGGCGCCTTCTGGGTAGAAGCGGCCGCGGCGGCTGTTCCATCGCGACACCAGCTTCCACAGCGCCGACAGCGGCGTCAAATACCTGCACCGCAGCAAGTATGCACTCCGTCTGCTGGCCCTCTGCCACATTCTCTGACATGCAAAGGCACCTTGTGCCGGGAGCTCGCCCCTGCCTAAATCCCTGTGCCGGCTGCTACTCGTGCAGCTCATGGAGCAGGCAGGCACGTGCTCACTGGAAGTAGCGGCCGTTTCCCGTGGCTCCACGCAGGCGCGGCACCATCCAGCGCGCCACGGTGCGCGGCTCCTCCGCCAGGATGTTCAGGAAGCGGGCGGCGCGCGGCGCGGAGGCCGCGCTGGCCGCCAGCAGGTCCGTGGCGACCATGCCGGGGGACGTCAGGTGCACCGCCGTGCCGCTGCCCGCCACCTGCGCCGCCAGCGACTTCTGCGGGCGGAGGACACAGAAGCAGGCTTTGAATGGGCATCTTTTGGTGTGCGTTTGGGCGCCACTGGGGAGACGAGACAACTCAAGGGAAGCGAACATGGCAGATGAAAATCTGCATTGGAAGCATAGAAAGGTGGCGGTTGAATGAGAGTTGCTGGCCGGGATGTCCAAGTCCGGCATTGAAAGATCGCTTGGTGTGCGCATACTGCCTGCAGTCTGTCACAGAAGCACGCCCTACCTTGAGCTGCACCAGCGCGTGCTTAGAGCTGCCATATGCCGCGTTTTTGGGCGTGGCGCCGCCATTGGCGCCCTGCCCATCCATCAGGAATATCTTGCCGCCGGGCGGCTGCTGCGTCCGCATGACCCGCATCGCCGCTCGGCTGCCATAGATGCTGCCCAACAGGTTGGTGCTCACCACCTCCTGCGCGTGCACAAACCTCGGATGAATATCAGGGCGGCAGGCTCTCACCCTTCCTTGGTTTTATGGGAGGTCGTACCAGCAGATTCAAAGTTTGTCACCGTGACCATCTGCGTGACCATCTGCAGGAAAGCCCGCCCTGGCTGCAGTATAGTTAAGGCCCTGAAACACAGGGGTGGTATGACTCACCCGCATGACCGCAGGGTCGCTGTCCACAAGGTCGCCCTTCGTATACTGGCTCGCCCCTGCATGTTGACGGACAAACAAGATCACATAGCTACTTCAGCTGGGCCACAGACTGTGTTGACAGGCTATACAATTCTGATGATCAAGACGGCTACACAGCGACAGCACAGCACCTGCGTTGTTGACCCATATGTCGATTCTGCTCAGCTCCGCCGCCGCAAAGTCCGCCAGCGCCTCTGCCTGCTCCGAGACGCTGACGTCCGCCGGGAAGGCGCGCACCGTCGCGCCGGGGAACCGGGCGGCGAGGTCCGCCGCCGCCGCCTCGCAGCGGCTCTTGTCCCTCGAGGACACTACCACAGCGTCGCCAGTCTCCAGGAACTGCTCCGCCAGCGCCAGGCCAAGGCCCTTGCTGCTGCCGGTGATGACCACCTAGTCACAGCAGGCGGCACGGCACATGATGATGCGGATTTTGAGGCAGCTCTGCACCGGGTGAGTGCATGATCAAGATTTCCCAGGTGAAGATTTCCCAGGGTGCGAACTGCGCTGAACCTGCAAGAGATCCGACCGCCCAATACCTTGAGGAGTCCTGCATGGGGCTTAGTGTCTGCTGTAGCTCTGCCGCCGGCAAAGACGATTTTAGCGAGTGCGTAGACCAGTGGTGCTGCGGCAAAGCCGACACCAACAGATGCTAGGTCCCAGGACCCGCCTGGAGCCATGCTGAATGCTGGAACTACAATTCAAGAGCTTTACTGACGCCGGATGCGCTTCCAATTGCTGCTGCAGGCAGTGCACCTCCTCTTCAACTGCTGCGGCAGCGACACTGTGAACAGGCTTTGTTGGGCAGCACGCGCAGAAGTGTCTTGCCAATGGGATGCATTCGAAATCACCAATTCTTCAGGGCAAGGCTGCCAATGGGAAGTGCGGTTGCTTCAACATGCGCATGCACATGCATTGTACGACAAGGGTCGTCAGCGCAGCCTTGGAACGCCGACATGAAGCGAGATCAGCGGCTCTGAATCTTCTTTGTCGCAAAGTGTTTTTGTCACTCACCGCTGTGGCACATTGGCCACTCAGCGAAGTGATTAGCATTGAGCCCGATTATTTGGCTGACAGGTGGTACCGGTCACCAGAGTTGGCACAGATCACTTGTGGACCATCAGATTGTCAGCAGGTCTTCCGACACAGCGCCTGCCACTGCAGCGGGCGGCAGCCCGGGAACCGGCAGCCATGGCTCCAGCGCTGCACTCGCACGCCTCCGGCTTTCTGTGCGGGACGCAGCTGCCTCGTCGCCAGGCACTGAGCCGAGCAGGGACGTCAGCCTGCAAGGCCCCGCGAGCAGCTGCTGGCAGCAGTCACCAGCCCCTGTTGTCAGGCCGCAGCAGGTGTGCCAAGGGGAGTCTCATTGCTAGTGTGCTATGCATGGACGTGTATGAGATATGCATGTGGTCAGGGCATGGCGCTACCCGTTACGAACGCCGGTACTGTGACGCTGCTGGTGGCCTGTATGACCTGCGCTGAGCAGCAGCAGCCGGCCGTTCAGATGTGTGAAGCATCCAAGCGGCGACCCGATGATGGCATCCCGCTAGAGGGCAGCACAGCGCCGCGGCTCGGCGAACCATCCGCCTCCTCTGTAGCACCACTGACGCCTCCTCCGCTGTGCGATGCTGTTCCGCAGGAGCACAAGCCCAGCTCGCAGGGGCCAGCCCGCAGATGCGGTGGCAGGGTACAAATACCGGAGTGCGGACAAAAGCGGCCGCCGCAGCGGCCCCAACCCCCTGGATAGGTGACCCTGTAGTAGCTGTCGCCTGCAGCACCCTTCACGCCGGCCCACAGCCCCTCCAGACAATGCTTGCTGTCTGCACACAGCCACAGTGCAGACGATGGTGCTCGCCGACTCATAACGTCCTTCCACACGGCTTTTCCTGTTATGTGAATGGGCATTCTCATTCTTGCAGGATGGTCCAGACGTGGGACACTGCCGATGAGACCACGCACTTCCGGAAAACGAAGGTGTGGCAGTCACTCGATGACGCTGTTGTTGGCGCGCTTGTGTGCTGCATTATCATTCGGCACTCTGGCGCTGTGTCCATTCAACCTCGCAATTGATTGGCATGGGCGCTCGTAACTACTGTGCCTGCCACCCTGCTCCTGGCCGCATGCAAGGAATGACGCTTGCAGAAGTGACTGTGCAGCAGACATGGTAGCAGATCAAGGCTCCCAGTGGCTGAGCGTCCATGCAACATTGCCGCAGGTGGTGTGCACCATCGGGCCGGCGACATGGGACCGGGAGCGGCTGTTCCAGCTGGCGGACGCGGGCATGAACGTGGCGCGCCTGAACATGAGCCACGGCGACCACGCCAGCCACAAGCGGGTGCGGTTAAACATCCTGCCGGCACCACCCCAATGCTCTGGTGTCACCAGCCTGGCATGTGTGTTTCTGTGCAGGCGCATCCCAGATCAGTGCAACACATGCTAGTTGCCTTTCCCTCCGCATGCAAATGCGGCAGAGCCCACGCAGGAGGGATGCGTAACAGCTCTTTCATATGATTTGGCGCTGCCGCAGGTGGTGGACCTGGGGAAGGAGCACAACACGCTGAACCGCTGCCGCAAGATCATCTCTTCAGAATATCTCATCACGAACCCACAACCCTCTGGCACTGTCTCGCAGGTGGTGGACCTGGTGAAGGAGTACAACACGCTGGGCCGCGGCTGCGTGGCCATCATGCTGGACACCAAGGGCCCCGAGGTCCGCTCCGGCGACCTGGCCGAGCCCCTGGACCTACTCCCCGGTGCGCTTTGCTGTGTATTTGCTATCTGCAACCCTGCTGAGTCCCACAGGAACGACATTGTGTCTCCTTCTACTCCTGCTTCTATCATACCTAGCCCAGCCCCCAGATCTCAGCCTCGGTTGTGCTGCTCCTACTGTAACTTTTTGCCTCGAGGTTTCCGACACAGCCTGCCTGGCCTGGCTTGCAGTGGGACCACAGTGCATGCCGCTGCACCAGTGTGGCCGGCGCCTGTGGGACACGCAAGGTGGCTGTCAGCCAGTAGCTGTTGCGCTCCTTTGGACAGTCCTACAGCAGTCGCCCATGTACATCAGTGTGCCTCCTCCCAGGCCCTGCCAGGTGCCAGCCAAGCTTCCGAGGCTGTTCTGCTGCTGCAACGTGATCTGCCATGCTTGTTCGGCAGGCGACAAATACATCTTCACGGTTGACGAGGGCAGGCGGCGGCATTGCTGCAGACGGCATCAGTTCAATCTATGACGGCTGTTGATGCTTATCAAAGTTCAGCCATCGAGCTTCACCATTGCCGTGCAGGCGACAAGTACACTTTCACGATTGACGAGGGCGCCAACGGGCAGGACGGCCGCATCTCTGTCAACTACGACGGCTTCATAGACGACGTGTCGGTTGGCGACATCATGCTGGTGGACGGCGGCCTGTCCACCTTCAAGATCCTGACCAAGACGCAGCGCGACGTCGTCATGGAGGTCGTCGACGGCGGCAAGATGACTTCCCGGTGCGCGGAAGCTACCGTGATACCAGGAAAATCTGTCTTGGTGCTTCTGTATTGGCATGGCAGCAGGTTGACTCCCCAAATGCCTGCTGAGCCATGCACAGATTTAATCAGACCAATGTATCCTGGGGACTGTTGCTGCAAGGCAGAACGTGCACCTTGTCTGATGGACCGACTAGGTTTCTTTGATTCAGGCGGCACCTGAACATCCGCGGCAAGAGCGCCAACCTGCCGGCCATCACAGACAAGGACTGGCTGGACCTCAAGTTCGGCATCGACGTGGGCGTCGACTACTACGCTCTGTCTTTCGTGCGCTCCGCGGAAGTCATCTACGAGCTGAAGGAGTACCTCGCCAAGCATGGTGGGCTTCCCCTGGCGCCTTGCGCGGCCTACCTGACCTTCCTCCCTTCCAGGGGATGATCACAACATGCTGCATGTTGTATCCGGGCAGTGCTTCGAATGCGCTCTGCTTGAGAGTGGCAGAATGCAATGCTCCGTGCAAGCTGCACAATGCAGCATTCATCGTTTCATGAAAGCAATGCGCGACTTTATGAGTGTCGACCAAGTCTGTGCATGAGCAAGCAGCAGTGTGGAGCTGAGGAGCACCGACGTCGTCAGCCGTTGCCCCGCTTTTCAACGAAGTGATGGCAACGCAGGCGCGGCCATCGGGGTGCTGGCCAAGATCGAGAGCGCGGCCAGCGTGGATAACCTAGAAAGCATCCTGGACGCGGTCGACGGCGCCATGGTGGCCCGCGGCGACCTGGGCGCAGAGCTGCCCGTGGAGGAGGTGATTACCGAATTCGAAAGATTGCTGATATTGACACTTTACATGTAACTTTCTCTGAGATGCTGTCAGCCGGCGTCGTGGTGGCCCGCGACGACCTGCGCGCCGCGCTGCTCGTGGAGGAGATGCATCTGCATGCACTTTGAGGTCGTGCTTTCGCAGTCCCGAACTCAGCCTCCTTGATAGTGTCTGTGCAGGTGCCCTTCTGGCAGTCTCGCATCGTGCAGGGCTGCCGGCGGCGCGGCAAGCCGGTCATCGTAGCAACCAACATGCTGGAGAGCATGATCACCAACCCGACGCCCACACGCGCTGAGGTGCGCCGCCTCACTCTTGCCTCCTCTGTGCATTGTGGGCACCATCAGCCGCCTTGCATCCTGCGTCAGCTCAGCCGGCGGACAGCCTCTGCCGCGGCAGCGCCTTGCGTGAGCTTTGGGCGCATGCCATAGACTCCCCATGGCATACACCCCAAAACAGAGTTGCCTACATGAACTCTTGCAGCTTGCGTTGCTGGCACCCTGTTGAGGCACAAATGTCGGGCATTGTGATCACAGCGCGGCAGGGCACAGACGCGGCAATGTATTCACAAAAATACAACAAATTACCTGGCATGGAGCATTGCGCGTTCCTCTCAGGTGTCGGACATCGCGATTGCGGTGCGGGAGGGCACGGACGCAGTGATGCTGAGCGGCGAGTCCGCCTACGGCAGCTTTCCCTACAAGGCGGTCGATGTCATGTCCACCGTTGCCAAGCACACCGAGCAGTCCATGCTCAGCTACGCGGTGCGCGCGCCCTGCTCTAGGAGCTAGGACTGTCCAAACCATCTGCAAGTTGACAGGGCATCCCACTGTCACCAAGCGCAGCAGTTCATGATCAGTTACCTAAAAGCAACCGCCTTTTGCAGAGGGACTGCAAGATCCGCGCAAATGGCCCGAACCATTTCGTTCATTGCTCCGGTGTGCTCTGCAAGGCCAGCTGATGAGACCATCAGGATCTCACCAGGATGCAAGCACCTGAAGCATCTACTGCGAGGCTGGAGCGCCGGCCTGCGTAGGAACCCGCTGACACCCCGCAAGGTGAATACAGGGCGCTCGGCGGTACGGCAGCAATGAGGCGGAGCCGATCGACTGGATCGTGCCGTCGGCGCGGCAGTCCAACATCAAGGCGGGGCGCGGCAGCGGCGGCGGCGGCGGCGGCTCTCCCTCGCAGCGTGCCTCCCACATCCCGGGCATCTCCGAGATGTTTGCGTACCACGCGACGACGATGGCCAACACCATCCGCACCTCCCTGCTGGTGTTCACGCGCAAGGTGCGTGTCTCTTGGCCGTGGGCACCTCACATCTTGCAGGTGTATAGTGCAGGTGTGTTTTGCAAGTGTTCCTGCAGGCGGTCTTGGAGGTGTTTTAATCACGTCGAAGCGTGCGTGATGGCCACAGCTACATGGCTGACGGAGAGCAGACAGCACTGTGAGCCTGTTTGCTGAAACGATGTGGGAGGCGGCTCGCCTGCCATACGAGCAGGTGCGGTGGCAGCAGATGCAATCGAGCTGGAGCAGCTCAGTAGAAAATGGGCCCCACACTGTGCTGTCTTGACGTGGTGTCGATTTAACAGCGCCTTCTCCGTTCAGCAGGGCAACATGCTGACGCTGCTGAGCCACTATCGGCCGGACATGCCCAGCCAAGACATCACATCAGATCATCAGATCACATTGAGGCTTCACTGTTAACTTCGGCATGTCGCAGGGCAACATGCCAACGCTGCTGAGCCACTACCGGCCGGACATGCCAATTTACGCGTTCACGGAGAACAAGACGGTGCAGCGCCGCCTGGCGCTGTACCACGGCGTGACCGCCATCCACATTAAGTTCCTCAGCGACGCTGACGCCACCTTTGACAAGTGCGCTGCGCTTCCGTCTGCTTTGCAACATCTGGAATTCGAGATGTCGAATGATAACACATAACAACGTAAATCTTTAACATCAAGTTCCTCAGCAACGCCGACGCCACCTTCGACAAGTGCGCTGCCTGCTTTCTTGAGCCCTCGGCTTCCGCCAGAAAACCTGCAGCTTGACATGTGTGGCGATAATCCCCAATCATTCTGACACTCAGACCCTGTTTGTGCGATCGTGTCCACGCACGCTGTCGAATTTCAGGCTAGCGGCGCCTGGCTGCTGCTCCCTAACATCTCTGCATGTGTTGATGGCAGCAGCTTTCAAACTTTCCAACCATGGTCTCCCCGATGCGTGCGCAGGGCGATCGAGGAGCTGAAGAAGCGTAAGCTGCTGCAGGGCGGCCAGCAGGTGGCCATCGTGCAGAGCGGGCGGCAGCCCATCTGGCGGTCCGCCTCCACGCACAACATCTCCGTGCGGCAGGTCCCGGAGGACCCTTATGAGAGCGACGAGTAAGCGGCAACAGCGGGCCGGCTGGGGCTGGAACTTTTGGAACTTGCTGCACGGTTCGATGGGTGTGTTGTGGCACTAGGTACTGTGAGAGGACACGATGGCGGTGTGAGCTTGCACGTGTATTCATTTGTATAGTCCGGTGGCAAAGGCAGGTAAGCTCCGCGAGGGTGTATATCAGTGCCCCTGCAGCCGCTGCGCCGGCCGTTAAGCCGATGCCGTTCAAGCGCGGCAGCGGTCAAAGTTTTCCTTGGCAATCTCGATGTCTCCATATCTTTTGAAGCGGAGCTGTTCTCTGCGTGACCCCAGCAGTTGCACTGCGGTGAGAGCACAGGTGATGATACCCTGCATATATAGTACAGGGCGGGAATGGACTGCGGCGCACCCTGTAGCAAAAACAGAGACACTGTGTTGGCCAGATCGCCGACTCCCCAGTTCGACTTTCTTGTTTACATTGGCTGACGCAACATTGGTCACAACAACAAGCGCACAGTGCCGCACACAGCTGCGTACCAATGGGTTTCTGAGGAGCATCTGGAAAGACAGCCAACAAGGTTGCCAGCATGATCCCCCGTGCAAGCTGCAGCGTCATGCCTGTTTCATCGACCGGACATACGGATCTTGCACGCAAGGGCTGCGCGCAGCCGTGCAGCACCCGGCAGCTGTCGCACCGGTGCAGTCATCGACTAGCACTGGCCTTTGGTCAAGCTAATTTCAAAAAACCACGCAGCCGAGATCGCCGCACAGCAATCGTTGCTCGGGCTGTGCAAGCATCTAGCGATCAGATCAGGCTGCCAGTCAACTACTACTCCATCCTCCAGGTGCTGAAGGCTGCGCCAGATCAAACCATCCACTGCACCTTGGATGCACTCATCACCCACCGTTTCACCAGCACCACCCGCAATCGCTCTTCACTCCTCGTCAACTCGCCGTCCAGGTGAACTCAGCGGCCAGCAGGGACACGCTATCACGCGCGTTCGCCCGGCTCGTCGAGGCGCCGCCGGGAGCGGACTACTCTGCCGAAACGCAGGAGGCCCGATCGCAGCTGCTGCGCGCCGCCCTGGACTGCCTCACGGACGGCGGCACGCGCCGATTGTACGACCAGCGGCTGGTGTCTGGCGCCGCTGAGGTGTGCGCTCGCGGCAGCATCCCATTGCGGCCATGGCCGCCGCGGGCCTGCATGTCGCCTGAAGCTCCTTCGGAAAGTGGAGTGTCATGGAACCAGTAACAGGCCTCTTTGGGTCAGTTGGGTCAGGCAAAAGCTTTCCGGAGTCAATATCAAATTCGGTTTTGTAATGTCCATAGGTGGACCTTGATGCGGATCAGCTGCCGGCAGCGCTGTCGCTGCTGGAGGAGGCGGGCGCCACAGACGCGGTCTTGGAGTGAGTAATACCAAACAGCCAGTTGCACCGTGCACGGTTTCCACTGCGCACCCAGCGACATGGCAGGGCAGTGCAGCTTCATCAGGGCGCAGGTCGCTGCACTGTGCGTGCATGCTATGTTCATGGGGCCATGCCAAACACAGCAGGAACAATTGCAAAGCTGTTGGCTCTACAGGTGGGGTCCGAAGCTGCTCGAGCAGGGCCTTGGCGGTTCGCGCGCGCTGCAGAGGGACACTGCACTGGCGGTCGCCCAGGCGCACTGCACCGCCGCTGAGAAGGTAGGTGGCGCGGGCTCGCCAGGCGATACCAAATCGCTAGGGGGACTTGGGATCCCCTGGCGCACGCTAAACACGCGCCGCTTGGACCTCTGCTGCTTGCGGTCTGTGTGCTCGGGCAGGACGCTGCCAATGAGGCCAAACCTGATCATTGTTGTTGTGTTGCCCGATGCGAGCCCGCTGCGGTTGCCAGGCGTCATTAGATTTCGATGATGTGTCGAACAGACCTATGCGTCAGACGACCTGGCAACTTACGGGAGCATGGATGCGGCGGCAGCGCTCCTGCGCAAGTACCGGGCCGCCCCGAAGCTGCAGCAGGACATCTCTAAAGCGCTCGAGGTTGGAGTCCGACGAATTTTCAAGGCGCATCGCCTGCCATTGCCTGCCGTCCTATGTGCTTTGCAATGTTGCCGTCCCCTCTTGGTTGGGAAGTTTGCCTTTGGCCGTCAAAGTCGCCGTTCGCAGATGGCTTTCGGACTCAAAGCTTGGATCGCTGCAGCGCACCGTTCATGGCAGGAGATGGCGGCAGACACCCGAAAGTATATCACTTAGTTCTGGTGACAGATATGTATGTTATCTTTGGGCGCAGGAGATGGCAGCGCGCGTGGCGCTGACGCTGCTGGCGCAGCGGCTGGGGCCGGAGCACGAACAGCAGCGCGCACGGGGGCTGGACATGCTGCTCGCGACGCTCACGGACGAGGCGTCAGGCTGGTCGCCCGGCGAGCGGGCGGCGTACCTGGAGGCGGCTCGCCCCCACATGACCGCGGCGGAGCAGGTGAGACCGTCAGGAATATTGATATGCAGTGCTGGCCTGCGTTGCGAGGTCTCCAACCTTATGGTTTGCCAACCTGGAGGCGACTCACGCTCGCATGACTGCGGCAGAGCAGGTGAAGACGTACACCACTTTGGCAATGCTTGATCGCAACATAGGGTATGCCCATTCGAAACCTCTGGATCTGTAGCACTGGAGGCGGCGCGCCCCCAACCGCGGCGGAGCAGGTGAGATACAATCGCGTGATCCTCCGGGAAGAGCGGTGATAACACCCGTCGAAGCCTCTGATGCGATTCTCACGTCTCCATTCGCGCCTGGTGCGGCGAAGCAGGTGAGGCAAAGCACATTGGAAAAACCCAAACCTGGGCAGCCCCATTCGAATCATCGGGATGTGTAGCCCTGGAGGCGGCGCGCTCCCACGTGACCGTAGCAAAGCAGGTGGGCGCAGTCAGGGTCTTTTGATCCAGTATGGAGCAGCCGTGTGGGGCATGTCAGTCTGGGTCCCGTGCACATTGGCAAACATCCAAATGATTTCACGGCCAAGGACCGATTAGCGGGCAAGCAGGTCAGCAATGCCGGTGCTCTGCTGTGCTGCTTATGGCATGGCATTCCCAGACTGCTCCAGAATCCGCGTCGAAATGCCAGCATGAACGCATATAGAAGCGTTGACAAGGTTTGATAACGAGGACTGGGCGGCAAGCGGCAAAAGCTCCGCGGAACGCCAGAGGTGCTCCATTATGCCGGCGGCGCATATTGCTTAATTTCGGGTATACGAACAGCCGAAACTGCTTCGAAGGGCAGCTTCCTTCCCTCCAGAAGCCGCTGGCGCCAGCCAACCGAGGTGTTTTTCGGTGGCAAAAGCTTCGATTTTACCGGTTTCTAGCGACAGTCTGGTCTTACAAGGTTTCCTAAGATCAAACAGTGCATCGCATGTGCAGATTCAGCTGAGAGCGGCTGGCGGTGCGACGGTGTGTAACTTCCGTGACGTCCCTGAGAGGCGGCCCTGCTACCGCAGTGTGTTGAAATCCGGAAATCACGTGATGCTCATGATACATTCATCCGCCTTACCTGCAGATCCGGCTGTGGGAGGCGCAGCCGAGCGGCACGCTGACGGAGGTGCAGGACGCGGCGATGGCGCACCTTGCGGAGGGGCTGCGGCGCTGCAGGGTGGGCCACGTGCGCGCCGCCGACCGGCTGCTGGCGCGGCTGCAGGCCGCCGCCGCCACCGCCGACGCCGAGCAGCTTGTGAGTGCTTGCATCCTTCAGTCTCCGGGCTTCCCTGCGATAAGTGTGTTGTGCTGCCCCAATGTCGGCGTGTCATCCATTATCCAGGAGCAAACATTCCCTTGCCTGCGCCGGGATGCCGCCGGGCGGGTTGGTCCCCGGTTCACGATCGACAAGGCAGTCTGCGCCGGCCCGGCAGGAGGCGTTTGACGGGGAGGTGGACGTGGCGACGGAGCGCGCGACGTGCCGGCTGCTGCTGGGCGACATGCGGGGCGCGGAGGCGGCGCTGGGCCTCTCCCGCCGCGGCGGCGAAGCCGCCGCGGCGCCCGACCCCAACGTCCTCGCCTTCGTCCAGGTTGCCTATTGAAATATGTAATGTCGCGCTCTAGGCACGGTACTTATTCTTTATAAGAAAGCCCGCGGTTGCAGCCAGCTGTCACGTGGCTTCCCAGGGTTTCCCTTGCACAGCTACAGCCGAGAGAGTTCTGATGGAGGTGGCGTCGCCAAAGCAGCAGGCCTGTGTGCCGACGCAGACAATGCACGCAGACGTCTGCTGGAGCCTCTATCTCCTCCGTTGCAACCTCTCCACCCTTACCCATGTAACCCTGTATGCGGAGCCGGGTGACAGCGGCCTTCTGCTGCCGGGGATGTGTGCGCTGACGCGTGATTGGCACCCTGCTGATTGCAGAACGCTGACGCTGTCATCTTCCACCCTTTGCATCCTTTCATCCCATGCCACAGGCGGAGTCGGGGGACAGCGGCGACCTGCTGCCGGGGGTGTGCGCGCTGGCGCACCGGTTTCTGGTGGACGTGCAGCTGCCGTCCTATCGCTGCTGCGACGAGATGCGCGCCCCGCTCACGCACTGGTTCGACAACCGCAATGTAGCGCTGCAACTGCAGGTGCGCCCATCGAACTTTTATCCATGTGTCTTATTACATGACGGGCAGGCCCTGGTCTTGGCGTTGTTGCTACGAATCCAGTGCGGCGCAGCGGCAAACCCTTCGGTTGTGAGGTGCCAGGGACCTGCCTATTTGCCAATCAGGGTCAGGGCCCTAGACATGACCACACAGCAGAAGATTGTTGAGCTACTGTTCCGTCAAGCAATTAACACCCGACTCCGCGCTATCTTGTTCAGCTCGCGGACACCTGGAGCCTCCTGCAGCTGGGCTCGCTGCTGGGTCTGCTGCGCTCCGGGGTGGGAGCCGTCACCAGCGCGGTCGGCGCCGCCGCCAGCAAGACGGCTGGCGCAGCACAGGTGAGGCACATGGGCGCGCGCAACTTTGCTGCACACGAGCTGCATGTCGATCGGCTGAAGATCAACAGCAATTTGATGCAACCCATCAAGGATGACCATGTGATGTTACACCGTAATGCTACACCCTTCCTCAGAAGGCAAACATGATGTACACAGACTTACCCACTAAGCCTGTTTACTTTTACTTGCCTTTCTGTCGAGGATGTGAGCACAAGTTCCCACCTTCGGAGGATAGCCATGCTGGATGTCAGGTGTGCACATCTTGCTTGCAGGCCTCCGCCGCCCTGCTGATGCGGGGGCCGGGCGGCGGCGGCAGCAGCAGCGAGAGCGGCGGCGGTCCAACGCCGGCGCTGGCCGGCGGTCCGTCGCAGCAGCAGCGGCAGCTGGGCAGCGCAAGCACCATCGCGCTGTTCGAGGACGTGTACCAGCGCCAGCAGCAGGGCGCCGCTGGTGCGCATGGCTGCATTGTTGAATCTCAACAATCTGGGCAATGGCTTAATCCAGCAGGCTGTACGAAATTCGCTTAGGTTTGGCTGCTGACTGCAACTGCGAGATGGATTCAGGCAGCTACATCCTCACACCAGCTCATTGGCTTTGCCTCCACATGCTCGCGCACAACTCGATGCACCAGCGCATCCATCTGCGTCTGCCATGCCAGTGCTGACGTAGCTTGGCATGAATTGCATGTCAATGCCGGTGTTCCCCACACTTCGCAACGCAGGTCCCAGCCAGCAGCCGCCCGACGCCGCTGAGGAGGATCTCATCCCTCCGCAGCGCCCCGCGGCTGCCGTGTCGCAGCCCACCTCCCCGGCGGCCAGCCCGGCGGCCGCGTCGCCGGCGCCGCAGCAGCCGCCGCAGCGGCAGCCGGGCCAGCAGCAGCCCGCGTACCAGCCGACGGCGGCGCAGCAGCAGTTCCTGCAGAGTGGCCAGAAGCTGTCGGCGCGCGGCACTGCAGTTTTGGCCAACGACCCTGTGCAAGCGGTAGGCCTCTTGATCCTGCCTGACGCGCTGCACATTCTGCTGAACGAACAGGCAACTGCTAGTCCAGTGCAGGAACTGACAGTGGTTGTGAGTGAGCTCAAAGCCACTGGACCCACCTGCACGCAGGGCACCACGTACTTGTGATTTGGGTGCAGGAACCTTGTCTGTGGTCATAAGTGAAGGCTGCTGTCGCGCAGGACTGGGAGGGGCCCGAGACGGCCGTGGACGATGAGGAGGATTTTGCCGCGGAGAACGGCGCGGCAGCGGCGGCGGCGGGCGAAGCCTATGCCCCTGACGCCTTCAGGTCTGGGAAAAGTATATGAGATTCACGCGACCTGCTTTATCCACACCAGGCGATGAGTACGGCTATGCCATCAAGTCTCGTGACAAACTGATCAGGTTTGTCAGAGTTTCTTGTAACTTGCATTCTCAATCTCTTTGTCAGCGGCGGCGAGGACATGGATCTCCTGGAGCTGGAGGGCGAGCGGGAGATGTGGGCGCCGCTGCAGACGCGCCGGCAGCGTCGCATGCGCAGCATCGCCGGCCTCGCCGGCGTCGCGGTGCGTCTTTGAATTGAAAAGATCATCAGCACTTGACAGCCTGGATCCCGAACTACCCTGTTCTTTGCGAAAGGCGATCGTCAGATCAGCCGCAGCGCTCGGCATCGCCAGCATGGCACCTGTGGCTCGGCGGTGACCTGCTTGTGCGGGATACAGAGGTTTGCAGGTTACGCATAGGACTGCACACGCGGCGGCGTCAGTCTGTCGCTTCGACTGTGACGTTTACACAATGCCACAACCCTGTTGATCACCCGCAGCATCAGCATGGCCTGTTGAGCCCGCGTACAGCATGCTGCGGTCTTCAGTGGTCTTCACCACCTGCTGCGATAGCTTGACGTGGTCCAACGATTTCCGTTTCCGAGTTTCCTCCTTGGGCGAATGCAGACGCTGGGGCTGATGGCGGTCCGCATCCTGGTGCCCCGCGGCCGGCCGGCGCCGCCGCCCGCCTCTGCACCGCTGACCTCCGGCACATCCACTGTTGCGGTGAGCCTGGCCATGGGATGCGCATATCCACCTCGGCTCGACTCTGAGAAGGCTGGGGACACTTTAGCTCGTCCGAACTGTTTTCCTGCCATTTGCCGTCCCAGCAACCACCAGCTTGCAGTGGTCATGGCGGGCATCACAGCAATGAGGCGTCTACAACTTTATCGCTATGAGGCGCCTGTAACCCGTCACCGCTAGCGGTTGGATGCGCCGCGATGTGTGCTGCCACGGCAATGGCACTGCATGTGGATACCACGTCGTTTCATTATCTGCATTTGCCTGATCATGGTCCTTTTCTTTTGCACACACGCAGGGGCGGCACGTCAAGGGCGGCCCGGTGCAGGCGGTGCGGCGGCTGGTGGGCCACGCGCTGTTCACCAAGGCCGCCGCGCACAAGCTGGTCACCTGCTGGCAGGACGCCAAGTGCCGCGCCCTGGGCCCCCGCCACCAGGTGACCGTGGCTTCCTTGAGTGGCTGCAAGATGTGATAGTCGGATCCGCCTCCGGCAGGCAGGCTTGTAAGGAGTGTGTCAGTCTCTTCACAGCGTGCGCACACCTCTGCCTGCCTGCCTGCCTGCCTGCCTGCCTGCCTGCCTGCCTGCCCTGCTCTGGAAAGCAGGCCTGTTGGTGGAGGCTCCAGCATGCCCTCCAGTGTTCTCCTGCAAGACTCAACATTGCGATTGTTCACTAACATGTGATGATATGGTGTGCGGCCTTGTGGCGCAGATTGGGCTGCTGGACACAGTGCTGACGCAGCCAATGCTGGGGCACTGGACAGGACAGGCGCGCGCCGCCCGGGCGCAGGGCTGGTGAGCGTCTGCTTGCCAAATGGCAGCCTGTAAACATGTCCATGGGACCTGTTGCGCATGCCTTGAGTCAGGCGTCTGGAGATTTCTTTCTGCATGTGAGGCCATGCGGACATGGCTCCGACAGACATTGTCAAGACAGGCAGGGCGCATTCCTATGATGCGACTGTCGCACGATCAATCTTTGGAACCACGTCCTCTGTCCTGCAGCTACTGCACCCTCGACCTGCGGGAGGTCACATTTGAGGAGCTGGGCGCGGAGCACAACATGCTCTAGCTTTAGGGGTTTTGAATTGACCTTTGTTCACTTCGAGTCACTTGTCGTGCATCAATATGCGCGCAGCTACTGCACCTTCGACCTGCGGGAGGTAACGATCGAGGAGCTGGATGTTGGCCGCACCAACCAAGAAGCGCGCATAGTTGCGACCGTCGACGAGGAGCGCAACTGGGTGGACGCACACACCAAGAAGGTGTGGCCCCGAACAACTTTGATCCTTGCCCAGCCCTGGTCCACCTACTCTCGCTCGGCCCTGAAGCGCCGACTGCTGTGCTTGCATGAAGCTCACTGTCTGGGTGTTGCCGGTGCAGCGGCACGCAGGCGAAAGCCTGAATATCTGGAGGAGCCAACTATTTACTGAAGTCCAGTCGGTGGCCGCGTCCCAGGTGGTGGAGACAGAGAGCTCGCGCTCGCGCGTCGCCTACCGCGCCGTGCGCACCGAGGGCACCTGGAAGCTGCAGGCGTCCGAGGCGCTGCATTGATAAGAAGACGAAGTGAGTTTCGGACTCCTGGCAGAGCGAAACGAGTACCGAGGGCAGCACACCGAGCGCATCTGGAAGCTCCAAGCGTCCGAGGCGCTGCATGGATGAAGTGTACAGATGGGAACAATACACGCCAGCAACGGAGTCCGCACCAAGGGCAACCCGCACCTGGATGCGGCAGTCGTTCGAGCCCCTGCCATGACACCGGAAAGCAAGCGGCAAGAGGCAGCGGTGTCGATGGGGCCACCTGCTACAGCTGGACGATGCCAGCTGCCCTTGCTTGTGGATTTTGGCGCCAGGCTGGCGGCACTTCGGGCGCTTCAGCTGTCTAGCTGCAATGGAAGCGATGCATTGCTTGATGATGATGATAAGCGGCACACATCTGTTGATGACGTAAACGACGTTGGTGATGGTAGTCGCAGCTAATGTGACAGCTTGCTGCATCAGTGCTCTCCACCTGAGGGTGGTCAGAAGACAGAATGGAAGCAAGGTTGACACAACTTCGCCAGTCGCATCAGTCTGCCATGTTCAGTGGGTGAAATAGCGCAACAGCGCTCTGCGGCACACATCAGTTGTGGCTCAACATCTTTGTCACCGGCATGAGCCTGTCGAAATCGAAATCGCGACGTCAACTGCTTGCTCTCTCTAGAGGTTGATACAGGCAAAATGGCGGCCAAAACTCTGAGGTGTACATCAGATGCCGACAAAAACGAACAGAGTTCAGGTCTCGAGAGGTACATGCATGCCAACTTCCAACCGATACAGATTTCTGTGTATAGCTACAAAAAACAGTCTGCAACATTGAGCACTACAGCTGCAGGTTCCCTTACCTTCCTCCCTCCCCGTAAAACCCTGCAGGATATGCATGCAAGCCGCGAACGCCTGGGCCGATGCTTGCGACAAGTCCTGGAGGCTGCGCCACACGGCCCCGCAAACACGAGGCATGAATTGCAATACACATCCCATCCGTGCTGCGGCCGCCGCAGCTTCAGGCAGCGCCCCCGCCCGGCCCGCAAGGCGCCTCCGCTTCCTGCTTCGGCTGCTGCAGCTGTGGGGGCCACCGTGCAAAGGCGTCCTCTCGCCGCCCGTCGGCAGGCGCCTGCCCGTCAGCTGCCGCTTCCCCGGCTGCCGCGGGCCTCCCAGCCGCCCTGTGCCCGCCTGCCGCCTGCTGGTCTGCGAGCCCGCGTGCCGCAGGCCCGTCAGCGGCCCCCGCCCCATCAGGCATCCGCTGCTGCTGCTGCTGCGGCGGCGGCGGCGGCGCTGCCGCTGCTGCCACTCAGCCACCCCCGGCAGTGGGAGACTCCGCCTCCGCCTGTCGTGCCGCCAGCTCAAACAGGTTGGCGGCGTCGCTGAGACGGTCGGCCCGCGCCGCAGCCTCGGCCGCCTCCGCGACCGCTGCCGCCGCGCGCTGCGCCGCGTCGAACGCTGTCTGCAGCACACAATCATCGAGCGCATCAGCAGAGGGCAGCAGCTGACGGCGCTGTGTGCTTGCAGCAGGCGCATAGCCATTCGCCCGGACTGCCTTGCCATCTGCAAGACGGCTGACGAATGCGCCGAGAAAGCAGGCCAATCCTTACCACAATGTCACTCCACAGGATCCCTTGTTCTTTTCGAGGGTGGGCCTGTGGACCTGGCCGAAGGCGCCGCGCATGTCGCGGGACTGCAGGGAGGGCTGCGACGCGTCCATTGGGCAACAGTCACATCAGCAGGTGGCTGCGCACCACTTGATTGGCGCAGAGCCTCTGCGCCAATCAATAGTGTCCCAGGACACTATCCTGGGACACTATCCCAGTAATGGACCTACGCACCTGGTCAAAAGCGCCGCGCATGTCGCTGGACTGCAGGGAGGACTGCAGCGGGGAGCCGGCGTCGCCAGCGTCGCCGCCGCCGGCCGCGTATTTCAGCGTCGCCAGCCGGTAGCGCGGCTCCGGCGGCGGCCCCGCCTCCAGGCGCCCGGTGTCCACCATGTGCTGCAGGGTGGGCCCCAGGACCCGCCCAAAGCCGCGCGCCACGCTGTACTGGGACTGCATTGCAAGACTGCCGAGCACGTCAGCGCCTGGTCTAGTGGGAGCGCACATCGCTCGACCCCACTGAGATTCGTTTGTGATTTGGGTGCTATGAAGCTCCAGTGCTCCTCCGAAGGCCGTCTGTCTGCCTTGTGGCCCCCTTCCATGCTTTGGCGACTTGTAGCTCATGCGAACACGAAGGCTTGTGCCACATGTGACAGCGACTCAGGGTGGTCCAGCCAACTCCCGCACCTCGATCCAGTCCTGGATGTCGTCTGCATGGGAGCCCCTCGACTCGCACAGCGAGATGACTGCCGCGATGATCATGTCCTCCACTCTGCAATAACATGTGCAATAACATGTGCAACACTTCACTCATCAGAGGCGTAAATTGAAATCGGCTGACACCACCTCGGCAAAGCCTCCTCATTCCCCTGCAAGTCACTGCCGCAGTGCTGGCGATCCTGACAGTAAGTTCCTCTCACCAGACGAGGCCCCACATGCACACAGGACATGCTGTGAACCGGGCTGTAAAGCGAGCGCACTTTGGGCCTGTCGCGGGCCCGGCGCTGTGGCTGTGGCTGGGGCCGTCGCCGCCCGCCCCACCCATGAGCACTGCCGCCGCTGCCGCAGCCTCCATGGCGCCCCGCCGTCTTGGCGTCCCCGGCGCAGCCCGCTTGGCCGCCCCCCGCGACGCCGCGCCCCGCTTGGCGCCCCGTCCCCGCTGCAGGCGGCAACCAACGACCCGTTGTGCTCTAGCTTGTGCAGCTGGGATCATATCGTGCCCCCGAAAATCCGCACATAGGACCCCTTGCATACGGCCTGAGTACTGCACGTCGTTCACGCACTGCAGGCTTGCAGCAGCTGCACACGATGATGGGCCACGGTCTGCATGCTGACCTTTGAGGCACTGGCGCCGCCATGCTGCGACCGATTCTTGGCTGCCGACTTCTGAGATGGGTCTGATGTGAGGTTCCGCCATTTGTCCTGTACAGCGCCAAAATTGTATGTACTTGCAGATATCTGCTCTGCGAGTTCCGTGCAGTGTGCTGATGATATCTGCTCTGCGAGTTCCTTGCAGTGTGCTGATGTCCATGGGTATCAACCGTCAGGGAAATGTTGACATGTAGTGCAACAGTATACTGCGGCCGATACTTGGCCGGAATGCGGCAAATCACCTTGAGATCGACGTTGGACCTTTGGTTGAGCCGCTGAGCAAACTCTAGATCCTTCTGAATGGTGCGCCACTTCCCCGGACCATACCTGCGGCCGAGATGTAGTCATCAGTTGTTTGCCCCTTGTTTGCACCATCGAAACGCGGCTCGCAGCCACGACAGTGTTAGGGCATGTACACAGCTGCAGTCCCGAACGGTTGGGGCTTCCACGCATTGGAAATCTCCTGACCTGTCGACGCCGTCCCTCAGGGCTTGCTCCTCGTCCGCCGTCCATCGCTGCTTGCCGCCCATCTACGGCTCACGCCGCAGACAGCTGCCGCATGCACGCCTGCAAGCGGGGAGGCGCTCAGCTCAACACGGGCCGCAACAATGCAGCCCGTCGAGGCTGCGGGGCAGGCGCCGCCGGACATGCAGTCAGGCCAAGTCACCACGCGGGGGGCATCTCGGCTCGCGCCTGACATTGCTGATGCCGCGCATGGTGGCGAACGGGCAAGATACGCATTGCTAGCCAGCAAAACTGCGGCTCTGCCCAAGTAAGACCTAGGCGCTGCGCCGTGACCAACGTGAGCTCTCGGCCCACAGACGTCGGTGGTGAGTTGACAAGTGATAATGGCTGGCACCTCATGATGCTTGGCTGCCGCATGCCCTGGCAGCTGGCGAGCAGGTCGCGCTGCAGCCATGCCGATACGAGGCAACCCTAAAATAGCCGACCGGCATTGCATCGTTGTTTGTGGCAGCCTTGGACCGCGGCGGACGGTTTCAGCCTGTTTGAGCGCTCACCTGTGGGAGCTAGATTGCCTCCCGCCTCGCTTCTGCGGCGCCTCGCACGCCAGGCGAGACCGTCAGATTGCGATGGTGTCGGCGGTGGCTGTTCGCGCTCCGCAGAGCAACTGAAGCCGCAAACGATGCACGGACCAGATAATGACTCTTCGCATGGACACAATCGGTTCAGCCAATCTCAATCACGAGTTCCGGAACCGCCAGCGGAAAAGGCCCCCTTCAAAGGGTGCCGCAGGCTGAACTTGCGTTGCTGGCCTTGGATGCCGAGCGCAGCACGAGCAAGGCAAGGCTGTGCCAAACGCACGCTCGTCCGAGCGGAATAAAGGGGGTAAGCGCAGCGCGGAGTTCAATTCTCTTGGAGCGCTGCAATCTCTTCCCGCGGGCATCTGAGAGATTTTCCAGCCGTGTCATGCGCACTTTTTTGCAGCAGCCATACGCCATTTCCTGTCGTTCTTCCGACCGGCATGCTACGCCGCAAGCCAACAGTGATCGAGCTGCGCCTCGACACAGACAAAGCCGAGGTGAGACGCGCATCTCGATTGGCTGGCCACCGTGCAGCTTCTGACACCGAGTCAAAGCGGTAAATGACCTGGTCTGTTCGGCGCAGTACGAGCAGCTGAAGCGCGAACGCGAGAATCCGGACCAGCAACCGACGCCGATCCAGCAGGTAGGTGAATTCTGCATGTGCATCACCTATTGCTAGGTCAGGTCTGCACGTCCCAAAGTGTCTGAAGCCGTGGCTTCACGCAGGAGCAGCAGCGCCCGGCGACCGTTGCAGACCGCATAGGACTCGCGGGCCAGCAGGCGGCGGCAGCGGCGGCGGCATCTGGCCGGCAGGTCGACACCTGAGCCCCAGCATCTTACCATCAGTACGCCACAGCACACCCCCAGGATCCTGACTCCCGCGATGGAGGTGGAAATTAAGCTGCAGCTGGTGGACGCCGCTGCGCACGCAAAAGTGCTCAAGGTGCTGGCGCCAAACCGCAAGGCGACCTACCTGCAGCGCAACTACTTCTTCGACAGCGCCGATGCGCGCGTGTCCAAATTCAAGCGCACGCTGCGGGTCCGCTTCTTCGACGACGACAAGGCGGTGCTCACCATCAAGGTGACGCTCCCGGCTCATGAGTCTTCGGGAATGCACTGGTTCGCTGTGCGACCTCCTCTCACACCAGGGTATTGTTGAAGGCTGCGCCGTCTCTTCCTGCATTGCTGACATCACGGCAGTCTGCTGACCGCACGCTCACTTTGTGGGATATGCAGGGGCGGCAGGAGCTGAAGGACGGCGTCGGCCGCGCGACAGAGGTTCGCCGCATACTATGTCAGAAGACTTCCGGCTCCTCATGCCTGCTCCCTTCCATGAGAGGCTCTCAACACATTGAGACGTGCACAAACTTGAGACGTGCACAAACACATTGCCCTTTGTGACGAAGCATGTCGTACGTGTAATTCAGGTGGAGGACGATCTGCCTATGGACTTTGCGAAGAAGTGTCTCGACGAACCGTCGCTGCTGCTGACCAGCGACAGCCAGCACCTGCAGCAGATCAAGAGGTGCGCAGCAGCACTCGTCTCCCTTTCCAGCTTTGTGCCTGCCCCTCGAGTCGGACCGTGGGGCAATACCGCGGTGCAGGCAGGCAGTGCAGCAGCGGTGCGGGCAACACCGCGTTGCGGGCAGGCAGGCAGCACCGCCACTTACAGCTGATCTGCACCGGGCCTTCCCATGCTGTGTTGTGATGCGGAATGCCACCAAGACGATGCCTGGGCTGCTTCTTGCAGTGACGCCAAACTGGAGTCTTTGGTGCTGCTGGGCGGCTTCCAGAACAACCGCTCGGTTTTCGACTGGTGAGCACTCGTCTTTGTGGAGGGGAGCCCTGGCCTTGTATCCCTTGTGTCGTAGCCGCCTGCATGATGCCCGAATTTTACTGTCTCGCCTCAATGCATGTGCATGGTAACAGCTGCTGGCAGCAATGCTGCATCATGCGTGCGTGCATCACGTATGAAGTTATACACGTTTGACAAATTTGTCATGCATGCGTGCCTGCAGGGAGGGTGAGACACTGGAGGTGGACGAGACGATCTACTCGGCGACGGACAGTCACCCGCAGGAGGACCGCTTTTACGAGATCGAGCTGGAAACGGTGCGGCTCCGCTGCAGCACCCGGCGGCTCGAGCATCCTGAAATGCACAAACACACCGCACACATTCGTCACAGCATTGCGCTGCGCAGCAACAGGCGCCTTCGGCCTGTGCTGTGCACGGCAGCGCCTGAATGCTGCGTCCAGCAGCTGCTCAGCCCTTCCGACTCTAATTAGCCTAAGTGCAGTGAAAACAGGAAAGCTTCCTTCGAACCCTCGTTCCAACCCTCTCGTTGTTCTTCTTGTTGCAGGAGGACCCGGAGGCCATCAAGGGGAAGCTGGGCGACTTTCTGAAAGACAACGGCGTGGACTTCCAGTTCTCCTCCACGACCAAGTTTGGCCGGTTCAAGAAGCGCAACGCCAAGGTGGTTCCGCTGTAGAGTGTGAGCTGCGATGGTGCATGTTGGCAGTGGTGTTGCCAAGGGTTGGGGTACTGCATAATTCCGCAAGTGCTGTCACCGGGGTATGCTTCGCATTCGTTACAATCTTGTGAGCCTGGGGCTCCAGGTCAGAACACAGAACACTGACGGCTTACAACAGCGCTAGAGACAATTGACATTGATACCCTGGACACACGTGGTTCCTCCCGCTCCCGCCATGCAGCGAAGCGTGTCTCACTTTGCCATCGGCACGCCGCCGGGCTGTGGCGCATTCCTGGACAGCGCGACAATGCCAAAACCGATGCCCACCAGCAGCCCCCAGCCGGCGATGTCGTACCAGAAGTCGCTGACGCCGTTCTTCGTGGCGGTCTTGCCGCCGCCGCCGCCGCCGCCTCCTCCCAGACTGATGGTCTGCAACCAGAGGAATTGATCACCGTGTCAAGGGGAAAACGCCTTGCCACTGTCCCCACACGAGCGGAAACTGCCTTGCCCCAGGAACACAGCTGGTTGCAAGTCCACAGGATCCAGGTTGCCTTGACCTTCAGAAAATGTCTGTGCGCCTTGCGGGCTTCCACCAAGTCTGGGACAGAGTTGTTTGAGATTCTCGAGCACCGAATTTTATCTGCTTACCTCGCCCTGCGCGGCCAGCTGGCGCTGCAGCTCGGCGTGCAGCTCCGGCGCTTTTTTGGTCATGTCCAGCGCCTTGCGGTACACCTCGTTGCCGGGGTCAGCCTGCAGCGCGTCGCCAAAGCAGCCGGTGGCCAGGGTGAAGAACTCCTGCGCTTTGTCGCTGTCTGCCGTCAGGAAGCCCTGCGGTGGCACAAAAGAGGTCAGTGTGTGCGTTGGCGCAGCAGGACATATGAAGTGATGGACAGCAAGAGGGGCGTACATACCAGCTGGCAGAAACCTGATGCTATGTGTCTGCTTATGGACCTGCTCGACGGGAGTGAAGCCGCAGCACATAAGTTGTCGCAAAAGCACCTGGGACGTGTATGCGTTGCCGAGGCACCACTTGGTGTCATGCCTGGAGCTGTCGATCGCAATGCCCTGCTTGAACTTCTCCACAGCCTGCAGGATACGGGAGGGCAATAGATGAGGTCAAGGAGGCTGGGGGGACTACATCAGTTGCCGCCATGCTGCCGTCAGCAGCAGTGAGGACGCTGTGAAACCCGGGAAGTCGTCCCGAAGTCGTGCTTGAGACGTCTTGGCTCACCGACTCAATCATGCTGTAGGAATCGTCGCCCTGTCGGAAGTGGGCGAGCTCTAGCAGAGCTCCGCCCCAGCGAGTGAGCGCCTGCAAGCGGCAGATGCGCATGTCATGAATGGGTCGGCATCCGGCATGCAACTTGGCAGGTGCCGTGTGTCTGCAGGCAGCAAGACACCGTATAGGAGGTCGTAGAGCACCTGTGCATCCCGGTTGTTTGCCCGAAAGTCATTCTCCGCTTGTTCCCGAGCTTGCTCGAAGAACATCAGCCTGGTCCAACACAGCGAACGCGAACACTTCAGCCTGCATGCTCTTTGATACGTGGGCTATGCCATATCATACATCGTAGGCATCACCGCACCGCTCCAAATCCTCGCGGCTCAGCTGCTCCATTTTTTTGATTATCTGCACACCCAACAATCGTCTAGAACCCCTGCACGACCGCTGCACGCCACTTGACTTGCAGTGAAGAGGGAGAAATCAAGTGCTGCGCCAATCGAGAGTACAAACCAGCTTTGTCACCAGCTCCTGCAGCGTCGGCCTCTCGCCTGACATGCAGCTGCGGAAACGGCGGGGAGCAGGGCAAGCTGATAGGTAGCTAATGTGGGCTAGTTGGCCTCCGAGACTCCACAGCGCCACAGCGACATCTGAGGGCTCTGTTACATTTCCTGGAGGCTTGCAGCTGCGTCATCGCTGTTTCATTGCGTCGTGCGCAAAACAGATGGCTGGTGCTTTTCTTCCCTCACCGATGTGCACTGAGGTTGCGAATGAATGCTGCGATGCGCTGAGAATACAAGTGCGCGGTGTGAAGTGGGAAACGATGTGCTCGTTTCAGGCACTGCATGTACAGGAGCAGCATGGCACATTTGCAGGAAGCCAAGCGTGCAGAACACAGTCCACATGACATACGAAACTGGTGCTTCCCGTCTGGTGGCACTGGTCCCGAACCAAGGACGGAAAGAGCATCCTTTCAGCCCACTATCTCACAAATCCTGCACCCAATGCAATTGCATGATTACTCTCATGCTCATCAACTCATCAATGCCGGACCTGCTATGATGTCACTGAATGTTGCAACATTTCACTTTCGTTGCAGGTCAGATCAGTGCAGGGCCAGGAACCTTGCCTAGAATATTGCGCGATGCTGCCGGTGTTGCGCCGGCAGGTCAGACCATCGGTGTCAGAGACCCACTTTCCGGTGAACGATTGACGGCCCGTTTTCATCGTAATCTCCCTTTGTCACGTAGTGGTTGTGCTGCAGCAGTATCTGCAGCGCCCCAGAACTGCCATCAGCTGGGCAGACACAGTCAATCGTCGCGGCATCTACAGGCGTGGTGCCAAAGCCAAATGCAGGAGCGCATCACACCATGATGCAACACAGGCCCGCCAGGCTCCATGGCTGCTCAACAGTCAATGCAACGAAGTTCTATGGACCAACGCGAAGCCCGGTGCGGACAAGGCACACACCTTTGACAGGACGGCGCCGCCGAACCAGGCGGCGTACTGCAGCGTCGTGCCCGGCATGTACTCGGGCAGGCTGACCGTGCAGGGCGTCATGGACGGCGGCAGCAGCTGCCGCAGCTCCCTGCACAGCCGATGCCCGATGCCAGGCACTGCGCTGCCACCGCCGCACACGACCACCGCATCCACCGCAGCCTGCAGACAAATTTGGATTGTGAGTTTCGCCCATCTCAGACTGTTGCCAGGCGCGGGACCTGCAGGGCATGCTCTGGATGGAATCGGAATTAAAGAAATGCAAAGCTGCTTCGGCTGAAGCCTGACCAGGGCTTGCAACAGCGGCGAGCCAACCTTGCGCACGGCGGGGTCCAGGTGCGTGAAGATTGCTGCGGCGGCCGTCTCCGCGACCGACAGGCAGTCGACGCCCGCCAGCGACGGCGACAGCATGCCGGCCGCCAGTTCCGCAGCCTCCTCGCTGCTGACAGACACCAGCCGCCCGTCTGGCAGCTTGAACGGCGCTGGAGGTTCCTGCAGGATCAACATCACAGGGGATTGCTGCGGATGCCAGTGACCGAAGCACTACCCCTATGCAGCAGCGTGTGGAAGTGGAGGCTCGCAGGCGTCACGACAAGGGGTGTCACCTCGGACTCAGCGTGCCTGGCCTGGAGGCATGGCACAGGCATGGCAACGCCTCGCCGAGCTTTCCCGCCAGCGCCTGGTTGGTAAGGATCAGACATTTGGTTCAGTCAGGCTCACGGCTGCTTTGTCGGCGCTCTCCTCTGCAGTCCCGCATGCCTCCTTCAGCCCCTCCACCACGGCAAGGTCGTCTATGACAACGCCCCGCGCCGCCAGCCGCTGCTGCAGGTGCCTCGTCACATGTTGCCCGCCGAAAGGCAGCCGCTGCACCGATGGCAGGTACAGCTGCCCGTCCACCACCAGGGAGATGTCTGCACTCGTGCACATGGCGAGACAGCGGTGAGCATCCATTCGACAGGGTCACGCTGGCAGAACCAGTCACACTCGACATGTGTCCGTGTCTTCCTTAGGCAAATGCCATCCCATGCCGATGCAGTGCAGCAACAGCATATGCCTGCAACACATTCTTGCATGCCGCTGCGGCGTCTGCACAAGCCATGTTCCAATTCTCCACAGCGTCGTACCCGTCTTCTCGTGGCCGATGTCGACCACCAGGCCGCTGGACTTGCCGATGGAGTATAGCGACAGCACCGCCTGGTCCGCAAAGTACAGGCCGGTGACGTTGAACGCCTCGAAGGCGACCTGCGCCAGCTGCTCCCTGTCCACCTGCAGCAGCGCACGGAGCCATCGCATACGAAAGCTATTCCAGGTTGGCCGCTGGCAGGAGGTGCGCTCTGGCGCTTTGGCGCCACAAGACATGGATGTGAGGCCGGTGGCCTGTGGGGCGCACTCTGGAGGTTGACAGCGGCTCCGCGATTAGGAGGTGGCCCTCCTCCCCCATCTCCCAACCCAACTGCACGGCAGCATATACTGTCTCGATCAAGCAGCCTGCACCATGCACATGTGTGTGTTGAGAATGCAATAAGGAAAATGGATGATCCTGTGCCTGATTGTGAGAACATGCACAGCAGTGGGCACCTTCATGTACAGGGCGTCATAGAGAATCCGCTCTAGCGCCGCCCAATCTGTGACAACTCCTCGTCGCACTGCCTGCAGACGATCTGCTGCGCTCTGGCCGCCTGACGGCTGCTGCCCGTTTGACACCCACGAGGAAGTGACCTGCGCCCCACGAGATGCACGAGTTGCTATGGCACAGCAATACCCTTGCGCCAATGACGGTGTAACGCATGACAGCTTCCTCACCACGCCGGGCTGCGTTTCGGACAGGAAGCTGTGTGCCAGCCCACATTTGATGGTGCTGCTGCCCAAGTCCACCACGATCGCTGAGCCCATCTCTCGGGATGCACCCTCCGTGCGGCGCCTTCAACTTCAACGGCCCCGCGCTTCGGTCTGCAGATGCATCAGACTGCTGGCGTGGAGCTTCGAGCTTGGGCGGATCGCAAAGCGATCACCACAACTGGGCGACAGGCAGTATGTGGCTTCGTGCACGGCTGTGCCGACTCGGTGGCTTGATGGCAGGTCACCTGCGCACCGCTGATGCCTGATAGTTATGGCAGACAGATGAACTCTGAATACGACGACCGCAATCACACTGTTTATCTTGGTCTGTTGCTCTCAGAAGTACGCTGCAAATTGCGAAATGGCCGTGCAAGAGAGCGTGCAGCATTGAGCATGGTATTGGAGTTTCAGCCATGACCGCCATTCAGTTCAGCACTGCTTGATTTGCAGACACGCAGCCCATAACAGCATCAACGCAGTGAGCCGTCTCGATGAGCAGCAGCCGCCGCTAGGTAGAAGGGTAGCGCACCCAGATGCACCACACCGAATTGGATTGCAGCGTGCCTCATCTCAGGCTATAGATGTTGCGAAGCCTCTGCCGCTCGGCTGCCCTCGCATTCAGGCATCAACCAGTCCCGAGGCCTCTGAAGCGTAGACCGCGTGCAATGGATGCTGGGCCGCAGAAGGTGAGCAGCATGTCGCACCTGCGTGAGAACCGGCGGCCGCCAGTGGCGCAGATCAAACTTGATACAAGACGGAGGATTCGATGGGCCTGCAGGTGGTAGTTCGAGCGCCGGAGAAAGACGACAAACTCACAATCGTTCTGAAACTGAATGGCCAGCAACGAAACCTGTCCAGGCAAGAGCGTGGACTGCGTCAACCGATGTGCGCTGCCCCAAGCGCGGCGAAATGCATTGAACGGGAATAAAAGCGGCAGCAGCAAGCGCATCAATAAAGCAATATTTGTGCGCATGTGTCGTCCAGGGCGAAAGATGAAGCGCTTGAGAAACCACTCATGCGCATTCAGAAGAGCGCAGCACCTCCGGCAGGTGAGCTTGGCAAGCGCACTCAAACATTTGCAGGGGTTTGAGATCACGACATGCATCCACATGCGTTTGGGACATCTGTCCGAGGCACAAGCTTCCCTCCCTGCAGCCGGCGGCAAATCGAAGAAGCAGAAGCACCGCGCCAAGCACTCGCCCACGACGGCTGTGGCGCTGCCGGCAACAAACCTGCACGAGGGCGCCACCTCAGACAGGCGAGATACACTGCGTGAAAGACCCACTGCATGCTGCTGCGCGGTGCCGCAGCTGGAAGCTTGCAGACGGTTTGCAGCATCGTGCCGTGTGACAGTCCCGGTGCATGAGGCAGCGCGGAAAGTTTGCTGCTGAGCGCTATGATACCGTGTCGCAGCCCCGTGGTGGACAGCGCTGTCAGCAACGACGAGGCATGGCAGCACGGCAGGCTGCTGCAGGTGGGCAACGACAGCTACATCGTCCACCGCAATCCTCCGACTGTCGAGAAGGTGCCCCGTGCCGCGTGTGTGCCTTCAGCAGCAGGCTTTCCAGAAGCACAGCCCGCTTTTCATTGTGATTGAAAGGTCTAATGCAGCCCCCAGGCGCATTGAAGAGTCATGACGCTCTGACGCTGACTCACTGCCTTTGCAGCTGGAGGTGCATGGAAAGGCGATTGTCGGCTGCCCAGTGCTTGCCATGGCCACGGTAAGGCCCAGACTGCCGCTCTGGGTTCTGATTCTGCAATCTTGCAGTGTGCCGCCTGACTGACAGGAATTGCACAGCCGTGCAGCTAGGATGATGGTCTGCATGCAGACAACCTCTCGATTGGCATCATGACCGTGTGCACGCTACGAGGCTAAGTCAGGACTGTGATGTGGGCGCCGGTGGATTGCAGCAAGGCAGCCTGACCATCTCGCTACGCTGCCCATGCCGCAGCTGCAGTTTGCCAGCGAGGAGGCATCGCGGTGGGAGTGGCACCGCCGCCCCCCGGTCAGCCCGCGCAGCGGCGGCGGGCCCGGCAGCGCCGCCAGGGGCGCCGCCTTCCAGCGCACGAACGTGCGCGGCCGCCGCTACGTGCCGACCGCCGCAGACGCCGGCGCCATGCTGCGCGTCGAGTGCACCCCGGCGGCAGTAGTGACGTCAGGAGCCAGCGGAGATGACGGCAGCGGCTGCAATGGCGGCGGAGTCAGCAGCGGCAGCGCCAACGGCGGTCAGCCGCTGCGGTTTGGCGACGCCGAGTCGTTTGTCGTCGGGCCGGTGGAGGCCGGGCCGTGGGCTGCGACGCCCATCGCGCGGCGGCATGCCATGACAGGTGCACTGCCGTTCATTCGCGGCCAACGCCTGCTTCACCAATCCGGGTGGCTGCAGCAGGACCGCAGCAGGACCGCAGCTTTTGCTGAAGGCGACTGCCTTAATTGCAAGGTGCTTCTGCAAAGCTGCTGCGTTGATGGAGTTGACATCTGATGCTCTCGCACCCTGCAGCGGCGCCGCTGGCGCGCCCGGACTTCCGAGTTGTGACCTACAACATCCTGGCGGACCAGTATGCGTCCAGCGTCAAGGGCGTCACCAAGCTCTTCGCCTACTGCCCGCGCAGGTAGACAGCTGCGGGCCCCTGCCTGGCTGTCTGCTGCCGCATTTCTCTGTTTTCCTGCGCCCTTCTTCCTCAAAACGACAACATCCATCCCGCTGCGGCAGCAGATGGGCTCGCGCAGCGGCGCAGACAGTAGCAGCTCGAATGGCAGCGCTCGCCACGAACCTGATAAGGGAAGGTCAGCATCCCAGGCGCCCATCACATGCAGACCGAGCAGAGCACAAGTCAATCACAATGATCACGCATCCGGTTCATGACCACACCATTTGACTGTTGCTGGAGTGGGCTCTACAGAAGCTCTCATAACCGTGTGAAAAGAGTTGCATCTCCATGGCGGCAGGTTCCTGGACGCCAACTACCGGCGACCGCTCATCGTGGCGGAGCTGCTGGGCTTCCACGCCGACATCATCTGCCTGCAGGAGGTGGACGAGAAAGCCTTTGCCGCCTACTTCCACCCCCACCTGGCTGCCGCAGGTGCGTGTCCGTTGCACCGCCATTCAGAAGTTTCGTCAGCAAACGCACAGCAGGCGCACCACATGAGTGACGCGGTAGCCGGACGTGGGCCTGGATGTCGGACTTTCAGGCGTGGTTTTTTCAGAAATACCACGAGCTTGAATGTGAGGCATGGCCGCTGCAGGCTTTGAGGGTGTGTACACGAACAAGGCGGGCAAGACAACGGAGGGCTCGGCGACGTTCTGGCGGCGATCGCGCTTTGCCGCCGCCGCGCGGCGCGACCTCAACTTCCGGGACATCTTCCGCGACCTCGCTGATGCGCCCGACAGCCAGGCAAGGCGCTTTCTTGATGCTTCAAAGCAATGCCTAACGAGTCCCGCCTGCCCACCCCAAGCCGCCAAACACAGTGTGCGGCTTCTTCACAGCCAGGAACAGGTGCCTGCTGCTCCAACAGTGCAAAGGCGTGTGACTGGACGCAATCGCTCCAGATGAGACTGTTGACATTCACCAGTCTCATCTGCCCGTGTGCTGCAGGGCGGGCCCCATGCGGCGTTGCTGCCGCTGCTGCGGGCGTCGCCGCACCTGGTGGATGCCCTGCAGCGAGTCGGCACCATTGCCCAGATGACCGTGCTGCGGCCCGCCGCCGCGGTGGCCGGCGGCGCAACAGCCGGCGGCGCGGCAGCCGCCGCCGCCGCCGCACAGTCATCAGCCGAGCCGCGGGCAGCCGCGGCGGCAGTCGGCGAGGAGCCCAGCGTCTGCGTGCTCAACACGCACCTGTTCTACCACCCGCGGGCGCCGCACATCCGCACGCTGCACATGGCGGCGCTGCTGGCGGAGGCGGACCGCTTCATCGCGGAGGCGGCGCCGCAGCAAAGCCCTGAAAGCCTGCCCGCGGTGCTGCTGTGCGGTGACCTGAACAGCGACCTCAACGAGGGCATCCCAGGTGAGTGGCAGAATGGTACATCACCCCACTGTTGCTGAGGATTGCTGGGTTGCTTGAGGGTTGCTGAGTCAACCCTCAGAGGGCGCTCACGGAGCTGCTAAAGCATGGTGTTGGGTCTGGTAAAAAGGTGCAAGGTTACAACAGCCATTTTTGAGCTTATTCGAGCTTTTCGACGGTATGATTGTTTTTGCGGCAGGCACTGTGGAGCTTTTGCGCAGCGGCGCGCTGCCAGCGGACTTCTGGGACTGGCGCGAGGGCGCAGACTTCGCCTTTGGCCACCGCCGCGGCGCCGCCGCCGCTGCCTTTGCCACCAGTGACGGCGAGGAGGAGGCGGAGGCGGACGACGCCGAAATGGGCAACGGAAACGGCGCGGGAAACGGTAACGCGCCTCTGGCAAAGCCAGGCTTTGGCGCCGTGCCGATTGAGAGGGCCGAGGCGGCGGCCGGCGGCGCCGCTCCGGCGACGGCAGTGGCTTTGCCGGACAGCGCTGACGGCGCCGCCGGCAGCAGCGCCACATCATTATCAGCACCAGCGGCGGTGGCGGACGCGGCGGCGCGGCCCGACGGGGCGCCAGCCACGCCGCACGTTATCGGCGTGGACGTGCGCAGCCCCTTCGGCCCCCTGGCGTCCGCGGACGGCCTGCGCACGGAGTTCACAAACTACGTGCGCGGCTACGCCGGGGCGCTCGACTACGTATGGTGCGATTTGATTATCCTCCCACTTGGTGAAACTTTCACAAATAGCGTCCGGTTCAAAGTCCTCTATCGCGATTCCCTGCTCCATCGCGCCACTCACCACAGCTTCATGACAAGACTCACGACTCGCCACTTCTCCACTGCGCCACTCACCCCTCGCCCGCTGCCCCCTTGCCGCACAGGTACGAGCCGCGGCGCATGGCGGTGAAGCGTGCGATCCCGCTGCCGACGCGGGACGAGGTCGCAGACTTCCTGCCGTCGGAGCAGTTCCCCTCGGACCACCTATCGGTGTGTATTCCTCAAAAGTTCAGGAGAAATGCAAGTGGCAAGGACACTGTTGTTGCCTCATAGCGACTCTGCATGCAATCTGCTGAATGGCTGAAGACTCTGGATGGCTGCTGCTTCGCTGCTGATGAAAGCTGTCGAGTACTTGTGCCCTCGTGACGCTGTGTGGCCTCTGGCCGCTGTGGAGCCTGCAGCAGGGTCTGCACACAAGACCAGGCCTTGCCAGAACCATCAGAACATCGCCCAACCCCCAAGCAGATAGACAGCACATGCATTAACAATAATCCCACATTCCATGACCAAACCTCGCATTCGGCGCAGGTGGTATTCGACATGTCCTGGCGCTCGGAGGGGAACGCAGTCGAGAGCAGCGGCGCCGTGGCCGAGCCGCCACCTGGGGCACCGCCGGTGACGCCGCAGCCGCTAAACCCTGAGCCTCTGCGGGCGGAGCTGCCCAATGTGCCGGCGGCGGTGCGGGCGCTGCAGCAGCACGGCGTGATCGCCATCCCCACGGACACGCTGTATGGTGCGCGGCCTGCTTTTCCTCAGTGCTGCTTGTCCCGGCAATGCTCCTTCGAGGACGCTCCAGCTACTCATCATGGCCTAGCTACTCATCGAGGCCGGGCGTTTGTGGGCAGCTGATCTTCATTCTGCTCGCGAGTCCTCCACGCTCGCGCTTCCGAGCCTGGCCTGCTGAGAGCCCAGGGCCGTGCCACTCGAATTGACGCCTGTGTGATGTCCAACTCCCTGACTCGCATGCAAAGACATCCGAGATCGCGCTGTGCATGTGAGCGCAGGACTGGCGTCGCTGGCGAGCTCGTCGGAGGGCATCGGCCGCATCTATGCCGCCAAGCAGCGCCAGCTGCTCAGCCCGCTGGCCATCTGCGTGGGCGACGTCTTCGACATCCAGCGCTACGGGGAGGCGGCGCACCTGCCGCATGGGTGCGCCGACGACTCGATTGCAGAGCTGCATTGCATCATTAGTTGGTGATCAATATAACTAAGTTTCAGTGGTTATACATCAACACTCGACTAGTCATCGAGATTATCTTCGTCGCTACTTCCTCTACCTCCTCCTCCTCCTCCTCCTCCTCCTTGCCGGTTGCAAACATCAACACGCGCAGCCTCCTGTATGAAAACATGCTCTAGCGCACTGCCTGGCAGCAGCGCCTGCCAATGCCGCACTTGCGCCGGCTACATTTCAGTGAGACTTCGAGAGCTTGGCCCCAAGGTGTGATCCTGGACGTGATTCGGTGTTTCTTATGCACGCAGGCTGCTGCGGGAGCTGCTGCCGGGGCCCGTCACCGTCGTCCTGCGGCGGCGATCAGACGCAGCGCTGTCACCTGAGCTTAACCCGGGCGTCAAAACCATCGGTACTCGCTCTGCAGATCTCTGTCGTCTTCGCATGCGTGCTCAGAATGACTTCTCCCCTGCGCCGCTTGTGTTGTGATTGCACCGAATTGACCAGGAGAGGTGTTGAAGGCTGAAGGCGGGGTGAGCATTACCGGTAAATGTAGTTTCCAATTTGCATCCCTGACCCGCCATGCGCAGGCATCCGGGTGCCGGAGCACGGCTTTGCGCGAGAGGTGTGCCGGCGCGCGGGCGGCGCAATCGCGCTCACAAGCGCCAACCTCAGCGGCCAGTCCAGCCCGCTGGAGGTCGAGGAGTTCCAGCAGCTGTGGCCGGCGTGCGCCACGGTGTTTGACGGCGGCCGGATTGGAGAAAACGCGCCGCACGGCAGCCTTATGGGCGGCAGCCACCGCGGCGGCTCCTGCATCGTGGACCTGACGCCGCCAGGGGGCTTCAGGATCTTAAGGAGGGGCCACGAGCTCGCGGCGCAGGCGGCGGTGCAGCTGCTGGCGGCGCATGGGCTGCGCCAGATCGAGAATGATGACGGCACATTCTAGGGAGGTTGTAGGCGCACTTGGAATGGTGGATGGCGTGACTCCAGGTCCAGTAGACCATTGGGACGGACATGATGACAGGCTCATGATTGCCCTTCGGCACACCATTGCTGCTTGCAGCACAAGAAATTCCAATGCATGTCATCAACTTCACTCATTGCGGACCCACATCGTTTCCTGCCCGCTCTCACACGGTACACAACAGCACCCAGTCTAACTGCGTCAGTCACTTTGCAGCGGACAGCGACTCCAGCTTTTCCTCGAGCTTGGCAAAGGACTGCTCCCCCTCCAGCTTCTCGCCGTTGATGATCCAGGTGGGGAAGCTCTGCAGGCCGACCGCCGAGCACTGCGGCGCCAGCTTGGTGTCCTGCAGGTGCCGCGGGAAGTTACACAGGTTCAGGCGTCGGCGGTCACAAAAGAATCGACTGGCCAGCTGTGCGCGGTCCCTCTCTCAGAGCGGCCAGCGACCGGCAGCAACAGCGCTGCATCATGTCAGGACTTGCGCGGCAGACGCTGGCCGCACAGGCGCTGCGGCAGAGGCTGGAGCAGCGGGGCCCTTGCGACGCATTCAACATCACGCCAACGCCATGCTGCATGCTACCAACGTACATACCTATGTACACATGTAGGTCAGTATCATATGCTGCGCTTGCAAATTCAACATGCGCACCTTGTGCACGCCGTCAGGGTAGCACTCGATGTATGGGAAGTCCGCGATGGCGTCCTTGCCAAAGTCCTGCTTCTGGTCGAAGCAGTGGGAGCACCAGAAGGCGCCGTACATCTGCGCTCCCGCCGCCTTCAGCCGCTTGGCCAGGTCCGCCGCGCCGGGCGGCGACGACTTTGTGACCGAGGGCGCCTGCACCGCGGCGCGATGATTTCAGCACAGTGATGTGGCAGACCAGACGTGGTGAAAGGCTGCCAGTACTTGGCGTTGCTGGCGTCGCGCTACTTGCAGGGGCAGGGATGCCCACTCTCTGGGCGTGGGCACTCGCTACGTAACTACTGTGGCAGTCCATCTCAGCCGTGGCAGGATTTTCCGAGTGTGGGCGCGCAAGCTCAGCGCCTCGCAGCGAGGCAATCAGCAGACCACCCCCAGGTGCATCCTGAGCAAGCCCTACAGGGCAGCCACTGATCGAGTGCGAGGTGTCGCAGACGCTGGGGCCTGGCAGAGAGGCGAGCTGATATGCAGACCGATGGGCGAGCAAATGGAAGCAAAAGTCGGTCAAAGAGTGGGTGTCGTTGCTCACTGAGAAGGGGATGTCGTAGACGCCCGCCTGGGAGCCCTCCACGCCCGAAAAGCTGAAGCCCAGGAAGGTCAGAACCAGCGCCGCGAGGCCCAGGCTGGGGCCGGCCACCTCCTGCGCCTCTCTGTTGCGCACACCAGCAGCAGCGCTGTGGGTGAGGGCGGCCGCGCACATAGCTCACGTCAATTGTGCTGCTACTTTGCTTCTTTTGGTTGCGCGCCTTTTGATGCAAGTGTGACTCGTGCCACGATCAGCAGCGGGCTGTGCGTGCATGCGCCTGAACCGCTGGTGGGTCAGCTCACCTGGCTTTGAAGGAGGTTGCCACGGTGGTCAGGATGGCACAGGACAAAGTCGCTGAGGTGAGGCACCACACGCAGCTGTCCCCCGGGAACTGCGTTGCCAGTATGAACCTGCGACACCCCACCGCGCAAGCCGCTGAGTGCCTCCGGTAGCGGCAAGTCGACAGCTCCGCGCTATAGTGAGTCAGGACTTGCGCAGCAGCCCCAGAGAAATGCACAATAGGCGCGCACTAGTGCTCCTTTCATTCCTCAATGGTGCATTGGTACTCGATGAGTACTCACAGGAGGTAGGAGCTGCAGCTGGCCAGCACGGTGCTAGTGCCCAGGAGCCCCAGCCTTGCAGTTTTGTGCGGCAGGGTGCGCTCCAGGCCCAAAAATGCCAGAAATGCTGCCGCGCTGTATGCCACCAGCCCTGCGTGCGTTGAAGTCAGCCGTGAGCCTTCCCAGCATTGGCCGCGTCAAACATGCAGGTCTGCAGGAACATGGTGCACGGTGCTTGACGGCACTTTCTGCAGGATGCGGCGTTCCGATTGTGCAATCGTGCAAAGGAGGCGCTCACCGAAGGCTGAGAGCGGCACGCCAAAGAGCTCTGCGTAGCCACTCGATAGAACGGTGTCGCAACTGCCCGACAGCGGACACGCTACAGGTGCGGCGAGCAGCTTGGACTGCACAGCAGCATTCAGTGTATTTGTTTTTAAGTGATGGAGCCACAATATTCAACTGACATTATTTGTTGAACCTTCTTCAAGGTTCACTATCTTGAGACCAGTTCCGATGCAATACGATGCCGCGCACCAGCGTCAGATAAGCTGTTTCTGCAATGCCGCCCGCAGCCAGCGCCAGGATGAGCTTGTACGGTGGAGCATCATCCTCTGGGCCGGAGCTGCTGGCAGGCGACGGCTGCGTGTCTGCATCAGAGACGCCTGTCTCTGCAGCACACCGCAGTCGCCTTCGGCTCCCGCTGGTATGCGGCTGGTGCTTGAGCGCTGTGATGCATGGCGCAATCGCTGGCGGGAGCGATGCATGGCAGGGCTGCCTTTGTGACGCGCCAGGAATGCTGCAGCCTGCAAATCGAGGCGAGACGGTCCTCCTGCTGCATGCTTGTGCTCTGAACAGGAAGCAGCAGTCTCGCGTTGCTGTTGCCAGACACGTTTGCACCATCATCTTGCAGCAGGTCAAGCGGACGCCTCAGCTCGTACTGACCGCAATTCGCGCACTCTAAGGCCGCGCTGTACAGTATCAAAGGCTATTAGCATGGTTAGGCGAGCCTGCGTGCGACTTGTGACCAACTGCACCTCGTCCGAAGCTAAATCTGACCATGCACGCCACCCGCGTGAATTATAACGGCTTAAACCCTGTAGATTCTAGTAGTTTGACGATTATGAAGGAGCTTGATCAGCATTTTGAGACCCACACTTCACAAGCCGCGCCAGACTCAATCGAGATTCGAGCGCAGTGCAACGCAATACACGCTGTTCTACGGGGTTTCGCCTGGTGATATTTCGAGCCGGTTTGCCAAAAACTTCCCAGTGTCGTGAATCCGGAGACGATGCTGGTGCTTCAGCTTTGATGACGTTGCATCGCACTCAGGAGGTGACGGAGACATTGCACACCATTCCTGGTGCTAAGGTGTCCCCCTGCCGTCCGAGCTTTATTCCATAGCAGCGTGCGCCGCAGCCCAACGTCCAATGGCCAGCATGGACACATACGATGGGCCGCCCAGAGGGGGCCGGGGAGGCGGCAGGAGTAACTACGGTGGCAGAGGCCGCGGCCGCGGCGGCTACCAGGGCCGCAACTTCCAGCCCGACTATCAAGGTGGCGGCGGCGGTGGCGGCGGTGGGCGCCAGGCACCGCAGCAGTCGTGGCAGCAGCAGCAGCAGGCGTATGACGGCGGCAGGGGCGGCGGTCGGAAAGGCCGGGGCTTCTGGGGCAACACCAGAGGAGGTGAGCGGGTTCAATGGCCGCATGATGAGCGAGTTGACCGCAGCTGCTGCGGAGTGAATGGGTGCTGTTGCGGCTCGACTGCCGCTAGCCGGTGGCCGCGATCGAGGCGGTGCCAACCAGGCCGTCCGCCATCTACAAGGCGCATAGTCCCTAGGAGTCGACGCGCCTGTCGGCTGGTGCAGGCCCGCCGAGAGGGCGGGGACGGGGGCGCGGCCCCACCAGGAAGTTCAACGACCCAGAGGACATTCAGTTCCTCAAGTCGCTGAAGGGCCACGAGGCGCAGGTCACGTCGGCAGTGCTGGACGGCGCCAGCAACCAGGTGCAGCCACAGAAAGGGTTTAGGACACAGGGTTGCATCTGGCTGCTCGCCGGAGGATGCTGACATTTGATGTCCAGTGCCGCACTCAGGCATGCGACTCTGCGAGCCTGGGAGACTAGTCACTGATGGGGTCTGTTGTGTCGTGCACAGCTGTACACAGGGTCGCAGGATGGCACTGTGCGCGTCTGGAGCTGCGAGACCGGCGAGGTGCGCCAGTTGTGTTGCATTGCAGTCTGATGCACGCTTGCTGTGCAGCGCTGTGCTTACATCCACACTTATGCTCGCGGGCCACTCCCAGGATAGAGTCGCAAGAGATATTGCTTTCTCTGACACGTGGCATCATGTGGCGCGCAGTGCAAAAGCAAGGTGGAGGTGGGCGGCGTGGTGGACATGGTGCTGCTGGAGGGGGGTTTCCTGTTCGTGGGGCTACATGTGGGCCAGGCGGACGGCCTCATTAAGGTCTGGAACACCGCCACCGGCGCCGAGCAGAGCCTGCCCGGCCCCAAGGTGGGTGTGGGTGTCAGCTTTAACATCCATGCCTGATTGATGTTGGAACAGTGTGATGTTCCCGCCTTCCTTTCGGAGTGTACTGCGCCCCATCTGCCATGAAGACTTTTGCTCTCAGCTTGGGGACACCCTTTGCATCGCGCATGCAAACCAACCGCGAACTGCGTGGTCTCTGAGGACGCCCGTCGTGCCAATGCCGCGCAGGGCCACATTCTTTCGCTGCTGGCGTGCAACGGCATGCTGTTCAGCGGCAGCAATGACAGCTGCATCCACGTGTGGAAGTTCGACCCAGCCAGCAGCACCTTCGACCCCGCGGTGAGCTTGCCCCCCTGCAGTCTTTCATCTGTTTGGCGAACTGAACTTGACGACCGTGGCTGTGCATCATCATTTGCTGCTGCTGGGATGTGCCGGCAACTGTTCAAAAACCCTAATCAGATTTGTAATGCCGGTATCGCGTGTGCCAGGTGGCGCTGACATCAGCCAGCGGCGGACATGCCAAGCCGGTGCAGGCGATGGTGGTCGTCAACCAGTTCATGTTCTCGGCAGACTGGGGAGGCAGCATAAAGGTGCGGACGCTGTTCGATCATCGCGGCGGTGAATCTTTATCACTAGTGTGTCTGCCAGCGGCGCCTTGTCCAGCGCTTTGACGCCCAGCTGCTGGCATCGTCTCGATGCATGGCCCAGCTGCGGATGTGGATGTGGATGTAGAACATAGCGATACCAAAGAGGGTTCATGAAGTTTGATTTTATGATCCTGTATGCTGCCTGCTTGGCACCGGCTCAGCTCCACCTCAATGCCTCTATGCATTCGTCTCGTCTGAGTGTTTCTTCTTGTGCAGCTTTTCCTTGGTTGTTTTTCTTCAGCTTTGTCTTGTTCGCCGCATGTCGCTCCCGCCGGAGCCCCTCACAGGCTAGTAGGCCTGCTTGGGCGTGATGTAATCCCTTTCCTTGCCTTTTCCTGCATGCAGGTGTGGGACCTGGCAGCGGGCGCCTGCGTGCAGACCATCGACAACGCACATGAAAACGTCATCATGGGGCTCGTCAACTGGCAGGCACGCTCTGTTCCTCTCCTGCCTCAATCTGCCTGTAAGAAGTTGCCGCGGCAGCAAGCTGCTGCGGTGTCGCACACGCGCCGGGCCACCTGCCGGGCAGCTGATGAGAGAATAGGGCAGCCGAAATGGACAAGTGTGCAATAGGCATTGAAGTGCGGGGTGTGAGGTGTGTGGGCGTTGCGTGACCGCAGGGGCACCTGGTCAGCTGCTCGCTGGACGGCACCGTAAAGATCTGGCAGCCGGTGGAGACGCCCGCGCCGGGCGCCGTCCTAGACGCCGCGCCCGTCTACGTGCACCCGCCGGACGATGCCTCGGCAGGCCAGGTGACAAACACTCTGTCGGAACACTCTGGGACCTAAACACCACGAAACCCCTCTCCATGCACCCTGCAGCATGCATTTGTGCTGGGCAGGCGTGCTGGCCAGCGTGCTGGCGACTGCGCTCGTGCTGGCTGCCCGCAGTTTAGCGGCGTTCTGGGGATGGCGGGCGCGCTGCACGGCTGCAGATGTCGCGTCATCGACGATGCTGCCATGGACCCAATGCGATGCAATGCTCATTCTGTGGCGCAGGCGCAGCAGTTCGGCGGTGTGCTGGCGATAGCGGGGGCGCTGGACGGCGCGCAGAAGCCGGTGCTGCTGGCCAGCCACAACGAGGATCACATGGTGCGGCTGTGGGAGCTGCCCACCTTCGCCGAGCGCGGCGAGCTGTCCGCGGTCAGTACCCCCCTTATCCCCTGTTTTTTTCTGCCCTGCCTTTTGCATTGAGAATCTTGCGTGTGCCTCCGCATCGCTGCGTGCAGCTGACTTTGTGCTTGGATCCAATGGTCTGTGATTATGTTGGCAGGTGCACGACGCGCGGGCGCTGACAGCCGGCGGCGCGGGCCTCATTGTCACCGGCGACAAGCACGGCACCGTGAAGGTGTGGCAGTGGAAGCCGGCCAGCTAAGGAGGCGGCTGCCACCCGGCGAGAGCCACATAGCGAGTGACACTACCTATGGACCGACAGCGACCACAGCAGAGTGCGGCAGTAGGGGCTGGACGGCGCCAGCTTGCACTGGCGCTCAGTTGCTGCCGGCGCATGAGGACAGCCAGCGACAGCCAGAATAGCAGCAGCTCTTGAGTCGAGCACCAGCAGAGCGCTAACGCAAACGTGAGTGTGGCTGAGCCACACCAGGGGGCATAGTCTGGGGCGTCCCTTTGGTTGTTGCCACCGGGCATTGCGTGCTCAGTGTGATGCACATACCCTGCGGCAGACATGCGCGTCTCGGATTCTGGGCTGCCATGGTGTGTCGCGCACAACGAAGCTTTGTCGATAGGTTTGTTGAATATAAAAGTTCTACGGAACTTCCATCAAGCCATGAACACTTGACGACGATCTCAATCCATGTCATCATACCGCACTGGCGCGCTCCCCGCTGAGACTGTTCTTTTGATGTCAAAAAGCAAGGAAAGATAATCTGCATGCTGAGTAGATTCACTGACAAATACCACTGTAAACTTGCGTCCTACTTGCGTGTCAGCTTGCGCGACTTGACTTTGGCAGCAAAGAGGTCGTCAGCCGCCTTGTTCTGCAGTCCCGACTGCTGCTCGGCCCTGCAGCATGCATCCATGCGTCCGTCACTCCATGTGCCGCATCACGGTGCACATGCAGCAGCGACGTGAAAGCTGGGAGTCCAGCTGACGAGAAGCGTCAACCAGCACCATGCATCCATGCGCCAACATCCGCAAACACATCCATTCATAAAGAACACGAACATGCCGCAGGAGCGCCGTACCTGAGAAAATCCTTCGCCTGCACCTCCTGCGCGTAGGACGCCGCCGCAAAGCCGATCACGGGCCGCTGCGCGTCGGCCGCGTGGTGCTTCCTGAAGCGCTTGAAGTTGGGGCTGCCGGGCATGCCGTCACCACCGCTGGGCGCCGCAGCCGGGGTCTCCACCTTCTGCACAGTATTTGGCGTTTGGCGTTCACTTGGGTTGCTGCGAACAATCCTGACGAGCTGTAGGCCTCCCAGGAAGCTTGCGCCAATGAGCACGGAGATGGGAGACAGGCCTGCCGTCCAAATGTGCACCTCTGAGTCGAGGTTCCCCTGCGGTGGGCCCCCAACCGCTCCAGCTTCCCAGCCTCCAACCTAGCAGCCGTACACACAACCATGAACAAATCAGATTCCGATCACCTTGGTGGCGATGATGGGCTCGTGCACAATCTTCATGTCCAAGTCCATGGGCGCCGGTGCCGCGTCGCCGCCGCCGCCGGGCCGCGGCTCCGGCTGCTCAGGGGGCGCGTCAAAGGCCATGTCCTCGGGGGCGGGCGCCTCGCCGCGCGCTGCAGCGCGCCCCCGCTTCGGCTTCTTGTCCGCTCGGCCGCCCAGTGGCGCAGCTGCGGGCACACAAGCAGCTTTTCTTGCATGGCCGACGCGCGCGCAGGGTGTTTGCCGTAATTGAAAGCACTTGCTGTAACAACTGCTGCGACGGTGTGCCAATGGTTGCTTGCTGCTCAGTTGCAAGCGCACCTGCCGGACGCTTCTTTGCTTGCATTGGCGACTTCTGCGTTCTCCCTGCAGCGGCACAGTACACAGCCTGTCATTTTGCTCGAAGGGTGGCCAATGCAATGACTGATCAGCACGCAGGACTCTCGTGCATACTGCCGACCTGCCGGCTTCTGCTGTGCCCGCGCCTCTGGCGCCACGACCAGGGCCTGCAGCGCCGCCGGCCTGCCGTCAATGATGGCCGCCTGCATGCAGGATGGCAGTCGGTAGTGGGGCCACAGTGCATGCGCTGCTGAGCACATGCCCACGGAGCACATGTGCGGGGCACAGAGGCTAGCGGGGTGCCAGATCAGGCTTTGGAGTGGTTGTCGCCTCCAGGTCACCAGCACCAGAACCTGCCACTGCTGTGCCACCGCTGCCGCCGCACTCACCAGGAGGCACTCCGGCGTGATGCTGAGCTGGTCGTGCGGCGCAGGTTCGTGCGGCTGCCCCGCGCCGCCGGCTGGAGCCGCCCCTGGCGCCACGTGCAGCAGCCCGTCCCGCGGCATGGCGGCCAGGGCCGGGTCGCCGGCGGCCGCTATGGCGCCGCCCGCGAGCGACACCGCCTGCTGCAGCTGTGCGTCCTGGGACGAGACGACACACGAACGTGAGCTGGCTAGTCCGCAACGTGAAGCTGCCGGACGCAGGCGAACCCTTGCCGAGAGCAGACAAGTCCTTGTCCCACGTTCACAAAAGCATGCTCCGTCCAGGCATGCACGAGGTCAGCACCTGTGCAGCAGCATTGTGAATACCTAAAGTTTCACGTGCACCAGCCTTGTTCAACAGACCCCGCCCGACTTCTCGAGTCAAGAAGTCATGGCACCTGCTGCCCGGGCGGCCACACGCAGGTCCAGTCCCGCAGCGGCGTGTGCACCGCCGTGGGCGCGGCGCCGGCGCCGCCCGGCGGCGGCAGCCGCTCCGCGATGTGCTGCGGCAGCGTCACCGCCAGCGCGTGCGGTGTGCACGGCGGCGGCATGTCCCTCACGGCTGCCTGCCCCGCCTCCACACATGCATCCAGCCTGCGTCAGAGCGATTGCCCACGTTTCCAGCTGCAGCATGCGCAGACGGCAAGTCCCTCACGTGTGTCTGCTGTCGAGTCGCCTCACCGTGCATGTTGCAGCTGCATGTCGCGCAGTGCAGGTCAGGGGCATGACATCATGGGTTTTGACAGCAGTTTGCATTCATAGGCATCATCTCGATTGCCATGGCTGCGGCGTGGGCAGGTCGCTGGTGCTCACCACTCGGTGCTGACGACAGGCTTGCCGGCCGCCTTGGCGCATGCGGCAGCGGCGCTGACGCCCTGGGAAGGACCGGATAGCACCAGGTGCGTGCACGAGCCATCCCACTGCTGGCGGCAGTGGAAGCCCAGGGCCGAGGCCTGCTGCTGTGCGGCGGCGCTGGCATCCGGTAGGCACAGTGCGACCTGGTCCCAGGTCACCCTGCAACAACATTGCCGGCATCATCCAGCTTGCGCAGACGCCAAGAGGCGGTGGTGCATCCACGGTGCAACAACCAGCAGGAGTGGACGCATAGCGTGTCTGACAAGACAGAAGGACGCAAGTGTTTGCAGCACCTGAACTTGGTCTTGTGGCCGAACTGGATGACATCGCCAGGCTGAATCATGGCGCTGTTGCCACTGCCGAGAGGTGTGCCATTCAGCTCGGTGCCGAACCTGCTGAGGTCTGCACAGCAAGAATTGCACAAGTTACAAAGCGCTCTCGCTGGAGGTGCAGCCAGCCACAGGGAAACACCTGCCCGTTGAGGGACAGACGCATGAGCTCACCTGTGAGCTGGAAGTCGGAGTTACTGGTGAGCGGGCTGTTCACGTCCAGGGTTCCGACTTTGACCTCAGCATGCCGCCTGCTGATGCTGGGGTCGTTGGCGATGATGATGTCGACGCCCTTACCGGTTTGGCGACCGACTATGAAGGATCCCTCTGTCAGGAAGAATGCTGTGGCGTCGGCACCAGGCACAGGATCGCCGTCCGTCCGCAGGATCCACATTCTTCAGAGCGATGCAAGTCAGGATTGATGATGAATGTGCAGGCGCCTGCCGCGCCAGCAAGCTCGAGCAAGCACTGCAGAATCGCAGCACGCACAGCAGGCTGGGCAGGCAACGCGAGAACCAGTGTGGGCAGATTAATTCACTCGGTGTGTTTGTAATTAATTAATTAAAAACACGATGTTATTAATTATGTTACTAATCCCTTCCTGACCGCCACTGAAGCTGAAACACCTCGGGAAAAGTCGGAT
>JAABUL010000583.1_pt1 | contig 77355 bp, 87 predicted proteins | sample 5559151 | NCBI WGS metagenome assembly JAABUL01 (sample SAMN10711876, study PRJNA513368) | rock metagenome | isolation source: Antarctica rocks | place: Antarctica: Victoria Land, Pudding Butte sud
ATGATGTGGTTGAATGGTTGAGGTGGGGGGGGGTTGAATACATAAAGGAAAAAAAACGTCATTTGGGGGGTGTACGTCATTTGGGTGGCCAGCACCTACTTTAGTAGGTGATTGCGTGGCACGATTAATGCTTACTCGATAATAATGATAATGTACGGAATAACGCGAGACAAGTCAGGTCCACGTGTATGCAGACGAGTCCATCAAATGCGTAGTTTCCTTGTCTCTCCGCCCATCCGCATGTTGTTATTTGAGGGCCCGTTTTCGCTGGTTCCCAAGTATGAAACAGGCCTCACGTGTCTTGTTGCTCACTCATCAAATCTGCAGGAAATCAGTAGTGCAGACAGCCATTGTGGATGAAATATCCCTCCCATGGCCTCGATTTCTCCTCGGATACAATTGCTCTTGCAGCCAGTGGGGCTTTGTGTTGGAGATGCTTAATGCAATGTGGACGTACGAAGATGTTGGGTTTGGTAGTCGTAGATGTGGTTTGGAATGCTCAAAGATTGATAGTCTCTCCCATAGGAGGCATTGTGTCTAGGAAGATTCCAGCCTCTTTAGAGCGTGGGACGATTATAGTCCGCTTATAACATGAATGCTCCAGACTTAAAGTCTATCGAACTGCGGCATGCGGCTTGTAGGTGAAGCTTCACTGTACATGGTGTTCAAATGGGTCCGGAAAAGCCACTGCTACCCTTCTGATTCCTTCTCTTTCGAATGCTATCGTCCTCGGGCTTCTTCGAAACGATGGGCGTTGGCGTGCCCTGGCTTGGCTCCTTCTCTTCACCACCAATGACCCATGTCTTAATGATTTCCTTGATTTCAACTTGTTTCTTTCCCTTTTCTCGAGCTTCTTTTAATCTGCGTAAATAGCCCGCATATACCACAGCTTCTGCGACTCCAATGATTCCGCTTCCTCCCATGCTCAATCCGAGCCTTTTGGGGGTACTCCAATGTCTTGCGGCTAACCAAATAGCGACACTGCAGGCTACAATTGATATCAGAATGTTGATAATCAGTGCCATTTGTCGGTTGATATCCGCGTATGTAACTTCATCAACTTCTTCGCTTTCTGCTTGGGTCGAGATGGAGAAAATCTTCGCATTGGACGAGGTCGGATATCTCTGGGCAAAGGTTTCGGAAGGTGTGGGAGGGTTTATCATGCGCTCGTAAGCTCGGGTTTCTTCTTCCCGGTGCAGCCGCGCCATCAGAGCTTTGTATTCCGAGGTCTATTAAGAGATCAGTAACCCAGCGCATATTTGGAACACTTCGTAGGCCTACTGGTTCTGCTTTGCGTTTTGGGGGTTCATGATATATTCTTGCTCCTCGCAGAAGGTCGTCAAGGTGATACAGCGCCATAATTTGCGGCGGCTCTTCTGGTTCGTCGTTAACATGTCTTAGCAACTTTGACAGCGCAATGATCTGTCCGTGTGAGATCGGATCTCCGATCGATGGATTGTCCAACGAAGGCTCAGGAGCTTCGGTTGTTCTACTGAGATCTAGACTGCTACGCTGAGCTTCTCTTATAGCTGCCGAGATAGCAGGCGTGATCATAAGACGAACCATCTCGGTGGCATGACACGATATGTGTGAAGGAATACTGAAGGTGGAGCTGTTACCCCCGATGCATCCTTTGGTTGCTCGTATTTAGCGTCAGGGCAGACCTCGGTAGTGGTGATCCTTGCTGCTCATCATTTTGGGTTGTTGGATAGAAGTCAATGGAGATCTTAAATTTGTCCTGTGCGAGCATGAAAGTCCACCTGCCACCGACAAGGGTATTCAATAGTAATCCGAAAGTATCAATCAATCGGCAAACTTACCTCTGTCCCGGATGTCTTCGCCCAAGACCTAGTCCTGCGGAACGCTATTCTTCCTCTACAGCTCGATATCCTCCAGCGCGTAGGCGCAGCCAGTCAACATGGGCACAAGCTGTGTCCACCGTGCAAGGTGTAATCGACCATGGGGTAGCAAAAGACAGCATTTTCACAGGTGTCTCAGTCGATCCTCTCCGGGTTGTAGGGAAAGAGATGAAATTCCTGACCAGGAATATTCAGCAGCTTCTCGGCTCCGGGCATCCGATCCTCGATACCGTAGCTAAGTATTATACACACTCGGAAGGGAAACATATAAGGCCCCTTCTCGTCCTCCTTATGTCTCGAGCTACGTCTCTCACACCTCAAGGGTCGCAGCGTACCTATATACGAGCAGTACCGAGTATCGACACGCCTATATCTCCAACTTCAATACTTTCGGACGTGAACCCATCATCTCCTGCACATACTTCACAAGACTCCGACATACTTCCCTCCCAACGGCGACTCGCCGAAATAACGGAGCTGATCCATACTGCTTCCTTACTCCATGACGATGTAATAGACCATTCCGAGTCCCGGAGATCCTCTCCTTCAGCGAACATATCCTTTGGTAATAAGATGGCGGTTTTGGCTGGGGATTTTCTACTTGGCAGAGCTTCAGTAGCACTGGCAAGATTACGGGATGCTGAGGTCATAGAGCTGCTAGCAACAGTCATTGCGAACCTAGTTGAGGGGGAATTCATGCAGTTGAAGAATACTTCTCTGGATGAAGCGAAACCAATATGGACAGAAGAAACATTGTCATATTACTTGCAGAAGACGTACCTGAAGTCTGCAAGTCTGATCAGCAAGTCATGCCGAGCAGCCGCGTTATTAGGCCAACATCCTCCGGAGGTCATCGAGGCAGCATACTCCTACGGAAGAAACCTCGGCCTGGCCTTCCAATTGGTTGATGACATGCTAGACTACACGATCAGTGGAGAAGAGCTTGGAAAACCGGCCGGCGCGGATCTGGAGCTTGGGTTAGCTACAGCGCCACTGCTATTTGCATGGAAGGACAATGGAGATCTCGGAGTTCTTGTGGGCCGAAAATTCTCAGCGGACGGAGATGTCCAGATGGTATGTCAAGCAACTACATATTTCCCTGAACCTCTTCTAACCCTTATCAGGCCCGAGATCTGGTATCACGCAGCAGTGGCCTCGAGCAAACACGAGCTCTGGCGCAGGAGTATGCCGACAAGGCTGTGCAAGCTATCAGCGGATTCCCTGACTCAGAAGCCAAAGAGGGACTAATAGAGATGTGCGTGAAGACAATGAAGAGGAGAAAGTAGCCGTGGTGACCGACGAATGTACCACTATCTGAAAAGCCGTCACGGAAATCTGTACAGGGAACAGCCGTTACATCCACTCATAACCCACTGTAGAGTATAGACCTGGCTCAATCTGTCGGCCATAGATAGGTATCCCTATTCATGTACATAGAAGTGTCGCAGATGGAAACTATTGCTCAAATAGTGCCCCACTAAGACAATCTAATCCACCATTTTCCTCCCAACTCCTACCAGAGCCCACCTCATACCCAAAGCACCACCCTCACCACCCTCCCACATCCCCTCAATCACCCTCAACCAACCTCACTCCACCTCCACCTCCACCTCCACCTCCACCTCCACCCCCTCCCCTCTCCCTCCCTCCGTCCCCCCTCCTCCCCCTCCCCCTCCCCTGCCCCACGCCCTCCCCCACCAACCCCCTAAAATACACCTCCGCCTGCACGCTACAACTATAACTCACCGGCGTCCAATTCCACGCATTCCTCGCCCCCGCATCCGCGCCCCTCTCCAACAACCCCCTCGCGCACTTCAGCTGCCCCCACGCGCTCGCATAATGCAGCGCCGTATTGCCGTCATGATCCCTCGCCTCTAGCAAAAGCGCTCGCGGGTTGCCGGTGAGCAGACGCAGCAGCACGGGCAGGAGCGCGGCGTGCGGGGTGCGCGCGCAGAGGTGGAGGGATGTGGCGCCGTGGATGTCGGGGAGGGAGATGGAGGTTGGGAAGCGGGTGGCGAGGAGGGTGGAGACGGAAATGGCGGCGGCGGAGTGGGAGGGGGAGGGGGAGGCGATGGAGAGGTGGAGGGGGGTGGCGAGGGCGAAGTTGCGGGAGATGCAGTCGTGTTCGTGGTTGGCGTCTATGAGGAATTCCTGGAATGCGGCCCGGGGGGGGTGGGTGTTAGTTAGAGGTTTTGATGTGGGGGGTTGAGGGGGCTCAAGTGTGGGGGTCGGAGCTCACGGTGATTTCGAGGAGGCCAAGTCTTGCGGCGAGGTGGAGGGAGGTGTTGCCGTTGTCGTCGAGATCAGGGTTTTGGAGATGTTTAGGGTTGTTTTTGACTATGCGCTTGACGAGGGAGAGGTCGTTGAGGTGGATGGCGCGGCGAAGGCGGATGGAGACTGGGATCATGGTCCTTGCGTCAAAGCAGTTAATGAGAAGGGCTTCATATTTGGGTTCTGTAGGTGTGAGCTATGGAGCAACTTTATCACGTCCACAGCTGTCACTCTTTGTTGCGAACGGAGAGCTGTTTTGTTGAATTGCAGAATCTATTTGTTTGCTGCATGTGGTGACGCCACAGCACCGAAATAAGAAATACAAGTTTGGGATCGAAGCCATAAGCTATTACAAGTGTTGAGCACTTGTGCAATACCTGTAAATGGTAACTCCCAACCCACAATGCCAATGACCCTTGGCAGCAGTCTCCGGTAATAGGCAGGTTCAGTGCTAGCAACACAAGAGGTGAACGGACTCTTCTCCAGTGGTCGAGCAAGATAATGCAGATTAAAACTTCACTCGGCAGCCTTCAACTCATCACATCCCTTCAAAGTCCCCACCTGCATCGTCATCGTCCATGTCACCTTCGACGATCTCCTTCGCCAACTCTCTCTCCCGTTCTCGCGCTTCCTGGGCGTTCTTTAGTTCTAGTCGATGCTGGTTCATAGGAAACCTCATCGCCTGGTTTAAATTAGCGTTGACAATGTAAATGACCGGTCACAATGTACTTACCTTAACACTCTCGTCATGAAGATCAAGACAAGCCCTGATTCGATCGTGGAAGGCCTCTCCAGGTTCTCTTGTAGCGTAGACGTCACCAATCTCTTTGCTCTTCATAAAGCCGTGCTCATGATCAAGCGTGGCCTCGATGACTCCATCCCGGATTGCCTTAGCCACAATATATTCTGCGGACTCCTCACTCTCGAGGTCTAACTTCAAGCAAATGTCCCTCAAAGATATACGGGCATAAGACAGTGACATCATCCGTATTCCTGTCTTAATGACGTTCTGCCGCAACCGAAGAATGAGGGTGTAGGTGCCATCGCGCCGAAAGATGGCATTGTGAGTCTGCACAACATTGAGGAACCCGTCAATTTTCCCAACACGTACAGCCTGCACAAGGCTCAGATAAGGTTGCATTGCGTGTTCCAGGCTTGGTCGACGGAAAATAGCTCTGTCTGGAATGTCTCCCATCAAGAGCTCCACGACAATCAATAATTTAGAGGATGCCTGATAAAATCCGCCAGCGCTGGGCGTAGATGGTGACTTGCGGGTGGCGCCAATCAGATGTTCATGAGCTTCAGTGTAGGACAGTTGTATCGCGCGTATTCGTCCAAGATAGTATAAGTACCGGGCAATTTGGTTGTTTGATGCGGCGGGAGGGAATTCAGAGTGCGAAATTAGTAGGTCAGCTTGGGAGATGTGGGACGTCGATAGATAGTTGCGGAGGAGTAGAGTAGTGACAGTAGCTCGAGTGTCCTGATCTTTTCTTAGCACCGAGGTTCGAAGCGCTTGTAGGAGGTTCTGTCGGATGGACACCACAGATGCCATGGGCGAAGGTGGAAGGGGGACCAGTTGTTCAAAAAAAAGAGAGTAATAGAAGTATACACGTGCAGCTAATGCATCAAGCGTGCGGCGATTTAGTGTACGAAGTTTCTCAACAAGATTGCTGGAGAATTTGGCTCCAAGTTCGACTTCTTTTGTATCGTAGAGGTATATCTGGACGAGGATAGATAGATAAAAGTCTACCTCGGGGAGCACATCTTTCGATTTCCCTGGTGAAGTAGGCCTCCCTTTGGCTGTATCTTCATCATCCACTTCCGCATCGCTGTCCGGGCCCTTGAAAGAAGTATGCTCCTTGCCTAATGCCGCTAGAAGAGTCTTTGCGGTGGAGCTCGATGAGAAATAAGTCTCTGTAATGACTTGTGCGAGGAGATCTGGAGAAAGGTGTTTGCGGACCGATGACATAGAGCGAAGTACTCGTAGGGTAAACCGCGCATCGAATTGAGAGACAGCTCGATCAAGCAACGTGAAATTGGCTTTCATATCTGGGTAGAAGCAGGGTTAGTATATGAAATAGTGCGATAGACAAGGTCGTTGCTTGGATTAATCTCTCGTGGTACTGACCTGAGACTGCCTTAATTTTGGGGTCAATTTTCTCAGACTCCGGCTGACCGGTCTCCGCATGCTCCGTATTTTCCATCGCGACATCGCCCTCCCCATCTTTACCAGGCTCACCGGACAGCTTGGAGCTTTTTGGTGGTGGCACAACTAAGACCATTTCGTCTTCACCGTCTTTACCTGTACCACCCTTGACTGCCACCGCGCTGTCGTCTGCCATTTCAACATCTTCGGTGCCATTAACCCCATTCTCGATAGGCCCATTTCCATTTGTTTGTGGCTTGTCTTCACTTCCGTCCTTTGCCGAGTTCGTCATAGCCTTCTTCGGAGGGATGGCCTTACCCTTTGATGACGTTGCTCGTGTTGGAACTGGCTTGTCTTTCGAGCTCGAGCTCTGAGAGTCTGACCGTGCTTTCTCTCCATTTGTTTGTGAGGATGTTTCCTTGCTAGACCTCAAATTTCGTCTCTCTCCAGGCATATCGGAGGTAGGTGGACGCTTGGCGTTCTGGAAGTTGAGCAGCCACTGAGGTCTTGAGAGTACGTTGTGGCCGGTCCTTATCTACCGGCTGGTGGAATGCTCGTCTCCACAAGGTCTTGCGTTATTGGCGTGCCACAATGAGGAGGGTACGGAGGCGATGGATTATCGACGATGCAGTAGAGGGTCGTGGATGGATAAGGAGCGCTAAAATCAAAGCTCTGCTGGATCCGCGTTAAAACAGTGTAGTAATCAACTTCGGTTGCCGTAATCTGCTATTCACCAAGTCACAGCTATGGTGACCGAAATGCACAAGGTGGATGTGACAGTCGTTGTGTTGTTGAAAGGTCAGATGTTAGGTATGATGTTGTCAGTGATTCGAAATAATGTAAGCTACGAGGTTGAGGCCGCCGTGCCCGTTCCGTTGTTTCTCACGTGACTGCAACTACCGCGCTTGGTACAGCGCCTACCTTAAGGTCGGTGTAAGGCGTCAATCAATGATGGCCAAAGATGCTCTGATCGTTATTGTTCACAGCAACAAAGAGGGTCAAGCTTGTCTCGTTTTGGGTGTCAACCATGACGTTACTAGACAATCATCTCGAACAGATCTCTCTGTCATCAGCAGCAATCGCAGAACTTCCGTATGCAATCCTCAATCTTTGAGTGGGGTTAGGCGGAACTAAACGAAATGCCAGCTTTCCTCCTCCGAAGATCTTTACGAATGCACTGCTACATTCTCATGACATCACCGCCCTTATACGAGACACTGAGGCGCATGAGCGTGCCCTCTTTACCCTTGTACCAACAGATCAAGCTCCGACATCTCGGCGGAGCACAGGCCATGGTCTTAAAAGCAATGGGGAATCTATCAATGGATCGGGTCTAGTTCGGGTCCCAAGGCACGATTCTGCTGTGGCTACACTTTTAGGTGGTGAGCTGGGAGAGCAAATTAACAAGGGAGGAATAAGCGATAGTAAAGAGAAAGGAGAAGTTGATGTAAACGTGTTACTCAAGGGTGCTGAAAAATTATGCGGAGTTTAGTATGTGACCTCCAGCAACCGAAGCCCCGTTATTCATAACTTTTCAGTCCAATTCCTGGGGCTCCTGAGAGGATAACCTCTTTACGATCGCGCTATGAACATCTAAGCTCCTCGGTCGCTCGATACGAGTTACGATTGTCAAAACAGACCGCACAGTTGTCTAATATGAACAGGGGAAAAGACTACAGTGGGGACCTCGACGACGCCGAAGACGGTGAACTTGTTGAAGATGACGAAGGGTTCCCAGAAGCGCCTACAGCTTTCGAAGAAGTGCAGGTCACCGCAGAGGACCTGAGGAGGGAGGAGGAAGAAATTCGGGAACTTGAAAAGAAGAAGCGCGGCCTTGAGGATCGAGTTCGTGGTATGGAACGCGACCTCGGGGGCTTGCTGAGATGAGGAAATAACCCAAATTTCCAAATATCAGAGATGTGGATACTTTACTATCTAGAACAGTAAGTCCGTGTAGGCTCGTTTGTAAGATGCGTGAAATACTAGATCTTTGTACATCATGCTGATGTGGGCAACGTCCACCGAGTAGACCTTCGATGAAGATCTTTTGATGAAAAGTCTCATGATATCTTACTGCTCCGACGCTTCGGTCATCTCGTCAACCCGTAAAGTACCAAGAGTGTGGTAAAAGCGACGCGGAGATTCCACTACATAGCCACTTCTCCAATCGTAAAGCTGAATCCTCAGTCGCTGAGACCAAACCATTACATTACCATTTTGATAAGCCACAAGTCTACATCTACATGCTGATTATCTTGGGGCCTGACTATCTGGATAATCAAACACTTCATGACCTTCAACCCCAGCTATTCGACTGCTTAATTCCTTTGCCAATCCTCGAAGCTGCAGTCTCAACATCACAGAGATGCCTGCAATCAGGAGAATCACTTGCTTGGGTTCTGGTTATGTCGGTGGCCCTACGTCTGCAGTTACGGCGTTCAAGTCCTTAAATATTGAGGTTACGGTGGTAGATGTAAATCCACACCGCATTGCAGCATGGCAGTCCGATTCTCTACCAGTCTACGAGCCAGGTCTCTATGATATCGTTCGCACTGCCCGCCAAACGAACCTCTTCTTCTCAGCGGACATAGACAAAGCTATCCTGAACGCTGATTTGATCTTCGTGTGCGTCAACACTCCGACGAAGGCGGATGGCATAGGAAAAGGCGCGGCTGCCGACCTTGGCTTCGTTGAAGCAGCAACTAGGAACATAGCACGAGTAGCTACTTCGAATAAAATTGTGGTCGAAAAATCCACGGTGCCATGCAGGACAGCCCAATCCATACGGGAAATAGTGTGTATTTTCCCTCTGTCTTGGTCGAAAAAATACTGACCATCCCAAGCTTTCAGCAAATGCACAACCAGGCGTAACATTCGACGTGTTGTCGAACCCAGAGTTTCTAGCTGAGGGCACAGCCATAAGAGATCTCCTAGAGCCTGACAGGATTATCATTGGGTCCATGCCAACTCCAGCAGGCCACCGAGCTGCGAATGCCTTGGCCGAAATCTACGGGCAGTGGGTCCCTCGGGAGCGCATCATAACAATGAACCTATGGTCTTCTGAGCTCTGTAAGCTAGCCGCCAATGCTCTTCTTGCTCAACGAATAAGCAGTGTGAATGCACTGAGCGCCATCTGCGAAGCTACAGGAGCAGATGTCGACAAGGTCACCCATGCTTGCGGGTTGGACTCGAGGATCGGTCCCCATATGCTAAAGGCTGGTCCGGGCTTTGGCGGCAGGTAAGACAACCGTCAAAATCGTCACCGGGCAATGAGTTGACCACGTTAGCTGTTTCCAAAAGGATATCTTCAATATCGTCTACCTGTCCGAGTCCTTGCACCTTACTGAGGTTGCCAACTACTGGCGTGTTATCATCGACATGAACGAGCATCAGAAACAACGCTTCACCAACCGAATTATTTCCTGCCTGTTTAACAATCTCAATGGGAAAAGGATCGCCATACTAGGCTTTGCCTTTAAAGCCAATACCAGTGACACACGTGAGTCGCCTGCAATAACTTTTGTGGGCAATTTCGTTGCGGAAAGGGCTCAAGTCGCCATATATGATCCCCAAGTCGGAAAAACACAGATATGGAAAGAGCTGAAGGATGATGGCAATGATATGGAGGTCATGACGTCGAATGTCATAATTTGTCAGTCTGCTTACTCTGCTTGCCAAGGCGCGGATGCCGTCGTTGTGGTGACGGAATGGGATGAATTCTCTAACAACCCTCCTAAATCTGGTATCGAAGGGAGTGCTGCAAGATTAGATTGGTCTCTTGTGGCAAAGTCGATGAGAAAGCCGATGTTTGTCTTCGATGGCCGGAACGTGTTAGATGGTACCAAGTTGGAAGCACTCGGATTTCGTGTTGAGGCCATTGGAAAGCCGAGTAGTCGGCCTCGCTTTCTAGAGGATTAAGTTAAGATTTGAGACCTAGGTATCCTAGAAGATCGTCTTCTAGTCTACAGATATTACGTCTAATTTGTCTCTTATCTGACAGCTTCTTGTCCTAAACCTTTTCAAGATGCAGTCCTGTGCTTGGTTTTGTTTGATCGAGCAATCGTTCTCTTAAAAATCCATTGGGTCAAAATCTGCCATTTTAAGTCTGCCGAGCATGTAAACCTTCAACACATTGAATTCTACGTAGGTGTCTTTCCTCCAAAATTTGACTTTAGAAGGCTTAACTTTAGAGGGCATCTTAAATTCCACCTCCAAAAGAGATACAACTGTACCGATAGCTGGAGCTTTGATATCGGTAGACGGAGTTCTGAATTATTACTATTTACAGACAGAAAACGTTGGCTCTTGTTGGTTTTGCAAGATTGATCCTCCCCATCTAGTCCGTACATAGTACCAGCTATTGCCCAGAGTTGGCAAAATTAATCAATTCTCGGGAGAACTGATATCTAATATTTGGATTGAAGAACTGTCACCTGTTAAGATACCTGGCCAAAGTAGTCGTAGACACTGCGAGCGTTGAGTACGTATACTAGACACGGCACGTATTCAATAATGCCACTGCGAGTTGGCAAAGAGTACCAAGTTTGAAAATATGTAGGACGACACAACGAAATATCTCTAACAAACCCCAGATTATTCCTCTGCTTCCTTTGTGCCGTACAGATCCGGTATTACATCTAGCCAGACCGCTCAGTTAAGAAAATTCCACAACCCCAGTCTTAGATACCTTAGGTATGCCCATGTCGATATGCGTCACGGTCGATTACAAGAAATCTGCTTAAGGTATCTCGAAGCGTTTCGTCCGTTCTCTCGCCTAGCGGAGCAGAAATAGAAGAATTCTAAAAGGTGAAGTAAGCCACACATAGGATGTTGGCACACGAAAATAATAGACCTGAGTATCAAGCATGTTGTTGATCTTGGATTTCTTAGAGCGGTGGGGATTTATGAAGACTGATCTCGAAGACCTGGAGAGCGTGAATCCAGCATATAGTACGGCTGAAGGCTCCGTGTTTCCTTTTACAAGCCGCACAATACTAGAATGGTGAGAAGAAAAGACCAACATCTATAGGCTAGTAGAGTATTTGTGAATTCAACGAAATAATGCTTCCCCTTGTGCTCCACTTGCTCTCAAAGGGCAATGGTATTATCATGGGACAAGAAGCAAGAGAGACATAGCCAGCCAAGACGCTGTCAAGAGAACGCAGCTGGAGCGTATATGATTGCAAATAGAAAAGTCGAATCCAAATTGAAGACTAAGAGCACTATGAGGAATTCCTGTATTGAGTCAAGGCTGCTAACACCCAAGACGGTTTCCGACCAAAAGTTGCAAGTTAATGGAAATCTTCATACAAGCAGATAGCAACAGAGCTTTGCTATGCACAAGGAGTTTAATACATCATGAACGAGTATTGCAAGAGATTAGTTCTAACCATCATTCTACTATCCAAAGCCTCAATTGGAACATGAGTGATAGAACGAACGAGGGTTTGAAAGGGAGCAACAGGAGCTCGGGCCATGCGGAGGCTGATTGAGCAACTTTTGGTCCCCCACCATCACCCAACGACCCACCTTTGCAACACAATAATTCTGCGTTCGTCGTTCCTATCACTTGCTTGCCTTCATGCTACACTTGGGCTTTGGGTTGAACATCTGCTCTACTCAGGAGTCTTGTCAATCTCTCTGCATGTCATTTCACCGTTGCTGCTAATTATCTTCGATATCGTACAGCCATCTTGCTCTCAATACCTGAAGCAATCTAACGCCCAGCATGAGTAACGCACCTCCGGGTCAGCAAGTCCTTCCAGACCCTAAAACCTTGATCAAGCCGGAGCAAGTCTCTAAGATTATACACCTAACCGACACACAACGGGCTTCCTATACAGCAGGAATTACGAAGTTATGGCAAGAGATGAACAGCCTACCAGAGGGTCATCCTGAGCGTACAAAGGCCCACAGGAAGCTTGCCGAAGTCTCAAACAATATAAAAGCCAGCCTTAAAAAGTACCAAGCGGAACAACAGTTACAGCAACAGAATGGTACAAGACCCGTGAGTCAGGCCCAGCCAGCCCAACAAAATGTACGGATTCCTACTGGCACCCAGCCGCAAGCTCCTGAACGTTTCTCGGAGAATGTAATGAGAAGCCTTCAAAACCAAAGTTTCATCGTACCACCAAATGTTGAAGCACAAGGGCAAGAAGCATCTCAACAATGGATTCGAGACGCACAACACAAGTACGCGCAGCATTTACAGAGATACGAGGTGTCAACGAACAAATTAACTGAGCTGAGCCAACTTGCCTCGTCACGACAAGCCCAGGGCAAACTCTTCAGTACAGAGGAGGCAACAAAGCTTAACAACCACAAGCATCAGTTTCAGCGCCAGCAACAGGAGTCTAAGGACTATCTCACTAGATTCAGAAGTCAACAAGAGAGCTACAAACAGCACCGGAACCAAATGGGCAACCCGGGGCTTAACCTTTCCCAAAATCCGAATTCTCAAATACCAAATCCACAACATTCACATGGTGGTGATGTGGGCCCCCAGCCACCTCAACCACAGCTACCTTCAGAACATCAAGGTCAACCACACACCGTTAGTTCGGCGCTAGACGCTGCTAGAAACCAGGCAGGCTCAACTGGTCGCTCTGCGATGAGTCCTACAAATGCTGCACAACAAGGGCCACCACCACCAAGTCAGGGCCCCACTTCCCAGAATGGAGTCACTCAGGCTCAACCACAAAATTCACATCCTCATCTCAACATCAATACAGGTTCGGGCCAGCCGCATCAAATTCACAACTCACCGCAGGTTACAAATCCACAGTCAGCAGCACCTTCACAGGGGCCTCATCCTCTATCTCATAGAGCCGCTGTGGATCAAGCTACCCGTTCTTACACACAACCAAACCACCAACAATCAACCCCCCAATCTTCGACCCACGCACATCCCCAAATGGGAAACCGTGACCCACAAAATAACAACAACGTGAAAATGCCAATTCCTAAGGATCTTAAGATTTCTCAACCTCAGCCTGTCGCCATGGGACCTGCGCGACCTACGCTGACGGGCGGACCAAGTAATGGAGCTCAAGGATCTATGGGTCAACCAGCAATTCAAAAACACCCTGGCTTCGTACTCGAAGGCGATGGAGAGCGGGTCCTTAGCAAGAAGAAATTGCAGGAGCTGGTGAGACAAGTCACTGGAGGAGGTGGAGGCGAAGGTGAAGAGGAAGAAGGACTGACAGCCGAAGTTGAAGAGGTATTTCTTAGATCTGCTATTACCGGTAGTAACACTTTCACTGACCACCGCTTCAGACTCTCCTCCAGGTGGCCGATGACTTCGTCGATCAAGTCATCGTAAGTGCTTGCCGCCTTGCCAAACTTCGCCAGTCTTCTACTCTCGAGCTCCGCGACATCCAGCTGATCCTCGAGCGTAACTACAACATCCGTGTTCCTGGCTATGCATCCGACGAACTTCGTACTGTCAAGAAGATTCAGCCTGCCCAAGCCTGGACTCAGAAGTTGAGCGCTGTGCAAGCAGCTAAGGTGACAGGCGGAAAGGGAGATCTGTGAGCTGGGAACCGAGATCTAAGCTGCGCGAGTACTCTAGTTTGCGTGTATCTGGCGTGCAGGTGCTAGGAATTTTGGACTTAGAATCGGGTAAAAGGGTTTGCATGATACCAGGACTCTAATGGAACACTGAAGCATCGGCGCTTAGTGCGAATTTATTATTAGGCCAGGGGTGGAGTATGAAAGGTCTTTTGGAATGCTGGGTGTGAATTCGATCTACTAGCATAAAGTGACTCGGTTGAGTTGGACCTCCTATCTTTTTCCTGCATTGAAGAGCTCTTCTGTCAACCCTATGACTAATCCCCAAAATTTCCCATCATGCCCTAATCATTCTGTAGACTACGAAGCACTTTGTTCTTCTCCTTTTGTCATTTAGACCTATATCCTAAGGCCGATGGTGACGAATCGCTTAGTGGAACTTACAGTAGTCGGTTCAATTCAGGCTATGTTCTACCTCCAGCTTCTGCGTTTCTCCTCGTCTATTTGATTTTTCTTTGGTGACTGCAGAGTTTCGCACCGACTGTAAAGAGCGTTCTCGATCTGAGATTTCCAAGAAACCTCGAGCGTCTCCTTCAAAGGCCTAATCTCGTATTTCCTTTCCATGCTTACCCAAGTCGATGCACCAATTTTACTCGTAATCTTCATCTCCTCTACCATCAACCAATCGGAATCCTGTTCTTGCATCCGTATCCCAGCCATTGGTCGAACGCTCCATGAGGACACCGTACAGCTCCTCTGCATTCCTGAGGTCTTTACACACTGGGCATTCCACCATGCGGTTCCGGATGTAGTGATGTTCTGCTGAAGTTGCTGATGGCTGGCAGCGGGAGGTAGTTGCAGGTTCCGACTATTAGTTTTGGTGGGAGGGTAGTTAAGCTTAGCATGGTAGAGTTAGAGAGGTTGAGGCTGGTGGAGTTTAAGTAGGGGTATTTGGTGTTCGGGTTTAGTGAATTGTAGATTGGAGGTTTTGAAGGAGGAGTGATGATGGAGAGGTATGACAGTATTGGGAAGGAATGGGAGATGGTGTGTAGTGTTCATAGAAGATCTTATTGCGAAGAATTTCCAAACTTTACCGAGGATTAACACTTAGTCGGAACGCATGGTCCTGGATTGACATGGTGCAAATCCCATCTCCAGAACAAGGGCAAAGGGACAAGCGTAATGTAGTTCTTAGGGAAGAATGGCAGATCTCTCACAAAGCCCGTCATACGTAGCACACCAGTCTTCTCTCTCTGTCAAGAATTTCACTTCGTTGGTTCGTAGATTTGAACTCGGCCACTGCACATCTCTTCATCCACCATCATTACCAACGACCTTGTCAGGTCTTCCACCAACAAGTCTTCCAACAGATCCTTACTGCTGCAAAGCTCTTCCATTTGATCATGGGAAGGTAAGGGGAGAACATATCGAGAAACTGCAAATAGTGTGGACTGCCTCAATGGATTTTCGTAAGCTTAGTATTCATATTCAATCCCAATGAATTTTTATCGTGGACGGTAAATGCATTGTGAGAGGGCACCAGCCATCCATTGCGCAGGGTAGTGAGGAAGAAGGTAGCTTCCATAGGATAACGGAGCCCAACCATTCGATTGCAGTTTTCGTTAAGCGGCAGTACCTTCTCGTGGAGTTTTCGAGAGGTGTTCCGAAAGTTGGGTATGTCTGCTGGCTAGGTGCTCGCATATCACGCCGATTAGCTCGATAGGGAGGCTATCGATTGTGATAGTGTTATAGCATGTCATGGTTCTTTCGATTCTGTGAGTGTTATTCATTGAATAGGAAACAGCTGGTAGATTTATTGATACTAAGGTGATTTTCTGTTGAAGTTGCTTTCTGGAAAGGAATGTAGCGTTATCTATATGAAAATCTGAAGCTGCAGAGTTTATTTGGGTCACACGCGAAGAAATTTTATAACATACATGTGTAGGTCTTTGGTAGTGTTATGAGTAATTGAATACCGGGCATTGCGTTAATGGCATCAAGTAGAACAATAGTAACCGCGCCTAAGCGACTGTAAGATCGCCAGCGAGCTGTGGAGTCCTACAAGCCTCATCTGGCCATAAGGAAACACGCTTGGAGCCTTTGTACAAGTTTCAAGCTTCGTCCCGATCTTCATTTGTGTTCGAAGTGGAGAATATATATAAACCCAACACTCACGCTTACCTAGTCTGCCTCCAACGTCGGCATTCCTCATCTCTTTCGACCATTCTGGTGAGATCGTTGAGAAACCCAGGGGCCAGTGCGATCCGACCACACAAAAGCCAAGATGTCTAAAGCAGATAATACTGACGAATACTGTCTCGTGTGGAATGAGATTTCTGGTGAGAGCGCTTGAGAAGGCGAGGCGATCAGGCGAATGACCATTTTACCTTTAGCAAAGGAGGGAAACCTTCGATAAACGGGGATATGGTTATTCATAAGGTAGGTTTTGAACGGGCTCCGATACAACATTGTGGTTGTACTACTGTAGTCTATTCCCCAGAACCGTGCTCTAACTTAGTGGGAAGGATCTAGAGTCCTCTCTATTTCATGTATGTTCGAAGAGATGGCAAATGTAGAGTAAGTACTAGCGCAGTTTTAAGTTTCCATACGGTCACGTGTACAAGTCTAAATCATACCTTAGCCTTGTTGCCTGACCTCAAAGGTACCTACCTACCTTAACACAACTCAGCCTCGAGCATGGATCGTGTGACATCCGCTTCGGTGGTAGTTGTCACATCCTTCATACATTTAAATATGCGGCCCACCTCGAACTCCCCGGCTACTGACACCAAAACACAAGCAGGCTCGGTACAGGATGAGCCAGCCTACGGACACCTCAAAGCTCTTCCCTGAACCCTCTGTTGACTATGATAGACATGGCCAGCGGCCGAGAAGCAGCGGGTCAAGGTCTTCAAGCCGCGGGCAGGAGGCGGAATCCAATAATCCAGATAGAATACCTCATGGACCCTTTCAACCAGGGCAGCGCCCGTGGAACAAGCGACCTCGAAGCCCAGGGTTGAACTGGTATAAAGGCTACGATACACTAAAGAAGTGTAGGAGTGGGAGGGTTCTATTGATCGACTATGTCAGACAAGATCACAGCAAGGAGGGTATGCGAAAGGTTGCAGCTCAGGAAATTGATAGCATTGAGGGTCTGCGAAAAATATATACCAACCCGGATCGTTGTGGAGAAGCCGTTCTTCGATTGTTCCATGTGCAAAATGCTAACTGGGCGACGCACTTCCTGCTTCGAAAGTTCAACATCAACGCTCATGATGATCTAGTTGGCACAGACTTTGGACGCTATGTAAAATACAAACGCCCCGAAAGCCGTGGGCGTAAACCTTTGTTGACTGCCAAGTCTTGGAAAACTACTCATGATCCATGGCGAGGCATCAGCCGGACATCTTTCGGGCTTGACTATCTAAAATCCTACCGTGCAGACAGCACCACGGATCAGCCACACCCTGATATGAACGGGAAGATGATGGAACTGAACCAGTACGACGATGAGGATAACGCTTGTTATGGTTGGGATATTTATGTCCAGAGAATGAGCTGCTACGTTCAGCATAAGGAGACCTTCGCCGAGATTCCCAGTTCTCCGGAGATAAAAAACCCTTACAGTAATAGAGTGACTAGCCGTGGTACACATCAATACGTGCCTAATCTCGAGAGCCTGGATAACGAAAATACCATAATCATCTTCGAAGATTCCCAAACCGGTTCAATAGACGACACTCTGATTGCTGCCCGCCAGCAGTGGGAATCAAGGTGAGCTCCAACAGCAGTTCAATCCATCGTAAATTTGAGATTAGCATAGCTAATGGTGTTCGTTAAAGATGGAGGCGCCTACCATTTTATCTTGCGCTTGAGCCACATGACGTGTCAAACGACGATCGGCTGGCCTTAGAATGTATGAAGATCATCTTACAGGACGTTTGGAAGGGTGTTGCTGATGCTTGGGAGCGCTTCTTCGAGGTCTCCAACAGCCATATCAGCATCCTCGAAGACAAAATTTATGAGGAGCCAGCTGATGAAACTCGAGCACCTGAGCTGTGGATAAATGCCAGTTGCTGGCTGAAAGTGGAGCGACTCGCAGGGCTTCACACAAACGTTGTCAAGGAGATGCAGATCAACCTGCGAGATCTTACTGCTGAGCCCGCGATCGAAGACAATTGGCTCGAATCAAGCCCTAACGACATGGAGCGGATAGAGAAACTCGTGCAAGAAGATCTTGTTAAGCCAACTACTAATCTAGCAGATCTCATGTATAAATCTGTTGGCATAAGAGACAGCCGCCATTCCCTGCAGCTCAGCACAAGCATGTGGAGACTGAGCTGGATAACTTTTATTTTCTTGCCTTTGACATTTCTCGTTGGGTTTTTCGGGATGCATGTCGATACATTCGCGAGCGATATAAGTATCAAGTGGTACTTTGTGGCAGCAGCTCCTATGATGACCTTCGTTCTCATTCTCTGGTATACGATCAAGCATTTTCTTGCCCGGAACAAAACCCCATATTACCGCGGCATATATGAAAACATGTTTCACGAGATGGCTACAGCGTATCCTTTAGTAAGTAGATTTTCCGTGTCGATGCTCCCCCGCTGAGAAGGAAATATGCTAACCTTAAACTTTTCTAGCTCTGGTCTCGGTCTGGTCCGCGTGAGACTGTTAAGCCACAGAAATTGTTGGCGCGACTGAAGTGGCGCCTGATATTGCACTGGAACAGCGCCAAAAATACTATTCAAGCCGGAAAATCAAGTGCGGATGTCGACTATGATGACTTAGGGGCTTGGTCTCACATCAAGAGAATCTTGACACACAGATGGACCTCCCAGATTCGTCAAACCGAAGACATTGAACTCAATGACCCCATTGCCTCCTTCCAAGGGGCCGCTGGTGATGAGACACAAAATAGCCTTGGTGAGATTACGGAACTTTTTGCGCTTCCAGGTCAAGGGCATTCAGAAACCCTTCCCGGTGGTATGATGAAAGCCGCCGTACTTCAATCACCGTGGTCGAAACGCCTCAGTACTTCCTCAGATCCAGCTAGCGCGGGAAGGCCCAGCAGCAATGGGAGCAGCGCGGGTCGAAACAGTGGTGTGATGGTTGAGGAAGAGCGTCCAAATTGGCTTCAGGAGCTAGGGTCTAAGGGACTTCATCTATCAGATTGGATGGCGTCTTCGGCAGCGGCGAAGAAGGAGAGTAATGATGAGCATCTTCGGCCATCATCGGTCCGGACAGCCTTGAAAGATGGGGATGTGCCGGAGATTTCTATTGTAGATGGACCACCTGCATAGCGCTGGCCTTTCTTGGAACCAGGGGTTGGTAATCTTCACATCATAGGGCTAAGGCCCGCTCATAGAGTTTTCGCCCACTGCTGCAAGGCCTTCAAGATAAGGTAGCAACAACCAATACATCAATATGCCATATGGCCTCGTATTCCAACAGGCTTTGGGAAAGTATGCGGAGGTATAATATGTATTTACATAAATTTTATGCACCAATACATGAGAACGAGCGGCCCTCGGAAACCCCTTTTATGAAGAGGGGTCCTCGGATGCGGAACGTCGCGGGCCACTGACTAATCCCCTCATACTTTCGAGTTAGTTTTTAGTGTGCCAACCGAGCATAAGCGGGGACCCCGCACCTCCCACATACAAATTTGGGCCTACCCACCACCTCATCCCCATCAGAATTACTATTGCTGCCGCTGCCTTCGTAAATTTTGAAGCTATTCAGATCACATGGCTCAGAGGTTTCAGTTTGTTTGTAGGTTCATCAAAATCCTTAATTCCCCCCCTTCTTCTGACACTATTCTATATAGACTGCCCCAGCAACTTCTTTACCTCTCATCGACGTCCTGAAGTCAACGATATCGTCTATCTTGAGCAACGCCGAAGCGATACGATCGATGAAACGGGCGTGGCTTTGATCTATGGCTCCGAGGCCCTGTTTTCTGAATGGATTAGACGCTGGGACAGGAACAACGCTGTCGCCCGAATGCAGTTAGAAGTCTCTATGAAACGAGAGCTTCGAAGCCGTGTAATTGAGATAACTGAGGTCTATCATTCGAAGCAAGCTGAAGGTACCGTTTGAAAGGGAACTCTGAAGATTCTTCTTCTGATCTAGCCTTCGAAGTTGTTATCACCGTCGCAGTCAATAACCTTCTGCAGAAGCTTGAATATCTCGCTGATTCACTTATTAATCAGTGATTGAGATAGAGTCTTTCAGGCCTGACGCCATAGTTCTTCCGTTTGTTCCCGTGTAGAAATCGATGCAAAGACCTGTTTGCCAATCCATCGCCTCATTCAAAGCCACGCCTTTTCAATGAGATTCAGGTCAGAACTGCAGAGAAATCAGTCCTTGATCTTTTGAACCTCGTGTTGTCAAAAGACCTGATCAATTCATCTGCATGCATGAGAAGAGACTTCATCTTCTAGAACAATAGACTGACGTTTCTTCTTCATCAATTCTTTCACAAAGTCAAACAACAGTGACAAAGATTCTTCCCTGTGTCTCAGTCAGTCTACTGTTATGAGTCTGCATAGAGCGAATCATATGAATGTATTCTAACTAGAAGTTCAAAGCTAAAGAAGAAAGAAGGTGAAACACATCGAGAGTCTTATACTCACGAAGGCGCGCTAGGTCACTAGCGTGTCAACACCAGCTCTGTACTAGTCTATGATAGTCTAACACGATCTATGTTAGACTAACTCGAGGTGCACGCTCGCAACATTACCCCCCCCCTTCATCTAGCAATGTTCTCATTGCTGAAGTTCAGCCGACCTTTCTTGAGTCGATTTCTATCTTGACTTGTTCGAATAACGTTCATGAAAGTCATTGATGACTTTCGAGCAACCTTCAAATTCACTTTCATCGACGTTGTATCAATGTAGATCGACGTCGTATTCTTTTCAATTGACACGATATTGTAGCCGTTTGCCTCGTTCGTAGTGCCTGAAGTTCAATATGTTCTTCACTTTTCATTCATCTTCGTCTTCAATCACTATAGAATCAGGCGACTCATTTCGTTGTTCTTCTAAAGCGTCTTTTAAATCTAGTTGCAGCAGATTTGATGCAAACTTCGAATGAATCTTCATAGTCGACGACAGTTTCAGTCGATATGCATGTTCGATCTCGATCAGAATCTTGAAGAATTCTAGCATCTTATCGTCTAGCTTCTTTGACGATCGTGAGATCGTTATGTTTCTAGAATTCAGAAACATCATGTCATCTATCTTGTAGATCATTTTCTTTCGATGCTTGTCAGCTTGTTTCTTCATTGTGACTCTGACTCTTGCTAAAGCTTGCTTGATCAATGCTAGTGATCATTTCATGTGTTCGAATATATTCTCTGCTTTGTCTGCTTCGATTCTAACTCAAGTGATCTCATATTCGATTGAGTTCAAATCGAAGCTCATATGAGAGTGAAAGCTCTTATTCAGAAAGAACGTTGACTGTTCAATTGATGACGAAATAGCATTGTTATCAACGAATTCGATCATAAATAATCAGATGAATCAATCATCTTGCATATATGAGTAATAGCTTCGTAAATATTGTTTCACATTCTGATTCGCTCTTTCTGTTTGATCATCGATCTGCAAATGATAGTCTGTGAATAGTTTTACCTTGATGTTGAGTCTCAGACATAGAGACTTTCAGATAATCAATATGAATTGTGAATCATGATTGAACATTATTGATCTTGATAGTTCATGAGTTCTGAAGATTCATATCAACAGTAGCTTGACTGTTTGTTCTGCAAAGATTTCTTTGTCATTTGATCAACATGATATATAATGTCGTTTCTTAGACAATTGATCTATTGTTATGAGCATATCAAGACTGAATAGAACTAGTCAGTGTCTTTAGCTCAGATCTGACTCAGTCTTTATTTTCTTTCATCAACATCATCTTTCTTTCTACATCACATTCTACTCATGTCACAAACACATTCTCTTTAAGCTTAGCGCAGTCTCTGAATATTACTTAAATAAAAGCTTTTGTACTCATCTTCTTCTGTATTTTTAATATTCAGTTATAGCTATCTTTAAAGATCAAGCACTATTCAATTCTGACTTTCGCTGATTGACTCATCTAGACACGATTCTGACATTTATGACTGTCAGAATCGCGTTGTTTTTATCACTTTCTGATAGATCAATAATGAAGTCTAATGATATGTTTTGTCATTGCTGCTCGAGTATGAGTAATGACTTCAGCAGTTCATTGATTCGATCTCTCAATGCTTTTGACCTACAACAAACATAACAGTTTCAAATATAACGCTTGATTGTTGTTCTCATCTTCGATCAGCAATATGATTGTCTCAGCAAGTTCAACATTTAATTCATGTCAGAATGATCACTGATCGAAAGATCATATGCTTTTCTTATTAATCAAGTAATTATTGACTGAAAAACTCATAGTCTGTCATCTTTTCAGAGTACTTCATCAAGTACTTTGCAATTGTCTAGATCAATATCTTGATAAGTTCTTCTGTTCTGTTTCATGACTATTCAAATATCGAAGCACAGTTAATTCATTTGATTTTTGACTATAATCTGATTCTGAATAAAAATCATCTCTTCAACCGAATTTTGATTAGCTTTCAATTTGAGTTTCAAATCTGAGTCAGATTCTGAGTCAAATCTGAGCAAGATCTGAGTCAGATCTTGATCAGCTTTCTGATCATCTTTTTGATCAACTTCTATTGACTGCAATTCAAACTTACTTTCTGACAATAGTAATTGATGCTGATATAGCTTTTGATCATCGTTTACTTCAATCAACTTGACGTCTGATATTTTGATCAGCACGTTGACTTTCAGATTCTGTTTTTCTGACTAATATATGATCTTGAAGTTATATTCAAATAACTTCTCAGCTCATCTAGTCTGTTGTCTGATCAGTTCTTTGATCATTATGAAGTACTTTAAATTCAGATGATCGATGAAGATCTTGATTGAAATATTTGTACATTTCAATTCAGAGCATCAGTGCTTCAAGCAGCAAATAATGATCAGCAGTTTCTTGTCATAGATCTCGTAGTTGCATTCTGCGAAAATCATGTTCTTGCTGTAGAAGATCATTGAATGTAGAATGTCTTCATCATCATACTGAGACAATACTTTATTGTTGACATAGTTCAAGAAGTCAGTTTTCAGAATAGCTTCTCTGATTGAGTCGAAATGCTTCAGAATGAAAGCTGTCATCACTTGTTGCTTCAGTTCTTCAAAAATCGTTTGACAGATTTCTGTTCATTCAAAGAAATGATCTTTTCAAGTCAGCTTTATCATGAGTTGAATGATCTTTGAGAAGTTCTTTATGAATCATTGATAGAAATTGCAGAAGTCAATGAAGATTTGCACATGAGTCAACAATTGCAACACTTCTCAGCTTCAAATCACATCTACTTTTCAAGAATTTATTCGCAGATCATTGATGAATATCAGTAGTTTAAGAAACGAGATTTTCTGAATCTTGAATTCTGTTATGAGTCTGCATAAAGCGAATCATATGAGTGTATTCTAACTAGAAGTTCAAAGCTGAAGAAGAAAAAAGATGCAACACGTCATGAGTTTTACTCATGAAGACACGCTAGGTCGCTAGCGTGTCAACATCAGCTTTATACTAGTCTATGATAGTCTGACATGATTTATGTTAGACTAACTCGAAGTGCATGATCACAACATTATTCTCTTTCTTCATTTAGCAATGTTCTCATTGTTGCAGTTCAGTTGATCTTTCTTGAGTCAATTTCTATCTTGACTTGTTCAAATAACGTTCATGAAAGTCATTGATGACTTTCAAGCAATCTTCAAATTCACTTTCATCGACGTTGTATCAATGTAAATCGACGTCGTATTCTTTTCAATTGACATGATATTATAGTCATTTGTCTCGTTCATAATGTCTGAAGTTCAATATATTCTTTACTTTTCATTCATCTTCATCTTCAATCACTATAGAATCAGACGACTCATTTCGTTGTTTTTTTAAAGCATCTTTTGAATCTAGTTGCAGCAGATTTGATGCAAACTTTGAATGAATCTTCATAGTCAACGACAGTTTCAGTCAATATGCATGTTCGATCTCAATCAGAATCTTGAAGAGTTCTAGCATCTTATCATTTAGCTTCTTTGATGATCGTGAGATCATTATGTTTCTAGAATTCAGAAACATCATGTCATTTATCTTGCAGATCATTTTCTTTTGATGCTTGTCAATCTGTTTCTTCATTGTGACTCTGACTCTTGCTAAGACTTGCTTGATCAATGCTAGTGATCATTTCATGTGTTCAAATATATTTTCTGCTTTGTCTGCTTCGATTCTAGCTTGAGTGATCTCATATTCGATTGAGTTCAAATCGAAGCTCATATGAGGGTGAAAGCTCTTATTCAGAAAGAACGTTGACTGTTTAATTGACGATGAAATAGCATTGTTATCAACGAATTCAACCATAAATAATCAGGCAAATCAATCATCTTGCATATATGAGCAATAGCTTCATAGATATCATTTCACATTCTGATTTGCTCTTTCTGTTTGATCATTGATTTGCAAATGATAGTCTGTGAATAGTTTCATCTTGATGTCAAGTCTCAGACATAAAGACTTTCAGACAATCAATATAAATTGTGAATCATGATCAAACACTATTGATCTTGATAGTTCATGAGTTCTGAAGACTCATATCAACAGTAGCTTAACTGTTTGTTCTGCGAAGGTTTCTTCATCATCTGATCAACATGATATATAATGTCGTTTCTTAGACAATTGATTTATGACTGTCAGAATCGCGTTGTTTTCATCACTTTCTGATAGATCGATAATAAAGTTTAATGATATGTTCTGTCATTGCTGTTCAAGTATGAGCAATGACTTCAGCAATTCATTGATTCAATCTCTCGATGCTTTTGACCTACAACAAACGTAACAGTTTTGAATGTAGCGCTTGATCATCGTTCTCATCTTCAATCAGCAATATGATTGTCTCAGCAAGTTCAATGTTCAATTCATGTCAAAGTGATCATTGATCGAAAGATTATGTGCTTTTCTTATCAATTGAGTGATCATTGACTGAGAAACTCATAGTCTATCATCTTTTTAGAGTACTTCATCAAGTACTTTGCAATTGTCTAGATCAATATCTTGACAAGTTCTTCTGTTCTGTTTCATGACTATTTGAATATTGAAGCACAGTTGATTTGTTCAATTTTCGACTATAATTTGATTCTGAATAGAAATCATCTCTTTGATTGAATTTTCATTAACGTTCGATTCTTGTTTTGAATCTGAGTCAGATCTGAGCAAGATTTGAGTCAGATCTTGATCAGCTTTCTGATCATTTTCTTGATCAGCTTCTATTGACTGCAGCTCAAATTTGCCTTTCAACAATAGCATCTGATGCTGATATAGCTTTCGATCATCATTTGCTTCAACTGACTTGACGTCTGACATTCTTGTTATGATTCTAGCTACGCATCTATGTTGATAGCTATGTTGATGATTATGTTGATGACTATCGTCGATCGCTCGTCGCTAGGCTCTAGAATTGTTTCAAGATCAACTTTATTCAGAATTAGCTTATGTTCTTCTGAGTCATATAAATAGTTGACTCTTTTCTTCTAGATACTTTTCTTTCTTAGCATTTATATACTCGTTACATTACACTCATATGACTCGCTCTATGCTGACTTCTAACAATTTTGATCAGCGCGTCAACTTTCAGATTCTGTTTTCTCGACTGATATATGATCTTAAAGTTATATTCAGATAACTTCTCAGCTCATTTAGCTTGTCATCAAGTCAGTTCTTTGATGATCATGAAGTACTTCAAATTCAGATGATTGATGAAGATCTTGATTAAAATATTTGTACATTTCAATTCAAGACATCAATGTTTCAAACAGTGAATAATGATCAGCAGTTCTTTGTCATAAATCTCGTAGTTGCATTCTGCGAAAATCATGTTCTTGCTATAGAAGATCATTGAATGTAGAATGTTTTCATCATCATACTGAGACAATACTTCGTCGTTCACATAGTTCAAGAAGTTCATTTTCAGAATAGCTTTTCTGATCGAGTTGAAATGCTTCAGAATGAAGACTGTCATCATCTGTTGCTTTAGTTCTTCAAAGATTGTCTGACAGATCTCTGTTCATTCAAAGAGATGATTTTTTTGAGTCAGCTTTATCATGAGTTGAACAATCTTTGAGAAGTTCTTTATGAATCATCGATAGAAATTGCAGAAGTCAATGAAGATCTGCACATGAGTCAATGATTGCGACACTTTTCAGCTTTGAATCACATCTACTTTTCGAGAATTCATTCGTAGATCATTGATGAATATCAGTAGTTCAAGAAACGAGATTTTCTGAATCTTGAATTCGCACTTGTCAATGTTTATCTGCAAGTCGACTTCGCGAAGCTTATCTAGCACTTCTTTCACATGAATTCTATGTTTCTTCAAGATCTTACTGTAAATAAAAATATCATTCAAATATGTCTGACAGAATTTATGCAGACATTTGAACAATACATCGTTGATATAGTGCTGAAAGAACGCAGATTCATTGATCAATTTGAAAAGCATTACTCTATACTTGTAGACGTTAAAGAAAGTAACAAAAGTAGTTAAATTCTCGCTTTTTGAACTCATTCACAGTTTATTGAACGCAGCGATAATGTTGAGTTGAGTCAGATACTTACTGTCTTGAATTCGAGCTAGTACTTCGTCTATCAAGAGTATTGAATAACAATCTCTTTTGATCAGAGCATTTAGTTTTCAATAATCTATGCAAAAGCAAAGACTATTGTCTTTCTTTTTGACAAATAGTATTGACGAAGCGAAGAGAGCTTTGCTGAGTGTAATAAACTTCTTCTTCAAGTTCTCTTTTAAATACTTCTTGATCTTCTGCAACTTGTGACTCAACATGAGATACAATCGACTTCTAGAAGATTGACTTTCACCTTTTAATTCAATCTTATGATCATATGATTGATGCAAGAGCAACTGCGTTGTCTTTTCTTTATCAAAAACATTCAGAAAGTCATGATAAACTATCAAAAGCTTTTTCTTCAGTTCATTTAATGACATGACAGAGATCATTTCATTCAGTTTCGCGAAATCTTCAACTGAGCTAAGCGCTTTGTTGATTTCACTAATGATCAAGAAGAAGATCTTGATCTTCTTATTCTTGACTAAAGTTCAATACACAGCGACTTTGATCATGATAATATTAATGAGTTTCTTTTTCTCAGTTGACTGAAAGAAGCGAAGTTGATCAAGATCAACTTAAGTGCTTTGCTTTGCTATGAAAGCAGATTCAATGAATCTATTTACTGATTTCTGGTTCGAAAATCTCTTCAAGATGATTGTTGATGTAACAATCGAGTTCAAGTTCTTTCATTTCATTTTGCAAGTCTCATTTGACTCAGATCTGTGAAATGCTGATTGACTGCTTGCTTTTGAAACAACAGATTTTGATGTTCAAATCTTCAATAATGATATTAATCGATCATTTGCAGAATTTATCAAAATTTGATTTCTTTTTAATCAAAGATTTTCAATGATTATCTTGTGCTGATCTAAACAAGTTATCAATAAAGACATCATTTCATTCTTGTGTTCTTGAATCATGATCAATGTATACAAAGCATGTGTAATCAACTTTCAATCAGAAGTTTCATCATACAATCAAATCAACTTTGATTTTGACAGCGATATTGACTGAATATCAAAGCGTTCACATAGCTCTGACATCAAAGATTCATCAATGAAAGTCATGTCAGTGACTTTAGTATTTATCAGAGCGAAGAATTTGAATATCTTTTCTAAACTATTCAAGATGATGTCAACAGTGAACGACTTGAAATCAAATGAATCATCAGGCATGCTGATGAAACAGAATATGAGTATATTGTTCTCAGTCACTACTTTGACGAAGACAGATCATTTTTTGAATTTGCAGTGATCTCGTGCACTTGAGTCATTTTAGAACAGTCATATGCTTTATGTTTTGACTTCTTGCATTTGAAGCAGAGTTCTTTCTTAAACAACTCTTTCTGAATAAAGTTGAGATTCGATCTTCTGAGTTTCTTTCATGCAGAAACTGATGACGTAGATCGAGCAAATGAAGTGCTAGCGACAGAGCAAGCAGCTGAGATTGCTGAGACTTTGATGATTGATCAAACGTTTAATTCAGTCAATCTAACATCGACTTGCATGCAGATGTCAATAAACTCATTCAAATTCGTGATTCATTCATTGAGCGTTGCTCGTTGAAGATCTGAGCTGATCTTATGCTGAAAATCATTTAGTAGAATCTCGTTATTGTATCTTAGTTCTGCGCTGAATCTTTGAAATTTCATTCAAAATTCATGAAAGAAGATCTTGTTCTGATACAGCTTCGAGTACTGTCGTTGAGTTGTGTGATGATGATTGAGATCATCATACATCTTATCAATGATCGATAGTACTTCTTCAACTTCTAGAAACGAGTTCAAGAAGATATTTTGCATGCGAGAAGCTATGTGCTTGATCGCAGCTTCACTGACTCGACTTTCGATGTAGATAATCTTCAACTCTTCAATAGAAAAGTGATTCTTGTTTGTCTTCAGCTTATTTCACATTCGCGATAGTCAATTGTCTACATTCTGCGATGAATCTTTAAACAGTGAAGAGTTTGATAATTTGATCAATTTCGAGAAACAATCTTCAGAGATTGAAGTGCTTTGTCGACTTGATGCAGTTTCTAAATGATGTATAATCACGTTCTTGTTTCTCATTTCTTTCTGCAGACGCGTCTGCGCAGCTTTCAACATGATGTTTGCCTCGTTGACATCTTTTAACATCTGAATCATGTCATTGTGAATCTCGATTTCGATGTCGTGCTGTTGACATATGTACTTGATAAAGACAACGATGTCATCTGCTTCATGAGCGCTTATTCAAGCATTCAGTTCAGTGCTGATGCTGATCTTGATCATTTCGTGATCAAAGAACAACATGTTCATGTTCTCTTCTTCTGTATCTGACGACGCATTCGTGTCTTCTTCTTCTGATGCTGTTCAATTCTGTGATAGAAGTGATTCTCTTCTAACATTTTGAAAGTCATAGTGAGCAATGCTCACTGATTCTGATTCTGTGCTTCTAGTCATGATATGAATAGAAAATTGCTGGTCGAGATTTCAATGTTACTCTATCGAACTTTCTGAGTTCAAGTACTGCTGAAATTTCTAATTTCTGATGATGAGCTCAATAAAGAGTTAGTCAAGAACAATGCGTTCGTGTTCTTTGATTCTGATTCTACCGAAATTTCTGGTTTCGAATCAAGATTCTTCTTTAGAAATTTCTGATTTCTATTGAGCTTTCTGAGCTTGAGTTCTGATTCTGCTGTCAAAATTTCTGGTTTCGACTTTTGATTTGAGTTGTGTAGCTTGTTTTTATATCGTCTACACGTCGATAGCAAGGTTAATGAGCTTTGAACTAATGTTATGAGTCTGCATAAAGCGAATCATATGAGTGTATTCTAACTAATCGTGTCACGCAATCACCTACTAAAGTAGATGCTGATCACTCAAATGACGTACACTTCTCAAATGATGTTTTTTACCTCAACAGATCTACAATCTCTTCTACTGAAGTCTCATTCTCGTATTCTACATCTAAAACAGTGACTCATTTGTCAATTCACTTCTGAGCTGACTTGTCAGTTAATTTGAAGCCTTTTGCAATAGCTTTGTTTCATTTAATTTGAGCATTTGCATTTCGCTTCTTCTCTTGCTTTGATGCTTGAACTCATTTTTTTCACTTCTTCTTCATCTCAGCAGTGATTTTACCTCTTGTCTGTTGAACGATTATTAGTCTCTTCTTTTGAGCAACAGATTCATCGAGTTTGTTTCTTTTAGTCTTCGCTTTACTGTGATTGTGAGTCGCTTCAATGTCACGTTCGATCAAAGCAAGCGAGCTAGCTCTCACTAATGATCTCTTTATATATCGATCAAATTTTTCGCGTAGCTTCTTCAATATATCGTAGTCATCTAAATCATCTTGAAGCTCTGTACCAAGCTTCTGAATCTCTCTGAGTTCATGCAAAGTGATCTCTATAAAGAAGAAGAATAGAAAAGAATCTCGTGAAGAGATTGACTTGAAGAGTTGTCAGACTCTCATCTTTTTCAGCATCACTTTTGATGAATATGAAATAAGCTCAGTCTGTTTGAAAGTCGATCGTATATTCGATTCAGTGAAGATCTTGACTCGTAGATTGATGAAGAAAGCAAGAAAGTTCTGTTTGTTGAAACTCGTTGATTCAAGTTGAATTATCTCATCAATCATCTTTGAATGATAATGCTTCATGAGCTGAAATATTCTCACATTCAATGACTGCATAACGTGTGTAGAATGCGAGAAAAGAGTGAATATCACGATATTATGAAAATCGACGTACTGTAGAAACTCGTAGATAAGGTGAAACTTGTAGTTATTCATGATCAGAAGTCTATGAGCTTCTACCTGAGTCTTTCGACTATGAAAATCGAAGTGCTTCAGTCAGTCAAAGATCTTTTCATCGTTCGAATATTCGAATTCAGTAGTAGCAAGCAATAGATCATCATTCAGATCATTTTTCTGCACTCATTTGTTCAAAATGTTGATTTTGAGAATGATGAGCATGAAAAGAATCTTTTCTCTCTCAGCATTAATCATCTTCACATCGCTCACTAAATTTCTCATTCTCGAATCAATTGCACAAAGAGATTTCTTTTTGATCAATGTAATCACTAAATGATCTCTTTCAACTTTGATATGAAAGTCTGATTCATTCATGTTTCATATATCATTCAATTGAATCGCATATTTGATCAGCACATCTCGAAAATCGTAGAAATGTTGCTTTGTCATCTCAACAGTCAGAGAAGTCTTTCTATCAGCGACAAGAGAAGTTTGTTTTCTCTTGAAAAACTGAGAATTTTGCTGTAGAAATCATACTGATCAGTGCTGTTCAACTCAAAAAGAATTCATGAAATTTGTCTGCTGCAGTAGAAAATTTGCTGCTTTTCGAAAATGTCTCAGCCGAGCAGAAATTGACAGCTTGTTCAGACGTGTCAAATATATATATATAGTCTTTCTTTGCTCAGTATTCAGAACATATTCATGTGATTCTCGTTCAAATAATGAGGTGTGAGTTTTGACTAGTTGTCTTTGAAGCGTTCAAACAGAAACTTCAAATGTCTGAGCTGCAATGCTTGCAAACTTGTATTCGTCATCATGAATTGCATCTGTAGTCTCTTTTATACAATACTTCAAATTTATATAGTATTCAGACATGATGTGATTGAATAGTTGAGATGAGAGAAGGTTGAATACATAAAGGAAAAAAAACGTCATTTGAGAGATGTACGTCATTTGAGTGATCAGCATCTACTTTAGTAGATGATTGCGTGACACGATTAGAAGTTCAAAGCTGAAGAAGAAAGAAGATGCAACACGTCGTGAGTTTTACTCACGAAGACACGCTAGGTCGCTAGCGTGTCAACATCAGCTCTATACTAGTCTATGATAGTCTGACATGATCTATGTTAGACTAACTCGAAGTGCACGATCGCAACAAATTCACACTTGTCAATGTCTATTTGCAGATCGACTTCACGAAGCTTGTTTAGCACTTCTTTCACATGAGTTCTATGTTCTTTCAAGATCTTACTATAAATGAGAATATCATTCAAGTATGTTTGACATAACTTGTGCAGACAGTCAAACAATACATTGTTGATATAATGCTGAAAGAATGCAAGTTCATTGATCAATTCAAAGAGCATTACTTTATACTTGTAAACATTGAAAGAAGTAATAAAAGTAGTTAAATTCTTGCTTTCTGAACTCATGTGCAGTTTATTGAACGTGATGATAATATCAAGTCGAGTCAGATACTTACTGCCTTGAATTCAAGCGAGTACTTCGTCTATCAAGAGTATTGAATAACGATCTCTTTTGATCAGAGCATTCAGTTTTCAATAATTCATGCAAAAGCAAAGACTATCATCTTTCTTTTTGACAAATAGTATTGATGAAGCAAAAGAAGCTTTACTGAGTGTGATGAACTTTTTCTTCAAATTCTCTTCTAGATACTCTTTGACCTTCTGCAACTTGTAACTCAATATGAGATACAATCAACTTTTAGAAAATTAACTTTCATCTTCTAATTCAATCTTATGATTGTATGATTGATGTGAAGGCAACTGCGTTGTCTTTTCTCTATCAAAAACATTCAGAAAGTCGTGATAAACTATTAAAAGCTTCTTCTTCAGTTCATTTAATGACATGACAGAAATAATTTCATTCAGTTTCGCGAAATCTTCAACTGAGCTAAGCGCTTTGTTGATTTCACTAATGATCAAGAAGAAGATCTTGATCTTCTTATTCTTGACTAGAGTTTGATACATAGCGACTTCGATCATGACAATATTGACGAGTCTCTTTTTCTCAGTTAACTGAAAGAAACGAAGTTGATCGAGATCAACTTAAGTGCTTTGCTTTTGTATGAGTACAGATTCAATGAATTGAACAGATTCAATGAACTGATTCACTAGTTTCTGATTCATGAGTCACTTTAAGATGATTGTTAACATAATCATTGAATTCAAGTTCTTTTGTTTCATTTTGCAGATCTCGCTTGACTCAGATCTGTGAAATGCTGATTGACTGCTTACTTTTGAAACAACAAATTTCAATGTTTGAATCTTCAATGATGATATTAATCGATCGTTTGCAGAATTTATCAAAATTTGATTTCTTTTCAATTAAAGATTTTCAATGATTATCTTGTGCTGATTTAAACAAGTTATCAATAAAGACATCATTTCATTCTTGTGTTCTTGTATCATGATCGATGTATACAGAGCATGTGTAATCAACTTTCAATCAGAAATTTCATCATACAATTGAATTGACTTTGATTTTGACAGTGATATTGACTGAATATCAAAGCGTTCACATAGCTCTGACATCAAAGATTCATCAATGAAAGTCATGTCAGTGACTTCAGTATCTATCAAAGTGAAGAATCTGAATATCTTTTCTAGACTATTCAAGATGACATCAACAGTGAACGACTTGAAATCAAATAAATCATCAAACATGCTGATGAAAAAAAATATGAGTATATTGCTCTTAGTCACTACTTTGATGAAAGCAGATCGTTTTTTGAACTTGCAGCAATCTCATGCACTTGAGTCATTTTGAAGCAGTCATATGCTCTATGTTTTGACTTCTTGCATTTGAAGCAGAGTTCTTTCTTAAACAACTTTTTCTGAATAGAATTGAGCTTTGATTTTCTGAGTTTCTTTCATGAAGAGATTGATGACGTGAGTCGAGTAGTTGATGTGCTGATGACAGAATGAGCAGCTTGAGTAGCTGATGCTTTGATGACTGATCAAGCATTCAATTCAGTCAATTTAACATTGACTTGCATGCAGATGTTAACAAACTCATTCAAATTCGTGATTTGTTCATTGAGTGTTGCTTGTTGAAGATCTGAGCTGATCTTGTGCTGAAGATTATTTAGTAGAATCTCATTATTGTATTCTAGTTCTGCACTAAATCTCTGAAATTTCATTCAAAATTCATGAAAGAAGATCTTGTTCTGATACAGTTTCAAATACTGTTGTTGAGTCGTGTGATGATGATTGAAATCGTTGTACATTTTATTGATAATTGATAGCACTTCTTCAACTTCTAGAAATGAGTTCAAGAAGATATTTTGCATGCAAGAAGCTATGTGCTTGATTGCAGCTTCACTGACTCGACTTTCAATGTTGTTATGAGCATATCAAGACTGAATAGAGCTAGTCAGTGTCTTTAGCTCAGATCTGACTCAGATCTGACTCAGTCTCTATTTTCTTTTTTCAACATCTCTTTGTTCAACATCATTTTTCTTTCTACATCACATTCTACTTATGTCACAAACACATCTTCTTCAAGCTTAGCACAGTCTCTGAATATTACTTAAATAGAAGCTCTTGTACTCATCTTCTTCTGTATTCTTAATATTCAGTTATAGCTATCTCTAAAGATCAAGCACTATTCAACTCTGACTTTCGCTGATTGACTCATTTAGACATGATTCTGACATTATATTAAGAATTTGTTAATCACACGATACTGATCTCATTACTCATTCAACATACTCATACAGACAGAACAAGTCTAAAGAAATTCGTTTACCTGATGATCAACGCAATCAAAAGATTGAACAACACTAGAAAGTTTTGATAGAATCAACGACAAGACTGTTTGAATCACTAGACAACTTATCACTCACTAAGTATGCAAAGTTCACTCAATCAAGAGAATCAACTCATTCTCATGAAACAGACGAGTGAAAATAAGCTGTTCAACTCGATTAAGAGAATCGACGATAAAGAATCTTCGTGAATTGCTTGAGAATCACTCAAAAAACTCGCAAACCAAAAATATCTCTTTAATCAACAACATTCTTCTCTGAAGATTAAACACTTAATCATACATCTTCATTAATACTGCCTGTTTCTATTGAAAACTGAAAGACTCAATGCATGATTCTCAACAGAGAAACAGATCAACTCAACGAGCTGAGTAAACAACAAGACAACGAAATCAAAGAGCTGAAGACTAGACTTCAAACTAAAGAAATCACTTCTTCTGATTTTACCTACTTTGAGCGTTCTAGATCTCAGAAAATATCTGATTCTTTCTGATTTACTGATGAAAAGAATTCTACTTGGAAAAACTGATACGACAAAATTCAGAATAAACTAGAGATCAACGTTGATCTCTTTTCAAATAAATGAGTCAAACTGAGCTATGTACATTTCAGATTATTTGATGACGCAGCTGATGTTGCTCAATCTAGACGCGAACATGACTGTGTCAATTTCTATAAGATCATCGATGATCTTTTGAAAGAATTAGCTGAGTTGTTCAATGATTCAGATAAGAAAGTCAACTTTTGTAGAAAATACTACAACTTGATTCAAGAATCAAAGAAGTTCAGCGAGTTCTACACTCAGTTTCAACGATTATCTTTCTATCTGAAGTATTACGAAAAGCAACTGATTATTGATCTGAAAGATAAAATAAACTCTCGTCTTCAATTCATTTGAATAAATCAATTAGTTCAACCTGATTTTCTCAAAGAGATTCATTTCTACCTGATTTGTTTGAATAATGATCAGCGAGTCATTCAAAAAATCAAGAACAAAGTCAATCTCATTAAATGTGTCAACAATTTGTCAAAGATCATCTTTCATAAAGCTGTTGTTACTCAGTCAGTCAATCATTCAAAATCTGATCATCTAAAATCGCGCGACGCGATTTTAACTAACGTCAAAGAAGCAGACGTTCTAGTCGAAATCTGTTTCATATGTCATAAATCAGATCATAGCTTTAGAGAGTGTTCTGATCGACCTATCAGAATCAATGCAGTGAACAATGAATATGATTGTTTCAAGTTCGATTTCGATTCGAATTTCGATTCAAAAAACTAGTCATCTCTTCAAAAGTCATTAAAGAAGTAGAAATTATATCTTTGTGCAAACTAGACGAAATTCTATCAGAAGAAAATTACTTTGAAAAGTCTTTTCTAATTGATGCTCATCTCATCTTGCAGAATCAATTCTTCAGTCTTCGTTCTCTGATAAACAGTGATTCAGTCGCTCATATGCTCATACATGCTAATTTAGTCAATAGAGTATGCGAGAAACTAGAAATTCAATCTATATCATTGACAAAAGAGAAGTTAATAAGAGACTATGATGAGAAGATATCTAAGAAGATCATCACTCATAAAATTCTACTCAATCTCATCATCGAAAGTCATAAGAAATTGACTGTATCAATGCTGATAGCTGATATCGATCATCATGAAGTCATATTGAGTAAGCTCTGAATGAACAAAAACGAAATATTATTGAATATGCAAAACGACGTCATTGTTTTTTCGAATCAATTAAATACTTCTATTTCGATTTTTTGATTTCTCTTCATTCAAAGCATTCAAGTTGATCGCGATCAACTTCATTCTCTTCTATCATTCAGACTAAGATCTCTATTATGCTCAAACGATCTGTTTCAACTACGACTAAGAAAGAATCATTCTCGATTCAAAGCATAGATGCAGCTTCGTTCAAAACTCTACTGAATCGATCAAAGAAAAATCAGATTGAAGTCTTTGCTTTATTCATGACTGATATTGATAGAGAAATCGCGTACAATACTCAGTGCAATTTGAACGTTCTAAACGTCTCTTCAATCGATGAAACGACTCAGAATTTGAAAGATATTAAAGTCAAGCTGTCATCAAAATATCATGAGTTTTTAGATGTTTTTGATCGAGCTCAATTGAATAAACTACTTTCTCATCGCTTTTACGATCATAAAATCGAGCTCATCAGTGATTCAACGTTCTCTTGCTGTTGAATCTATTAAATGTTCTCTGTCAAACTTCTGAAAGTAAAGAAGTACTTAAACGAGAATCTGTTGAAGAAGTTCATCACTTCTAGTCAGATCTTCTATTTCTTTCTCGTTCTATTCATTCTCAAAGCAAATGAAGATCTTCGATTCTGCGTGAACTATTGAAAGCTAAATGTCATTTTCAAAAGATATAAATATTCTCTATCGCTGATAAATGAGATCATTGATAAAATAGTGAGTTGCAAGCATCTAACTAGATTGAACATCATATCAGCGTTCAACAAACTTCAAATGCATTTTGATAACAAGAATTACATCACTTTTATCACTGCTTTAGAAGCATATAAATACAAGATGCTATCATTCAAACTGACTAATGAATCGATCTTCTTTCAGCAATATATGAATGATGTTCTATGAGACTTTCTGAACGACTTTTGCCAAGTCTATCTAAATGACATTCTCATCTATAGTAAAATGAGAAAGAAACATAGAGATCACGTCAAACTAGTATTGAGTCGACTATGCGAAGCTGAACTGCAGATGAATATTCGAAAGTGCAAATTCAATGTAGAAGAGACTGTCTTTCTAGAAGTCATTGTATCAGAACTAGATCTTCGTATGAATTTCAGCAAAGTGACAGTCATAGTCAGCTGAATCACTTCAACCAATCTAAAAGAAATTCAAAACTTCGTGAAATTTGTTAACTTTTATCGTCGTTTCATTAAGAACTTCTCGAAGCTAGTCAAATCATTCACTCAGCTGACAAGAAAGAACACATTTTTTGTTTGAAATGAGATTTATGTTCAAGTATTTGACAATTTAAAGAAACAAGTCAGCTTGATCTCAGTACTTTGTTACTTCAATCTCAAACGACAAGCTATTCTGAAGATCGATGCTTTGAACTATGTAAAAGATGAAATACTATCTCAGTATGATGACGAGAAAGTTCTTCATTCGATGATCTTCTACAGTAAAAGCATGATTCTCGCTGAAATCAATTATCACATCTATGACAAGAAATTGCTAGTCATTATTTGATGCTTCGAACACTGATGACTCAAGCTGAAGTGCATTGAACTACTCATTTAGATATTCATTGATCATCAAGCTTTGAAGATCTTCATGAAAAATAAACAGTTGAGTCGACAACAAGTCAACTATCTGAACATTCTGTTGAAGTTCAACTTTCAAATCATCTTTAGATCAGGCAAAATGAATACTAAAGTCAATGCTTTAACTTGAATGTCTCTAGCAGATGTCTCTGAATCAGCTCAACGACTTGAAGATTGTTTTCAGACTATTCTGACTCTCGATAGAGTTGATGTTCTACTCGTTGAATCAAAAGCAAATCTCTATCAGCGAGTATGTATGATCAATCAAATAAATGAGTTCTGCGATGAATATAAACAAGCTATGAATGAGAACAAGCTCAAATTTCATATCACTAAATTGAAGAACTGCGAAATCATTGACAGCGTTCTCTTTAGAAAAGACTTACTGTGAGTTTCTGAGAACATGCACACGAAATTACTACAAGAAGTGCATGATCAATCTTCAACCTCTCATCTCGACAATAAATGAATCATCAATCTAGTTCAGCGTTTCTACTATTGATCAGATCATCGAGCTACTATTCAATGATACATTCAAAACTGTCATGCTTGTCAGCGAAGCAAAGTTTCTAGAGATAGCATCAATGAACTTCATCATTCTCTCTCGATTTCACAGAAACGCTGAAAAGATATAGCTATGAACTTCATCACTGAACTATCTCTGTCAGAAGATTATAACGTCATTTGCATAATCATATGTTGTCTCATCAAAGAACGTCACTATGTTTCCTGTCATTGAAGAGACGATGACATCTCAGTCGAAGAAATGATTTGAATCATGCTATGAAACGTCTATTGACTGCATGATCTACTCAGTTCTATTGTTTTGAACAAAGACTTTCAATTCATATTGACTATGTGAAAGAGTCTTTGCAAGCGACTGAGAATCACAGTTAGTTTATTCACAGTCTATTATTTGAAGATCAATGATCAGACGAAACGAGTCAATCAAGACGTTGAACGCGAACTTAGAATCTACTGCAATTACATGCAGAACAACTGAGTCAAATAAATATCTATGATGAAATTCAGCGACAATTTCAATATCTTCTTGATCATCTCAATGATTTCTTTCTACTTCAATAAAGATTTTCATTCTTGAATGAGTTTCGATTCAGATACAACTGACTACGAAATCACTTGTGAACGACTGAAAGCTAGAAAAGCAAATGATATTATCATTCAAATGAAAGAGCTACTGAGCTTCAATCGTCAACAATTGAAAAAGACGAAGCTGATCATCGAAGCACAGATCAATAAACATAGACGAGACGTCATCTATGAGATAGATGACTGAGTTTGACTATTCTTCAGAAACGTCAAAATCATGAGATCATGCAAAGATTTGAAAGACAAACAACTAGAATCATATCAGATCACTGTCAAAGCAAAGATCTTCTATCATCTTCATCTATCAATCAGCATGAAGCATCTGCATTCGATGTTCAGCTCGAAGTTACTGCAATCATATTCAAAAGACTCTCTATCAGAACAGCATGCAGAATCTCTCAGACTCATCATTATTGATGATGATGATGATGAACATTGAGAGATAGATGACATTCTGAACTTTAGACGCTATCAAGATCGAATACAGTACAAGATCAAATGAAAAGATCTAGATAGAGATGATGAATGATACTATGTCGATAAAGGTGAATTCGATGACTTCAAGAAAGTTTTGAATGAATTTCATACATTATACTCAAGAAAGTCGCGCTAGTATCGAAATAACTCAATAAGAAAGCAAGCAAATGAGCGACATTTATGCAAACATGAATTTTCAAAGAGAGAGATAATGTTACGAGCATATCAAGACTGAATAGAACTAGTCAATGTCTTTAGCTCAGATCTGACTCAGATCTGACTCAGCTTCTATTTTCTTTTTCCAACATCTCTTTGTTCAACATCATTTTTCTTTCTACATCACATTCTACTCATGTCACAAACACATTCTCTTTGAACTTAACGCAGTCTCTGAATATTACTTAAATAAAAGCTTTTGTACTCATCTTCTTCTGTATTCTTAATATTTAGTTATAGCTATCTTTAAAGATCAAGCACTATTCAACTCTGACTTTCGCTGATTGACTCATCTAGACACAATTCTGACAAATGTATGCAATCTTCAACTCTTTGATAGAAAAATAATTTTTATTTGCCTTTAGCTTATTTTGCATTTGAGACAGTTAATTGTTTACATTTTGCGTTGAATCTTTGAACAGAAATGAATCGAGTAACTTAATCAACTTCAAGAATCAATCTTCAGAAATCAAAGTGCTTTGTCAACTTGATGCAGCTTCTAAATGATGTATAATCATGTTCTTGTCTTTATTCTCTTTCTGCACACACGTCTGTGTAATCTTCAACGTGATGTTTATCTCGTTGAGATCTTCTAACATCTGAATCATGTCATTGTGAGTCTTGATTTCAATGTCGTGCTGTTGATATATGTACTTGATAAAGATAATGATGTTGTCTGCTTCATAAGTGTTTATTCAATCATTCAGTTCAGTGTTGATGCTGATCTTGATTATTTCGTGATCAAAGAGCAACATGTTCATGTTCTCTTCTTCTGTATTTGATGACGCATTCATGTCTTCTTCTTCTGAGACTGTTCAATTCTGTGGTAGAAGTGATTCTCTTCTAGCATTTCGAAGTTTGTAATGAGCAATGCTCACTGATTCTGATTCTGTACTTCTAGTCATGATATGAGTAGAAAATTGCTGATCGAGATTCTGATGTTACTCTATTGAACTTTCTGAGTTCAAGCAACAAGTAGTACTTTATCAAACTTTCTGAGTTTAAGTACTGCTGAAATTTCTGATTTCTGATGACAAGCTCAATAAAAAGTTAGTCAAGAGCAACACGTTCATGTTCTTTGATTCTGATTCTATCGAAATTTCTGATTTCAAATCAAGATTCTTCTTTAGAAATTTCTGATTTCTATCAAGCTTTCTGAGCTTAAGTTCTGATTCTGCTGTCAAAATTTCTGAGTTCAACTTCTGATTTGAGTTGTGTAACTTGTTTTTATATCATCTACACGTCGATAACAAGTGTTAGAGATCAGCATAGAGCGAGTCATATGAATGTCATTTAACTAATAGATAAATGCTAAGAAAGAAAAGTATCTACAGAAAGAAACTTGATTCTTATATGTGTGTTTCTCAGCTTTGTGCTAGACTTGATTGAGTTGATGCTTTACATATATGATGCAGAGTTTCAATGACATCATCTTTAAATCAGATTCTCGCTAGACTTGATTAGAATGAAATCAGGCGAAGACTAAACGAAGGCTAGAATCATAACATTACTTTTCTCTCTTGACTATTTATGTTCGCATGAATGTTATTTCTTAGTGCGCTTTTCTTGAATATTTGATATGAAAGTTGTCAATCATCTCTTGAGCGTTCATAAATTCGTCATCGTCAGCGTTATATCATTTGAGATCGTTGTCATAGTTCTTTCATTTGACTCGATATTGAAGTTGTCTTTGATATCGTTGAAAGTTCAATATATCGTTGATCTTTCATTCGTCTTCGTCGTTTATCATTATTGATCTCGAAGATTCATTCTTTTGATCAGACAGAGAATCATCGACGGTAGAACGAAGAAGCTCTGAATGAAATACGTCATGTATACGCATAGTCTCTGATAGTTTCAACTTATAAAATGAGTCAACAGAGTCAATGATCTGAAATGAGTCGAGCATCTTGTCATTCAATTTTTTGAAAGATCTCACTGTAACGATGTTTCGTTTGTTCAAAAACATCTTTGATTCGATTTCATAATTGATCTTCTTTCTATGCTTGTTAGTCTGATTCATCATTTGCTCTCGTGTTTTGATCAGAGCTTCGCGAGCGAAGATCAGTGTCTTATTCATGTGATTGAATATATCTTCAACTTGAGCGATCTGCAGACATTCGCGAATGCTTTCATACTTGATGATGTCAAAGTCGAAGCTCATATGAGGGTGAAAGTTCTTGTTCATGAAGAAGAGAGTCAATAAAATGACTGAAGACAAGACGTTATTGTCAACAAACTTGATCATGAGTAGTCACTTGAATCAGTCATTCTGCATGTATGAACAGAAGAAACGAAGATATCGCTCAACATTCTGATTGACTCGTTCGCTTTGACCGTCGATCTGAGAATGATAAACGATGAACAATTGAAGAGAAATGCTCAGTCATTTGCAAAGAAACTTTCAAAGAATGAAGATGAACTGAGAATCTCGATCGAATACAATGAAGCTTGATAAATCGTGAGTTCAATATACTCATTGAAGCAACATTTCAGCTGTCTTTTCGACTGTGATATTTTCATCATCAGTGATGCAAGAAATATAATGTCTTTCTTTTAACAATTTGCAGATGACAGTCAGAATAGCGTTGTAGTCGTATGAATCAAATAGATCAATAATGAAGTTCATGACTATGTTCTGTCATCGCTGTTCAGATATCAATAGAGATTGAAGCAAGTCATTTGATTTATTTCTAGATGTCTTTGATCATTGACAAACATAGCAGTTTCAAATATATCAATCTACTGTCTTTCACATGAATGATCAATAGTAGTTTCGTTTGATGATTTTCATCGTTCTAAGAATATCGAGATGATCTATTGAGGGTTGATCGTGCATCTCACGAATCAGATTCATTTGCAGAAGTTCATTGAATGAAACTCATAGCTGACTGTCTTTGTATAAGATTTCATTCTGAACTCGACAATTCTTCAGCTTGATGTCTTTGCATTGTGCTTCGTCTCTGATCTTTGCTTCACGAAGTAAAGTACAATTCTCATCGATTTCATTCACGTCAAGAACTTGTTTATAAATTGACTCGCTGACGTTCTTCTCTAGATCAGCAATCTTCATTCACTTTGAGGTCAGAATAATGATTCATTGATAGTGAACGCGTTCATCATTGAAATCTCTGAGCATGAAGTCAGCTCGACAAGTTAATGCATCGATCTTAATGTTCTGTTTGTCAGATCAATACATTATCTTGAAGTTGAAGTCAGCTAGCTTCTGAACTCAACGCATCTGACGTCTGCTCAGCTCTTTATCTTTCATCAATGAAGTGAGTGCTTGATGATCAATAAACATCTTGATAGAAATGTTGATCAGCTTCAGTTCAAGTCATCAGTGTTCAAAAGCTCAAATTATGATCAGCAGTTTCTTATTGTATATCTTGTAGTTGCACTCAGCAAAAGACATGTTCTTGCTATAGAAAGCAATCAAATGTAGTACTTCTTCGTCATCATATTGAGAGAGAACTTCGTCGTTTACGTAGTTGAATGAGTCAGTTTTCAGAATAGTCTCACGAGTTTGATCAAAGTGACGAAGTATAGAAGTCTCAGTCATACGTCTCTTCATGTGATTAAATGCAGTCTGACAAGTCTCATTTCATTCAAATATGATCTTCTTTTGAGTGAGTCAAATCATTGAACGAACAATCTTTGAAAAGTTCTTGATAAAGCGTCAATAGAAGTTGCAGAAGTCAATAAATGACTAAATCTGAGTGAGATTATTGAGGGTAGATCATTTCACTACTGCTTGTATCTTTCGTAAATTCATCTTCAGTTCTTCAATGAATATCAATAGTTCTAGAAAGATGATCTCTTGAACATGAAACTTGCATTTGTTTATGTTTATCTGTAAATCAGCTTCTCGTAGTCTATTTAAGATCAATCATACATGTCGCTTGTGTTTCTTTAAGATCTTGCTGTAGATGATAATGTCATCTAGATAGATCTGACAAAACTGATGAAGATATTTGAACAGCACGTCGTTTATATAATGTTGATAGAACGTTGATTCATTGATTAATTTGAAGAGCATTACATGATATTTGTATGAATCAAAGAAAGTGATAAAGATAGTCAAATTTTCGCTACCTGAGTGCATTTGCAGTTTATTGAACGCAACAATGATGTTCAATCGAGTCAGATACTTACTTTCTTGTATTCAAATGAAAGTTTCGTCAATCAATGACAAAAAATAGTGATCTTGTTTGATCAAAGCATTGAGCTTTCTATAATCAACGCAAAAACGCAGACTATCGTCTTTCTTTTCGATGAACAAGATGAGCAAGACGTATGAAGCGAAGCTAGAGAAAATGAACTCTTTGTTCAGATGTTCAATCAGATACTTCTTTATCTTCTGAAGCTTGTGATTAAACATCTGATACAGTCTGCTTCGAGAAAGCATTTTCTCGTTGATCAACTCAATCTTGTGATCATAGAAACGATGAGATGATAGCTGATTGATCATTGTTCAATTGAACACATCTAGATAGTCGTGATATTCAGAGAGAAGCTTGATCTTGACTTGCTCGAGAGTCTTGACGTATGAAAGCTCATGTAGATTCACTTCTTCGAGCTTTTTCTCAGCTGTAGTTATGAGTCAATCAATTTTCAAGACAATAACAGCAAAGATCTTGACGTCTGATCATTTGACTAACATTCTATAGACTGCTGCTTCTATCATTGATATGTTCATTGAACTAGAAGCTGATTTCAGACTGAACGTTGATTTAGAGTTGACGCTAGACAAAACTGCGTCAAGCGATTTTGACTGTTTAACTGACTTCTCTTTGAACTGATTGAAAGAGAGTGTAACAAAGATAGTAGATCTCTTCAGAATATGAGTAGAAGTCAAGCTTTTCTGTTTCAAGATTGTTTTATGACTTGAGAATAGAATAATTAATTTCAAAATAGAAGAATTGAAATTTGAAAATCAAAGAGAATCGATTCACATATCTATTACTAGATCAATCTTGTTCATTCATGTTTTTTCAAGAATCATTTGATGTTGATTTAATCGAGTAATCAACATAGAAGCAATTTCAATCATATGATTCTGAACAGTCAGATTTGAATAAATGACATGAGTAATGAGCTTTTTTGCATAATAATCGTCAAATTCTCGTATTGACTTTGTCTTGATCAAAGTCAGAGATTCAATTTGCAACTGATCACAAACAATCTGCGTGATCACTTCATCAATGAACGAATAGTCAGCAGCTTCGATGTCAATCAATGACTTCAATGAGTAATTAATTTCATTGCTAGATAGTACACATTCAATAGTCAAAGATTCAGAAGCAAAAGAATCGTTTGACATGCTCATCATTGAAGAAATTAACACGTCTTTCATTGCATCTTTGATGAAAGTCTCTAGTTTTTTGTCTTGTTATTCTTGAAAGAAGACATTTTCTCATTCTTTTTATTCTTCGAAATGATGATCTCATGTAGGCAAGAAATAAATGCACAAGATGCAGAAGTATCAATCTTGTTCTAAGAATAATTCTTGAACAAATGATTGAGAGTCTTGCAGATATAGCAGATGATAAACGATCTTGCTGACTCAGAGGTAAAAGAGAGAGTAGGCTTAACATAATCAATTATCGAAGTCATCACTGACAATGAGATAGCAGCACGTTTATCAGGTACGACAGTGACTTTGACGATGACAGTGCGAAGCTGACTGCGTAGCTGATAGTTGACTCACTGTTTATTATTCACATCTTGAAGAAAGATTCTTAAGCGAGTGAGCGAAGTAAAATTCTCTGAACAGACTGATAAAGCATTCTGCAAGCGATTATTGATTTTATTCTGAAGATCGTTCATCAGAGTGCAATCATCATAATTGAGGTAGCTGAATAGCTTCATAAAGTCGAAGTAAAAGACATTGAAAGACTTGTCTGCTTGTCTCAGAGCGTTGTACTCGCGACGACACTTTCGATTTCTATTCAGTTCATTGTATATTTCTTTCAGATGCTCAAATAGCTCGTCGATTGAAGTGTATGAATGCAAAGCATCATGTCAACATCAAGCGAAGATGTGCTCAGCAGCATCATCTTCTAGTCTAGATATCACATAGACAATACAGATATTCTCATTATCGAAGTGATCAACATTTGCCTGAAGCTTGTCGTTCATCTTGATTCTTCAGCTATCTCATGTTGATTCATCTTCGTCGATGAATACAGATGAGTTCAAAAACTTGAAAGACTTGTGATGATCATTATTGAATAGAGTGAACGACTCACGTCGAGTATGATTCTCGATAGATTGACGAGGTAGAGGTTTCGTAGACTGACGAGGTCGAGACTGATTCGCTGAATGCAATACTTCTTTGAGTTTATTCTTGAGATTCAACATCTTCTTTTGATAGCGTTTGTTTGTCTCTTCTAGAGTGTCTATGATCATCTGTTTGACCTCTAGTTGGTTCAATCTCTTGTCATGTTCGACTTGAACAACGATTCACTGCTCGTTGAGTTTCAAAGTCATGTCTCGATGATCTCTTAGCTCGATCAGCATCTTGATGATCTCGTCTGACTGATCAATAGCTCATTGACGAAGTTGTTGACTCATGTTGATGTTTCATGAAATAGCGACATTCTGAGGTTTCGCTGAAGCATCGAAAGAAATAAGGGAAACTCATCTACTAGCAGTGCTTCTAAGCAGACGAGCTGTTCGTGGCTCGACTGATTCAGAGTCGCATGTCATTGTGAGGGATTGAAGGTAAAGGTAGGTAAATTTGAGTAAATTTGAGTAAATTTGAAGATGTGTTTTGATGAAAGTAATTCAAAGAATCCCTTGCAAATTTTCTGAATGAACGAAGTAGGTTATTTCGTATCGTCTACACGTCGATAGCAGAGTAGTTGATGAGCATTTATCTACTGTTAGGGATCAGCATAGAGCGAGTCATATGAATGTCATTTAACTAATAGATAAATGCTAAGAAAGAAAAGTATCTACAGAAAGAAACTCGATTCTTATATGTGTGTTTCTCAGCTCTGTGCTAGGCTCGATTGAGTTGACGCTTTACACATATGATGCAGAGTTTCAATGACATCATCTCTAGGTCAGGTTTTCACTAGGCTCGATTAGAATGAAACCAGGCGAAGGCTAAACGAAGGCTAGAATCGTAACAGCAAGATTAATGAGCTTTGAACTAATGTTATGAGTCTGCATAGAGCGAATCATATGAGTGTATTCTAACTAGAAGTTCAAAGCTAAAGAAGAAAAAAGGTGAAACACGTCGAGAGTCTTATACTCATGAAGGCGCGCTAGGCCACTAGCGTGTCAACATCAGCCCTGTACTAGTCTATGATAGTCTAACACAATCTATGTTAGGCTAATTCAAGGTGCACGCTTGCAACATCTACGTCGTGCTTTTTAGTTTGATCACTTCTTGTTTTGATGTTATTACGCAGATTAACACTCAGTTGAGATACAAGATCAGACTTTTTCTTTTCTTTTTCTTCAGCTTTCAATTCTCGTAATGCTAGCAAGCTTGCAAAGATCAAATAGTGAGCGAGCTGTTTATTCTGATTTTTCAGATCTAACAGATGTTGCAGTCTCTTTTTCTTCTTCTGTGTTTTTTCATATTCAAAATAGATAGATTTCTTTCTTTCATAGACAAATGAGCTTCATATCATTTCAGTGGCAAAATTGTCTGTTTTGAACTCTCTCACACCTTTCTCGTACTTCTCATCTGATAATTGTCAAGCTTTAAGCATACCTTGTCGCTCTGCTTTACACATAAAGATCTCATCAGTAGAAACAACTCTTTTTCAGTTGAAATGTAAATAGTTTTCTGCGAAAATCTTGCGAGCTATCTTATGTCTCTTCTTTAAACAAGTCTTTCATTCGTGTTTTCTACGTGCATAATCTCTGTCATACATGTATTGAGCAAAGATAGATTCTGAAATAGGCAGATTAAGCTCGATAATGTGTTCTTTTGCTGATTTGTTTCTGTTTTCTCGTGTTTCTACTACATAATCGCATAGAGAATTGACCTTTTCTGTTAGGGGCCGGCATAGAGCGAGTCATATGGGTGTAATATAACTAATAGATAAATACTAAGGAAGGAAAGAGTATGTACAGGAAAGAACTCGGCTTATATGTGTCCGTCTCAGCCCTGTGCTAGGCCCGATAGGGTTGGCGCCTTACACATAGAAGGCAGAGTCTCAATGACATCATGGCTAGCTCAGGTTCCCGCTAGGCTCGATTAGGATGGAACCAGGCGAAGAATAGGCGAAGGCTAGGATCGTAACATTTTCAACGAAAAGAGCATAAGATCTATCTGCTCGCGAGACGTCTTCGAAATTGCGTTGATCAAGAAGCTTTCGATTGTTATCTTCAGCTTTCTTCTTTGCATCTTTGACTATATAATGCACTGTATTCGGGTTGAGATCTAGAGATTTTCCAATAGAAAGCAAAGAATTTCCCGAAATCTCGCTCAGAGTCGTTGCTGCAGATCTAATTGCCGGAGGAATTTGCTGACGACCTGACTTGCTGACTCGCGAGGCTTCCGTTTTAGCTGTTCCCTTTGTAAATCTCTTCTTATGAGGCATGATAGAGTGTGTGTAATGAGGTAGAATTAATAGTAGATGGTTTGTTTGTTTACTTTCGGGACTCGGCCGGAAATTAGGCCGCTTATGCTCGGTTGGCACACTAAAAACTAACCCGAAAGTATGGGTTATTATCATTCACCGCCCAACACTCCGTCCCACCATCACCATTCCCCCCCCACCATCGTCTGCCACTTCATTGTAATAAGCGATATCCTCAAATTGGAAGTGTGGGCGCCATTTGGATTTGAAGGGTATCTAACGTTCCCGAGTCGAGTTCAAATCTCTAGGCAAGAGGACGTGACCAAACCTGAGTCTTCCTAGGTTTTCGAAACGCTCGTGTCAGCAGCAGGATGTCGCCAGAAGGTAGGGTTAGGAAGAGACCAAGTACAGTACCTCCCGCTCCAACTCGGAAACCAGTGTCCGCAGGAAATACTTGATCTACTTATACTATGTCTCTCAGGAACGCAATCATGCCCACCACCAGAGCTGCCACAGCTCGTTGCCGAACAACATGTCCCAATTGCCTCAAACGACAAAGATACTCAAAGATTGATAGTTGTGCTGTCCCATGCGAGTCTAGAGACGTACAGGGCTTCGCATGGTGGTCGCGGTGGTGCGATGAAGGACGAGAAATATTCGCTTCTCAACAGCGATGAACACATAGGAGTTATGCGCAAGATGAATCGTGATATTAGTGATGCAAGGCCAGACATTACTCATCAAGTGTGTTCCAATTCATTGGTTATAACAGCTACAATAAAATCAACAAGACTGAGCAGAGTATTAGTGCCTTCTTACTTTGCTAGATTCCCCCATCAACAAAGCCGGAAAACTCCAGATATACATTCACACGGCCAAAGGTACCCTGATTGAAGTCAGCCCAAGCGTTCGGATTCCACGCACTTTCAAGCGTTTCGCTGGTCTCATGGTACAGCTCTTACACCGGCTGTCCATTCGGTCGACAAACTCGCAAGAGAAGCTTCTGAAGGTTATTAAAAATCCTATTACTGATCACCTTCCGCCAAACTGTCGGAAAGTCACACTTAGCTTCGACGCTGATGTGGTCCGGGTACGGGACTACATCTCAGATATAGGGCCGAAACAGAGCGTCTGCGTTTTTGTTGGGGCAATGGCAAAAGGTAAAGACGACTTTGCTGACGGTTTTAAAGACGACACTATTAGCATCAGTAATTACAGTTTGAGTGCCAGTGTGGCATGTGGGAAATTCTGCAATGCGGCCGAAGATGTCTGGAACATCGTCTAGTTGTCTGCCACATGGTGCGTATACCAGAACCATGAGAGCCCTAGATGTATTCATATTCGCTGATTCACCAGGGCACGCTCGTTGTGAGAAAAGGAAGGTTTGCATGTTGTGGACTTGTGTCAGCTACGATACCAACATCAAAGCTTTACATAAGTTATCACTTCGCCTGCGTTGATGCTATTGGATCTGGCTCTGTTTTTCCAACACATTGCAACCGGTTCAACAGACTCAAGGCGCTTCGCGTCCAGGTGGAGCACTTCAACTTGCTCTACCATTTTCCTTCAACTTCAATCTTGTGTGTTCATTGGCTGTCCTGGATTCAGCTTGGGTGGCAACACCAATTTTTAGGCCCCCTAGGGTAATGCGTTGTTGAGAGGATGCTTTATACCATTTAATGGAGGTCATGGTCAAGATTCTATTGACGGAAGTGGTACGATGTCTGAAAAGTTATGGATACGGTACTGGAGGCGGCAAGCGACACTGTAGCCTATGATCTCACATATCCTAGGCTGGCTAATGAGCGTTTTAATTAGATACTTACCTAGTTGATTGGCTGCCTCAACTGACAATTTACAAGCTTGTCGCCCAACTCCTACTTCCATTCGGCTATCTTAGCTTAGCTGCAGACGCATTACGTGGCAGCCGGTTTCTCCTGAGCGTACCTGGGCTTGCTATGTACAATCTCATAGTCGAATTGGAGATCGTCGGGTACCAATCGCCAGCATAGCTTGACGTATTTGGTACCTTGATAGCAATACTATACCTGTAGAAACAGGTTCAGTTGAACCTCCCAAAGCTTTCTTTTCACCATCTTAAGTGTACTTCTAATTTGCTGTTATACGTGCTACGATTGTTACCATATCCGACACTCTTGGTTCCAAAGTTCCCCTGAGATGCCTGTTTCGCATATTGGACTCACCGTTTCTCATCTTCCCACATCGTGCTCCTTTTTCTTAGCAGCCCTCACGCCGTTAGGTTACCGATACATCGGCCAGCAAGGGAACCAGATTGGGTTTGGTATAGAGAACCCCGAGTTCTTCATCTGTCAAGAAACGGAAAGGTACCGAAAGCCATGAAGAGCTTCTATAATTCCCTCTAATGATGGTAAACGTAGTGCCAAGGCCAGCGCCGCTCATATCGCCTTCTCGGCTCCGTCGCGCAGCGTTGTCAATGCTTTCTTCCTTGCTGCCTTGAAAGCCGGTGGTCGTATTCACGGCGAGCCTGCAGTACGTGATCAGGAAACAGGCTACTATAGCGCGGCTGTCCTGGATTTCGACGACAATTCCATTGAAGTTATGCATCGCGAAAAGAAAGTGGACGCTTCCGGCACAGCAAGCGGAGATCCAGGCGAACACAGGGTCCTCAAGTGGCAGAAGGAGGTGGTAAGAAGTGCAGTCGGATCCGATGTAAAATCTGAAAAGAGTGTCGCTCGAGTTGTAATCAATAACGTTACTACGCCTACTACGAAGGTTTCCTACTCTCCGCCTGAGCCGAAATCCGGCAGCGAAATGAGCGCCAAAGCCCTTGTAGGGACCTTGCTTGGCGCTGCAGCAGGTGCCGCTGTCGCTTATGCCATGACGAAAGGCGAAGAAGAAAGTCAGAAAGCCTTGGCATCCATACCGGTACTGTATCAAGCTATAGAAGCAGCCAAGCCGTTGCTAGCTCGTTCCGCAACTGAACCTGTACGATCTTATGCTCCATCGAATATCTCCCACGACTCGCGGACTGGACCTCGAGAACTGGAGTATCCCCGCTCATCTGTCTCCCGATCGAGTCATGGCACGCAATCCCATGCCCCATCTGCTGATCGCCGCGCCGGTCCTCTTGCCATTACTTCCCCACTCAGACCAAGCACTCTCGTCGACACGTTCGTACCGCCCTCGGAAGTCGTCCGCTTCCGGCCTCACTCGCTCGTACGAAATAACACAGATAGTATTGCCCATCACTCGAGTGGTAGTAGAATGAAAAATGCAGGCCCTCAGCGTTCAGACCCATACTCCAGTGTTTCCAGTGCCAAGACGATCACGCAGGTACATCTTGGGCAGTTGCAGCCGCCCTCGGTTGTAACTGAGGTGAAAGCCGCCAGAGGCGTGCCTCTGCCAGAAAGCAAAGCAACGAGCACTGCGTCGAGCCGCGCCCCCTCCTTGCGGCGTCAAGTCCTAGATGGAGGGTGCGAGAACGACGTAAAAAGTGTGCTTGGTTCGGTGGCCCCCAGCGACAGCGTTAGTCAGGCTGGCTCAAAAAGATCAAAGAGAAGTCGAAAGCCTAGTAGCCGGTCGAGCTCGCATAGATCCGGAAAGTCAAGAGAACCTAGGAAGCACAAGGACAGCGATGGTGAAAGTTACGCCAGTGAGAAGACTGTCCGAGCTGAAGGGAGCAGGACAGGGAGGAAGAGGGAGAGTGTGGTGAGCCTACCCATTAGGCCTACTAGTAAGGCCAGTGTGCATCGAAGCGTGCGGAGCTTCATACCGGGGATGTAATAAAAGAAGATAGCAGCATACTTGTTATAAGGGTACCACGGCCGTCTAGAAGAATCAATAACAGTCGGATAGTTTCTTGTGATTAGCTCTAGTATCGAAACATTTTTTCATTACGAAACCTGATTCAAATATCGAAAGTCAGGGTGCAGAGAGACATTAGATCACGACCATTTTCCGTAGATCTACTCAAACGAACATATAGACCCAGTTGAATTACCATTGGCTCAAGTCTAATTAGAAGAATGGGAGAATGAGATGTACTCGAGGGCTGTTAGCCTGTTTATCTACTTGATCACTTTAAGGTGTTTTCTAGCTTAGCACGTGATCGCGGAGCCCTGCACGGGAGATACAAGATAGCAACCGCTTTGTGCGACGCGGACCCTCGTTCACCCATTGTACCTGTGATTGTGAATCCTCGGAAGCTCCCCACTGTGCGATGGTTCAGTGTAAAAAGTGGATTCACGTAGTTGGGATACCATGACTTAGCAAATAATCACCTTTCCTTCCCCCACGGTGTTCATCTGTCTCTATGGGTCGACTTCTTGGTGCTTAATTGCTTTGTTTACTTGCGCCTCAGCAAACCCAACATTATGGTTCGATAGCGTATCTACCACCAAAATGGATCCCGCTGTACAACGTCTCCTTAATGATAAGCTTTACGACAAGAGGAAGCAGGGAGCACTCGAGTAGGTACTTTGGGACCGATCTGAATGGGCACAAAGCTAACCTGAAGCCGTGAAGCTTAGAGAGAATTATTCGAGAAGCCAGCGCCAACCAGGAGTATGAGAGAATAGCAAAGATCGTAGATCAACTATGCCATGACTACGCTTACGCAGTACACCAACCACACGCTAGGAATGGGGGATTGATAGGCCTTGCTGCGGCTTCAATAGCCCTGGGCTCGGTAGGTAATCACAACCGTGGGCTTGAAATGTATCTAATAGCCAAATAGGAGGAAGTGGCTCGATATCTGAAAGAGATAGTTCCACCGGTTCTAGCTTGCTTCACCGATCAAGATGCACGGGTTAGATACTATGCTTGTGAGAGCATGTACAATATTGCCAAGGTTGCCAAGGGGGAAATTTTGATCTTCTTCAACGATGTCTTCGACGCCCTTTGTAAGGTACGGAGAATATGTTGCTGCGTTTATTCACATGCTGAACTTTTCAAAGCTCGCCGCCGATTCGGAATTGTCTGTAAAGAATGGGGCTGAACTCTTGGATCGACTCGTGAAAGACATTGTGTCTGAATCTGCCGCAACATACGTCTCGGTGATGCAGTCACCCGATGGTAGTGGATCTGATGGAGACTCGAGCAAAGATTCCGCCGAAGCCTCTTCTGTTGAGCTACCGACCGCATTCTCTCTCGCCAAATTTATACCTTTACTCCAAGAGCGTATTTATGTCATTAATCCATTCACACGTACGTTTCTTGTATCATGGGTTACTTTACTGGATACCATACCGGATCTGGAACTTGTCTCTTATTTGCCTGCCTTCCTTGGCGGATTGTTTAAATTTCTTAGTGATCCAAATAGAGACGTACATGTTGCTACGCAAGGAGCACTTGAACGATTCCTCAATGAGGTCAAGAAGATAGCTAGAATCAAACGTGGCATAGCAGAAAGCCGCAAAGACCACAGCGATGGAAAAGCTAAACCGTCAAATTCGAGTGACAGCGCCAGTGTTCGGACTGATCACAGTACACTGAACGAGAAGTCAGACGCCGCGGAGGCAGACTCTAGTGCTCCCAACGATCCGCAACGTGAAATTGTGGACGGTGATGATTGGGTACCCGGGCAGGACGTGCAGGTCGATCATTCTAAGATATTGGAGATTCTGGTAGCTTTTTTAGAGCCGTCCTCTGGTTTGATTTACCTAGAGTCGTGTTATTGTTCTGAATACTAATGCCACATGCAGAGGAAGAAATTCAGCTTACTGCGCTTCGATGGATCGACAGCTTTTTCCAGATCTGTCCAGAGGATATCCTCGCTTTTGTTCCTCGTCTCTTGGCGCAGGTCCTCCCTGCAATGGCTAGCGGTAGTGATGTTGTACGGCAAGCTGCGAATCGAGTCAACAATTCCCTTATGGACCACATCGTATCTTTACCTGATGAAAGTCCCTCATCCGACAGTCGACCATCGCCTCTATCACGCATTCCTACAAACTCGCTTAAAGATACTGACGGAAAAGCAAGGCGTCCTTCGACGCCTACTCCAAAAATACCACAGACCACGACAGAGCAAGAAGTAGAGGCGAAAAAAGGTGAGGACGCTGCCGCAATGCCGCCTCCACCATCAACTAGCTCCCCCACCTTGCCAAAACCAGCTGCAGACCTCGACTATGCAGCAGCGGTTAACGCTTTGACACTGCACTTCCTTAACGAGCATGAAGCCACAAGAGTGGCATCCTTGTCTTGGCTTACTATGTTGCATCGAAGGGCCCCGCGGAAAGTGCTAGCCACTAACGATGGAACTTTTCCTGCTCTCCTAAAAACATTGTCCGATCCAGCAGAAGCTGTTGTGACTCGCGATCTGCAACTCCTCTCGCAGATTTCCAAGAATAGTGAGGAAGGTTACTTTACATCTTTTATGGTCAATTTACTTCAGCTTTTCTCTACTGACCGAAGACTCTTGGAGACGAGGGGAAATTTGATCATTCGACAACTGTGTCTAAACCTTAGTGCTGAAAGGATATATCGAACGTTAGCGGACTGTTTAGAAAAGGACGAAGTAGGTTTAAATCCCAAACAATGTCTCGAATTGCTAATCATAGGGTCAGGATGTCGAATTTGCGAGTATCATGGTACAAAATCTCAACAACAACCTTATTACAGCCCCAGAGTTGGCGGATTTGCGCAAAAGACTGAGAAATCTGGAGTCTCGGGTGAAAACCCAGCCTAACACAAGTCCAGTGCTTTGACTAATGAGCGCAGGATGGTCAAACGTTCTTCATAGCGCTCTTTAAATCCTGGTGTTACAATGCCGTGGCAACGTTCTCCTTGTGTTTACTTGCGCAAGCCTATGAGCAAGCATATAACTTGCTTCAGATATTGTAAGTGGTAGACATATCCATCATACAAATAGAGCTAACAGATTCAGTGCGGAACTTGAGATGACAGTCAATATGCTCATTCAGATCGATAAGCTTGTTCAGCTGCTGGAATCACCTGTTTTTACTTGTCAGTACATCTCTAAACCTCTTATAGATCAGACAGTGACTCCTTCAGATCTTCGCCTTCAACTCCTGGAGCCTGAAAAGTATCCTCATCTTTACAAATGTCTCTACGGGCTATTGATGCTACTGCCTCAGTCTTCGGCATTCGCTGCGCTCAAGAATCGGTTGAATAGTGTTAGCGCCATAGGCTACCTTCACATCGCCCCACGAACGTATGTGTCTCCTTCCTTATCTCATTTACGCCAAAAAAGCGCTGAAGCGCAGCTCGGTAGTACACCCCAAACACCAGGCGCCCCAGCTTTTGACCGACCAAATCGCCTCAAGGCCAAGGAAGAAGGAGGGATCAAATGGGTGGACTTGCTTGAGAAATTCAAGAGCGTGCAAGAAAAGGCGCGGAGAGCGCATCGGTTACAAAACCAAGTGGAGGACATCATGCCTTTGAACAATGCAGCAATCGAGGCAAGTAAGGAAAGGACATTACCTGATGTGCCAAAACCCCCTCCTAGACCACCGAGCGCGAGCGGTACAACGCCGAGATCTGGCCTTAGTGGGCCACTACATAAGCCCAAGTCGAGTCTCGGCAACTTCAGTAGGCTTACTGGTGGCGTTGGCGTGAGGAAAGGAAAGAAATGATGTTTCTCATGTTTATACATATTTACGACCAGAGTTGATAGCCTTGAGATCTCCCTGCAACTGATAATATATCCTTTTAATCGGTAGAAGCATCAGCATGAATTGGCTGGCGTTTGGCAAATGGTCTAGGGTCGCAGAAGCAAATGCTTTCTGGGTTGGCTGTCGTGCAATTTGGCAGATACACTGGACCTACTTCACATGACACAATAGACTCCAGAGTTCATGGTATCTGAATTTAATCCTGATACTACTTTACTAGACCACAACGTTGGCAGCTTATTGCCCGCTATTTATTGAGCGAAGAGACGTCAGCCTAAATCCAACAATTGGTCGATGATTCCCCTCTCACTGGACTGTGAGGTGTCCAGTTGAAATCTCCAACCACTTTGTGCGATGTACATACGTACAGTAGCTACTGTACCCTGGTCGCTCCCAACCAAAGAAACGGAGCAGCCTTATGCTGCAGGCTGTCATGGCCCCAATCCCAGGCAGCACAAGGGCCTAAAATTGTGCGACTCACTTGTTCCTCGCCATAAATGGCGAGGCTGGGCCTCCACACACCGCTCCACATGAGCATATATTTTTTTTCCTTTACCAGCAATAGAGATTAGATTCGATAATTTTCTAAGTGTGGGATAGTTTTTTTTTTTTTTTTCGATATATACTGCTCACACGCATAGTCGAGTTCGTCATCACCTCAAAGCTACGGCAACCCACAACATTGAGATGGAAAGCACGGAAGGGGGAATGCCTGAGATGGACGGGGTCAGGGCTGAGGAGGCCAACATAGGAGAGATCAAGGTTGAAGAGCCTATAATCGAAGAGATCAAAATTGGGGGAGTCGAGGATAATGCCGTTGCTATACCTGAGCCTTCTACAGCTCCACCAGCCAGAATGGGAAAACTTGAATTCAAGGATATCCCACTGGATATGAAGAGGATGGTTTTAAGCTACGTAAGGAGAGAGTTTTGATATGTATTGTTGATCTAAAATTTTGTCATTTACATCTCCGTTTCCTTGTCTGCTATCGGTTTCCAGTCAAACCCTTGCCTCGTATCTCCATATCTATCTCTGAGGTCTGTTCACCAAATTCCAGTCATTTCGATATCTACGCCGACTAGAGAACCTTCAATACAGTGTGCAATTCTGGGGTTCTGTTCAAAGTTTCAGAACGATTGACAACTATGCAGTAGCTGATTCGCCGGAAATAGATAACCCTTCCATCGGACCGCAAATCTCTCTGCCTTACGAACAAAGACCTTCGGGAAATCGCAACACCAATTCTGTATCGAACCGTAAAAATCTTCGTTGGTGGACCCAAGGATATGCGGCTGAGTGGCGGTTTGCTGAACCGAGAAAATCCTGGCCTGAAGCATATTCGGAATCTTTTCTTAGATTTGGAGAAGGTGTCGATTCAAAAAGCACAAATCGACGACTCAGACGATTCTTCCGACGAAGCCGAGGAGTTCGAGGACGTTGCGTTTGCTGCTCGCCAAGCTAATTTTACCATTCGGCTTCTGCTCGATGTTATACCGGTTGATACCTTGGAGTGTTTCAGGTACAATGACTGTTACTTTGAATCCCCATACTCTTACTTTCACATTAATCTGTCTAGACATGCGGAGTTTCAACTTGTGCCTGCATTAGCTGACACTATTTTAGCTGGAACAATTATATGCGAATCTCCATCGATAATTGGGTTTTGCTCTGGAGAAAGCAGAAACGCCTCCAGGAGATCGAAGTCGATGCAACAGACCTTCCGCTCATGCCCATAATTGAGAAAGACCGCAATCTTATAAAAGCCTTCAAAGATGTCCCTGTGCTAAGTCTCTATCCCGCTGAACTCGACGGACTTCGAGTTTGCCAAAAGATACTGCAAGCCAGCCCCGGGGTTAAGGAGTTGACTCTCTCTGCAGGAGCGTTCAAAGCGTCAGATGACAGAGACCCTGAAGATCTTCAGGACTCCAGCACTCATGCAGGTTTATTTAGCCGGACTGTGTTCAGTCATTTGCAGCCTTTCGATGCTTGCTCTCCGCTTATATTGACATCACTCCATCTTGAACACCTATCATTGCGCTATGCGGCTGACACCTACCTGAGGGTCATCAAGTTTAGCTGCCTCAAGACTCTTGAAGTTTTCCATTGTGTAGGTGCCGAGAATTTATTCTCACAGCTGAGCAAGCCAAATATTCGCCCTGGTCAATTGAAGCACCTCTACTGGACGCAGAGTAGCGTCAGGGAATCGCACATTCTTGAAGCATTCGAAGGACTGCTTGAAACCCTGCTAGGACTTGAGACGTTGCATGTGGAAATTGACTATGTCGATAATCTGCCGAAGGTAAAAGCGATAACACATCACGGAAAGACCTTGAAATACCTGAGTATGAACATCCAAGCAGTCGATAGCACTATCAACTATGATCCTGTGGATTTCACATACCTCTGTACCAGCTGCCCAGAGCTGGAGCAGTTGTCTGTCGCGTTCCCGGCTACTCCTGTCGACTCTGCAGAAGCAAGTCCCAATTTTGCGACATTCCTGGTAAGAGCTCAAAGCAGGCAAGCTGTTTTATGGTCTTTTACTTACTTGCATCGGTAGACAAGCATAAAGAAGCTTCGTCATCTTAGGACGCTGAACATTAATCCGTTCCCTACTACACATGGGTCCATTATCAATAATCGTGGCAAGATAAAACCACGCTGCCTCGAGCTCTACAAGTATAAGCTCCAACGACTGCTTCAGAATACGTTCGAGATCTGCGACCGTCATGCCGCCGAGATGAATTGGGGCTTGGGTAATCGTTCGGTGTTGTCTGTCATCGCCGTGGGTGCGAATGGCACCGTGATGTCGAACGGCACTCATCATGTTAAGCTAGAACCAGTTCAGTATGTTCGCGGGCAGCAGATTGATGCTTTTGGAAAACGGTCGATGATGGCGGTTAAGATAGAGAGGCACCTGGTAAGATTTATTGAACCGGAGTCGGATATCCTTGACGTGCACATTTGTAACGTATGAAAAATGGCGTTTGGTTCTTTCCGTTCTGCAAGGCGCTCAGTTGGAGGATTTAGTGTAGATATCTACTTCATCTCGAGGCTTCTGGCGCTAATGATGGAGATTTTGCTCCATACCAAAGTACCTACCTTAAACTCGACCTGAACCTCTCAATGCTGGTCTGAAATAGAAGTAAACCGATTCTCTGAAGTGAAAGGACACCTTAGGCAATCCTCCTAGGCCACTGTTAACCCATGTCCAAATTACCCTTGACCGCCTTCGGTAGAGCGTGATTCTGCCGCCATCCTGCCATTGACCTTCACCTCACTTCCAGGACAAAACTAATACTTTCACTACCTAAACACATTCTTTCGCTCTTTAGCTTTCATTGCGCGCGCGTAACAATCAGTGTTTCACGATATGCCCCTACTATCTTCACCTATCCTTCTCTTATGGCTTCTGTACATGTACTCTACGTTATAAGGCATCAAACGCGTTGTTTAATGTGAACTGTGAGCGGATGAGAACAAGACCCTCGTTCAATCATGACTATAATAGACCACGAACACGATGGTGACGATGATTCCCACAATCTTTGGACCCGGTAAATGTCTTCCTCGGCAATGTTGGCGCTGTCGAAGTGTGCGAACATAGGAAATGTCTAGGCTAACAATTTACTCAAGACAGCAAGATCTCCCTGGCCCCTTTGACAACCTGAAAGTCAGTGACCGACCTGTACCAACGAGTCGCAATACTGCTATATCAAATATTGAATATGCTACCTCCAAACTGGACAAAGCCTTTACCAAAGCTGCCGGAGGATCAAGGAAGAGGAAGCGGTCACGCTCTTATGAGTGTGCCGATAATGACAGCGAGGTCGCAGATGTTATTTTGGAGGCCCAAGGCACGAAAACAGCGGCGAAGCTGAAGATAAAGCAACCTGCATTGCGTTTCGAATCCTTGAGGATACCAGACATGGTCTTTCCGAAGTCAGCCTATCGGGGTCATGATTCATCGCTACCTGTCAGTTCTGAATGGGACGTCCTTCAGGATTATCTCGTAAGTTGCGCTTGGAACTTAAATTACAACGTTTGAAGAGGCTGAAATTTCATTTCAGACCACAATCGCACCTGAGCGTAATAACCAGGTGCTTCTAGGCAACGAAGAATTTACCTCGTTAGATTTAGATGAATTTTGCATTTATCGATCCGTCAAGATCAGAACCAACAGCAAACAGAGAAACAACACCGAAGAAATGCCTACCTCAGGAGAGATGGTTGAACTCCATGACATGGGTATACGGAATAACAATTTGTTCTTCTTCGATGGGATCATATCGTATGGGCAGACTCGACGTTACGTGCAGAAGATGCCTTTTGAAATCTTGTCTATTGGTGGTTATGAGAATACCGATCTACATACAGTCGGCGACAGCCTGTGGATACAGTCTAGACTCGGGAAAAAATTTGGTGTTTGGTACTGCTTGAAGACTCCCGCCGTGCAATATCGAAGGTTCTATAAGCCATTCCTATGGATCGCAGATTTTGCTAAGCATCTAGTGGACTACATGCACAACCATAAGCAGGTGCATCTTGCTGATCTTAGGAGCTCATTTCAAAAATGGCTGGATGATATGCACGGGACGGAAGAGCGGTTTCGACACTGGTTAGGCGAAAGAGGAGGCAATGCAGATTTCCGAAGTGTCGCCGCAGCTTATGCTACGTTCCTCCTGAATCAAGCCTTTCAGCTTGACGCGATATACGCCGAACATCCTCTGTGGAACGACATACATCCCTTGACCTTAAATTCTATTCCACTGCAGATTGAGCATTCTGAGAGCGATGGATTCAAAGGATCTACACATCAGCACAAGACTGTCGTTACTCCTTACGTATATGAGGCCTTCAAGCACTTACCCTTTGCTAAATGCTTCGAAGTCGTTCATGATCGGCGAAATAAGGCAAAAAGGAATATCAGCCTCAAAAGCTCAACCAGCATTTCCACAAGTCACAATAAGCCGCCCAATGATCAAAACCGTGTGTGCATTGGAGACGTAGTCGCCGTTAGAAGCGACGCGGAAACCAAGTGGAAGGGGAACGAAAAGATGTGGTACGGCTATGTTCAAGGGATTACGCAAACCGAGATCGGTCAGAAGCTGGATCTTCTATGGCTTTACCGTCCATCCGATACTGCCTGTCAGGGTATGCGCTATTTACACTTAAAGGAGCTGTTTCTAAGCGATCATTGCAATTGTGGGGACGGTTCCATATATGCACACGAAGTTGTCTCCAAACCACGCGTGGCGTTCTTTAAGGGACCCGATTTTGAGGAGACAGATTTCTTTGTACGTCAGAGATACGTTGAAGGCGAATCGGCTTGGATGACGTTGAAAAAGATAGATTTTCGTTGCGACTGCAGTGTGAAAGCTCTGGGCCGTGAGTACAAAATTGGCGATACTCTACTGGTTGCTCGTGCTATTTCTTCAATCGAACAGGTCTTGGAGCCCGTTGTGCTACTTGAGAAAGCCCCTAAAGGATCGACGGGTTTGTTTCGAGTCGGGTTGCTACAACGATTGGGTAAAGTCGTTGGTAAAGATATTCACATAGAACCCAACGAGCTGGTTTACACGAGCGTTGTAGAAGACATTCCGATAGCCAGTGTTCATCGACCCTGTCATATTCGCTTCTACACAAAGGAAGAAAAAGCTCAAGGAAATATACCTGCTCCATATTGCCGGCAAGGAACCGCAGATTGCTTTTTTATCACTTCTCAACTTTCTTCAGATGAAAACTGCCCTAGACCACTGAAGAGGCCATGGCCCTTACCTTTCAATCAAGGGTGGGACCCCGCAGCGGCGCCGTGTCAACCTAAGCTAAGGGGACTCGACATTTTCTGCGGTGGAGGTAATCTAGGCCGCGGTCTTGAGGAGGGTGGCGCTGTCGAATTCAAGTGGGCGGTCGACTATTTCAAGGAGGCGATACACACATACGGAGCCAACTTGAAAGAATCGAGTAATACTAGATTGTTCTACGGATCAGTCAACGACTTCCTTCGCCAAGCTCTCGAAGGGCGAGAAGGGAAGTTAGTAGCACAAGCGGGCGAAATTGACGTGATATCTGCAGGTAGTCCGTGTCAGGGCTTTTCCACAGCGAACCAAAGGAAGGGAAGCAGTCAAAGTCTTCTAAACGTGTCCATGGTCGCATCTGTACTCTCGTATGTCGACTTTTATCGTCCTCAGTATGCTTTTCTGGAGAACGTCCTTGGTATGGCGAAGTGTGGTGTTAATGATAAGGAAGAGAATGTCTTTGCGCAGGTGATCTGTGGCCTCGTCGGCATGGGATATCAGGTTCGACCTTCCTGTCTTGATGCATGGAGTTTTGGCAGTCCTCAGAGCCGAACGAGGCTCTTCATTTCTATCACAGCGCCAGGTCTTACACCATTACCCGATCCACCCCAGACACATGCACATCCAGACGGTATTCCTGGTCGTTCGTTGGGGAAAACAGCCAACGGACTACCTCTGGGCTCTCGATATTGGGGCCTGACACCTTTCGAATATGTGACTATCGGAGAGGCCACGAAAGATTTGCCCAAAATGGATGGAAAAACGACTTGCATACCGTTCCCTGACCACCGCGTCACCCGACAGCTCTCCATCGTCAATCAAGTCAAAGTCTCTTGTATCCCCCGCTTTCCAAGAGGCATGAGCTTCGTCAAGGCTGCGAGACGAGGGTTAATGCCGTCGCCTCAGATGGAAGGCTTTAAGAACGCGAACAAGATTAGGACAGGCGAGAAGTCAAGATCGTGGCAGCGTGTCAATCCCGAAGCACTCGTGTCTACAGTGACAACATGCTGCCAGCCGGAGGATGGAATATCTGGTTCTTGGGTGCACTGGGAAGAGGATCGGACCATCAGTGTCATGGAAGTTCGCCGGGCGCAAGGATTCCCTGATCGCGAGGTCATTGTTGGCAGTCCAGCTATGCAATGGAAAATCATTGGCAATAGCGTTGCTCGTCCGGTGGCTCTTGCCCTTGGAATGTCGCTGAGAGCCGCGTGGTTGGCCAATAACTCATCGGCACCGCCTCAATCGGCTCTCGAAGGAGTAATACTACCAGTACGCACACCCGGTAAACGCCTTGTCTCATGGCAAACACTCGAGACTCGCCCTGAACCGCCCTGCAAAAAGCGAAAGTTACACACCTCCACCCCGAACTCGCCAACGTTGCCCCAAGAAACCATCACCATATCCTCCGACTCCGAAACCGACACCGAGACCCTTAATAACTCTACTGCTCATACAGTTCTGAGCACCACCTGCGAGGCGACGTCCTCGGATACGGATGGCACAAAGACGACTTTCACCCACACAAAGTCAAGAATGATGTACGAATCGCGAATGATGCAAGAATAAAGGATGACTAAAAACAATAAAATCCATGTAACGAATGAAGAAGACGCAAGCATTGAAGATGTACACTTGAAGATGCACCTCGCACCATGGATCTTCTTCTACACTGTATGGTTGGGAATCCATTTTGTCTGGAATGTAAGCTTGGAAGATGTAAGCTTGAGAGATAGATGCGGGAAAGGCGCATTCTATTGTATGTGAAGGTTCCTATTACCAGTCGGAATAGTGATGCAAGATACCCCACAGCATTTTCGGCCTTATCAAAGAATTGTCTTGTAATATAGCCGCGTTCTGTGTATCAGATCTATCGAATGAAGGTTTTTCGGCAGTGATCTTTCTCTCTTAGATTCTTATGCTTGCTTGGACAAGAACCTCAGAGTACGAAAACTCGCTGGTGGCGTCGAACGGCTCAGCCAGCATTGCCTTTTGCAGTGATGAATTCTCAAGTACATGGGTTGTTACAACCGAAGAAACGAGTGGGTGCACGAAGATATACCAGCCAGATTCTTGAATCACGATTGTTTCTGCGTTCGGATGCAGTACACTGATATGTAGATGGCTATAATACACACCCCTATCTAACAAACCCCGGATACTCCCACCTCCAATCGCTGCCCTGTTCATATGTACCATGTTCATAGAAGATCCAACTGAGTCTGCCCCCTAAACCCCGAATCCTCACATCCACAAACACAACTTCCCACTCGCCGTTCCGCCCGCAACCCACTGATTGCTCGGATGAAATTGCGCCACGGCCGGCACCGCCGTGATGCCCTCCCCTCCCAATTGTGCCAGCTGCTCCCCTTTGGCTGTGTAAATGTCGACGAAGCGGTTCATGTTGCCGATGCAGAAACGCTGGATCGAGTTTGGGGGGTGGAGTTGCCATTGGGCGCGGAGACTGTTTTTGGGGGGCGGAGGGGTTAGTGAGGGAGGGGGTCCAGGGAGTTAATTCTGTTGTATAAAAAAATTGCATGGGAGGGTGGGTTTGGGGCGGGAGGAGAGAAGGAGCGCTTACATAGTGACCCAGCGGCCGGTTTGGTTATTGTGTTTGATGATTGCCGAAGGAGCCATTTGCTTATCTGACAGCTTTTTACCGGGCGACCAGGCGCCCATGCTCTCGAACGTGTGGATCTTGACCGTGTCATCGTAGCTAGCTGTTGCAACCTGGCCTGCGCTATTAAATGCGGCGTGGCTGACGCTCAGCCGGCTCTCGTGTTCACCGATTAGAGCTGGTACTTGCGTACCGACTTTGCCGCTTAGTTTCCGCAAATCCCAGACGCGCATGAAGCGATCTAGAGAGGCTGTGGCAATGAAGTGGGGGTTTGACGGGTTGAGGGAGAATCCACCAATTTTCTTTTCCGAGAGCTCGAAGAGGTCCGTGGATTTAGCAGGTGTTCGGGTGTCTGTTCTGCCGAGGTAGCCGTCTAGGCGGGAGAAGTAGAGGAGATGAGGGGATTGAAGGTCCATTTCTACGCCGGACAGGGGCTCGTCAAGGGAAGGATCGGAAGGGGCGTAGATTTCGGAGGAGGTAGATTTGGTAAGGTTAAGAAGGCGGAGGGAAGAGTCGTAGGAGCAGGTGTAGAGATGGGAGGGGTTGAAGGGAGAGAATTGGAAGGAGGAAATTGGACGCGTGTGTAGGTGAAAGGAGGTGATGTTGGGTTCGGGATCGTCGTCTTCCTTGTCTTCGGCTTCTTCGTTATTTATTGGTTGGGTTGCAGTTTGCGAGCCGTCGAATATACCAAGGTTTCCGAGCTTGTCGCCAGCAAAGACAAGGGGTTTCTCGACTACTGGATGGAAGCCTAGGGAGTAGATTCTTTCTGGGGTAATTTTGATCCTATTTGGCTCAAATCCCTCATATAATACTAGACCGCTCATCTCTTCCCTAAGCGCCCTTAGCTCTTTGTCTGAAGTTTCTTTGACCTCTTCTTTCCCAAACGTCCGCTCGTACGGCTTAGCTCCTCTGGACACAATATCCACAAGGAAATTTTCGCTTTTGTCCCAATCCTTTCCTGCGACCACCACATCGCTCAGATTGAGGTCGCCAGATACTCTTTGCCGCTTCGCTCTCGCTGCCTCTTGTACGGCAACATAATCGTCCTCGGCCTTCCTCTTTGCAACCTCACTATCTGCGGTCAAACCTAGAAGTCGGGACGAAGTCCTCCTTGGTTGAATCTCTTCCTTGACTCGCTTGACGAGTCCCTTTTTCTTGTGTGTAGAGGTGCTCTTGTTTGATTGCTTAGCGACTGGCTTCGGTCCAAGGCCTGCGGAAGCGGCATCACGGGCAAGTTGCTTTAGCAGGTTGTCTCGCTGGGCAATGTTTGCCTGGCGCTGCTTCTCATACTCGCTGAGTTCGGCAGGCTCTTTCTTGACCATGGTTAATACTCGAGACTATGAAGGAGCGAATAGACAGCGAGGTCATCCAATAAATGGTTGGGCGCGATGCTAGCAGATGTCGAATCTGGGCGTCATAAGGCGCATGAGATCTGGAGACGCGACGCAATCTAGTGAAGAGCTAGCGCGTCATGCTAAATCTCAATCTCTAAGTAAGGAAAGTATTCCCGAGAGCTATTGAGCTCTTGAGAAAGCTTCTAGAACTTCCAACACGGTGACCATCCGAGTTGTTGATGCAGAGAGTCTGTGCTCGTTAGAGCTGGGCTCAGAACTTCACCATGCATCTACGAAGCCTCTGCCTCACCTTCGCCAATCTGCATGCTTACACTTTGTCAACGTCTCTCCTTCCTTTCCTCTACGAGACTCGAACGTTGCAAGCAAAGTCACTTTTCATAAAGGCTCGTAGACCGAGCTCTTGTATCTATCAGAACCACCGCAATTTCTGCGCTACGTCTCGATCTCGACTGCCTAATGACAAACCACGATCAGACCATAATATCCCCTTCGAAGGGATCCCGACACACCTACACGAGCCATCACCGACTCCTACTCCCTTACCTTTCTTAAAGCCTAATCGAGAGTCTACAATAACTGCGTCGGAACAATCAACATTCGATCGAATCTTTGCAGACCTAGCCCAGTCCACAGCCAAGGAAGACCCAGAAGACGAGCTTGTAAACGATGATTTGGAAGATGAAGTGGAGGACGGAGCCAACCTACAAACCATCTTCGATGCCGCTATCCAGCAACTTAGTATCCGAGAAGATCGTTATGCCGAAGCCGAAGAAAGGAACCGACTCAAATTTGCCGAGCGCCCATTGGCACGAGCATTCAACGTTATCTCTGATAAAGACAGCATATGGGGCAGGTCAGGAGAAGTTGGTGACGATTACGAAGTGCTAGCGACGGCACACCGTGCACATGAGAAGAAGGTTTACGGCATGCTCGACAATGTCGAAACCGACATCGAGCTATGGCGAGTTCTGGAAACCGAAGTCTTCAGCTTAGTCGAAGTTTTCAAGGCCCGCCGGGAGAAAGAAGAGCGCGAAGCTGCCCAAGCCGCCAAAAAGCCAAAAAATGTCGTAGGCCGCCGAAAGAAAAAAGAAAAAGAAGAAGACACAAAAGAAGTACCAAACATTCTATCAACCTCAGACGCCCTCGCACCCAACGCCCTGCTCTCGATCCTCCAAGCCAACTACGGCTCCTACTGCCTACACGCCATGCGCCTTCTGCGCACGCGCTTCCTCACCTCCCCATACACGCTGTACCTCCTCCCCACCATAAAACGCCTCGGCCCCATCTCCTACGTCCTAGGCGCCAGCACCCACCTCTTCAACGAGATCCTCTTTATCAAATGGTCGCAATACAGCGACTTGCATGGCATAGCCGACCTGATGGTCGAAATGGGAGCCCAGGGTGTCGAAGCCAACGAGGTTACGCTGAGACTTTTGTGGGTGATCGGTAAGACGAGGGATAAGGGCAGGGCTGGAGAGCAAGGCTGGGCGATGAAGGCATGGTGGGGTATGGGTGGGCCGGTGGAGGGGTGGAAGAGGATCAAGGGTGTTTCGAGGAGGGCGAGGCATGAGGTATTTGAGCAGAAGGTCAGGATGGCTACGGAGCGGGGGGAAGAGGTGGGCGTGGATGAGGGTGCAGAGGAGCAAGAGCGTACGACTCTGGATATTGGGGAGAATGTATCGGTTGCTGGAAGAAGGAAGGCTGATGGGGCTCCTCCCATACGCAAAGTACGACTTCTTGTAGTCAGGCCCATTGGGATATAATTCTTCACTGTGCGTATATTTCTCTATACTTCGCGTCTGTTATTTGCCTTTTTGATACCCAGGGCATAGCAGACATCAAACGAAGAACCGCGTTCCCCTTGGCGTCTTCGAAGTCCTCGAGAACACCCTAGATGTTACAGCCATGTTGATTGAGATGTGCACGAAACACCCCCTCGTCCAGTCCAACGTTCAAACCCATATAATCTATGAGTGATACATCACTTTCTATTCCACCCCAATTCATCGCCATCCTTCTACCACGACGCTGTAACCTCAACCCCTCCCCTTCATATCCTGACCCCCTTACTCCTCAACCCATTCACAACCCCCATCCCCTGATACCCCACCCACCTTCCCACGCCTCCCAGCACCTCATGCGTTTTCCTCGCGCCCTCCAGCCTCCTTTCTAAAAACGCCTCCGTCTCTGCAAAGTCCGTGGAGGTGTCTTGCGTCATGAAGAGTTCGGCGGCGGCGTAGATGGCGCTCAGGGAGGCGCGTTTGGTGTACCAGGATGTGTCGACGGAGATATCGCCGGCGAGGAAGAGGATTTCGTCTGAGAGGGCGGCGAGTTCGCGCAACGAGGAGGGGAGGTTGAGGGGGAGGGCGAGGAGGGCGAGGGCCTGGGGATGGGAGGTCAGGTTTGGTTGGCGGGGTGGGAAAGGAGGGGAGTGGCCCTAGGTACCTCTTGCCAGCGGTGTATGATGGGTCTATTGACATGTAGCCGTCGAAGAGTAAGAGTTCTGACATTTGCAGCAATGTTCAGAGGCAGTTCTTCGGTAGAGGGGGCATGCTGAGCGAGGGCCAGACGTTGGGTTACGAGGTGGTGGTTCACGAGGGCGAAGGCGCCGGTGGGAAAGAGATTGACAGATACGTCAAGGTATCCCGCGTCTCGAGCGCCGTGGACAAGAGCAGTGTTGGTGAAGCCATGGCTGGGGACGTGGGAGAGAGCGGCGGAAAGGATGGCGTTTTCGGTAGGGGTGAAGGGAGGGGGTGTTTCATGCTCGTACGAGTGGTAATTACGGGTACATGTTGGTATTCGGCGGCTAATGGTCAATCGAAGGGTGCGAAGAAGCTGAGGTGATGCCATTGATCGGTAGACGGTAGGTAGGAAGGAGTACTTCCGTAGGTAGTGAGCCCACCAACGCTTCTGAAGCTCCCGGCTCCTGTAGTTCCGTGGCGCTCTCGCTACACCGTCCCGCTGCCCTAAAATACGCCAGTGCTGTTTCGACTAAGGTATTACTCCTTACCTCCATACACATCGTCATTCGTCAAGATCTCCTGGCTTGCCGAGTTAGGAGAACCCCCAAGGCGTTTGGGTCCTCGGACGCTGAATCTTAATAAATTAGATCCTTCAAACTTTCTTCAAGATCAGATGATACAGCGTTCTGCGCAATAAAAGCATTCCATTCGTCGTTCTCAGCCCTCAACGCATTGCTAACCCGAGATGATGATGATGATGACAGTAATTACTCCTTCGTCCCTCCTCAAGTACTAGGTACCTTAGGTACGGAGTACAGTATGCTTGTATATCAGCCCTAGCGGGACAACGCAACGTCAACGTCCTATTGGTCAGACGGTTAAAGTGCAATCACAGGCTTTACTCCGTCCAGCCTGAGCCAGGATTGCTAGTAGATGCCTCCTGTGGTCAAGCACGGTAAAATGCTCTGCATATCGAATGACCTGCATCATTGAATGGTCGACACCGCAAGTTGTTATCACCCTAGAACGTGTAGCTGAACGGTAATCGGCAAATTCATCTAACCCAGATGCACACTGCATGCCTACCTTGACCAATGCTATCTTAGACAGATGGAGTGGTTCACAAAAAGACTTTTTGATAAATTGTGGTCGCTTGGCAATCCCACTGGGAGCCTCATGCCGTCGGATCATCTGGTTCTGTCTGCTGCTGTACTCGTAAGGTAGCCAGGAGAGATAGGATGGTGGAGATTGAGGGATGACTGTCCGGAGAGGTGATAGTTGCCGATGAACCTGAGGGCGCGAGTTGATTAGCAGAAGGTGAACCCAAGTGGTAGAGATGCAGTAGTGAAAGATTCCACATCCCTGGTCCGCTGGATTGATTGATCAACGCACTCAGAGACCTAGGATCACGCCACGCGTGCTAACAAGATTACAAGAGTGGGCTTCAGAGAGGACATTTGGCAAGTAATCCATGGTCGTTGAGAACCACGATGCCTCAGCAAGGCCATTCTTGTCTGCTGTCTGGTTAATCTCCACGCTTCGGAGATTTGTTTCGCAAGTGCTGTAGGATGCCTTCGCTGTCCTTTGCTGGCGCGTGGGTATGGAATCCATTTCAAGGTGGCAGACTGACAGTACTCGAGCACCTCTTCTGGGGCTTAAAGTACAAGGAGGTACCTAAGGTTACCGTAGTACTGGAAGATCATGTGATGGTTCACTTGGCGGTGCCCGGGAAGAACGCCAAGTCTTATCGTGTTAGTAAGCCGTGCTCTAGCCCAAACTGCGGTTCGCTTCTCTTAGCGTCATTCAGAGCCTTATGGGAGATGTACAACGTTCCAATGTACTCCGTACCCTACCTACTTACCTACTCTGAATTATCCCACACCCTTTTTGATTATCTTTCGCTGCCACTTGCAGTCGCACACCGGTCTCTCCACGATCCTGGTAGACCACTGTTTGCCGCTTGTGCTGCCACTCGGGTCGATCGATTGGTAATTCGAGCCTGTACGGATACTGCGCCTAAGCCCCGTCCTTCCCTCAGGCCTTCTTCACCGACCAGCCTGTCAGATCATCAAGGTACGTTTCGACCCCCTAACGTGGAAAATGCGGTGATGAAAAGAGGGTTGCTGCATCCATGGTTCCTTGCGCACGAGCATTGAGGCTGACCGGGAAACCGCAATTTTGTTAGGGGGAAAGAAAAAAGGAAAGACGAAACTTACAACGGCACCACAAGGCAAAACTAGGCAACTTGGAGCTGCAGCCCCACACCCCACACCTCATCAATCTTCCTTCTTGTCAAAAACCTTCTTCCACAGACAGCCAGTCGTTCCAACATTTGAGTGGTCCGGTACTCAGTCCACGCGCTCCCGAAGCACTCTCCGAGTCGATTAGTGCTAGATATCGTTGACCGTTCCGACTAAACCCCTGTCTACCGCCTGGCTGCCCAGCGACATTTCTCGTGCACCATCACAGTCACAGTGCCTTGAACAAAGAACCCCTCGGCAATCGTACACTTCTGCTACCTTACCATCATGGGTCGGTCTCCTCCCTCTCCATACCTTTGTACTAAGCTAGCTCATTGATGGTCTACGGCGGGCCATTGTGCCTCTGTTTCTGCTAGACTTGAAACGCGTCTACTTTGTCATCCACCTGTCTTATAGTTTACTTCTCGATGTGAGATACAAAGCTCACAATCTTGTACACAGATTCCGCGGACACCTATCGCCCTCACGCAGTAAGTAGCAAACCTTTCCTTTGGGCTGACTTCCTTTCGTGTCCGATAATTGCATGACTTGCATTGTGGATGATGGTATTCGTGCGCGAAAAATTTCCACACCAATCCCTTCAGATTTCACTGTTTTGTGATTGCCACTTAACACAGCAACAACCAAAGTTCTATCTTTGCTTTCTGAAGCTGAACGCATCCGCGTTTTTCCGAAAACATCTTTGGCTGTTTTGCAATGGTTCAAGAACCGGGTATGGAAACGACGATGAGCAACCACAATACTGATGCCTTTAAGCGGGAGAGATCACGATCGCCCAGACGTCGCTCTCGTAGCCCTCGTCGTAGCCGCCGGTCGTATTCTCCGCGCAGCCGTTCTCGCAGCCGCGAAGACTACCGAAGGAGTGAACGTCGCTCACGGTCGCCGATGAGTGGTGCCGCCGGAAGCTACGGTCGTGGCGCAGCACCACCAGCAAGAAGTTTCGAAGAACGTGCGCAGGCAAAGGAGCAGATGATGGCTTCAGTTCGGGAATCGTCCCAGCAAGAACGTCGAGTCTACGTCGGCAATCTTTCCTACGATGTCAAATGGCACCATCTCAAAGATTTTATGAGACAAGGTAGGCTTCAAGACACTCTAATCTCTGCAGTCGCTTCCTACTATTAATCGATAGCTAACACTCTCTGCTCCAGCGGGGGAGGTTCTCTTTGCAGATGTGTTGTTACTTCCGAATGGAATGTCGAAGGTGGGCGCCAATACGTAGATGTGGCTGGTCTTTCTGGTTTTGTTTTGGTTGTTGGACGTTGGATTGACGGGTTGGGACTTTGTCCGCGGGTTATGTAGGGATGCGGGTAAGTCGTTCTCAACAACGTGTAGCTGGCTCTGTTGACAAGTAATAGGATTGTGGAATACGCAACAAGGGAGCAAGCCCAGCAAGCGGTCAATACGCTCAGCAACCAGAATCTGATGGGTAGACTTGTCTACGTTCGAGAGGTATGTGAGATATTGCTGGACCTCGGAAATGGACTTAGCCCCAACAGCACTTGAAAGTTTGAGCCAACAGAACGCTGATCCTCACTGCATCTTAGGATCGCGAAGCGGAACCGCGTTTCACCGGACCACCTCCAGCCCGCGGTGGCTATGAAGGAGGTCCACCCCGCGGTGGTGGGTTCGGTTACGGAGGGGGAGCGCCTCCTCCTTCGAGTGGTGGCCGTCAAATCTTCATCAACAACGTTTGTCTTTTCCAGCCCTTTCCTCCCCACCCTTGTTGTGGGCGTTGTTGACTTCGATGGATATAGCTGCCTTACACTGTTGGCTGGCAAGATCTCAAGGACTTGTTCCGTCAAGCTGGTATGTAATACCTGAACACTAACAGTACCTATTAATTATCCGTCAATGGAACAGTATTGACCGTTTTCATATAGCCCAGCAAGGTGCCGTTATCCGTGCCGATGTGCACCTAGGTCACGATGGTCGTCCAAAAGGCTCGGGTGTCGTTGCTTTTGAAAGCGCCGAGGACGCTCGCAACGCCATTGCCCAATTCAACGGTTACGATTGGCAAGGCCGTATGCTAGAAGTGCGTGAGGACCGCTTCCCCGTACCTCCTGGTGGCGGTTTCGCGGGTCGCGGGGGCTTCGGAGGTGGTATGGGCGGACGTGGAGGTTTCAGTGGCCGTGGAGGATACGGTGGTGGCCGTGGATCCTTCGGAGGCGGTTATGGAGGACGTGGAGGTGGCTTTGGAGGTGGCTACGGTGGTCCCCCTGCCGCTGGTTACGACGCTGGCGCTGCTCCAGGCACTGCTGTCGCCCCGCCCAATCCTTTCACTGACTTTGCTTCCTCTGGGGGCGAACGCAGCGAAACCATCTATGTTCGAAACGTAAGCCTTGTTCTCTTGCTTATTCCATCGCGCGAACGCTAATAAATCAGTTGCCTTGGTCTACGAGCAACGAAGATCTAGTGGAACTCTTCTCAACCATTGGAAAGGTTGACCGCGCTGAGATTCAATATGAGCCCAACGGACGTTCACGCGGTACCGGTGTTGTTCAGTTCGATACTGCTGAGAATGCCGAGACGGCTATATGTAAGTTTTCTCTGCTGTTTGCTGGCATTAGTATACTCACTTTTTCGCAGCCAAGTTCACCGGCTACCAGTACGGCGGGCGCCCCCTCGGTTTAACCTTCGTCAAGTATATGAATCCCAACAACGGTGATGCTATGGAAGAGACAGAAGGACCAGGAGGGATGACGCAAGATCAGATCATGTAACGACTGCCAGAATTACTTACTTACAGTACGCTCCTGCGGATCTCGACTGTCCATCTTCTGTCCAAAAGTTTGCTTTCTTAGCTAGATCTCATACCTTCACTCCAGGCTTCACTTGTCCAAGAAGGCATTTTCTCGGTAGTCGGAAAAGTGGATTCAACCTTTACTAGCTGCTGCCCGAGAACTTTACCCATGTACCATCACTTTTCCTTCGTTAGCTTCTAACTGATATGCTGTCTTGCTAGGATGTGAGAGCTTCTGAATAGTCGATTAGGAAAACCATGGCTTGAACACTTCTCCATGGGCTACAAGAAAAGAATTGGGAGCACGGATCTATACTGCTAATTGTGTAGAGCGTATGTAATCACCAACGACAGTACGTGGATACCGTTCTAATTAACATTCATCTTCAACGCTGCCCCATCTCCAGCCAGCCCATCAATTTCCTTCCGCCAGCGCTCACAACCGGCTCGTAATGGGTCCGTATTCCAAATTGCCGCAAGACAGAACAGATGCAACGCCTAGTGCCACCCTACAGACCAAGTCGTTGTCCTGAAATACCTTACCGCAGCTTGGTGGCTGGAGATCATGGTAGAGACTGTTTGACTATGGTTTTCCAGTGAATCTGCAGTTGATGAATTTGTTCCCCATTACCTAATCACCATATCGCAGTTTAGATCTTTACATACCGTATCCTTAACTATTTCTAGGTACGGATAAGGGTTGAATGGTGATTTAACTCGAGGATACCAGCCTTTTTTCTGCTTAGCCCATTGATTTTTGTATATCTCATAAGCTTCCTTGCGGACCACAGCGGCATTCTTGTCCACTATTTGCGGAACGTTCATCTGCTCTACGTTACACATTTCTCGTACTCACTATTCCAAGAGTCCTAAACGACTCATCTCCGGACTCAACTGCCTCTGGGATTTCAGTGTCTCGGTGAGGTTCGGAGGAAGGTATCTCTCGGAACGTGCCTTCCTTGAGGTGAATTTCACTCCGAAGGTCGAAGAAAATTGAGCTCACCCCAGTCAATGATTCACTTCAATCCCACCTCACGATCTCGTCCCTACAATTGTATCATCCAGAGCCCCCTGTTGCTCCATGACTAGAACCTACCACGCTCCTATAGACGTGGCGACTACACTGCTACATAGTACTCACCCCTCAATTTCTTTGACAAACTAGTCGAACGCGCTCACTTGACAGTCAACGTACGCAAGCCCTTCCTATGACTCAATTGCAGAGGCTGACTTATTCCACTTAGATGGATCGCCTGCCACCGGAAATTCTCTGCTATGTTCTGGAATACTCAACGTGGGGCCACAAGGGTGAGAACGCGCCAGCCCCAAATGGTCCTACAATCATGACTCTAAAAGCGCTGCGACTGTGCTGTCGAACGTTTGCAGAGCTTGGTGCGAGGTACCTTTTCGCTCGGCTATCGGTCTACATGACCGACTCCAGCTTCCTTAAGATGAGAAACATCGCTGAACACCCTGTATATTCACATATGGTTCACGAGCTCGAGATCTTTCCGAGACTTCTTAGTTTTTTGTTGGACGAGGACTATTATCGGAAAGAAGTATGGGACCTTCTTGATGTTGAAGCAGACGCATTACACTACCCTTTGTCTACCGAAGAAGTGGATGCCACATATGGACGATTCGAGGGGATCTGGGAGGATCAAATGAGATTGTCTGGCAATGTCGAGACCAGACTTAGAGCCGCCATGGATTACTTCACTCAGCTTCATAGCATGACCTCTTGTACACGGCAAGAGCACGAAATGAGCCAATCCAGGCAATTAGCCTTGCCCAATGAACAAAGTCTAGATGGAGGACCACGAACGTACCGTGGCGAATACTGGGACAATTATGGAAATAATACAGATGATACTATATCAATTATAAGGGCGATAGCATCGAGTCGTCCCCTAAATTCTGGGATTCTCCGCGGAGGAGTGATCTTTAGGTCCTTTTCCCTAGATTTCGTGCGCTTGTCTGCTGAAGACCTTGGATTGATAAAGCGAATAGTTACTCGCTTGACTTCTTTTAGCGTTAACGTCCGCAACGACGAAACGAACATCGGCATTCCGGTGGAATTGGGTGACTGCAGACGGTTGTTGGAATGGAGTGGCCCTAAGCTCGAAAGGCTGTCTGTCGTTAATCTTGCGAATGATGGATTTAGCCTATCATTTGCACGTGTCTTCGGCACTATTCATTGGCCACGGCTCAGTTGGTTGTCTCTTAGCAATTTTCGGGTGCATAGCCACGAGTTGATCACCTTCCTTCAGCGCCATACATCGACGCTCGCAAAGTTGCATCTGCAGCAAATCGTGCTTCTCTCAGCATCATGGCTGAGGGTGTTTACTGAAATTCGAGGAGGAGCACTGACGGCCATAGAAATTCAGCGGCTGCAAGTGAGCGATACAGAAGCTCATTTTTGTGGCTGTCGCTGTGATGCTTGTGACGAGACTGAATCATGGGAGGTCTGGCAAAAGGATCTCAATTTATTCATTCTCGGCGACGGGCCATGGCCCTCCAAGGTTCTTCCTTCGTTTCTGACAAGAAAGGTAGAACTTATAGAGGATGAGTCGGATTAAGCAAAATAGAAGTCGACGGAGCGCGAGAAAGAGGGAGCATCCTGCTGCAAAGGTCTCGTATACCGGCTTTTAGATTCCATGGTGGTAGCATGTCGGCTGTAAGTTCATATACGGAACGTTCATCAAGGAGGAGTCTATGCTGATAAGAGCTGAAGGGATTTCTGACCCAGGCTGGCTTGTAATGACATTTCTTCTTTCAATATGTCGTTTCGAGACACAAAGTCTCGCAAGGACGTATCAGCTACGATTAGTCAAGGCCATAAGTTTTCGAAAAGTAAGGCTTCGGTTTATTGTACAAGAAGATCCAAGAACTTCGGCTGCCGGGCTTCTCTCCCCAGATGGCGTTTTGAGGCTACATCTATATTTTTCCTTTTCTCTTCTGCCTTTTACCCTATCATGCCGCTCCCCCTCGTCCTTCCCCCTCTCATCATCTCTCCTCTCCCCACAGTCCACCCCTACCGCACCATCCCATCCTTTCTCAATGCCTCATCTCGCGCACGACAACACCACAATGATTCATGACACGATACTGGGGATATTCCATCCTAGAAAGGCTATACCAGGATATAGCCAAAAAACCAAAAACTCCTCCAGACCCAACTACTGTAATCTCCACCCAAGGCCACAGTTTTTTTACTCCCTCTCTCCCAATGCGTGTATATAAATATATCGCCATATCCCCGTGAACCGTTGACTTGGGTAGCTTCAAGTTTCATCCGAAACCTCTCGTTCTCTCGTCCAGATATACACGTCGCTAATCTCTAAACTTTCCCACCTTGCAGCAAATTTATTCCGCTAGATCAATCACACGGGAGATATCCGCGCCACACTTTACATACCGGGCAGATGGTCGAATGACGCGAAGGGGGTTCGGGCGGGTGTGTGGGGTTTTTTTTTGGTTTTTTTTTTGGGTAAAGAGGGGGGGGGGAGTGAGTGGGATTTGAGGGGTTGAGGGAGTGGGCTTTTGGGCAAGGAGGGAGGGAGTGAGTGCGAAAAAAACCCGGGATGGGATGGTATGGGACGGGACGGATGTGGTATGTCGAGGAAGTATCATAAGTCATTTTTAGAGGATGAGATGGTGAAGGAGAAGGATGATATTGGAAATTTCGTGAGGTGGGGCATAGGAGGGAGGGGCAGGTGGGTGGGTGGATGGATCATTGGTTACCCACTTACCTACCTACCTACCTACTTTCTATGTATGATCAGGGGAAGAGAGTTGTGTGCTCTGCCTTCCTCTTTCTGTTCAGGCGCTGGAAGGGTGGGTATGGACCTATGAAACGGGGCGGACGCTGTGGTTGTGGGTGTGGGTGGATAATGCTACGAGGGGGGGGGGGGGGTGGGGTGGGTGAGGATGAAATGTCGGTTGATGTGTTGTTCTGTGAGGGTGGGGTGTCGGGGATGGAGTTGGGGCTGGTGGTTGGGGGTTGTGAGTCGATTGAGAGGGGGTAGGGAGAAGGGTTTGAAAGATTCGCGGAGGGTAAGGAAAGTAAGGAGCGCGGTAGGAGAATGGATGAGGTTAGCATGTCAGGAAAATGTTGTATTGAGATGGTGTGGAATCTTTGTATAGAAATGGTGGATCCAAGTATTTCCGTCTCTATTGGTAAAGGCTAATGTCTATGTGTGAGGCTTGCGCCGGACTAGATATATACCTTGCATTGCCCGTGCATTGTGGGCATGCTCTATACAAGGAACATTTTGGTTTATACGGGGGTCGTGCGGGCTGTGTGGTATATATATCGTGGAGGATGCGGGTGCTGTCTCTATAGTTATTGATGCCGAGGATGGTAAGGTGAGAGAATCAGGTAGGAGCTTTTATCAAAGGAAGTCGGATGAGGGAGGGAGTGGTTAGGTTACATCGCCTTCCATGGGTTTTCTGGGACGTCCGGCCGGGATGAACTCTCATGTCTGTTCGGTTTTGGTTCGAAGCATCCGGTGAGTAGCCATCGCCTTTCTGAAGCTTTGCTTGAGATGTCGGTCTCAGTCAACGAGCTTGAGTGGCCAAGGTGCTGTTGTCGCGGAGATGCTGGTGATTGGGAGGTATTGCACTAAGCCAGCAACTATCCGCATTTGGATGTGTACGGAAATTGAGGATGGCAAATAACTAGCATCTGTCACCGTAAAAAGAGTGACGCATAAGCCGAGAAACATAGCCCATAAAGTAGCAATGTCGATAAAGGAACTCTGTTTGCAGGTGAAGTGCCACTCTGCGTAGGAGAGCTTGATAC
>JAABUL010000584.1_pt1 | contig 77346 bp, 91 predicted proteins | sample 5559151 | NCBI WGS metagenome assembly JAABUL01 (sample SAMN10711876, study PRJNA513368) | rock metagenome | isolation source: Antarctica rocks | place: Antarctica: Victoria Land, Pudding Butte sud
GATGGTGGGGAGATGGGGGAGATGAGGGAGATGGGGGAGATGAGGGAGATGAGAGGATGGGGAGATGGGCGAGATGGGCGAGATTAGGGGAGTATATAAATTCCAATTAGGTTCGGATTCCCATTGCAATGGCGGAGGTTGTGTCCGTTTTCTGCATCGGAGTAATTGGTTGGTGGTTTTGGATTAGGGATACGATTATGTAGAGAGTTTCTCTTTGATGGATTGAGAGGCAGTTCTGTGTATGCGTAAGTAGGTAGCGTGACTGGATGGGAAAGATGTGTTGCATGGACACTTTTATTGGTGATATACGTTTAATGGAGATGGATTGAGGATCTTTGCACGGAACCCTGAAGGCTAGCTGGAAGGAGGTGGAATGCTCTTTACAAAAGTCAAGAATCGTAGATAGTCTCTGGGGCCTTTGTTATATATCCCCGCGATCATGGCGCCTCATGAAGCGCGAGATCGATCGTGTCATTGCTTGAACTTGTGGTGAAGCACTAACTCTTTCAAAAAGTATGAGAGAAGAAAGCTGTAGAAAATTCATGGAAGATGGGCCCGAAGAGGTCTAGGGTGTTGTGAGAGGTATATAGGCGCTCTACGGGGTTAAGAAGTGGTGTTGTCTGACGTGATTCATACCTTACACCCTTTCAGACGTTTGCAGTGATCTACCTTGATGGTCCAGCGTTGCAACGTAGTCGCGAGTCATGAATCGACAAGGATCGTGAACGGAATTGACTCCGGCATATGAAATGTAAGGTACGTCGCTCTGTATCGGGAAGCTCATCCCTCTTGTAAGGATGAAGTTGAAAGAGTTGGAAGAAGAAGATGCTGATCCTCGTAACAACGGCGTCGTTGCGATCGATCGGCATCGGTTCGGGTACGTGCGTGTGGATGCCGAGTTGGTAACCACGCTTTCCACGCTGCGATCATCGCGGACTTTATAGTTGCCATGCATCGCATCGCCACGCTCTTCGGGATGTTTGGAACTGAGCTGCAGAGGATCTTCATCTATGGTGCGAGCCCGCCGACTGCCGACGAGGCGAGCGATGACGCAACCGAAGGAGCCATTTGGAATTTCCAACCGTTTTCGGGCATCGTCTTGAGATGCGATGGGAAAACTGGGTTGAACGGTTGCCACCGTGAGTGGGGTGGAAGCGGTCATTTCTAAGGTACTCTACAATCTGCAGGCACACAGACGTTGATGCAATATGCACGAGGACTAAGCGAGCGCAGTCGACCACGGTTCGCAAATCCGGTTACCAAGATTGATCGAATACTTCATGCGCGGTGATCAAGATCTCATGCAGGCCTCCGAAGCCGATGAAGATTGCATGGTCGTCCTCGGATCTCCGCTTTATCTCGCATGCTTGCATTGTGGAAAGCCACGGGCTGAGCTGAAATCTCCGGAGACCATTCGCCTCATTCTATCATACAGTTGAGAAACGAGAGTGGCCGAGATGGATCAACGCATCGGCATGTTAGATTGGACACATTACCCATGTTCACGATCAACCAGGGTTGTCTTGAGGCTTGCGCAGGGACTTTCGAGTCGGTACTTGTGCTATACGGACTTTGAATCAACTACGTCGCAGCCAGATGGACACTAGGGCATGGAGTAGCAGGGTGTGTTACATGGTTGATGCCCCTGTGTGATACATGTGTGCCGGCGTCATTATGGGGATGGGGAAGACGTTGAAAGTTGGCAACGGGAAGTAGCAGTGAGGCTTGCAATGAGGCGCGTCTAGACCGTGGGGACCACACGTCTATTTTGGGATGTTGGACGGCATGCAGTCTTCCATTTTCCTGGCAGGATGGCACACCTGGTAGATAGCACATCATAGCCTGGGAGAACCGGATGCGGCTCCTTCTGACAGTTACTACATGAGGCATAGCGGTTATTGAATCTCGGAGAATTGATGTGGGATGTTTACACATAGGAAGTACAGTAGCCACATCTGTTTGATATTATTCGTCCGCCTATGAAGGGACCAAAGAGGTAGGGCTTGCGAGTTGCTTGGTCGAAGGAAGGGGAAGCCTTGAGGGAAGTCAGGAAGGTCAAAGGCACCTGCATGGGGGTCAACCTTGATGAGCTGAGAGATCCTTCTCGTATTTGATCCTTGAGAGATGTGCTGATAGTGTATGTGATTGAGGCGGTAGTGATCGTGGCGTAATAAGGTAGGCAGATCGGCGGCTGACGGCGTTGCGAGATTAAGCTATGACCATTAATTGAGCAGTCATGATGGCTCAAGTCTCCCACGGTCAATGGGAGCTGTGCGCTAAGGATGAAGAGCGGTATTGTGTCGGACTCAGCGTCATACCGCCAGCAGGCATCAATATCTCCATTGCTCGTGGGCCCCCTATCAAACCCATGGAGCGGCATGATTTGGAAGACCCAAGACAGAGAAAGTGAAGCCATTTAGGATTGGATGGGTCCATTGAGGTCCAGACCAGTGTTGCACGGCGCTACCGACATAAGGTTCTCATACATGTCATTTTAGAGCCGAGGCTTGGCGGGTAGATCATGCTGTGACAGATCTAGGGCCAAGCCAGAGGTCAGCCTTCCCCAATCGGGATGCGCTTGGGCAACATCCTTTGAATCCGTCGTCCCTCTGTGCAGAGGCAAGCCGGCTGCGACTGGCCAGCCACGCTGGTAGCATGACACCATCCTGCACCATCTTTCCCATTTCCATTTTACATTTTGACTTTCATGCCGTGATTCAGACATTCCTGGTCGCCGGGTCCCAGCGAAGTGTCATGCCTGCAGCGTGCATCAGGCTCATGCACGATGCTTTCATACCCGAGTTCGCATCGCCCGCCCTCACATCCCTGTTCCTGACCACTGCCCGCAGCCCGCAGCCCACGAAGTAATGAACCCATCAATCAGCACGTCCCAACTACCTTCCAGCTCAACTGCCCTGCTCCAGAAAGTGCCGTTCATCCCAGACAAGACTCCCTTAGCCAGGCAGACTAGCCTTCACCGGTTGGCTCATGCGGGCTTTCGATTGGTTGTGCCTGACTGCCTGAGTTCCAATGGCGGCCAAAAAGCGCCTGGCGGAGGAATGACTTTGTCGAAAAGTCCCACCAGAGTCTGAGTTGGGTCACAAGGCCCACGGCCGAACGAGTCCACCAAATCCATTTGGAGATTGGAGCCCTTGGCGGGGGCTCCGCATGGCCCGCAAGATGGAAAGTCAACTCCACTGTACATGCGACGCTGTCACGCTGCCTTCGACCTGCCTCTGGGACATGAGGCAAATGAGGCGTCCGCGAATGCCAGATCTCAGATCTATGATCGATGCTGACTGTAGTAGGTGGCCTTCTCCGGCCGAGGCGTCTGCTAGACTGCTAGACTGCCAGACTGCTGGACTGCTTCAATAACGCCCGATCGATGAGAAGTTCGGCACCAGAGATGAGATTATTATCCGACACCTTTCGGACGAGCTCGATTTGGCCTCTGACTTGCTGACAGACTTGGGACACTAGTGCTAGGCAAATGGCACGCTATGCCACCTTACTTCTGCCGACCATTCTCACGCTGTGATACGACCTTGACAGTAACAAGCATAGCCATTCGTCTGTCTGTTCTCCCACCCGGTCCCTTCGACACTTGTCTGCTGTCTCGTCTTGTTCTAGCATCGCCCTTGCCAATTGGATCAAGACGCTCTGACGCAAGCCCTCTGAGCTTCAACAACACTAAAGACAAGGATAGGATCTGTCAAATGTCACACTACAGATAGCTCCACGGCCCGGTCGATGACGATAAGACCCATCGAGCATTCATCCAAAGCTTGTCCTTTGTTCCCACTAGGGCGCGCTTTCCATTATTCAACTCTTCTTCAAAGTGCCGCACAAGGGATTATAAGCAGTGGAGATCAGCTCTCGGTACCAAAGTACCTCTCCGCCACCACGCAAACCAAAAGCATTCATCCACGAGTCAGCACGAGTCTGACCTCTCGGCAACGGAAGCAGTCAATCTTGCCGAAAGCACAAGGAGAGCACTGCTGCTGTCACCTCCTCGACCGACTCAGACCCGCTTACAAGGTCCATCCGCAAGGTAGTGTGCCAGTGTGCAGCCTGTGCATATTCTCGGCAGTTGAGAGTAGCCACGGCTGCAACAGTCCAATAGTGAGAAGGGCCGTACAACGTATCCTGGACACTTCAACTGTCAAGCGAGCCTTATTTAGCTTCCAGAGGTGGTCGGTGCGTCTCCCCTCGCTCCTTCTTTGGCTCTTGTGACACCCGAATCCGTTCACTCACATGACTTCATCCTACTCCTGCCATGCTGACCGCCTCTCCATCCCCAACTTCAATTCTCTGGAAGCGAGCATCGCCATCTCACATGCTAACGGTTCCTCAACAAAAGTGACAGATCGTACCGCTGTCAGTCACTGACAAGCTCAAGCTCGACCTCTTGGGAGGACATCTCCGGACCTGACCCTGGCCTCACAGTGTGCCGCAACGTTGAGACAGGTCTCGACTTCCTAATTGGGAACCTGTGAAGCCGCTCGCCATTCTCGTCAAAGTTGGCAATTAGACACCGAGCACTGGCGGAATACGTCCAACGATAGACCGTAGGATATATCTATACCGCATCTGCAACAAAGGTTGCTGACCCAACCTGGTCCGACCTGTTCCAATCGCCGTATATTTCTGGCCTTCTGTTGACTTTTGTGTTTCATCCTGGACCTGTAAATAAACACAGTATGGCTGCATCTTTCCTATCATGCTCTTACCTCCGAGTGCATGTCACTCAAGACACAGTGCGCTCAAGCGGTCGATAGATCTACAGCTGCTGACATGTATTGCTAGGTAGAGTACAAACAGCTCAGCCGGGACAAGACGACAATATCAGATGCCTCAAGCCATATCGGCATTGACTTCATCACACGAAGGGAAGAAGCGTCGAGGCTACGAAGCGGCACTTTCTCCACGCTCGTCACCACCCATCGGCCTTCCAATGTCGGCACCGGAACGGTTACCACCGATTCGAAGCGTAAGCTATGCTCACCTTCAGTTCAGAACACGCATGCCTGACCTTTGCGTAACAGCTTCTTGCCGAGATACCATCTCCAAGCGAACGGGCTTTATCTCAGCTGCGTGCGCCTGGGAGAGAAAACCCAACAGGCCCTCGATGCGCACTTCCCGCTCGTCTTTCACCACCATCAGCCTCTCGGAGAATTCACATCCAATCGATTGGCGAAACCTCGAAGGGAGTCTCAGGAAGCCCACGACACAAGGAAAATAGGAGCCCTATTCGCTCTCATTACGATGAGCCATCTAATTATCAGTTGCCCATCCACGCAGGTCCTCCTGCCAGCCGTACGAGTCACACCGCATCACACCGCGGCCCTCTACCGGCCTCACCATATGCCCCACATCAGACCGACACTCGCCGCGACTACGCAAACGGAGACACACGCAGTGTAGCTCCACCAACCCCTTATCATCAACACCATAGCCACGCACCTCCGGCCCCTTATCCTCCAAGCAGAGATTACCGCGACCGTAATCCAAATCATGGCGCTACTTATTACGGGGGGTCACGTAATCGGGATCACCGCGCTGGTGATCACCGTAATGGGGACCACCGCAACGGCGGACCCAGCACCCATCACGTACCATACCCTCAATACCAGCAAGCGCAATACGATTACCCTGCGCCACCCCATCCTCCCGCCAATGGCAACTATGCAATCCACCACCAGTACCAAAACGGCTATCATCATGGATCGGTACAGTTTGAAGCAGACGAGCCTGGAGGTCAAGCCCCGCGAAGGCGACGAGGGAATCTGCCCAGAGACACGACCGACATTCTGAAGCAATGGTTCCAGGATCACTTGGGCCATCCGTATCCTACCGAGGACGAGAAACAGTATTTGTGCAGACAGACAGGCCTCCAAATGACTCAGGTAAGAATTCCTTCTTCCCTGGAATTGTCACGAGACTTCCCAGCTGACGGCATTGACTAGATCAGCAATTGGTTCATCAATGCCAGACGTCGACGCGGTCCCGAATTGGTAAACCAGGCCACGGCGGAGACGCTTCTCCGTGAACAATCCGGTGATTCCAACGGAAGCTCTGATTAAGTTGAGGCATTAATCCCTGTCATCCAGATTTCCCGGGCAATCTGGCTGTCTCTGCTCACATGGACCAACGAACGCACTATCGGTACGACAGGCCTGATTATGGGGTAATGGCGTAAATGTGACGGACATGTTAGGCGGTAGATGCCAACGTGTTCAGGGAGCTCGTCACCGACCATGGTCCTCGGCGTGACTAAGGGATCCGATCACATCTTTGTACAACTGTTTTCTCTTTGGTCATCTGAGGATCACTCTCTCAACTGGACTTCATTTCTTGGGTGTAGATCATCACAGACAGCAAAAGGAGCGCTCCGTCCTGGACGCAGAAGGGTCATTGTAATTAGCGAGGCGTTGGCTTCGATGATACCGTACATATCATGAGTCTCGCATCGACAATGAAACCTGTCCAACAATCGCTCCCGACATCGACCCCGACATATCGAAAAGTAGTGTACGGAGTTATGCCCGGGAAAGCTTGTACAGCATAAACTTTCCCCCCGTGCCCCCTCTAGCCTTAGCAGCTTCCCAAGCCCTCCAGTCCACGCTACGATCGTCGCAGAAGCTTAACTTATTTAGATAGTTCGCACTAAGAGACAAATCACCTGCATTACTTTAACTTGGTCCCGCACGCCAAGGCTTCCCCACTACCGGGTTTTGGATTTTTTTGCCTTTTTGCCTTTTTGGAGAGACTTTTGACATCTGCAGGGGACAGGGGTGTTGGTGTTTGAGGAAGGGAGGGGAGGGGGTCATGGACTTTACTGAGTTAGTACTGTATGGTTGTGGTGGAGGGCTGGAAGAATAAGGTAGAACTACGGTAGTGATTTTATACGATTGCGATGGGTTTGCTGTGGAGAGGACGCCTTTTTGAGATTTCGTTTTTCTTTCTTTTTCTCTTTTCTTGGGGTTGGGTTGGGGGTGGTTTGGAGGTTTGGGGCATTGGATCTGATGGTGGGGAGGGAGAGGGGGTTAGATGGGGCTGTGGGAAGGGGGGTAAGTACTGTGCCACCTGTGCCTCTGGCGATTTGTGAGTTGTGGAGGTGGTGGGGCTTGTGCTTGTGGCGAGGGTGAGATAGGTAGTGGTAGTCTCTTGTGGCTCGTGGCTCGTGACGGGATGTTAGAGGTGGCGCTATGTGGCGCGATGTTGGGGTTGTTGGGGTTGAAATGAACTGGACTGGACTGGGTTTTGGGTGTTGATGGTTTGATGGTTTGGGGCGGGGGGATGTAGGAATTGTGAGAATGGTGAGGTTGGTGAGGATGGTGAGGATGGTGAGGATGGTGAGGATGGTGAGGATGGTGAGGATGGTGAGGATAGACTGAGGGTTTCTGATGGGGGTGGGATTTCTTGTTGGGGCGTGGCGTGGAGTGGGAGGTGGTTGTGTGGTTGTGGTGTTGTGGTGTTTTGGTTATTTTGTTTGGTTGTTTGTTTGTTTGGCTGTGTGTTTTAGGGGGGGGGGGGAGATTTTTGGTTTTTCTGTTACATTGACGTGACTGATGGATATTTGAATGCACTAAGATGCGTTTAGGATCTGATGGAGTGTTTCTCGAGGACGTCATTACTGCATTACACGCGGTTTTCACGCTCCTAACCGCCTTAGTATGGAATTGCGACTGCAGCAAGCGGAAAGATATTGTGCAGGTAGATGGAATGGATAGGGTAGATATGAATTTTCTCTCTGGATTTTCTGCAACAGTGTTGAATTCAGGCATGCGATCTGCACCCCCTTTCCTATAGAAACATAGTCTCGTTGAGATCATGGGTGCCTCATCCCGAACTTGAGAGCATGTACCGAGATCCATTGGTAGGTATTGATGACTGGCAAGATGATGTCGAGACAATGGCGGCGTATACTCGCAGGAATATCTACTCTATCACTATCAACGGTGACTGAATCTGAATCTACTGACCTTCACTCCGATAGATTCTTCAGTAGCATTACAACCATCCCAACACGCTTGATTTCACTACTAAGAAACTAAAGATAAAAAGATCTACTCGCATTCATTTCACTTATGTCCTTTGATGACACCACTGCAGGAACCAGTAGCATAGCCGCGCTTGGTATTGCTCTATGGCTGATGAGGGGGCGAGTGGAGGTGAGGAGAATTGAGGGTGATGATGGGGGTGTTGTGTGGGTTGTTTGGGCTTGGGATGATGGGTTGTGTTAGGGTAGGGAGGGAGGGGGGAGAGGGGAGTGGAGAGGGGCGTTTGTCTAAGGTAGGGAGGGTTGATGGGGTGGGGAGCGGTGTGATGGAGGGGACGAGGATGCATGAATAGGTGGATGGATTGTGAAAGCTTGTGCTATAAAGTATACTGACTGCGTGTATAGATGCTAGCCATGGGGTCTCCAATTTGGGTTCGTGGTTGGTAGATTTACATTCGCGGTAGCCCTGAGATTGATTCTTGGTGAATAGAGGGGATGGGTGGTTGTGATGAGGAGGAGGTGTTTTGAGTCTGGGACGGGTTGTATGATGCTTTCTACTTCAAGCATCGTGTTGATGAAGTATATTCGATCTAGGATACGCATTGGCCTAGTCACTTGATAATGTGGTTTGTGACAACTGGAAAATGCTCGACTGATGAGCTTTGGCTGATGGGTAGGTGTCAAGGGCACCTCTGAGTCTGCATACCGGTTCGAGACCGAGGTAGCCTAGGGCAAATGATATAATGCAAGGAGATGCTGGACGCTCGTAGCATAACACAGACGAAATCAACGGTAGCGCCATAGCGAGAGTGTATTGTGCCTCTTCCAGGTCTTGCGCCTGCCCGCCGTCGTCTTGTTGAACTTGTGTCCCTTGCCCAGACCACGAGATTTCTTGCCGGTTGCAGTCAGACCTCGGGATTCGCGGTGCTAGGAAATGTCAGTCTGATTCATATGAATGTGGCGAGACGGAGATGTACCTTGTGAACGGGCTTCACGATCCAGTTGATGCGGGCATCACGCCGGATGGCTTTGTGTTGAGGGTCGACGAGGATTACCTCGAAATACTTGTACGTCGAGTCCTGATTGATCCAGTACGAATTGAGGACTCGTAGATTGGCAGCACGACGACCCACTCGCTCTTCTGCTGTAGACTTCAGGGACCGCTGGTACTTGAGCTGATTTACACCCTGGTTTGTAGGTTTGCCTAGAACGAGTATCAGCACCGATGTTTCTTCGTTTCGGGACAACCAAGGGCGGAGCTAGTTGAGCCCCAGGATAGCTCTATCCAAGGAGTAGATGTTGCCGCGCACGTGCAGAGATGTTTCTTGGCGTAAATCTATTATGGCTAATGCGTACCGTATGTTGCACCCTTTGGTACCGGCCTCTTGCGTCCTCCACGTCTAACACGAATGCGATAGATAACGTATCCCTGTTTCGCTTTGTATCCAAGACGACGGGCCTTGTCCGGACGAGACGGCTTCGAGGCACGATGGCATACCGCCAATTGTCGAAGCTGTAATGGCCGCCTTAGCTGGGTTCATCGAGTGTAGGTGAGGGATCAAGAGGCTGACGAAACACAGGCCGCCGCGAGTTCTATGGAAAGCGTGGTACAGAGGGTATCATACTTCCCAGCATCGCACGCGGAGCAAGAATCTCATGACATCCTGACGCTTCGTTAGTCGATTCCACCTCCGTCTGGTTCTGTGACTCACGCTCTGCTTTCGCTTCGCAAGCTCCTCGACATACTTGTGAGCTCCCATGGTGATATTCGCACACTGGATTGATACTATGAGCGTGATTGCCAATGGCGCGCAGTTGAGTCAAGACAGCTGATGTGGAGTAACGTTCGAAATCATGTCTGTGTGGGCGCTAGCTTATCGAAGCCTAGCTTGATCCTTATCACCGCGACCTAATTCCATCGCAAAACCCAGGTCCACGTTTACATAGTGCGACAGATGATCAAATATCTCGTTGAGGGGATTCGAACGTATCTTATCCCTTGCGAGACTGTCCGCTTGTGCACGGAAGCATATCACTCTAGCCTTTCTTCAAGATAGACACTTGTTTGCAAGAGATGTATCCAGGACCAGGCCTCTTGCACGGTTCATTGTCTACTTGATGTACCAAGATCGTCTCAATGACTGGCGATCACAGTTTTTCCCTCACGCACACGTATTCTGCACGATGTCCTTGACGAATCCGACGGTGGCAGACACAAGGGATTGGAACGTCCACAACCAGCTTATGACATAGCGATTACTACAGGCCTGGAAACCATCTGGAATCTCCCCTGGACCTGATCATGCGAGATCCATCATGAGTTGCAAAGGACGCCGCTCATAAATGGCACATGCCACCAAATCAACAGCTGCGAGTGATCATGCTGACATGCATGGCTGGTATTCGAGCACTTCGCACAAGTGGCCTAGACGAGGCTGCGGAAGCACATTGACAGCCATCGAGCAGTCACTAAGAAGCAATGCTTGCTGAAGAACTTCCTTGCACTGATTAGGTATTGCTTCAAGTTTCATTGCGAGGTTTGTAGCTTTCAAATATTGCACCTATCTGTACGCACAGCTTAGCAAGCGGGGAAAGACAGTCTTGGGGGAACGCAAGCAATGCAAAGCCTTCGACGACCTCGGTCATTATCCCAGACACGGTAAACTTCAACGGACACAGTCTCACGAAAGCAACGACTTCCACAACACCGTCGTGAGAGACTTACAGTGTTGATGAATTACTTTGCATCACACCGATTTCCGTACGCGCCAACTCCATCAATCTCAAGGTCTCCGTTCTCTACTTGCAATTGGACATCAGATTATAGCTGACCTTGTCTTACTAAGTATTCATCAGATCTTGCAAGCCAGACGTTTGCTCGCCCATCGTGATTGCCCCATACCAACTGCATGATTTAATTGCTCACCAGAGCTCCGTCTCTGCTGAATATGTCTCATCAAGACAGTACTGAGAGCATGCTATGATTGCAAACCCTCGGCCCGGGGCTGCAGTTTTAAGGACGGCCATTGAATATTTTGAGCAAGGGCGAAGATATCTCGACTTCCTTTGGCCTCGATATTGTCGTGTTTGCGTCGCAATGGCTAAGCGCTTGTGCCCATCGCGATTTGACAGTCCGAACTTCGAACCAGGCTAGTATAGTCTCACATCTGCCCATCAAAGCCTACATCTGCGTTGACACAACGCCATGGCGAAATTTAGTTTCCAGTCGGCTTCGATGTATATTAGACGAGCTCTCAGGGTTACAAAATCCATTGGAACTACATTGCGATGTGGTCGCCTATGCTGCGAATGCATCTGACAGTAGCCTCTCTATCTAAAAAGGATCTATTCCAGTAAGCCATTACAGGTATGATGGAGTGGGTGGTCGTTCTTGTGGACCACTTACCCAGCACAGAGAATCTTCGAAGAATGGTAAAGGCTATTTTGAGTCTTTCCCCTCAATACATTTCATTCACACGCATGCATTATGTTCATTGTCTTCAGATGCTCTGCTAAGAGGATTCGTTGGACACCAACTGTAGCAGCGATCAATATCTGTCCTGCCTCTCGGTAAGAAGTGCTTGCGAGGAATCTACAAGCTTAACTACTAAGCAGGAGTAGCTGATCGAGGTATCCCAAGAGTGGTTGGTTCCATTTCGGTGTAAAGATCATATCCTTCCGCTAATGTAAATCCTGTTCCAGGGTCAAGAGCTCCGTACTAATAACACAAGATACTGTTAGAGATATGCTCTAGGGTTGCAAGGCGATCTGAAAAATTGATAGTCCGGTCTAAGTGTGAAGTATTCGACTGCCTCAGGGCTTGCAGATGCTCTCGTTGGGCAACGACACTGCCAACCGAAAGTCGATTCTTTTCCCAAATTTGCACCACATCTTGATATCTTACCAGCGTACCGCGGACACGCATTGCTGTGCGCTTACCCTCATCTAGCCAATGCTTTTCCTGCGTCGAAGGCTCTCAACTTGTTCTCTCTGTCGGTCTTGAGCAATGCCCATTACTTGATGCGTTTCCTATGTGTGTTTTTCGGAAGCGTCACTAATCCGAGATGCAAAGGAATGGCGTTGATATTACGGACTTCTTTGAATTTACGTGGGCTTGCCATGATATGCTCGTGCTCTTCGTAATGTTCCTCAATGAATGCTTAGTATTTATCCCAGTCTTGTCTACTGGCCAGCCATCGGAATTGGAATCAGCTGTAATGTCCAACGTGATGATCGCTTTCAGCTGATTGCTAATTATCAGACGATTCCGTCGGAGTGGCAATTGCACAACGCTCGAAGGGTTCGAGGACGGCAAAAGCCAAGGCAATGAAAGGGAGTCAATGCGGAATACGAGCCTTGAGGGCTTTTAAAGCGATACAAAGCACTGCTACTGTTTTTCATTCCCAAGGGGCTTTTAGCAATAGCAAGGATTCCGTCAATCTCGAGGATAGACCGCGTTCAAGGCGACAAAGCTACGTGCATGACCAGGCTTTCCATTGGAAGGGTCCTTGAAAAGATATCCTGAGAATGTAACCCGCTGCTTTTCTCGTGGTGTAGTGTGGCCAGATCTTCTACAATAGGATCTCCTATGTACGCCCGTGCTCTGCAACAATACAACAGCCAGAGCAGGGCATTATTCGACCAACATTGCCGATTATTAAGCTATAATTAGACAGTCAGTCACTCCATGTGGATATTCAAATGAGAAGCCCGGTCTCCAAACAGACCTTGTCCAGAACGAAAATCCTGGAGAAGCTCTGCCTAAATGGCTACTGATCTGAGGTTTAATCCCTGCTTCCTCGTCAATCCTGCCAAACGGGCAGCATCTCTTTACAGATGGCGTCATAACATTTATGCCCATAAGCTACTGCAGTCTCTCTCTGTCAAACACGGCAACAAAGATCCTTTGCACAATTGCTCTATAGATGGCTACCTGTCAGGTGCAGCTATCTTTGTCTTCGCCATGAGACTGGTAACGCAGAATTTCTCGGAGAAGGCTGACTATCCGTGAGGCATCCACCTCTCATCTCATGGCTATCTTGGGAGTAGAAGACTCTCTATGCTGGTAAGGTAAGGATCTGACGAACTCATGAAAGCCTTCTCGCTATTGTTGTGAGCAACATAGGCCTTTCTGCTTGTCTATACCCACCAAGTCCATGTCCAGCAGCAAACAAATCAATGAGGTCTGTATTCTATCACATCCATCTATCATAACCTGGTTAATAAGGCGAAGATGCAGGGCACTTCCACGGCGAATCAGAAGCTTGCGAGCGACAACAAACCATCACAGCCGTCTTTGAGCTTTAAAGGAGCCATTAGAGGCTTCACAACCTCTACCGCGATGTGCACTTGCAAAGATAAGGACTCCTCCGCTTGTAGTGGAGGCAACGACGCTGAAATTAGGCATAGCAATGACCAGTCATCGTAATTAAATATGGGAAGGCGGCTACAGCAGGTACCGCGAGATGAGCCATAAGACCCAGTGGGAAGCCGGAGGTCTAGTTCGTTGAACCTTCGGTCCGTATGTCTGAGTGCAATGTTGATTCGTGGCTTATGATACTTCAAGCTTATTTTTGTCGATGTTGAGAAGGACTGGATATGAGTGATCATGAGCAAACATTGACAGTGTTATCATCATCCTTTATCTCATGATTTAGAAAGCACGGCGTTGGATCGGTAAGTTTCGACGCAGAGTCAGACATCTAGATTTCGTAGATGATTCAACCCATTTAATATAAAACCATTGAACAAGCATGTGATGTCGCTGTTTTCTGTGAGGTTCATTCTTGTAGCGGTGAAAGATCAAATTGACTTGCGCCTTATCAAGGAGAGAGTGGCCCAGTACGCCCAGCAAGCAATGAACCTGACTCCCCAGCAAACCATTGATTAAACCCCAAGCCCCAGCAGGCCCATGTCCGCCCAAATCCCGCGAGAGTCCCGCACGAGAGTAGACGGGCGGGCGCGTGGGCGTGTGGCCGAACGTGTGGGAAAGAGTTTGGTAGGCGGGCGTGAGGGCGAGATTTTGGTGGGCGGATTATATGGGCGGATTATATGGGCGGCGTTGGTGGGCGTTGGTGGGCGGCGTTGGTGGGCGGATTAGGTGGGCGGCGTTGGTGGGCGGTTCTTGGTGGGCGGCGTTGGTGGGCGGCGTTGGTGGGCGGTTTTGGTGGGCGGTTCTTGGTGGGCGGCTTGTATGTTTGGTGGGCGAGAATTTGTGTGGGCGGGCTTGGTGTGTGTGTGTGTGTGTGTTATTCCTACGCGGAGGAGCATACCCTCTAGCCTATAACGGCTAGAGTGGATATATTCCACTCGGCCTTACGGCCATATCCGGTTAAGTATATTGTAACTAAATCCTTACCTAAAAACAACGCTGAGTTCCTCCTAAAATAAAGTTCAAATTAAATTAAATTAAACGGATCCTATCAGATCTATTTATTTCAGCCCTAATGATCCTACTAAATCTATTTAATTAGAGTGTATCAAAGTCGCTTAGGGGGATTATACTTTATATATAGTCCCCTAGAGCGTTTAATTAAGGTAGGTTACTTTAGTACTCTTTATACTTCCCCTACACTACGGAACGAGGCGGGGCGGGGCGGGTAGGTGCCCTTGGAACCCGCCCTAGTAGCGGGGTAGGTACCCGCCCTATTAAGAGAGGGGCGGGGCGGGTACCCGCTTTAAGTAATAATAGGTACCCGCTTACTTATTAATAGGTAAGGTTTTACTTAAAACCTAGATTTTATCTTAATCTCTATCTTAATCCTCTTTTAATAGGGGAGGAAAGAGATATATTACTTTCTACTACTAAGTTAATTAATATAATAAAATATAATTAAAGTTACTATTTTTAAAAATCCTTATAAAATTATTAAATATAATAATAGGTATTTATTTATTTATTAATAAGAGAGACTTTATCCTAAATACTTATATAGATCCTTAGGAAATCTTTATAAAATTATCTTAATCTTTATCTTAACCCCGCTCTAAGAGGTATTTAAGTAGGATAAAGCCTCTTCCTCTCATAAAATCTAATATTATAAAATATAAGATACAAATTTTATTAAAGATTATAAATCTAATTTATATATTATAATAGAATTAGATTAAGATATAAAAGGTAATTAAACTTTTAATTAATTATATATCTTTTTATATAATTATAATTAAATTAATTATTAAATTAATTATTAATATAATAGTTAATCTTCTTATTTAATTAATTTATATATAACTTACTTTTAAAATATCTTATTAAGTAGGCTTTAATAGCCTCTTATATAATAATAATAATAAAGGATTAAAATTATAAATTATTTTTAAACTTATATATAACTTCTCTTAATAATCTTTAAATGAAGGCTTTTAAGATTAATAATTTTAATAATTTTTAATATTATTAAATCTCTCTTAATATTATAGTTATAAATTAATTAATATAAAGATTAAGATAATTAGATATTAAGTAAAATAAATATACTTCCTTTCTTAAATTTATATTTAATCTTTATTATTATTATAGCCTTAAATCCTTAAGACTTAATCCTTATAATTATATTATACTTATTAAGAGTAACTTTTAATATTTATCCTTTAACTACCTATTTTATAATAAATTTATATTCCTTTAATTTATATTTTATTACTAGCTTTTTATTCTTTAATATTATAAAAGGTTAAAGGGGCGCCTTACCTTTATAATCCTTCTTTTATATTCTTTATTATATTATCTTCTTTTATATTACCTTTTTATTAGTCTTTTTAGCTAGTACTTTTAATAATTAAGGTATATTAATATTATCCTTTAAGGATTTAAAGTTTAATTTAAAAGACTTTTTATTATCCCCTTTTTCTTTATTTAAACTTTCCTCTTTAATTATTAATATAACTCTTTTCTTACCTTTATCCTACTTTTTATCTTATAGATAAGTTATACCTATAATATTCTTAATACTCTTACTTATATTATCTAATATTATTAATATTAAGATTTATTATTTTAATTTATATTTATTTACTTTTATTTAAATTTATAATTATAGGCTATATAAAGCTTTATTTCCTTATCCTATTTATCTTCCTTTAAAGGATACTTAATTTTATACTTACTAGAATATCTAATTTCTTCTTCCCTAGGTTTTCTAATATTAGAGAAAGAGACTTTAAACTTATATTATTTTATTAATAAATTAAATACATAACTTAAAATTAATTAAAAGTAGAATTACTTATTCTCATTCCTCTTAATAAAGAAATATATAAAGTAAGAGGTAATTTAATAGATATTATATAAAGACCTAAGGTAATTAAAGAGGATATAATTATTTTATAATAAGAGTAGGATTTAATATTATAAATTAACTTAAATTCTCTATAGTAATTATTTAAGCCTAAGGGAGGTAAGAGGTAAGTAATAGTAATATACTCTTAAAATTCCTTAAGCGCGGATTATCTTAAAGACCTTATAAGAGGATCTTATACCTTTAACCTAAATAAATCTAAATCTCTTAATAATAGGAATTATTTAAGTAATAAATTAAGATTATTTAGATAATTATAAATATTATTACGCGTTTTTAATAAGAAGTCTATTAGATTAATAAGGAATAATTTTATAAATTAATATATTTACTATTATAAATATTACTTTTATTAAAAGAGATATCCTATATATTATCCTCCTTATAATTATTATTAAGATTATAAAACTTCTTATTTAATTAAGGCTATTATAATAGATATAATAAGAAATATAAGTAATCTTAAGGATTTAAATTAATATTTATAATAAAAAGTATATATTTAATAATAATAAATAAATAATAATAAAGATAAATAATATTTAATCTTATATATAATAAAATATAAATTTAAAGTAGGATTAACTATTAATATATTTATTAATATTAAATATAAAAACCTTTTTAATCTTTATTAAGGTATTATATTAATTATATTTTCTATTATTATATATTATTACCTTCTATTAATAGGCTCTAGATTTATATATAATTAATAAGGTATATTATAAATTAAGGATAAAGAAAAATTATCTTTACTCTTAAATATATACTTAATAATAAGATTTTATAAGATAAAGATAAAGATAAATAAAAGCTAATCTATTAAAATAAATAAATATAAAGTTATATATCTTTTAAATCTTATATAAGCCTTAGAATATATTTAAGTTAATTAAAGTTAGATTATTATATAAATTAATAAATATTATATATTATTTAAATATATCTTTCTTATATTTTATATAAGTTATATATCCTTTTAATTAACTATTACTTATTTTATATAAATTATATAAAGGTTTATAATTATACTATTATTAAATTTAACTTTAAGAGGTATTAAGATTTATATTAAAATTCCTAAATTATTATTACCTCTATTACCTCTTATCATATTATTAAAGTATATAATTATAAATAATATTTAATCTTTTTAAATTTAATATATATAATCTTATAAATTAAATAAATAAAAAGTATTTAAATTATTAAAAGTTTAATAATTTTTTAATATTATTTAATTTCCTAGATTATAATAACTTTAATTATTAATATATACTTAGATTTAAATAAATATATATAAATATACTATTACTCTTCCTTTATATAACTTTTATTATAATAGACTTTACCCTTAATTTAATTAGCTTAATAAGAGTCTTTTATTATTTACCTTTTATTATAATAATCTTTTTCCTTAATATAAATAGCTTAATTAGACTCTTTTAATTACTTTTATAATAAATAAGTTAATATTATAAAGGTTAAGACTCTTTATTATTACTACTATTTTAACTATTATTATAAATTAAATTTATATTAATAATAACCTTACTAATAATCTTATTTATCTATAATTTAGATAGAATAATAATAGGTATTTAAATACTTTTATAATTAATTTAAGCCTCTTATAATAGCTATTTAATATTTAAATAACTTTAATTATTAAACTCCTTATTATTCAATTAACTTTAATTCTAGGATTCCCTATTATTTAAATAACCTTAATTAATATTTATATTATTTAGAAGATTTAAGCTAATAATAGTAAAATTATTAATAAATTTTAATTTAATTATTAAAGGTATTATAATTAAAAGTTTAAGATAATAAGAATATAAAATTAAAAGGAAGGGAAAAATATAATTAATAAAGTAATATATTTATTAAATTTATATAATTCCTTATTTATTTTCTATCTTCTTATAATTTCCCCTTTATAATAAATTATATTACTTTCTTAATTATTCTTAAATTCTCTATTATTTTATAATATCTTAAATAAATAATTCTAATATAAGTAAGATTAATAATAATAGTTAGATTTCCTTAATACCTTTCTTATAAGAGGCTGATTCCTCTAATTAAGCCTTTATTAAGAAAGGGCGGGATATTCCTTATTATTTATATATTATAGAAATAGTTAAGAAGTTCCTTAATTAATATTATAAATAATAATAATATACTTATATAAAGAGTTTATTAAAAAAGAAGAAGGATATTAATATTAACCTTTCTTAAATATTTAAGAAATAGAGTAAAGAATATAAGTAATATTATATTAATATTATAATTTATAAGAAAGAGCCTAGGATTATTTATATTAAATATAACTATATATTAATAAAGATAAATATAGGAAGTAATATAAAGACCTATCTAGCTTTTAAGGTATATAAGAGAATATCTTAAGTAAGAGGAATAGAATTAATTTAATTTAATTTAATTTCTATTTGTAAGTTATTTTATATTATCTAAGAAAGGATTAAGATAATAATTAAAATGATTAGCTAATTTATTATTAAGAAATAAAAAAAATTTAATATATAATTACTTAAAAGTTAATAAGTAATAATAACTAACTTTAATAATTAACTTATATAAATAATAGTATCTCTTAGTCTTTCTATATAAAGTATAAATAATATAGAAATATAATAAGCTTTTAAATATCTTAATACTTAAATTAATCTTCTATTATTATTAATAGTTAAGAACTAAATTATATAGAAGTTTATAGACCTTAAAGCTTATCTATTTAAAGATCTACTTATTAATAGGATAATAGTTATATTAATACTTAACCTTTAATTTATTAAAAATTAATAGAGTTATATAATTATAAATATATACTTTATTAATTAAAATTAATAATATTATAAGATACTTATTATATTTAAATATATAAAGGGGAAGTATAATAATCTTAATCTAATATTATATTTAATAAGGGTTATTAATTACTTTAATTTAAATAAGTAAATTAATATAATTATAATTAATAGTACTTCTAATAATATTATAATATATAAAAACCTCTTAATAATAATAAAAGATACTATTAAGTTTAAATAATTTAGGATTAAACTTAAGAAGGTATTATATAAAACTTATATAAATTTAAAATATCTTTTAAATATAAAGAGTTATTATATCCCTTATTTATTATATATTATTTAACTTATACTTAAGGAGCTATTAAGTATAATTAAGGTATTACTAACTAATTAAGATTTTTAAAGAAATTAAGATAAAAAGAAGGATTAAGTAAGATTAAATATTATAAATTAAAAAGAGCCTAATATATTATTTACCTTAATAAAGGTATATAATACTTTCCTATATTTTATCTTAATCTTTATATTATATAAGATTTTTATAATAATAATTTATAATAATAGATTTATAAGGCTACTACCTTTCTAAATAATAATAATATATAATATAAAAAGTTCTAAGAGATCTAATAATCTTATAATTAATAAAGGTAAAAAGATATTAATTTATAATAAAGTAAAAGAATTTATAATAAGAGCTAGCTTAATAAACTTATAATATCTAAACTTTTTTAAGATATAATAAGTAGGTAGGATTTAATATATTATATATTTATTTAAGCTTAAAAATTAAGGATAATTATAAATAAATTTTTCTTATAAACTAGAGCTATACTTTAGCTTAATAATTTAAAATAAAGTTAAGTTAATTATTTAATTAAACTCTATAAACCTTTCTATTAATATACTTAAATAATAGGAAGCTTAAGGAAGCTAATAATATATAGGATATTTTAAGTATATAATATCCTATTTAATTATTTAAAGGAGGAGGCGAGAAAGTTATAAAAGAAGAGAGTTCCTTAAAAAAAAGATATTAAAAGGTTTAAGAAAGGTAAATAAAAAATTAATTAATTAATTATTATATAAAGATAAAATTATTATTAGGAGGCTTATATAATATAATAGCTCTTCTTAATCCTAATATAAAGGGAATAGTTTTTAAGGATTAAGATAAAAATAATAAAGATAAAATATAAGAAGATCATTATCAAAATAAATTTAAGACTTAATATTATAATTATTAATTAATTATTTAATATTAGAAGATTTATAAATAATAAGATTTAGGTAAAAATACCCTTAAATAATTTATTAAAATTAAAAAGAAGTTATTTAATAATATATAAGGAATAGATAAGAAGATTTATAATTATTATAATATAAGTATAATACCTTTTATCTTAATCTTTATCCTTATTTTTAATATATAATAGATTATAGTAATAATATAAAAACCTTTCTTGATTAATAAAAAGACTTTTCTTTAATATATAATTATCTATCTTATATAACCTATAATATCCTAGTAATATTATTTATTAATATTAGTTATAAGCGTATTTTTAATATAATTAAAAAGTTATATAATTTAATTAAATCTTTTATATTAAAAACCTTCTTAATTATTATAATAATTAATTAATTTTAAATAATAGAGAATAATAATTTAATAATATACTAAGATCTTAAGATATATAAAATAATATTATATAAGGAGTATTAAGAAGAGGCTAAATAATAAGTAAATATTATTAATAAAAGTAAAGATAAAGACCTAATTAATAATTAAGATAAAGGCGGGGAGCTTAATAAAGTTAAAGAAGATAATAATAATAATTAAGGGGAATCTAATTATAAATAAATTATAAATATCTTAGAGGTATATAATTATAAAAGGGATCTTCTAGAAAATCCTATAATTATATAGGAAAATAGATAAAAAAGTATAAGGGATTATAATCTAAAGTTATAAGTAATATTTTAAAATTATTTATTATATTATATAACTTACTATTATATAAGATATATTTTAATTAAAAGTAAGTTAATTAATAAAGTATATATATTTAAGGCGAGACTCTGTTATTAATTAACTACTAATTATTAATAAAAAATCGTATAAAATATTAGCTTTAGGATCTAAGTTAGAGTTAAATAGAGATAGTAAACTACTATTTAATCCTAAGAAGTAAAGAAGGTATTATAAATAGATTAATTAGAAAAATAAATAAAAAGGTTAATAAATAAAAATAAAAGGATATAATTATATTAAATCTTATATATATATAAATTAAATAAATCTCCTTTTATAATAAGAGTAATAAGGATAATAATTAGGATAATTATAAGAAGTAGCTAATAAACTTTAATTAAATTAATTTATATAAATTAATCTCTTACTTATTAAGAAGCCTAGGAATTAATTAAAATCTATAAGATCTCTTTACCCCCTTAATAATATTATTTACTCTAGACTATATATAATTAATTAGTACTCCGTATATAGCTTATTAATAGTCCTATTCTTAATAATATCCTCTAATTACTATATAAAAAGATATTTCTTAGGGCTTATAAATATATTAAATATCTTATAAGTACCTATATTATTAAGATTAAGTTAAAAGTTATATTACTTATAATTATAATACTTAAGTTATATATTAATATTAAAGGATAGTATTAATTAATTATTAAAGTTTTAAGTTTAAATTTTATATTTATTTATATTATAATAGTTTTAACTCTTTTACCCCTTAAGTTTATATCTAAATATTTCTATATTAAGTTATAATATTAGGTTTTATTATAAGGTTAACTTTAATAAAGTAAAGATATTATATAATATTAAATTAATACCTTATAATGAATATTAATAACTATTAAAATAGAATTAAGATAAAGATTAAGATAAATCCTCTTATCCTCTTCTTTAACTTTTAATAATAGGAAAACTTTTTATATATATAAGTATAAATATTATACCTATTATAATATTTAAGTTTTAAATATAAGGATTTAAGTATAAACTTCTATATATTATAAAGATAATTAATTAATAATTAATTAATTCTATTAATTACATTAATAATTTTTATTTATAAGAGCCTATCTTTAAATAATTTCCTATATTTAGACTCCTTTATTACCTTCTTATTCTCCTCTTTATCTTATTTAAGTTATATCTTAAATATAATATCTATAATAGTATTAATATTATTAGGATTATTTAGATCTCCTACTTTATAATCCTATTAAAGTTAACTCTTATTATTATATATAATAATATATCTATTTATACTTATATTAACCTTAATTATAATTATTAATATATATAACCTATTAATAATATTAATATATTAATAATTAAAATCTTAATACTTAGGATAAAGATTAAGATAAATTAATAATTAATAATAACTTTTATTATAACTTATTTAAGATCTAACTTCTTTTTTATAATAAAGGTATCTTAATTATTATAACTCTTTATTATAATCTACTTCTTATAATTAATAGTTCTATAATTAGCCTCCTTAGCCTTTTTAATAAAAAACTCTTTAATTAAATATTTAATCTAATAATTCTAAGATTTAATAGTATTTAGATATTAACTAAGAGCTTTAATAACTTTATATAATACTTATAAGATTCTAGCCTTATATCCGCGTTTATTATATTTAAGTATTATAATTTTATCTCTTATTATTAGATTATTAATCTTCTACTTTATTTATATTATTATCCTAATCTTAAGGATATAAACTTATAATTTAATAATATTATTATATAGACTACTTATAGTAATACTTAATAATATAATATAGTAATAATAATTATATTTAAGGATTATAATTAAAAGGAGGATAGAGAGTTAGAACTTAAGCCTTAATTATATTAATATTATATTAAGTATCTATATTTTATTAATTAAAATAATATTAATATAATTTATAATAAACTTTTAATAAGCTAGTTTAATTAATATAGAAATATCTTAAGGAAGTTTATTCTTAAATATATAATAAGTTATAATCCTTCTTAAATTCTTCTTAAAAAAAAATTAAGATAAATATTATAATAATTATTTATAGACTTCTAAGGGGTATTTTCTTAAATATTATAATAGCTTATATATAGATTTTATAATGTATAAAAAGGTAGTATATAAATATTAAGATTTCTATTTTTAAATATTATTATTAAGTATTATTAATTATTTAATAATAGAAAGCTTAATATCTCTTTTATCTCCTACTAAAAATAGTTTAAGATAAAGATTAAGATAATTTCTAAGGGACTTCCTAAGGATAATTTAGGGGTATTAGGGGTAGATTTACCCCTATCAATAAGTAGACTTACCCCTATTAATAAATAGTAGGTACCCGTTTTTTTAATAAGGCGAGGCGGGGCGGGTATACTAAAAGTCAGGGTGGGTAGAGACCTCTATAACCCGCCCCGAAACCCGCCCCGCCTAGCTCCGGGGCGGGTACCCGGAGCGGGTACCCGGACCCGTTCCGCAGCGTATATATAAGTTAGTATAAGGTAGGAGTATTAAGATATAATATAATTAGGTTTCTAATATTAGAAATACTTAATAATCCTACTAGCTTAGATATATTTAGTATAATTATAGTACTTATTCCTTCTAATAGAGTTTACCTAGCTTAAGCTATCCTTCTAAGTAGTATTTATATAGTAAGCCTTTATAAAATTAATAATATATATTAAAGATATAATTAATAGATTCTTAACCTTATTCTTATCTAGGTAGCTAATATACTTAATCTTAGCCCCTAGGATTTAATAGCTATTTACCTTAATAATAATTTAGGTAAGTATTACTAAGTCGCTTAGAAATTAATAGATCCTAGTAGAAACGTTATAAATTACTATTCTAAATATAAGAGTAAGGATAAAAGCTTCTTTTTTAAAATATACTACCTAATCTCTACTTTCCTTAGTATTTTTTAGGATTTCTACTACCCCCTAACTCTTTATAAGGAGATAGATATCCCTTAACTTAAGTTAGCTAACCGCTTTTATACCTATTACCTTTAAGGTTAGGAAGGTATTAAGATAAGTCTTAATATATATTTATAGCTATTTAAGTATATTATATAGTAGTACATGATTATAGTTTAATCCTTAAGCTTAATAGTAACTTAGCGTTCCTCTTTATCTTTTATACCTAAGGAAGGGGCTAGCTATAAAGAGTAATAAGATATTATAAATTAAATTTATAATAGAGAGGTAACTAAAAGGCCTTTCCTTTATATAATTATAAGCCTAGTATAAGTAGGTAGTATTATATTTATAGTATATTTTATAGCTATTATATTACCTTTAATATACTTAATAGGCTATTTAAGGCGTTATAAAGTAGCGAGAATATCCCTACTATCTAATTAATTAATTACTTTACTAATTATTATAAATACTATTTAAAGTAGTACTATAATAGTTACGCGTGGAATATTCTCATGTTCCATATTATTATTACTATTCTTAAGGTGCTTAAGAATCTTTTTAGATATTTCCTACGTAAGTAGGAGCTATTTATTAATAGTAAGGGTCTTATAGTTCTTAGGGACCTTTAGCTATTTCGATTTACCACTCTTCGCCATGGTTACAACGATGCGACGAGAGGTGGATAGTGATGTAAAGATATACGAGGACTATAGATGTGACTAATATATCATAAGGGCTTTATAACAGTGACTATGCGTGGCTGTTGATATCATTCGATGATGATGATTGGGCGAGTTTGGTGGGCGGGTTTGGTGGGCGAGAATTTGTGTGGGCGGGCTTGGTGGGCGGTTTAGGTGGGCGGCTTAGGTGGGCGGCTTGGTGGGCGGTTTGCCCGCCCATTCTCGCCCATTCTCGCCACCAGAATACCAAGTCACCCACGCGGGCGCCCAGAAATACATCCCCTCACTGGCCCATAAGCCTGCACAGCTTGCTCCTCTCATCTACCAAAGTCTTATGAACAACCCTCATTGGTGATTAGCAGAGCTTGAATCCCAACGGCTTCCAATTGCTCATGCTTGCGATGATTCACTGGGGTCAGCCCAATGCTAGGTCTGAGCCAGAGACCGTGTACTTGTCTACCATGCCTGCTTGGTTTGCGATGCCAAAGAGGCCAACAAGCGCGCTGTGTAGGTAATAGAAAGCTTGAGAGGATGCGGAGCAGCCGGCCAGCACATAGGATTGTGAATGTCGCAGTAGTCAATCACATTGATGGAGACTGAGCTATTTCAATTAGATACACTAGATTCATTGCGTTTCCTGTCTGAAGCTCGTAGTGAAGAAACCGCAACAAACATCAAGACGGTCAATCATATTCATGAAATCCGGCTGGAACGTTACGCAGTGTTTCCAGGCGCACGCATGATCAACAACTGTAGCCACCGGGTAAAGGAAAACATGAGGTGCGCTTACAATTCGGTCTAGCATTCGGGCAAACAGTCGAGATCCAGAACAGACCAATCTTTGGCCCAATCCTTCTCATCTGAGACAGAACGTTTAAAGGAGTAAGTTTCGAAAAGTAGGAGCGGAATGAAAGATCTGGCTTTGACTCTCAGTGGCAGCATCATGGGTACGGCCCCTGGTATGGTCTCGGCTTTCAACGCTAGGGACTCCACATACCGAGTGTTGTGTGGGAGTCATCTGGATACAAAAATGATGTTATAAAGCGAAGTGAACGGCCTTTGAGACTGTCAACTATTCCCAGAATATTACCACAATCACTGCCAGCTTTTCTAATAGCTAGCCTGCTCCTGGTGTGCACGCGGTACAAATCACATAATTCACGACGCAACAGAAGTACTCAGGCGTTCAAGCCGAGATTGTACGGCTTCAACGAGCGTAGACCTGAGGGTAGATGATTAGCAATGCAAACCAGCTTTTACAATCAGGGAGCCCGTGTTCAACGTACTGAGTTTCCAATAGTCTTTTCACCTGGGTGGCCTTCGCTCTCCGCAAATCAATGGGTATCTCATATGTATCTTCATCATTCGTCCGCCCATCGTCCTTGGAGAGCTCCTTCGCACGTGCAACAAGATCCTCTTTCAGATTTTCGGCCTAACGCATTATTAACCTGACAGGTCAGTAGAGATGAAGTGACGGAACAGCATACCTCACGGCATCTATGCCACAGCTCTGATGCTAGCTCCGCGTCTTCCTCATGCTCTGCAGATGGTGGCGCCACATTTTCTTGCGTTCTGCCAACTTCTGCGATCCAGAGCTGCTCCTTCTCGCTCAAGGTCTTGCCTCCCACACTGCCGAATTTCTTTCTGAGAGCTTCGTAGCGACCTGCAAGCTCTCCTTGTCTGCTTCGTGCCGTCTGTAGTCGGTCATCGAGGCTGGGCGAGCGCCTACCTCTGATACTGTCCAGATAAGGATCCGCGTCCTCGCCTGCGACTTTTTCGATGCGCTGTGCTACTTCGTTGGCTCTATTGATCTGGTCACGAAGCTCGTCCTGTAGTCGCTCACAGCGTCGAAATAGATCCGATGCTGCCAGGCCCAGTTGGTGGGTTTCTTGACTTAGCACACGATGTGCCTGTGTCATGAGATCGAGGGTGACAGTAGAGAGACGGACTTCTTCCTTCATCATCCGCCTGTGGCGGCTTTCGACGTGGGTGTCAATGAATCTCGGTAACGAGGATTCGGCGTAAAACGCGTCTGGTGGATGATAAATTGATCTTGCAGGCCCAAGATTGAGCAGGTTCATGTCCGGCATGAAATCTTCCCCATCATCGTCGTCCAAGGTCGGCATCGGCTTTTCATACGGTTGATATGGTTTGTCAAGCGTCGCTGCTTCTGGTTGTCCGCCTACTGATGTTAGAAGGAAGTAGCCTAGATCGGAGGCTTGGAAGTTGAGGCAGGCCGTGGCAGGTGAAATAGAGTCTAGAGCAGAATCCCGGTCTTGGTCAAAAGACAGGATTTGTTCTCTAAGAGTCCCAGGTCCGTTCTTTATAACGTCAATCCGCAAAGGCGCACCGAGCTTTTCGCTGTTTTGCAGTTCCTTCTCCAGAATTTGCACCCAAGGATCCAGTGAAAAGAAGAAGACCCCGCTGTTGTGAGTTGCGAAGAACGAGTAGCGTGAATTCACGTCTTCGCTGAAAGTAGGCCACTGCTGATCAAGTTGTTCAACAGGGCTCAATGTGTCGAGACCTTCATATACAACAAGGTAAGGGTCTTTAGGAGCTGGCAGCAAGCGTTTCGGCTAGAATGACAGTCCCTTTAGTATACAAGGATGTTAACGACCAAGGGAATGGAGGAACTCACCTTCTTCCGTGGGAGCCACTGACCTTCTACTCCTTCGAGATCAAGGCATACGTAGACTCTACCGCTCCTTGTCATGAGAGCGATTACGGATGCCGAAGTACCATTCTCATCTATCGAGTCAGCTTCCGAATCTGATTCATCACCACCCATGAACTCCTCTTCATCAAGCTTTGGTGCGATGACGTGGACATCAGAAAGTTCCAATTCTTCGTCTACATCGTCTGACAGGATTTGAAAAGGCCCCTGCAGTCTCGGGACAGGACCTGGATGGGACGGGCGACGGAAGATCTCCGAAGAAACTCCGTTCTCAGCATTGAGCAGAGTCGGCTCCTGACCGTCCACATCACGGATCCAGTGGACCTGGTCACTGCTTTGCTGTTCCCCGTCCGATTCAGGAGATCCCTCCTTCAGCTTTGAAGCCGCCTTTGCCACTGCGGCTGTCGACAGAGACGGGATGAGAGTCCCGGAGGGTTGCCACCTTGAAGGTAGTAGCGGGCATAAAGCGTAAACATCGCCTCCTTTCATGGCTATCAACATAGTCATAGCGGACCATCCTGACTCATTGCTGGCACCAGTGCCTCCGAAACAAGCAGAGGCAACCTCCAAGCCCACGTTGTCAACGCTAAAACGCCTACTCTTTCCAATCCTGTCCGGGGCGAAATTCTCTTCCTCCGATGATCCCATCACAAGTTTCTTGAGATCTATAGCCAGTGAAGGGCTGTCTGACGACCACTTGTTGTCTCGATTGAACTCCCACAAGCGTACGCTTGCATCTGCTGTGACGGTCGCCAAACAGTTTCCCTCTACTCCGCAAGGATGCCATAAGACATTTGTGACTTGAGATCGAGAGACAACGTGGGTTGTAGGGCCGACGGTGTACGTCTTGAGCTTGATTGGATCGTTTGGTATTTGGCCTAAATGGGAGGAGTCTGGAAGGATGGCAATGGTGACCGTGTGTGATGTCGCTATAGCAAGGAGATTGCCATTCGAAGAGATAGAGAGCTGCCGTATCGGCTCTGCAATTGGGACTTTGAGGACCTATGAATCATATTAAGCTGGTGCTTTGTCTGCAGTTCAACCTTTCCATACCCTGTAGCTTCCATCCTCAGGACCGTCGTCTTCGTTTCTGGATTTGGTTCCTTCCGACGGAGGCCTTGCCTTTTTCGACGGTGTCTGCGATTGCTCTTCATAGTCGTCCTTGAGGGAAACCAAGTCGGTCCAACGAATGTATTTCCCTACGACCACAAATATCTCCGTTCCTCTCCTCGCCATGATCCTGGTTGGTCCAATATAATCGCTAGCACTGGAATTGCCATTTTCTCGCTGAGACGAACCTCTCTGCCTGCCTCGGTCCTGGGAAGATGTAGGTTTGAATGTGTTGAAGAGTTGAAATCCTGGGGAGGGTCTAGATAGCCACTTAGGGGTGTAGCTTATGACCTTGGGCATGATGGGGGTTCGGGGCGTGTAGCAAGGACGAAGAAATCAGCAAATATTCAATGAAAATTGCAAGCCATGTTGGAGGTGTATGCTGGAGATAGTAAAGTCGCGAACTGAAACGCGATGCTAGCGCCACAGCTCTAGCTCAAGTGCTCTCCGCAACACTTCACGTCTTCACAACATAACAATCATCTGAGACAAAGTGGCCAGGTCACAATGCCTGTACCCATGCAAACTACTGTCGACAGGCTTGACAAGCCCAGCGCGTATTACCTTGGAAGGGTGAGCACACCCTCGACGGCCTAGCGTCTCCATACGATAGTTTGTCAAAGGCTTACCTAGAGTTGCGCATGACAGAACAAGAAGCGTAAGTACGGTCGTGATAGGGATGATGATGATGTTGGGCGCCAGAGGACACCTGAAGAGCCAGGGGACCCATTGAAGGATGCTGCGACACTCTATGTTGGCAACCTGTGCGTCAAAAGGCTTGGTCCAGGTCCAATGGGAGGAGAGAATTTGGCTGATGCTCTACAGGTCATTCTATACTACGGAAGAGCAGATACACGAGCTCTTTGCCAAGTATGATTCCGTCGATTACGTTTGACAAGCAATACTAATGTGGCATCAGATGTGGGGAGATCAAACGATTAGTGATGGGCCTTGACCGTCATCACAAAACACCTTGCGGATTCTGTTTCGTGGAGTACTACAATCATCAAGATGCATTAGACTGCATGAAATACATTGGGGGTACAAAATTAGATGAGCGAATTATACGGACGGACCTGGATCCTGGATTCCAAGAGGGTAGGCAATATGGGTATGTCTGCAATTAAGTTCCTGGGCTTTGGGTACATTGGACGAGGTATGCTGATTTCATGCTAAAGACGTGGAAAATCTGGAGGCCAAGTTCGAGATGAATACAGGGAAGAATATGATCCAGGAAGAGGGGGGTACGGTCGCGCCATTGCTGATGAACGTCAGAAAGAGGAAGACGAATACGGCAAGGGAAGGTAGTCGGTTGGGAGATAGGTTCAGCAGTTGCGGTCAAGCCATACCAATGGTGATGCGATCGAGTGTATCCTCATTTGCAGAGCTGGCTGGTTTTCCCAGGGGTCCGTCGAGCCCACAGCATGACCGCAGAATTGCTTTCTGACCGTGGCTCGGTTCTTGCCGGGATTGCTTTTATTGATTATAGAAACTTCGCACTTTACTATCCTCCAACATCTTGATCCTCTTTCAGGGTCTCTCTAACCTGTTTCAGCCACCAGACATGGATTCTCGCATCTTCTGTCAGCTCTGGGTGGAAGCTCGTGCCAAACACGTTGCCTTGCTTAACCGCTACGATATCTCCAATCTCGTCGTTCAGGCCCACCGCAGCAAGTTTCTCTCTCATTATGAGACTTCGCCCTGGTAGGGTAGCCATAATCTCAACAGGCTGAAGGACTTGCTTCTGAGCCAATTTTCCTCGCGGATGCCGGCCGGGCGCAATGACCGTCCCGTCCAAAGCGCCTTCGGTGGTCTGCTCTCCTTGTGTCACCGGTAACAGTTTCTCTACCACTGGCGCTCGGATAAAAACCCCATTGAACGGTTCAAATATCCCACCGCCATCTGCTGTGCTTAAGAAGGATAGAGCCAACTCTGCCTCGAAGCTCTCAGTCTGGCGGCCGAAATAGTTCCGATTTACTCTCACATCGAGGCCGCCGATGAGATCTTGGCCGCCCTTCTTTGTTCGATTCGCAGACTCAGCCAATAAGATCAGGCCTGCACAGGTACCCCAAGTAGGTTTCCGGCGTACTCTGCGGTAAATTGAAGTCAGCAATCATATGCGCTGGGACTGTCACAGAGCTGTGTTGCCGTACTTGACAAATTCTCGCAAAGGCTCGAGCAGGTTCGAGCGAGCTGCGACCAAAGAGACTGTCGTGCTCTCCCCACCAGGAATGATCAGAGCCTCGCATTGTGCCAGCTCTTGCGGTGTGCGGACCTCGAGAAAATGCCATGTCCGATCTTGGTCGAGGACTACCTCTGTGGCAGCCTTTGCTAAAAGCTTGAAATGCTCGTAGAAAGCTCCTTGCAGGGCAAGTACGCCTACAGTGATGGTCGTTGACATTGATACTGTGAATGGACTCGAGCAGAAATGTCCCGAACGTCATTGCGCGCCGGCAGTGGAGACGGCCCGCCCGCAGCTTGACATCCGTACAAGGGCAGTTCTCAATGGCCTGGGCTTCCAGCAGCCCTCTGGATCATGCATACCTTCATGTTATATCGATTGACTTTTCTCATTTCCTATTTGCCTCCGTGATAGCCAATTCACAGATGGGTCTAAAAGGCATCCTTCAGAAATCCCCCAGTGACATAGTTTTCCTCTCCGCCCTCCGCACACCCATAACGCGCTCATACAAAGGCGGTCTTCGCAATGCCTACCCAGAGCAGATGCTTGCTACTGTTTGTCCCCGTGTCTCAACCCTCTCCTCCAGCTTGGCTGACTTCCCGCAGGTCCTGAAAGCCACTCTTGAGCGCAATCCCGATATCCCTCCATCAGCAATCCAAGATGTAGCAGTCGGAACTGTTCTCTCTGAACTAGGCGGCTCCAAAGCAGCCCGTATGGCCCTCAACCACGTTGGCTACCGTTCCTCCACCTCTCTCTATACCGTCAACCGCGCCTGTGCTTCCTCCTTCCAGGCCATAACCACCATCGCCGACGCCATAGCCGTAGGCCGCATCGATGTGGGAATAGGCGCAGGGATGGAAAGCATGACACGGAATTTCGCCACAAAAGCGGTACCTACACAAGTATGGCCAGAATTGAGAGAAAGCCCGGTTAAAGATGCGAGAGATTGCATAATGCCCATGGGCATCACAAGCGAAAACGTAGCCAAAAATTACAACATCAGCAGAGCAGATCAAGACGCATTCGGCGTAGACTCGCACATCAAAGCCTCCAAAGCTCAAAAAGCCGGCCGCTTTGACGAAGAAATCGTCCCTGTCTCCATCACGAACCCCCCAGTCGAAGGCGGCGGCGCAGAAGGCAGCTCCACGCCTCAACCAGGCGAGACAGTCTCTATCAGCGCCGACGATGGCATCCGACACAATGTATCTACCGTAGCAATGGCAAATCTGAAACCCGTCTTCAACGAAACCGGCACTACGACTGCAGGCAACTCCTCGCAAATCTCTGACGGAGCAGCTGCAGCGCTCATGTGTCGCCGCTCGACAGCTTCATCCCTCGGGCTCTCCTCCTCAATTATAGGCAAATACGCCGGCTCCACCGTCGTTGGCGTAGCGCCGGATGAAATGGGTATAGGACCCGCGTACGCCATCCCTCCGCTGCTCGCCTCAGTGGGATTGAAAGTCGAAGATGTGGGCGTGTGGGAGATCAATGAGGCGTTTGCCTCTCAAGCGCTGTATTGTATCAGGAAACTCGGGTTGGAGGGGGCGATGGAGCAAGGCAAGATCAACCCGCGGGGAGGCGCAATTGCGTTGGGACATCCGCTAGGAGCGACGGGAGCGAGGATGGTCAGTACGATCTTGAGCGAGATGGATGGTGGGCAGTTTGGAGAGGTAGGGGTCGTGAGTATGTGTGTTGGGACGGGGATGGGAATGGCGGGTTTGATTGTTAGGGAATGAGATGTACATGGCTTGTATAACAGATCGATGTAGCATGGGAATATAGAAAGCATTGGACTAGCGCCACCTATGTTACTCACTCCCAGCTTGAAAGACTAACAACTTGGGTATAATGTGAAATCCAAATCCTACCAAATGCTTGCAAAACGTTGATCCGCAACGCCACATGCTATGCTCGGATAGTCAGCATTCAGCCTGCACCTCTTCTGTCACATGGACTGTCCCCCCTAACGCTTTGCAATCTTTGGGGTTCCTGTCCACAACATCTTGCTTGGCTTGGGACTGTTCCCAGTGTTCAGCAACATTGTTCAGGCTGAGTGTCGACATCTTCCGTAAAAATGGTTGGGGTGATGTGGCCAATACTGGGCTTTGTACGGGACTGTGGCCTTGGTCGCTCTGCACATCAGCTTCACTACCAGAGCCGTAGTCAGAAGCGAGGCTAGGTCTGGGATCTTTGTCTGCCAATTTGATGGCCTGTCTCCCGTCAAAGTCGACCATTTGTTGTTTGAACGTGCGAAAATTGGTCTGTTCACCGCTTGGTAAAGCAATATTCGTGCCCAGAGTCTGCTCCATGTCATGGAGTAACACTTCCATTGGGGCAATTGTAGCATATTCCATAGCCTCGGAATAAGCAGTTACGTGGGCGCATACCCCTCCCGTGGCATTATCGATGACCCATGCACCGGAGTCGCCGCCGACGCCGAAGTTGCCTTTGACTCTCCATACAGGGGAAGCGTAGATTCTACCGGGCATCTTGGTCATTTGCATGGCTGGTAGTATCGTTCCGGTCTCAAGCCCGCTGGTGGATCCAAACGCATGCACTTTGAGGTCTCCAAGTGCATCGGCCTTGAGGACTTGAGAAGGATAGAAGGTCTGAGCAGCTTTGTCACAATGTTTTATGCCACCTTCTAGCGCATTCATGGTGGGCTTTCGATCGTCGTGTAACTTAAACAGAGCCCAATCGACCTCGTGAGCGACGTTATCGAATGAAAGACGTCGCAATCCTGACGAAGCATGAATAGTGCCAAGGCCATGTATGACTAGGTGATCATCGCTCATCTCGTCCTCATTCGAGAAATAACCCGGATCAACGTCGTCTAACGCAGGCTGAGTGACGATGATGTGCATCCCTTCTCCGGTATTAGTCCCAGGAAAATCACCCATATCGAACTCCTCGAAATCTTCAACGTCGTAGTTCGATACATCCAACGCGTCAAAGCTGGCAGAAAAATCATCAACCATCAATTCTGGATTCGTCAAAACATTGGACTCGTTTCCTCCCAATGTAGACATGTCAGTTCCTGAATCGCCGGAGTCTTCGAGCATATGATGAACACTCATTCCATGTGGTTCACCATCAACAAGGACTACACCCCCGAAAGTGACCGCTTCTGAGTGCTGTTCGTCGACGAAACAGCCAATTGAGGCTCCGCAGGTCGGCTTTTGTTGGTACCTCGATGGCTGTTGCCCCGGCTGATCCCTATATGTATTTGCACTCTTGTTCTTCTTTGTCCTATTCTTCTTGCCCTTCGAACGTGTAAGTTGTCCGGGAGCAACGTAGAGCTGAAAGATCTCCTTCTCTTTGTTTACATACTCAAGAATCTTCCACGCTTTCGCCAAGCTCTTGCAAACCATCAAAAGGGTCGGTTTGGCCAAGTCAGGGGTCATACCTGCCATGCAAACATATATCTCGAAGCTCTCCCAACGATCAATAGCTTTTGCAAACATACGGTTGAGCTTTGGAGCCATGATCGTATCGAAGTATTGCCGAATCTCATTGGGTACAGTATGAGACCATACGCAAGTATCAATCTTATTCCCAGGCAGTAAAGGAGAAAATGCTGTCCATGTGTCACACGGCGCGGTCCCCGAATATTCCGCTTGCTGAGTTGCGGTAGGCTCAGTCACGAATCGATGCTGATCTTTGTCGAGAGCAGGCGAGCTTTGTTCGATCGCCGACTCAGGGCGCCCAGTGGGTGAAGAGGATGCGGGCATGACCTTGGGTTCATCCGAGTCGTCCATCATACAACAACGCTCTAATGGTTTGAACACACTCCAATAGTAGTCGTTTTGAATCTTGGCCTGCCGATCCCGAGATGTTGCCCGCGTAGAGGCACGGACTGCCTGATCCTCATCAACAGCACGCAAGCAGTATGCTACGGCACCCATGAAAGCACGTCCGCACTTGGCCGACAGCTTTTTCGCGTAGATTGATTGCAGCCTGGCTTTGAAATCCGAACGTGAATATTTCGTCTTCCACAATTTGTTTAGTGGCATCCACAAACCTACTTCCAACAAAATGAGTCCGAGACTATAGATGTCGTGGGCTGGGCGATATCTAGATCTTTGCCCACGTTCGATCCCCGGATGCCGGTAAATACTTGACATCAAGGTTTCCGGTTCTGAAGTGAAGGTGTCTTCAGCACCCTGATCCCACGACACCAAGAACGGCTTCCTGATAACTCCTTCCTTCCACGGCTTACTTTCTGTGTCTTGAGCCCCACTTTCGTTGACAAAGACAATGTTGTTACTATTGATATTTCTGTGTGTCAAGCCCTTGGCGTGAACGTGGAGGACGTTTGTCACGAGGTTCAGAGCAAGCCTTAAGCGGTCTTCCAGGCATGGCACGTTCGAGCTGTCGACTTCACCACTATACTGCAGATAAAACAGTAGACTTTGGGTCGGATTGGCTGTAGGAAGTGATGTTGGTATATCAGACATGGACTGTTGCGGAATCTCATAAACGAAGGCATATCGGGAGTTACTGGGGTCTGCAAACCAGCCAATTATCTTCAAAGAACCTGTGTACAGACTTCCAGCTTCAGTGTGAGACCCCTGCAAGGAAAGGACCAAGTCATCATAGCGTTGAGAGGGTGAAAGAAGGCCATTTCTTGAATGGTTTCTGTCTTCCACATAGTAATCCAAAAGGACTGGCGTGGTTTTTGCGCGATCCGCATAATGGAAAGCCTTCTCTGATTTTCGAGATGGCTTGAGGAATGCGAACATTCGATTGCCTGGATCTGTCGCAGTTGAATTGTACGATGGCGGTTTCGCAGCTGGTAGCTGAGTTCTCGTAGGGTAGATCAGATCGACTGGGTTGATGCAAGTCGACGAAATTAGACTTGATTGATCTTGTAACGCAGACTTCTCATCGCGAGTGATCGATTTCGACGTGGAAGGAGCTTGTGAAGGTTTCTCAGAACCAGGGTACAGCGAGGTCTGCTTTTCCTTCTCACCACCAGCAAAACCTTTACGCATGATCTGTTGCGATCTCGACAGGTCGCACAAAGTGTCAATTGAAGTTGTAATGTCTTTTACTATGTCTTCCAGGCGCGCCAAATTTGGAGGCGTCCATTGAGCATTGGTACTCAGGAGCATTCCAGCCTTGTCGTCAGGGTATCCGCCTGGAAGCTGGGAACGAGACCGTGGTTGGAGTCTCTCTGTTTCATCTACTAGCTCTCTGATAGATGACATGATACTTGCTACCAAGTCGCTGATGCCTGCTCGGTCAAGAGAGTCATCGATGTCGTCTGTTTGATCAGCGTTTGAGTCCGCCCATTCTAAACCCCACGCGACTAGGCGATCTTTCTGAATGCGTAACTTGAGATGCAGCGAAGAGAGCTGAGGATTGATGATGCTCGTTTGGATAATCTGCTCATAACTTCTCTTGGTATCGGTGTACATCTGGGTCAGTCTCCGTGGGAGAAGAGCCTGCCTGATGATTTCCATCTTGAATATGTCCTGAAGCACAGGAAGAATGGGAATCGCTCAAGAAAGTGTGGTTTACACACGCTTAATTGAAAACTCGCAGTAATATATTGATGCTGGGCGATGCCTTTTCATGATTGTCGCGCAAAAGCTGGTGCCTGAACAAGCCAAACCTCCGAAAGTGGCGACAGCGCAGAAGGCAGCAGCAATCGTACCAGGTGGCAAATAGAAGACGACCATACAACTATCTGATACAATTACCGCACTCAACTGTGACTGGTATTCACAGATCACCCAAGGCTTCGGTCGTGATGAATTGCTTTACTATGACTTCCCGCCTTGAGGTGAAGTTCGCCCGCCGAGGGCGCGCTAGGTCGGGCTAGCGTTGGCGCGTCAAGCCTGAAGATCCGGGGAAGCTTCAGCCACAACATTAGATATCCCCACCACTTCACCTATCCTCTTCATTCTTTTCTCCCTGTAAATACCCTCTTTGCTTTCCCAGCTAGGCCTCAAGGATCCTACGGCGATACCTTACGAAATATATTGATTGTCTCTGCAACATTCACAACCATTATATCTACGGCATTGAAGTATCTAGTTGAGGGAGTCGCGATTTCCAGACACCATTGGCACATTTCAGCACTTCCCAAATCGTTACTTAATTTCACAATGCCAGCCCCGGCAGGAACGAAACGTGTGAAGGTACGTATGACAAACTGCTCTCTTGTGGCTCTAATCATCCCACTTCATACCCCTACCCATCATTTACCCCCACCATTCTCTGCGAGCATCACTATTCAACATGGTTGCAACACGAACAAGAACATCACCATCCCAATTACTGCACTTGGATGATGCAGAACAACCGCAAAAGTCACTACTCAATCTGCCTACCCCATATCCTACACCAAAACCTACGCGGAAACCGACTAATGAAGGCCGCGTTCAGGGCACCCAAATCTACCGTCCTTTCGGTAATCTAGCCCCCGCTTCGCTTCCAAACTATCTTGCTCACAATTCATGCAGTCTACGGCTCCGTAGCCAAGCTCATCGACCCCAACAACCGCCCGGCAAACATCCACCCCGAGCATACGCATACCTGGTCTGTCTACGTCAAAGGTGTCAACGATGCCGACATATCCTACTGGCTGAAGAAGGTTCAATTCAAGCTACACGAAACCTACGCCAACAGCACACGCATGATCGAAGGCCCGCCCTTCGTCGTCGAGGAGACCGGCTGGGGTGAATTCGAAGTCACCATGAAATTATACTTTGTGCCCGAGGCGAACGAGAAGCCGGGAACGCTGTGGCATCAATTGAAGTTGCATCATTATGGAGAAAATGCGGAGGCGGCGAAGGAAAGACGGGAGCCGGTCGTTAGTCAATCGTATGAGGAGATTATGTTCAATGAGCCTACGGAGGCCTTTTTCGATATTATGACTACGGGGCCTCCGATTCCGCAGGCAGGAAGAGGGAAAGGGGCCAAGGGATCGAAACAGGCGGCGCTGAAAGGGAAGGGGGAGAGGACGGCGGAGATTCCGTATGAGGTCAGCAGGGAAAATGCGTTTAGCTCAAAGACGGAGGCAGCCGAGATGGATCGGTTGAGGGAGGCCGGAAAGACGGTGGATATGATGATAAAGGAAGAGAGGGACAAGTTGATGAAGTTGGAGAAGGAGGTAGAGGCGTTGAGGATAGAGGCCGCTGCGAGGGGGGTGTAAAAGGTCGCGGAGTGGCATTACGTGGGGCACGGAGTCGGTAAAGGCGTCATATGGGGGCTTGAATGCGTTGGCTGGTGCGAATACCCTTGAAAGAGATCTAACGAGTACCCGATTTCTCTGGACGCTTATCCATCGACGAATGGGCTTGACTGAATGTCAATTATTCTGAGTTGACAATGGTGATGGAAACTGTCCTCCTGAACTAGGCCGCTAGCAGTACCTCGCCTAGTCGAAGAACTTCACCCTCTCCTCCACAGGCCTAAACTGCTTCTCCCCCGGCTGACCCGTCGGCTTCCCAAACACCATCTGGGCCTTCAGATTCCACGTCACCGGGACGTTGAACTCCGTCTCGAGTCTCGTATCAATGAGCGGATTATAGTGCTGCAGGTTTACACCCATACCCTCCGCCTCGAGCGCGCACCACAGCACGTATTGGTGCATACCATTGGTCTGCTCAGACCCTGCCCGCCAATGGTCTATCAGCAAAGCCCATTCATGGAATAGGAGAGAAGCGACGGAACCAAGGTACTCACAGCCCGGAAACTTATCCTCATAAGTCTTAAACTTCTCCTGAAACTCCCTCATAGTAGTCGTATCCTCGTAGAACAGAATCGTACCATAACCCCCTCTGAACCCTTCCATGCGGCCCTTTGCGTGTTCGAATTTATCCGCTGGGAGTTGGATTTTGTAGATCTCCATAATACTGTCCCATAGCTTTTGGTGTTGCTCCTTCAGCACGACGACCATGCGTGTGGTTTGGCTGTTGAAGGCGCTGGGGACGTGCTTGACCGTGTGCTCGACGAGCTCTTTGATGCGAGCCTCGGAGATGGTGGATTCGTTGTTTATTTGGTAGAAGGTGCGGCGGCTTTCGACGAGGGGGAGGAAGGGCTTGGAGTCGGCGGACATTTTCGCGGGTGTGCTTGTTGTGAAATGGTGGTGCGTGGGTGTGCGGTGGAGATTTGAGTGTTGATTGGGTTTGGAGGCAGAGAAAATGGTGGGGGGAAGGAGGGTCTTGTAGTGTGGGCAGACTCCTCGGGCGGACTGAAATAGTAAGCTAGATTGCCGAAGCAGGTGGGATGCCATCTCGTGGAATGGGGGCATTTGAAAGCCAATGGCTACTATTAGCAGGGCGAAAGCAACGATTGAGGTAAGGGTTGTTGACCGCATATTAGCGAGCTAGCCATCGGATGATAAAGCCATTTTGAACGATAGATATCGTCGTTTGCCTATTTCCAATGCATTATGCTCTCGCACCTATCGCCAACCGAGAAAGTCATTAGCAGCGGCGTTCGGTGACTTCAAAGCCTGTTAGTCGTGACGGAGTTGTGCATGATCGCGGAACTCTTCGCGCGCAGGCATCAAGAATTTGAAATCTCTTGGCAGTTCTTTGTCATCCATTTCTCTGTGTCCAAGCCGCTCGTCTTTGTCCAGTATCTCTAAAGGAGATATCATGCTAATGTTTTGCTGTCATCAACGAGCATAGGATGCGTTGCAGGACGGTTCTAACGGTTGATGATCAGGCAACATCAGTAACTGTTCAAAGGTCTTGCACTGCGCCGACTTGGAGGATGGCCATCGCCACTCATGGTCTACGAAACGCATAGGAAGCTTATAACCTCATCCAGTCGTTGCGATTCATCCAAGCCCTTCTCCGCTCGCAACACATTTACGAGACAGACCTCAATAGACAATAGATGGCACAGGTACGGATCCTGGAGCCCATGCGGTTGCATTGATTCAGTGGTTGAGAGCCTGCTAAAGGTGTAGTAATCGAACTATTCCCCGGAATACTTGAGTGGTCCCTTAGCCGCTTGCCACCTAAGATGTTGTTCCTTCTCCATTGTGATCCCAAATAATTCAAGGTTGAGGTCGTTCAAGGAGACAATGATGGCTATTAGAGAATGAGATACCTACGCGTGAACGTGAATCGTAGCAACGCCAGCCATTTCCTTGTAGGTGCACTCGCCAATTCTTGTAATTGGAGATGGAAGTGATGCGTGGTGGGGTCCGGTAACAGACTGAACGATAGCACATTTGATTGTCCCGAGTGGCTCGAAATGGTGCTGCTGTTGTGTATGTTGTGAGCTGAAGGACTTGGACGCGGAGCTTGCAGCCCTAGCGGCCCGCCCCGAGGTCCCTGGATCGCTGGCTTGAAGCCTTCGCTTCCGTGTCACTCCTCCTTTGCCTCAAACAACCCCCATCCATGGCCTCCCAAATACTCATTCGTGCACCCACAACAACCGACCTCCCCCAAGCCTCCGACTTCATACCTCCAACGCCTGCCTGGCTTTCCGGAACATGGCACGTAACCCACTCCACGCTGCCAATGTGGAAATCGAAACGCAACGTCACAATAACATACAAAACACACCCTCCCACCTCGCCATCCACAGCACAAGAAACGACAGACAAGCTCGACGACATTGTCTCGTACCAGTCCCTCGGCTCAGCGAAGATGAAGACCGTCAGAGGCATAGACACAGCCAGCGGCAAAGATAGCGGCGCGTGGGACTGGCGAGGCAAAGGCTGGTTGATGATCGCGTCGAGTCATTGGGAGGTGCTGGGGTATGGAGACTTAGAGGAGGGACAGCAATGGGCTGTTACTTATTTCGCAAAGACGGTATTCACGCCTGCGGGCATCGATGTCTACTCACGGATGAAAGAAGGCCTTTCCGAGGCGGTCATGGTAGGAATTAAAGAGGCATTGGCCGCCGTTGAACATGCCGGGGTAACGAGCCTGGCTGGGGAGCTCTTTGAGGTCAAGAGGGATTAAGGACTGTTGCTGATGTTGAAGACGCTACCTGGGCTGTCTTCTTGGATCAAATGCCGAAATGATCATCATGGAGAGGCTATGCATAAGCAGAGGCAGCCACTGGAGACCTCGGTTCCAGGCCGGAAAGCCGTTACCGATCACAGTTTACCTGTGCCAGGGAACATGAACAGGCGCCTTGAAGAGGACCTAAGCTGTGGAGTCGATGTTCGAAAATGTGAGCTTTCTCGCACAACGTCTCCATACCATTGGAAGAGTGAACCTGGAAGATTTAATTACGACTCAACCCTTAAAACGACCTACTTCGACAGTGGCTCGGTTTAGAATCGTATTGAAGAAGCCGCCCGCGTTTGTGCCCTGTTGTCCCCTCTCCACAATGGAGACTTCAACGCAAGCTTCAGTCTAAGCGTGGCCCAAAGCACCACGATTCTGTAAATGTATTCCGCTGGAAAAAAAGGAGGGGATACATCGTTATGGGATGGTGCGCAATGTCATGGTTCATGAGGAAGTGCGATTAGGTGGATGGGTAACAGGTGTCTTCGTTGAAACTGATACATTGGGAGAGATTGGATCTCGACATTTGGATTAGTTGCAAGCGTTTTGAGTGTTGCCAAGTTTGGTCTCATGCTCTCATTGCTGCTTTTGAATAAGTATATCCATTTCCACTTCTTGCGTCACACGAGGGGTATCAAGGTACTATCCGAGCAAAACATAAGAAGTCATCACAGGAGCCGCTCCGATCCACGTACTCGCCCGCCGCATATCGTCGCCATCGCTGGCAAAAAAACCGTTTATCTCCTCATGTTCATCAACATCCGGGGGGCTCTCTGTCTGTGCATCGAACGATTCTCAGTAAATGAGCCTCACCTTACATGTCCAAATGCAGAGGAACGGAGACTTACACCACCAACATTCCAACCTGCTTAACCCTCTTAAGGATTTTCTGATTCATCCTGGCATTCTTTTCCGCATTCGCGGGATTGTTGAACCTCTCGCCGCCAAATTTCTTCTCGATCCTATCAAGCCCTGTTGAGTGGACACAAGCGACGAGGTTAGATAACATGAATTGTAACTGCAATGATCAGTAGCTACGAGGTAGCGAACAAGACAGCGGCGTATACAATGTCGCACGGTGAGGTGACGCAAAGGAAGACTTCTGATTATGAGGAGTTCTAGAATAGAGTCTGGTGGATTATCATTACATTTGGTCATCGTATCACGATCATCAGCGACAGCAGCCTGTTCTCCAGTGCTATTCATCTGCTGGCCTCCACCTTGAATGTAGTTGTTGTTGCTCATTTGTTGCTGGCCCATTTGCTGCTGCTGGCCTCCGCCTTGGGTGTAATTGATGTTGCCTATCTGTTGCTGGCCTCCACCTTGAGTGTAGTTGTTGTTGTTGCCGATCTGTTGCTGGCCCATCTGCTGCTGTTGGCCGCCATGAACGCCGCTGTTCTGTCCGTGGGAACCCTGGTGGAGGTATTGCTCATTTGAGGCTTGCTGAGGCATCCCATCCTGGACCTGCTCATTGTAGCCTTGCCGGGGAAATCCACGCTGCCCTCCTCCGCCTTCATGTAGCTCCTGGCCGACACCCTGAGTCGAACCTTCAGGGTGCATGCCTGTGAATTGTGGGCCGCGGGAAGGTGAGAGCTGGGTCTTTTCCACTTGAGCGTCGGCCGTGTCGTAGTAGGATGCTGCTGCCATGATGGATCAAGTGTTTATTTGATGTGTGCGATGAGAAAAGCGCAGCGTACTATTAACGGGAAAACGACGATAACAACGGCCCGCACGGCAGAGGCTGGAGTGGCTGGCGCTAAACACGGCCCGCAGTGACTTAATCTAAATATATCGGCGAAAACGAGTTCTGGACCCCTTGAGCGCGTCATCCGTGACCAAGTTTTGTGGCTGGGTTTACGAGGTCTGGACCATTGGTGAAGATTGTTTGTTCCTGCAGGAAGGCTTTCCCCCAATGGATCTAATTTAGTAATCACTATACGAAAAGAGGGGGCTCAGAGACCAACCTCGTTTGGGAAAATCGTCGAGCTTACGAGTCCAGCTCCAATATTGGGTGGCGAGACGCTGCGCTGTCTTTGTCTTACGCCTGCCTCATTCATCTACAACTTTTTCAACTTGTGAATTCTTCTATCGTTCCCATCAGTCGCTACATCAACGATACATTGCTTTGTTCATTTGCTTAAGTCCATTTCGTCGCTCCTCCATGAAAATTGTCCAAGGCTTGTACCAATCCGCCACAATCTAATCTTGTATATCCAGAAGATGCACGGTCTTATATACTACTCTCTCCTTATTCACGCGATTCCCACATTAGGTGCCGTTCTCGCGCCACGAGCCAACACAACCTATGCGTGCAATAACTCGCCTGATCTCTGCTCGCGATCATACTCGAACATCACTCAATTGGGGGCCCACGACAGCCCTTTCCTCAATAACGCTTCTTCCACCAGCCTCTCATTCACCGGTGCTGGTAATCAAAATGTCAATAGTACAGCCCAGCTTACCGCTGGTGTCCGACTTCTGACCGCACAAGTTCACAACAACAATGGAGCTTGGCATCTATGCCATACCAGTTGCAGCCTGCTCGATGCGGGCACATTGAGTTCCTGGCTGTCAGATATCAAGACTTGGATGGACGCCAACCCTCACGACGTGGTGACAATTCTATTGGTAAACTCGGACAACGCTTCCGCTGCAGACCTCAATTCCGAGTTTGAAGCTGCAAATATCACTTCATACGCTTACACACCACCCTCAACGACGACCGCTTTAGTGACATGGCCTACGTTACAAGATATGATTTCGAATTCGACTCGCCTCGTCACATTCGTTGCATCATTGGAACCCTCGTCTAATACCGTGGCTCCTTACCTTCTCGACGAATTCACCTTCGTTTTTGAGAACAATTATAATGTCACAAGTGCGTCCAATTTTACATGTGATGCAGATAGGCCGCCTGTAGTTCAAGGTCAAACAGCGACGGCTGTCTCCTCTGGGAGATTATCTCTGCTCAATCATTTCCTTGATCAGTCGGTAGGACTTGGTATCGACGTTCCAGACACTTCCAAAATCAGTACCACAAATGGAGCCACTGGAATTGGAAGCCTAGGTCAGGCTGCAAGCGATTGCTCAGGCGTGTATGGCAAAGCGCCTGCGTTCCTTCTTGTGGATTTCTTCGATGAAGGTTCAGCCATCAGCATTGTCAACAGTTTGAATGGAGTGTCAGCGTCAACGACAGGGCAGACTAAACCTTCAACTACGGCAATGACGAGTACTGGTGCAGGTGTTCGGACGGTGAATCCTCAACGAGGCTGGATGGGCGCTCTTGTCGTTGCAGGCTTAGCATATGGAGTCACCAAGATCCTCTTCTGATTTACGAACAGCGTTGTGACGAGCAATAACGCATTGGATGACATGTTCGTGTGGTACAAAAATGAATTGGGAGGACATTGTTGCACAGCGAGGGGCGTTCTTTGCCAGCATTTACACCATCCAGCGAATACAACATAGCATATGATGTACATAGAAATTCATGCCACGCATCTACTACCCAACCTTTCCTGACTTGACATCGGCGGCCAGAATATCATTAACAGCAGTAACTTTTTCGCTGAAAGACTGCTTCTTATCCGTCCTGCACCCCTGCCATCAGCCCATTCACTCCCAACCAATCACTTCAGGTAGTACGTACCTCGACCCGACTCGAATATCAGTCTGAATCCTCACAATGCCTTTCTCATGCAACATCGAATGCGCCTGGCCAATGAGCTTCATCACAGCGTCCCAAGACCCTTCTGCAGGGATGCATATGATCAGCATCAGTTTCCTCGGCCCCATCTGCCTCATCACAAACCACAAACCATCACATACCGACCGTGGTGCCCGCCGAATGCATCGAGTACGTCAGATTGCTCCTCTGCATCAGCCGCTGCACATCTGCCACTTCCTGCGATACGGATGCCGAAGGCGTTCCTATCTACGTGCGAATGGACATTTAGCCAGGAGAGTGAGGCGGAAGAAGGGGGTAGGGGGATGTACAGGGATCAGACAGAAATCTGCAACACAAGCGGAAGGTGTGGGGAGGTGGGAGAGACGATCGTCTACTGAAGCCATGGCCTCTGAAGATTGAGAAAAGGAGTGTGTAGGGATCTGAGATGATGCTTCTGGTTGAAGCATCGCATAGGCTGCCAAGCCGGCTTCTCATCCCTCTTTCCTCCAGTTCTGTATTTCTCGTCCACCCGTTTTCCAACTTCTCTCATTTTGACATCATTGCCATGAAACAATAGCATTTCTCGTTTGGGAGGCTTTTTGGCGTAGTACATTTGAATTGTGTTACTGTACTCGTTCTTCACATATACTATTTTGCGCCTTTGCATCACAGCACGGAGCTCAACACACGCTCATTTGAAAACCCCATTCCCCCTTTCTGGAGAACGATAGTGTCTTTTCGTATCAGAGCATGAAAGACTGGTCTCATTGTTGTATATCTTGAAGCTCTGTCCCTGCAGCGATACTACTAATCTTCCTAAACTCATTGTGGATAAGATTCCTCTCGTTATGAAAAACACCACACTCTCTCTCGGTCTCTCGGACATTCGATTGGAATACTTAGCCGAAGGTGCTGCAAACGTTGTCTACAGGATTTTACCCCCAAACACAGACCCCAGCACAACAGCAGATCTATGTTCTGAACCCAACGGCTACGACTCAGACACTCCTCTTCCAACAGAGATTTCCCCATTACAACTCGACCCCCGCCTCCAGGGGAAACTCATCCGTTTGAGGAAATCCCTCCCCTCCACAGCGCTCGTAGCCGACTCGCAACAACATTTCGAAAACCAGATACGCCCCCTCTTTCGGTCAGAAAACCTCGTGGAAGCCACTCTATTCCATCCCTCGCAGTCCCTACTCAAAGCCTGCAACACCAACCTCCGCTTTATGGAAAAGAACGAAACTCGACCACTGAAGCGCCACAAGGTCTACCTCGTCGAAACTGAGCCGCACGGCTGTCTAATGACAGACATGAGCTGCAGTCCGGACGATCCAGCGTTCAAATCCATCGAGTTCAAACCCAAATGGCTCATCCAGTCCCCCTCCGCTCCCGCCGGCGCTCGACGTTGTCGCACGTGTGCACTACGAGCCATGAAGCGAGCGGGTACGGAAAAGGAGAATTCGAAAGCGGCGTTCTGTCCCCTGAACCTCGTCTCCATCGACCGCACCAAGCTCTCCATCTTCATCGATCACATTCTAGGCTTCTCCCCGCACAGAAATCGAAATTCAGACGAAGAGAATGCAGTGAGAGAGCATAATCTACTGATAAAGTTCTTGTATAAAAACCCACTCTTGGATAAGTTGAGGACGCTGCAGCTAGAGTTGGACCCTGAGGGCGTTTTCAAGGCGGACTTGCTTTCACCTAAGTTTCTGGCGGCGATGACGTTGAGAGATTGCACGTTGTTTTTGAAGGTACGTATATCTCTTCTTTCTAGATGCTTTTCAAATGATGGTCAGTGCTGATTGAGAAGGATAGGTGCCGATGACGACTGGAAAGGAGATCGAGGCCCGGCTTGGAGATCTGGATCTCAAGACGAGCAGTGGGAGGAAGGCGGAGTATTGGAGGAGTTTGGAAAGGAGGCTCATCGATGAGGGGTGGTATGGAGCGACCGAGAAGAATAGTGCACAGCATGAGAATTTCTGTCAGTTGTCTTGAGGTCGGATTGCCTGAAGAAGACTTCGTTGGCAAGACGCTTTTCTACCACGTTTATGAGGAGGTTCATCGAATGTTTAATAAGTAATCTTTGGACTATATCATTCAAATACACATCAAAGCAATACAACCCGTCATACAGCCTCAAGCTCCGTGTGGTACGTAATGCCAGCCAACCAACTCGCCTCATCTAGCTATACCAGCACCCTTGAACTTTTGTCCATTCCAATCACCACCCCCTTCTCTGCCTGTCCCTTCCTATCCCTCACAGCCCTAGCAATGACGTCGGCCTGCAATCCAAGCCCCCAGCTCCGCTCCAACAGTTCCTCAAAACCTCTACCCTTTCCTATCCCTTCCCATCAACGATCCCCCCCATACCACCGACCCGGAACCGCTGCAGTGTATTCGGCGCAAAAGAACCAGAACTTATTCCCACAGTCCCTGCAATCCTCACACGCAGAGCATACCGCGTGCTCTTTTAAGTCTGAGTGGGCGCGCTCGGGGTCGAGGTCAGCGATGGCTGAGAGGCCTAGGAATGCGCCATCTGCACACAATTGATTCGCCCAAATTTCGTGCTATACCAAGTCTTCTCAGTCAGATGAGTCTATATCAGGTATCCTGTGATCTCATGCAACCAAGGATCCCTAGGACAGTAGTCCATGGACTCCACGCGCTTTTCCTGCGTTTCGTGGAGTTCGAGGGGCCTGTATGTTGCTCTTGTTTTTCACGCTGGACGGAAATCGTCGGCCACTCCCAAGGAAATGATTTGTTGGAGTTGTGTCTTTGAGACTTGACCAAACAACGTGGAAAGAGCAACTCAACGCCCATCCCGATAAAGCCCAACGGCGTGTCGGCGCTAGCACAGATTTCTTGGCACCTCGATGGAAAGTTTGTAACGTACACAAATCATCCGAACGCGACTCCGACTCCCTACATGCAATGGGTCGCACCACAGGCAAATCCAACCTCCCCGAGGCCAAACGAGGAGCCTTGATAGCCCTCAAGCAAACCAACAAATATTCCAATCGCCAATTAGCGCAGACCTACGACTGCGATGAAAAATCTGTCCGAAACGTGCTAAAACGCGCCGAGGAAGCCGAGGCGCAAAACATCGACCCCTTCTCCACAGCGGCCCACCAACCACGACCTAAATCGGGTAGAACGCGGGTAATCAGTACACGTACTCAGCGACAGCTGACCAGACACGCCACCAAAGATCGGCACCAACGTCGCAAATCATGGGTGACAATTGCACGCGAGATTGGGTGCGTAGCCTCGGCCACGACTGTCAACTCCGTCTTTGAAAGAGCGGGATATAAGCGATATCTACAAAGACGTAAGCCTCGTTTGAACGCCGGACGGAAACTCCGGCGTTCAGCACTCGCAAATGAACGGCAAGAGAAGTTGAGTGGCGATGAAGACATCGGGGTACACAACGATGAGACGTCGGTTCGGTTTAGCGAATCTCGTGGTCAGATTTGGGTGACTCGTACCAAAGATGACGCATATCACCCGGATTGTGTGGTGTAGCATCTCTCCCTCAGAACCAGAACCGCCATAGCAACAGGCGTAGCGCCCAGACCCAATCTCGCATCTGCCCAACTCCTTGCCGGAAATGGCACCATAATTATTATACGGGACATCATCCCGCACCTACCCTCCTCCCCAACCTCTCCATCACCCTGACTACAAAAGCAGCCGCGCCATCGCGCTCCGAACTGCTCTCCGCCATTCCCAAATCAACGCGAGAGCTCAAGAACGTGATTCTAAATATGAAAGCCGCAGACATCGCGACCGATAAACCCTTCCACAGCACCAGCACCAGCAACGGAATCTCCGTGCAAGCGTTTGCTGTGTATGGCACCGGCAGCATTTTCGCTGCGGAAACGCCATTGTGCGCCAGGAATATCTAGTGTAACGGCCTTTCAAGCCCCCGGATCGAGCCCTACGGCCGCTTCATGGGTCGTAGAGCCACGCAGGATAGCATCGTCGCGCAGAATGTATGTGGCATGTAAAGCGATTGTGCGCGGATTGGCAAGCCCTTGGCTATGGATCTGGTAGTGCATGGCATCTGTGTGCAAAGTTTGGGTTTGGAATGTGTGAGGCATACGGGTTTTAGTCATGCATTGTGATAAGAGACGCTATTTGGAGCATTGGTTTTCCCGAGGAGTTGAGGAAGGGCATTGGGGATTTGTGCAATTGGTGTACGGGCAGGAAATGCCAAATGCAAAGGAAGGGCGAGTTGTTGGAAGCATCCGGCTGAGATGGAAAATAGAAAAAATAGAGGAATAGGGTTCCAATCAGATGAATGCATGTATGTTTTTCATTTTCATCGTGTTCTCGTCTCGTGGCTCACCGCTAACATGCAAATACTTTTTCCCTCACTGCAAATGCGTGAACATGCCTTCTCGCTGGTCGGTGCATCACTGTCCGAACTTGAGCAGATACCCACCATCAACGGCGATGTTCTGCCCATTCAGATACTGATTGGTAGCCGCGAAAAGTATCGCGCTTGCCATATCCCTATCATTGCCCGGCCTCTGAGCCGGCAAGTGGCTGTATTTGTCCTTGGGTATCTCACTCTTCTGATTGTCCTTGCTATCTCCAGCCGTCATCTCGCTAGGGAACACACCAGGCGCGATGGAGTTGATCCGAACCTTGATGCCGTTGTTCGACACTTCGGAAGCGAGCATCTTGGACAAGTGCACCGCGGCGCCCTTGCTGGCATTGTAATTGAAATGGCCCTGTGATATCGAAACCATACCGGAGATGGAGGTGATGTTGATGACGCAGCCGGAAAAGCCTTTGTGGTGCTCGGTAGCTTTCTCGAGGAGGGGGAGGAAGGCGGTGGTCATGAAGTAGAGCTGGGGTACGTTGGTCTTGTAGGTATGGACCCAGTCGTCGAAGGTGACGTCGTCGCGATCGAAGAGGTTCGATTTGAGCTCTCCGCCTGATGATGCTTCGGTTTCCAGTTTCCCAGTGGAGATGCCGGCGTTGTTGATTAAGATGCAGAGACACTTTTCGCGCGACTCTATCTCTTTGACTAGGTGCTCGATGTGCTTCTTGGAGGTGATGTCGGCCACAAGAGGGATGATTTCGCCGGAGATGTTCTTGCCATGGGTTTCGACGACGGTTTGAAGCTTCTCTTCTGTACGGCCGACAATGTAGACTTTGGCGCCGTTGACGGCGAGAGCTTGGACACACATGAGACCAATGCCAGAGCCTGTAGCTTGTCAATGATGTCTGAGGTTTGTGTAGCTGATGCTGATGTGCTTACCTCCACCAGTGACGAGGGCAACTTTGCCCTTGACATCAAAGATGTTGCCCAGCTGAAGGTCCGCATTGTTAGACTCCATCTTGCTTCTTGACGTCGAGTAAGTGAAACGTGGACTCTGGTTCTCGATGAATTTATGCCGAAAGGTCCTGGTAATAAAAGGCCTGTAGATCAATTTGGATGTGGAACAAATGAATACTGATCTTGAGAGGAGCATTTAGAAATAAGACAGAGTGAAGTTCTAGTAAGTGTGATGTCACACACCATGACGAACTTAGTTTTCCTGCGGAATGACGACCCGAAAGGGGGGTCTCGTCATCCTTGGCATGATGGGGAGTCGTGTCTGGCGTGTATACGAACCACTATCAGACAATAGCCGTCTGGATCAGACCATGCCGTAGCTGTTATGTGTCTCTACTGTACTATTACAACATAGATATTGACATAAACGCTCGGAGATACCATATGATTAACTCCGTTAGCGTTCGCTTAGCCAGCTCTTCTGTGAAAGTCATAAATGTTTATGTTTTCTCTACGACTATCTGTCTGACAACAGAGACTGTTCAATACCATGCATGAAGCATCAGAAAGGAGCAGTATATCATCACCGGCTTCTGGCGTCGTGACTCGTTTGCACGCTATACCACCATCCGACCCCTTGGCCTTCAATACCCGTCATCAACATCCTTCTTCCTCGACGATAGGACTATCACTGCCGCACGGCACTGCTCTTAGCACACTCGTGACATCTCTTGATTCTTTCCTCCTTCTCTAACGACCTCTAGCGACGTCGTTCTGGAGGTCCGAGGCCAATCCGGATATCCGGAAACGTAGGGATGTTCAACTGGCTTCTTAAAGTAATTCGATCAAGCATAGCAAGCTCCACAAGTCTGTTCTGTTCATTGCCATGCCCCCCGTTCTTGTCATTGTGTAGCGAGGCTGTCAAGATCTTCGCAAGCGAATAACCCACGCCTACGCCAAATAGCTACTGGGAAAGAGCAATGCCAATCAGTACCTAGGTTCTCGAGCCTATCGAACTTGTCCAGTGCTTTGTTGTGAGACACGCTTACTTTCATCTTGTGTGTGAATACGATGATACTTCATAGCGTGGCTTTCAAGTTCGTCAACATCGTTGCTTGTGTAGAAGCTAGACAAGCGGGATCGTCATCAAAGGAGTATGTCACATATCGAAAAATACAGAGGAGCTGCACAAGCAGGAAACCGCCTCAAGGCCAGAAAATCGGGGTGGGCTTTCACGGGGTATTTAACGTGAGGTCTGATTGGATCAGAGATCAATGGAAAGCGAACCTGCATCGCTTGATGCGCTCAAAGGCTCGGATCGCCTATCGCATCGTGGGGTTCCATACAGCTTGAGGACCTGAGCCGCATGATTGCAGGATGCAGTTGTTTCTAAAAGCGATGGTGTGGGAGATCGCCAACCGGAGATGCGAGATAAAAATGCCAGACCGTCTTATGCGAAAATCAGCGACGTTAAGACGGGGGTCTCCAAGAGAGGCGAGACTTCCTTCATCACTTTGCTCTCCACAACGCTCTGGAAATGCAGTCTAACATTGCACTGGTAGCTCTGCTGCTGCAGTCAATTGCAACCTCATGCCTCGCCAGGTCAAGCCAGCGCTCAATACCCCTCAACGCCCTGAACCTCCCATCACTACTGTCCGTCACTCCCAACCTACCTCCTTAACCATCCATACTAACTCCATCAAGAAACACCAGCCTCTCCGACCCCGCCCGCCCAATCGCCACCCTCCCCTACGAAGTCCCCCTCAACGACGGCCTCAACACCAAATTACGCATAACATCCTACACCGCACCGCACGTCCAAAGCTTCGACCTGCTCCCCTGCATCGTCGACATGATGAGCACAGCCTTCGCCAACGCACAACAGAGCCACGACGCACATCCGAGACTCCTGCACAACGAATACGCCTGTTCGGAAAATAGCTTCGGGCTTCATATTCTCGGCAACCAGATCACGGCGCCGTTGGAATATTCGGATCTGATTTCTCTGGCGAAGATGCTGTTGATGTTTCAGCAGAAGTATACTATGCCTGGGCTTCAGTTCGAGTATTGGTTCAAGGGGCAGATGCTTGGGCAGGGGTATGCGTGGATGCAATTTGTGCAGGGTACCAAGGGGACTGGGGGATTGAGTCGGTCGTGAGTCGGGTGTCTCCAGAATGATTGTATGTTTAGAGGCATTTGGCTAGCGTCTTGATGCCAATTACCCTTAGAACTATCGCATTGATGATATTGGTCGCTTTTCCGTGGCGGCACTCCTTATTGATAGATATTCGTGCTTTCATCCGTCAATGACCCAAGCATCTGATCAGGAATCAATTCTCAAGAGCGTTGAGCGTCTTACCCTTGAATTCATACGCTGATATGTAGCTTTGTAGTGATGGCAATAATTTGACGTGAATTATCAAATGCACATCACAACGAGCTTGTGCAGGCGCTATAGATCCCACTCATTGCGAGAAAAGGCGTTCCACCCTTCCAATGAAAGTGAGGTTCGCAACGTTCTATGAGGTGGATTGTAGTTCTAAAGTGTGATTAGAGACGTCCCAAGAGGTGAGTGGTAAGTGTGACACCTAGTTCGAAATGGTCTATCATGAGTGGCGTGTCTTGTCAAAGATCGTTGGGGCAAACATCACTGGCTTCAATGTGTTTTTGCGAGAAAGGTCGATGAAGTGTATCAATGCAGATAGGGAAAAGGCAACAACATTAGTTCAATTCCAAGAATGGTAGTATTTCCTATCCAACACCGTTATATTTAATGACTCAAGAATCTATAATCAGCTTCATATAGGGAAGTCGACTCACAATCATCCCACCTAACATTGTCCATACTTGACCCTCCACTTCCGCATCTCCGCATCATGGCTTAGTCTCTTTGCCGAATCTGCCACAATATCAGCAGCAAAACCTACCATTTTCGCCATCTCATCAATCGCATCAGTCTCAACTTTCGACATACCTTCCCTCTTCAATTTATCCGGGTGCGTATCAATCCGCCTCTGTCTCGCCGCCCGTTTGGCCTCTTCGTCCGAGCATCGCGGATGAATGTGTAAGATGGCGTATATATCTATTGGTCCTGGCGGTGGAGGCGGTCTCGTCTGTTCTGGACATGGAGTCGAAGTTTTCCAATGAGGGCGCTCAAACGGTAGATGCTCGAATCGTCCTTCGCCATGACACTGGTAGACATGTTTGGCCTTGAGTTTGAAGTGAAATCTGATGTACCCTTCGCATTCTTTGCAGGGGTGACAGTTGTGATAATGTTGAAGTATGATGTTCGGCGCCCAAAAGGGGAAGTTGCACATGTAACAGTTCTTCAGATCCATCGCGGTCTTGGTGTCGAAGTCATTGCAGGGATTAGGATGATGGCACGTTTCCATGTGAGCCCGTTGGAATGGCTGGTAGAAAATACGAGGGGGGTTGTGCGTGCAATTAGGATCAGGGCAGTTGATTGCGCCGTGACACATCCGCATGTGAGACGCGAGCTCTTCGGACTGACTGAAGCCTGTGTTATCATTACATTCCTTACAGCGAAACGAGGTGTGACCCCGAGAACGTGAGGAGCTTTGATGGCCTCGCAAGCCGTGGTGTTCGTTGTCGTAGTGGTTCTCACGCTGCCTCTCATCTTGGAGAGATCTGATGGAGCAAAAAGAGCATCCGAAGTGCTTATCGACATAGTGCTGGCGAAGGGCCTTGTTGTTGCCGAATACAGGACTACCGCACTCGAATATGCAACCATGGTGACGGTCTTCCATATGAGACAAGAGGCCTGCCACGTTCTCAAACGCCAGTATGATGGTCTCCGAGCTGCATATAAGGCAAGCTTTATGGTAGCTTTGGATATGCATCCGCCTATCCATCAGATCATCAAATAGTGTGGGTGTCTCGCAGCAGGGACATGCGCAGTGTTGGTGGTACATATGATCCCGCAGAGCTTCCTGATTGCCGAATGTTTTGATACGCTCAAGAGAACTGCAAATTTTGCAGGCGAAATGAGCAGTGAGATAATGCTCTAGACGCAGATTCAGATTGTCAAACTCCTGAGGCAATTTCGTGAAATCCATGGAACGCCCCATGCAAATCCCGCAGATGATATGCTGACTGGATGACCATATGTGTTGGCTGCGCTCCTCCAGGCTCCCGAACTTGACGCCACATTTCACGTCCCAGTGAGGGTTCATGAGGGACTCTGGAAAAAGGTAAGGGTGGCCCTGCGGTGGTACCATGAGGTCGTGAATCTACCAGTCGTCGCGAATGGGTATGCGGTGACTGGTGTTAGGCGTGGGCGAAAGACGATAAATCCGAGACGAGTGTGAGAAGGGCGTCGTCAAAATCATCTGTGGAAGAGTACCCATTGAGAGACTATAAGAATTGAATCGATCCTGATACTGGACAATGGAAATCACCGTTCAACGGGTTCCTTTCTACTCTTTGTTGAGAAAATCAATGCCATAGTCAATTTCGTGAACGAGAGAAAGGCGTCATTATCCCATACTCGCATACCTTCCGGATCCGCTTTGATCAAAGTTATTTAGTTAACATCAGATGCCGGTCTCCTTAAAGAAGACCTGACATGACGTCCCTTCTTGAGTTGTGTACTAGCCATGTCTGAGCTGCTGAAATAAGGAAATTCACACCGGATGAGCATAAATTCTTAACACACCAACACTTCATTCCTATAGAAAGTGCTTGGTTTTCCCGGATCTAAGCCAAAGAAACATTATGCATTCAGCTCTTATCGGTCTGTTTCCACGTTGAGCAAAGCAATTGTTGAAAAATTATCAAGGTTGCTAAACCGGATGTTAGTTCCTCCAGGGGGAAGTTAACACAAATTTCGTTCCGGCCAACTGTGACATGATTGATGTGGTGTCTGGTTCAGAAAACGACTTTGTTTGATCGAATGAACGCCGACTCGATTTGATCAAGTCCTGTACTTAGCTAAGAATAGCCTACGCCCGTGAGCTACTAAAAGTGGAGCCAAAAAGTGTGTCGAGTAATGCCAGCACAGGATTGCCTGACACTCTTGCCACGCACACTTAACACTTACCGTTGCAGTCCGTCAATACTCAGGTAGCTAATAATTTTTTTTGGCCTCGAATCTTTATTGTCAGTCGTTCATCAAGACTCCTCGTCATCTTTATCGAGATTTCTCCGTATCCAAACTTCCTATTGATGTACACTAGTACTTGTACAAGCGACGTCAAGAGCTTTGTATGCCGAATCTCGATTATCCTCGTCAGGCTCATACTCACCTCGCTTCAGAGTCGTCGGTAATGTCAGATCTCGCTCCGGAGATGTGGTCGAAGCTTCCTCACGACATTCTCTTTAGTATCGTTGACTGCCTTGATATACCAGACTTAATCGCATGGTCCTGCGTCAGTCGAACTTTCTTCCCGTACGCAAGCGCTAGAATCTGGCGCACACTCAGGATCAAAGCTTGTCATATCGAATCCTACAGATGTCTGCAAGAGAGTGGGATTGAAGGCCACAAGGAGGCTCTCCGGCACAACTTCGTGCACTTCTTGACACACAACGCTCATAGGCAGGATGCAAGCCTTGTGTTTCAAGGGCTTCGAACCTTGGACGCACCAATGCACATGTATCGCCCAAACGTCGAGTACCCGGACCAGAAGTTCCTTGGTCTTTCCAGGATGCCGGCAAGTCTACCCGGCTCTTTGGCGAGACATCTCGAAATCTCCGACCGTGAAGCGCCAAAGCACATGGATCCGAAGTCTGGTGATGTCTTATCGCAGCTCTTTGGCCATCTCGACGGGCTTCGTACGGTCTCATACGACGGTAGGCTGAATTCATGCACTCTAACCAAGATCACTGAGATTCGGACTTTGACGTCTTTGTCTTTGAGATTTGGTTCTGAAGTAGCTTCACTGCCACCAAATCTTCGACTTGGACACGGCGCATGGACGCCACTAAGACTGGATCTTGGAGTTCTGTCAACACTGCCTCATCTTCGCACGCTAAGCGTTGGGCATCTGACGAACGGAGAAGCCGAAGGACTCGCACGGTCGATCATGTCGCTCAAGTTAGAGACACTTCATGTTTCCACGACCGGCTGGCTCATCCTTCACGGGAAAATACCAAGAGTGACCAGGAACTACAAATTAGCCTCTCCGCTTGTAGATTTCCTCTGCGCTCTAGCCACGCTCCCATTGACAGATGAGAGCCAGCCGAGAGGCTTCCCACTCACATTACGTTCTCTGGTCCTGTGTGACAGATATTTTCCTTGGCTTCCTTCCCTACACCAGCGTCTTGTGAGTTTGATCACTCATTGCGAACTACTAGTCGACATGAAGCTTGGATTGCTGGTCGGCGGACTGGACCCTGTCAAAGACGGCTTGCGTAATCTCAACATACCAGCACACAACTTGATCGTTCGCTTACAATCGTGGGATCAGCTTTCTTATAATGGAGAAGCTCGAATCGTGTATAGATACTGGTCTTACAAGTATGACGTCGATGGTAGCAAGACCCTCGTGGCCTCTCGAATTCCGAGAAGCGGCTGTGGACGTATTATCAACATTGCGAGAGTGCTAGATGAAAACGTTGCGAAATATCATGGGTATGGGCTGACGGATGAGCAACAACCACAGCATTATCTGAGAATGATGAGATTCATCAAGGAGCCTCATGGAAATTGCAAGACTTTCCAAGATGGCGTGGTTGAAGTGCATTGGTCTCGACACTGGCTTCTGAGCTCTGGAAAGTTGTCAGTAAAGAAATACTTACGGCATATCGGGTTTCGCAAGGGTTCTCTTGAATAGGACGTATCTGCAGGCCCAGATGGATAGGTCAAAAGTGGCGGTAGCTTGTGGAGAGCAGATTATCTGTGAATTGGCAAAATGCCGGGCTCACGCGTGATAGGGTATTTTGTAGTCGTTCCAAGCTCTCCGGAAAGAGAACGTTGCCTTTCATCTTGTCCTCAAATGATGTAAAAGCAATACTGTACCCAAAGCGTCGGTAACGTCCAACAGAAAGACACGAATGGCGGAGGTGGAATGCACGGACGGCCTCTTCGTTCTTGTCTTCTTTTCGGTCAGTATTGCCCAACTGGAATGGATGTCGTGATGGACTAAGACCGTAGTGAGGGCGATTGGGCCTGAAAACAAGTGGGTAGCGTTTCATATAGGCAGACACAGAGGCGTCTCGATAATCTGTTTGACTGTCCTCTCACCGCAGCCACTGGATTGGCTGTAATTGCAAGTCATGCTCGCAGCAGGCACCCTTGCCTGTCAGAGTTTGAGGTGCCGTTGTGAACTGACATGGCCTCCCTCTCGCTTCATAAAGAGAAACGTAGAGAGTGTATGCCCTGCTAAGCAGTCGAGACATTCCCTCGGGCTTTGTGAAATGTTCGCGAGACCAGATGGACTAGCGTCCTAGTTCTACCCTTTACGCGGGTTAACCCTTCTATTTTGTTAGCGTACTTTATCCATCTGGATTCGTGATGTTTCATCGTCACGACCTCCAACATCTGCCTGTTCTAACATCACCAGACGTATTCATCATAATCTCGCTCTGCCTCTCAATATGATTGAATCACATCGATCGAAACCTCCATGATAGCCAGACGATATCCTCGTATCTAGGAAACGCCACGAATATGGACCGCGTTCGCAACGCCCTCAAGCAATGGCGCTCCTCGCCCACCTACGAACCTCTCGACGACGGCTCCGATACTCCAGAAAATCATCAAAGAAAGCACACACAGCGCTTCTCATGGCTGGAATATGCCATCTTCCTCCTCCTCGGCATCTCCATGCTGTGGGCCTGGTGAGCTTCCCAATCCCTCCCATCCCAGCAAGAGGCCTTTTCTAACCGCCATAACAGGAACATGTTCCTAGCAGCCTCTCCCTACTTTCAGCACCGTTTCCGCAACTCTACCGTCCTCCTCACCGCCTTCCCTTCCGCCCTCATCTCCGTCTCCTGCATCACAAACCTCGCCTCCATGCTCCTCCTCACACACCTCCAATCGCGTGCCAACTACCCTAGCCGCATAATTCTCTCCCTAATCCTGAACATCGTCGCCTTTACCCTCCTCGCCCTCTCCACACTCCTCTTCCGCTCCGTCTCCCCAGGCCTGTACTTCGGTTTTCTCATAGCTATCGTCTTCACCGCCAGCCTCGCAACCGGCCTTTGCCAAAACGGCGTTTTCGCATACGTCTCTGGCTTCGGCGTAGGCGAATACACGCAAGCGATAATGACAGGCCAAGCAGTCGCCGGCGTGCTCCCCTGCATAGCGCAAATCATCTCCGTCCTCTCCATCGCGCCGCCCTCCCCCTCCAACGGCAAAGACACACCCATCCCCGAAGAAAGCGGAAAAAGCGCATTCGCCTACTTCCTGACCGCAACCGCCGTCTCCATCGGCGCCCTCTTCGCATTCATGCTGCTCCTCCGGCGCCATCCCGATGCCGGCACAGATATAAAAACACCCATTCGCGACAACGCAGAGGAACCACCCCCCGTGCGAAAAGTCGTAAGCTTATGGACGCTCTTCAAGAAACTGCACTACCTCGCCAGCGCCGTCTTCCTCACATTCGCCATCACTATGTTCTTCCCAGTCTTCACGCAGCAAATCACCAGCACACGTCCTGCCTCGACTGCGCCGCGGATACTGCAGCCTTCATGCTTCATTCCGCTCGCTTTCCTCTTCTGGAATACCGGCGACTTGGCAGGGCGGCTGCTCACACTCATTCCCACCCTGAAGCTCGTGCGATGGCCGAAGACTGTTTTCGTGGCCAGTCTGGCGCGCGCGCTATTTATACCGTTGTATTTCCTCTGCAATATCCATGGCAAAGGCGCGGTGGTGGCGAGTGATGCATTTTATCTCGTCGTAGTCCAATTTCTGTTTGGGCTCACGAATGGCTATCTGGGCTCTACTTGTATGATGGGGGCGGGTGAGTGGGTGGATGTGGAAGAGAGGGAGGCGGCGGGTGGGTTTATGGGGTTGATGCTTGTGGGTGGATTGACTGTGGGGAGTTTATTGAGCTTTTTAGTCGCTTGAGGCTGGAATGTGTTGGACATGGTTTTGGCGTCATCTGGGGTTGCATCATGGTATAAGTGGTGAATCTGCATTGGGCGGGCGTGGACTTAAACGGTATCTAGGGCATTGGAGCTCAACATTTATAGTAACGTTGATGGTATATGAGCTAGCTGGGTATTCATATGTACATTATGGATCGACCAAGGCAAAAATATTCGATGCTATGTTGAATTTTTGCCTCCAATAGTGGGTCTATTCCTCGTTCATGACCCTCCATTTTAAACGCCGCGAGTGGGGGTTATGTCTATCCTTTCAATCCTCCCCATGCCTTGGAAGCCTCCACTCCAAACGCCGTCGACAATGCCATTCCGCCTGAAAATGCCTGATCCCTGGTAAACTCGCTGCAAGCAGTTCACTTCTGACCCTTCTCAGCTTTCTGCTCCACAGTCTCAGGCACCGCTCCATCAAGACTTTTCGCTGTCGAAGCTCCGTCACCTACTCCATCGCGCCCACCCTCCGACATAGCTTCCATGACATCATCAGTATCCTCAAACTCACTCGGATTCCCCGCTGGTTCATGCACCGCATCGCTCTTAGTATCTTTAGTCTCACCTCCGCTCATCTGCCACTCCATCAGCTTAGCGAACGCGCCATTAGGATCCTGGCTGAGTTTGGTGTAAGAGCCCTGTTGGGCGACTCTACCGTCTGGAGAGAGGACGATGACGCTGTCGGAGCGTTTGATGGTTGACAGGCGATGAGCGATGGAGATGGTGGTGTTGTTGCCTTTAAGGAGGGCGGCGAGGGCTTGGTTTACTAGGGTTTCGGATTCGGCGTCGAGGGCGGATGTTGCTAATTGGTGTTAGTGTACGGTAGGTTGGGATAATTGAGATAAAAAGGGCTTACCTTCGTCTAGGATTAAGATATCTGGATTCTTGACTAGGGCTCTAGCTATTGCTATCCGCTGTTTCTGGCCGCCAGACAGCATAGCGCCTCGGGGACCGACGGAGGTGTCAAGGCCATCAGGGAAGTCTTCGATAAACCGACAATTTGCTTTCTGGGCAGCTTCTATTATCTCTTTTCGGCTGGCATCCGGCTTTGCGTACAGGATGTTGTCGGCAATTGTGCCAGAGAAAAGGACTGGCTCTTGGGGTACAATCCCAATTTTGCGCCGCAATTGCTTGATATTCATGGTCGAGATGTCAACTCCATCGATCTTGATAGAGCCCTGAGTGGGTGTATAGAAACGGAGTAAAAGTGATGCTATTGTTGACTTTCCGCCGCCTGAAGGGCCGACAACTGCTATATTCGAGCCTTGCGGGATCTCAAAATCTAGGTTTTTGAAAATGTCAACTGCTGGCCTCGTAGGGTAAGCAAAAGATAGATTGTCAAAGGTGATAGGTCCCCGAGCGGACTTGACCGGTACTCCCACAGTCGGAGAGATAGTCGGGTTCCTGTCCTGAAGCTCGAACAAACGGGTTGCAGCCCCGACCCCTTTCATCAGCTCCGACCAAAAGCCTGAGAGACCAAACAGACTCGAGCCAGCATAGGCCGTGTACATGAGGAACGAGGTTAATTCTCCAATCGATATGGCACCAGATTGCACCATCCCTCCACCAACGTAGAGTAGCGCTAGTATGGTCATGTTTCCCATAAGGCCAGTCTGAGAACATCAGTATTATGTGAAAACAAAGATTTTAGGAGCCTACCGAGCTGAAATACGTAGCTGAAATGAAAGCTTCTCTCCTCCCAAGAGTGAAGATCTTCTTGACCTGCGTGTTGTACCTCGCAACTTCCAAAATCTCGCCTGCGAACGCTTGACTTGTCCTAACATTCCCTAGGCGTTCTTCTGCAATTTTGGTCAGGGTGCCCAAGTTCTTCTGGATCTTGCGACTGAGATCCCTTATAGCTCTACCATACAAAGCTGTACCAATGGCTACTGGCGGGAAGCAGATCGCCAAAACGCTTGTCAATTTGAGACTAACGAAGGCCATCAGCGTGATACCAGCAACACCAGAGACCAAAGACCGTAAGCCATCCGATAGATTTTGCGTGATACTCTTCCCAACAATGACAGTATCAGAACTCAGACGTGAGATTAGATCACCAACTCTGTTGGCATCAAAGAATTCGGCATTTTGTACAAAGGTCCGCCGGAACAGCTGGGACCGTAGACGTGCAACGATGCGTTCTCCTACAACGCGAAGAATAATAATTCGTCCGTAGTTCGCCCCAGCTCCAATGAAGAGAAGACCACCCAGAGCCAGATAGAGTGTCTGCAAATCAAAGCCATAGAGCAAGTTGTTTCCCTCTTCTCCCGACTTTGTTGCTACATCAAGAAATTTGCCAATCGAAAAGGGTATTGTCATGGATATTGAGGACGAAACAATTAGGAAAAGGAATGCCCATCCTAGAACTCCAACTTCAGGTCTTGCAATCTTGATCAACCTCCATGTCTCTCTCAGTCCGGCCCCGCTTCCATGGTCTTTTGGTGACGATAGGCGTGCGCTGAGATTGACTTGCGTAGCTTGACTAGCTTTTTCAGATCGCCCAAAACCGCGTTCCTCTTGCTCATGGTCCAGCTCGTCCTCTTCGTCCACATTTTTGGCTTGCTCATTGTTCGGCTTTGAAATCTGCTTCTCCTCCTGAACAGCAGGTTCTTCATTTTTCGATTGGACAGGCTTTATTTCTCGTGAGTGCGCTGAGCTGGTTGTAAACCCTCGTAGGCTCTTTAGGATCGTAGAGTAAGAGGGCTGAAGACGAGAGTGACAGCTCGAGCTGGAGATAGAGAAGTAAACACGGGTCAAGGCTATAGATTCTCGAGACGACTGGGGCGTGCAAGGTCTCCATTGTAACGGCTGAGCTAGAGTTTTGCTGGGAAATGCAGGGGGATGAGGATGGGCGGTGCTCAGCGTCGAAGCGTTGCACAATCGCTGAAGAAGCAGCTTAGAGCCGCGCATGTCATCGGAGTCTGACTTCCATCGGTGAGGCTTCCGGTCCTGCTCCGGGGTTGTTCGCGTGAAGCAGTGGTTGCTGACTAGAAGTTCGACAGTAAAATAAGCTAACCAAATGACGTGCATCCTGGCGCTCAAGCGCCATGCATTTCTATTTTCTACGAAATTGGGCTACATATTGCCTTATCTATGCATCTATATGATGCCTAATCTCTTGCGGATAGATTTCGACGCAAGACGATATTGCTCCTCGAACATAGCATCCAAAACTCGGTCTGAACCGGCTGGCACGGCTGGAAAGTCATGAAAAGACTTCTGGGCTCTTGAATATCTCGATGTGGCCGCTTGTTGGTCTCTGCATGACGCTGGCATGATCCTCGACGACTGTGCCTGATAGGTCCAATTAGAGCGACTGTGTTTCGTCCCGCAAGAAAGCAAAAACATAACGAGACGGCTAAAGGAGCAGGAGATATGATAACAGTGGTAGACACAGCAGCAAGTCGCAACACACAGCGTGGTGAATAATAGTGTTCGATAGGAGAGCTTCGATAAGTGTTTGAATTTGTATGTGGTATCCCCGCTTCTGGCAATGCTCAGCAAAATCGGAGCTAAAGTACCATCCCATGCCTCAATCCTTCCTTTCATCACCATCTTGGAACATTGCACGCGCAATGAGGTTCTCTGTGCGGCCGAAGACTGCCGTATTCCATCATAAGCCTCCAGGTAGCCAGCTACTTCTGCATCATAAGCTGGACGAATTCGTTGTCTACAGCTGATTAATGTCTGCATACATCTGTTCTGATAATGGATGCTTACAGTCAATCTTTCCGTCTCCGTCCTGGTCAGCCTCCCGGATCATCTCATCGACCTCATCGTCTGTCAATTTCTCTCCAATGGAAGTCATCACATGGCGTAGTTCAGCAGCCGAAATGAAGCCGTTGTTGTCTCGGTCAAAGACTTTGAATGCTTCTCGAATCTCTTCCTCCGAGTCGGTATCCTTCATCTTGCGCGCCATCATCGTGAGGAATTCTGCGAGGCCACGGTCAATAACCTGAAGACTGTCGGCTCCCGCCACCAGGCAATGCATACCTGGAAAGTCGATTGTCCCATTGTTATCCGAGTCCACCTCGTTGATCATGTCTTGTAGCTCGGACTCGCTTGGGTTTTGGCCCAAGGATCGCATGACGGTGCCCAGCTCTTTGGTAGTGATCTCTCCTATTGGGCAGGAACAACAATCAGTATCATGAGTCATCGCGAAAACGTTCTCACAGGCTGAGGTTGTCCTGCCGTTACCGGCTGCGAATGATCCCAGGCAATATATTAGAGACTCGACATACCATCACCATCTTTGTCCTACAAATTTAGACTTAGCTTTCGATGTTGCACAGGGGTACTGCAATACTCACAAACAAAGAGAACGCTTCCTTGAACTCGGATACTTGCTCTTCGGTGAGTGAATCTGCCTGGTGAGTGGGACCCGTCAGCAACCTGCTTATCTTTGCGCATTGTCGAAACCTTGAAACGCGGGGTTTGAACGAAAGAGGGCCAATTTCGTACCATATCTTGGTGGTTGCGATTGTGGACTAGCACCGTATAGGGGGAGGACGTCTTCCCGATGAGTTTACTGGTAGGTAGGTGTATATTTGGGGTTATAGAAGTGATGTGCACAAGGTCGCAGGCCGCTGTTTCGTTTCGTGTGGAGCCTTCTCCTGCAAGGCTGAATCCAAGGGAGAGCGCCAAGCATTGTAGGGCGACAAGCTCCAACGGGCCATTCCGCAATTTCCGCAATGGGGACGAGCTCTCATCTCACTTCGCTGCGAATGCAGCAAGCATGGAGATACATTGGCAACTACGACGGTGATCGTAAAGGGGCCGGCACTGAGTCTTGTGTCTTTCGTTGCTAGAATGTCTGGAGTGTGGAGGGACAGAACAAACCTGTAGGTTTAGTACTTTACGAAGGATCTTCCTAGATATAGCCCTAGTCAACGACCAAAGCCTGCAGCTGACAGGGTGATCGTCTTAGATACCTCTCGTATCGCCAATCATATGCTCATCACCCTGCAAAGAAGAGGAAAACCCTCCGTTCTTCCGCGAATGGCTTCTCAACCTCTGGATATGAATCTGAAGAACGTCGCGGACTCATGTCCGCAGGGGCTTTTGAAGATGACGGAGATGCGGTCATTGAAATGGATCTGCTGCCACCAAGATGGGTCGATATTCAGGACGAGGTTACCGAGCTTTTGGGGACAATAGCGAGGAAGTCAGCAGATCTAGAGAAACTCCATCAAAAACATGTGCTTCCAGGTTTTGAGGACGAGGACGTGAAGAAACAAGAAGAGATTCAGATAGAACGGATGACCCAAGAGATTACACGAGGCTTTCATAGCTGCCAGAAAGCCATCCAGAGGATTGAGATGATGGTCCGGGATGCCAGACATCAGGGTGGTATTAGCAAAGCAGATGAGACTATGGCAAGTAACATACGGATATCTCTAGCCACTCGCGTGCAAGAAGTGAGTGCTGGATTCAGAAAGAAGCAAAGCAACTATCTGAAAAGTAAGAGTGATCATACAAGTTTACCTGGCGCATTGCTAATGTGCTGGAAGAACTTCGTACGCTTGGTGGCCTGACCATTCCGATCGAGGGCTCCTCTGCTCCTTCACAGAATCCTTACACCGACCCATCCATGATGGAGTCAGAGGCCGACAAATCCTTCTCCCAAACCACTCTCCAGCAGACGTCCGTCAAGCGATTCAATACAAATGATGTTGCTATTGCACAACGAGAACGAGAAATCAACGAAATAGCACAAGGAATTATAGAGCTTGCGGAAATTTTTAAAGAATTGCAGAACATGGTCATCGATCAGGGAACGATGCTTGACCGGATTGATTATAATGTGGAGAACATGGCCGTCAACGTGAAAGCTGCAGATGAAGAGCTGAACGTGGTATGTTATGTAGAGGGAACCTGTGGACGTCGCCAGTATGCTGATGCCATCGCTACAGGCAACAAACTACCAGCGCAAATACACCAAGCGCAAAATTCTCTTCTTACTCTTTCTTCTTGTTATTGGCATGATCATTTTTCTTATCGTAAAACCAAAGCGTGCGAAAGCACCGCCACCTCCACCACCGAGCGACCCTGATGGCAGCCTTGGAGTCGCAAGACCTGAGCCAGAAATTGCAGAATCTGGGCCTGATATCATTCAGCCAAACGACAGGAGTGTTGGACAGGAGATATCAGTCGGCAGATTATTCAACACTTATTAATTTGTTCTTGTCAAAAATACTCATCTGATAGGCTTTCTGTCGGAATAAAGCGGAGGCAGGGGGGGTCTCCCAACCTGACCACACATCAAAGCTCTCAACGGCAGGGCCCTTCTATATTGGATATCGTTGGTATGCTGCCCTACCGAAACTCTACTAGACGGTGACAAGATACCCCGGCCAATTGGACTCAACACCTCTTCAGAAGTGTCAATTGTTCTAGGAGTGGTACCCTTTTTACTGCAACTCTTTCTGACCAAACATGAGGATCAGGAATGTTCTTTCCGAAACCTTTCCTTCAGCTCATTGCTGCGCTCTACGGCTCTCCGCTCAACTGGCAACTACGACCAAGAATGTTACCCACGTCTGTGATTGTGCAAATCTGTCCAACACAGCCACTACAATTATCAGCAAGGCTTAAACACTCTACATACGTACTCAATGACAAGCATAAGCCATATGCCGGAATTATTCCAATAGTATAGCAAGACAGGTTATTGCAAGCCCATGGACCAAGATAACGTCAGCCGTATTGACGTCCCAGGCTTTATCACTCCACCAACACCGCATGTAGGCATCTTAGAGCCAGGGGTTGTGGTCTCAACCGGCATCTGCGAAATATTTGAACTAATTACTAGACAAGTATTACTGGGAATCCGAACCCGACGATGGGGAGATGGTTGGGGACTCTTCAGAATGGGAGCCACTTCCAAGGTTGAAGAAATGGGTTCTTGCACAACATTTGGATCCACCAAACTCTACAACGCCGCGCAAAACTTCAGACCACAAATATGCCGAGTTTCAAGCCAAATATGCGACTTGGAATCGTGAGTATGAGAAAATGTGGAAGCATGTGCGAGAGATGAAGAAAACTGGAAAGGACGTGGCAGGCAGAGTTACTGCATCATATATTGCGGTGAAGAGTCGGGAGCTGCAGGAAATGAGGAAAGCATATGGGTTGGAGGATGCCGCCGATCTGGCAAGGATGATATATCAAGTACGTGGTCTTTCAAATCTCCCTCCTCTATGCGCAGGGAATTATCAGCCGTTGGTTAGCAGCTGTTTCGCTCGTCATTGGAGAAACACCTCGCATTTCACTACGTCTCACCTGCTAGTCATAATGCTTAGGCCCCTATCCTCTAGGGCACCGAACGCTTTGGCATGTTTCATTTCTCAATGGCCTTACCTCATAAGGTATCTCCAAATCAGCGTCGATATCCTTACACATCCTCTAACAATGGCGATGCTGATTCTAAACACTCGTACAGCAGAAAGCTGAGCTTTCACGTACGTCTCAGCTTCGCTATGACGACAAATGGGCAATACCCGGGTTGGTGGACTTGATTGTTAGGTCCCTACCCTACAGGACCGAGCGGACGACGGTGGTGGCTGCCTTACGTGAATTCCGTGGCCGTATCAGCTATGCAGTAGACTATCTCATGCCTGGAAAAGGAATAGCTGATCTCCCCGACTTCGACCCAGGATATGCCGATTATTTCAAAGATCCACCCACGCCAGGGAAAGGGATCGATTTTGATCTGCCCGAGGACGACACATTCACGCCATGGAGAGGGATTGATTATGATTTATCCGAGGACGACCTACCCATCCCAGCCGAGGACAGCCTGCCCATTCCAGGAGACGACCGTAACGCCCAGCAAAACGAGCAATTGTGGGCTTATGTGCGAGATTTGGAGCAGAGGATGGACAGACTTCAAGAGGATGTGGCCTCTTTCAAGACTCAATTGAACGGAGCGTTACGACAGCATCGGTAACCCTGTTGTCCATTGCCGAGCAAAGCCCTTATACTCGGACGTCCGTTCAGGTGTCCTTGCATAGTTTCGTTCCAAAATCATGGACAGCTTTCATAGCCTTTTAGGATAGATGTTAAGCCTCGATCCCACCATTGAACCTCCACCTCTCGAGAGACCCCTGTCGAGCATATCTCGCCATCTTTGAGAAAAAATGGCAAGACTCCATTATAATTTGTCAACTTTTTCATATGAAAGCAAGAAAAGGAGTACCGATTCGCTCAGTAATTGAATCATCGTCAAGCTAAGAAAGATGTCATCTCGCGCTCTCAGTTCTTATCACCCAACTAGTCCACATCAGCAACCCTGATCTCCTCCATATCCGATCCTCTCGCCTCAGCATCCATCTCCTCACTTCGCTCCCCACTTCCCACCTCCTGCTTCCCTTCCCTTGCCTCCTCCTCCAACGCCTTTAACCTCTCCCTTCCCTCCTCAGTCGTCCCATCGATAACCCCCTGCTCCAAACTCAACATGCCCCCCTCCCCCAGCTGATCCACCACCTCCTCGGCCTCACTAACGCTCATCTTCCCTAGTACCTCATTAACCCTATCCAAACTACCACTCTCCAACGCCCGCTGCAAGCCCGGCGGGAAGCGTTCGAAGATGATTCGAGCTTGTTGTTCGACATCGTCCGTGCTGTCGGCTTGGGGCACATTGATGTTGATGGCTGTGCCGGGCTCGACGGCGTGGAGTTGGATTTGCTCGACTTCTTGCTCTGAGCCCTTTGGGTTGGCGGCGCGCTCTTTGGCTAATTCGGCGGTTCGGGTGCGGATGCGGGCGTAGGTGCTGTTCACATCGTCGAGGAATACTTTTTGGGCGTTGTGGCCTGGTGTTGTTATGCTACGTGCAAGTTAGTGCATTGCTTATAGAAAAGGGTGGTTGGATATTTGACTTACCGCTTGAAAAACAGGCCGACGCCATCTCTACCAAGTGACCTGCAATATTGCAGAAGCAGACCTTGATGGACGCATTGTTTGGCATAAGCACCTTTCCCGTCCATCTGAGCATTGAACGCTTCCATCAGTAGCCCATCTGTCTCCCGCTCCTTGACAACTTCATGGTGTTCAGATATAAACCTGAGGCACTCTCTATAATCACCCATCTTGATCTTCGCAAACTGCTTTCCAAGCTCGGTAAGCTCAATATCCTTCTCATCATCTTGTACATCCTCTACCGGTCCAGGCTCATCCACATCTGCATCCGCGCCAGACGTCTGTCCACCACTATCCAGCCTGCTCAACGGATCCTTCTTCTTTGCCCCTGGATTCAGCACCTCCACTGCCTCAACCTTCTTAGGCTTCTCTTTGGGCTTCTCCTTCGCCACAGAACTGACGCTAAACCCCTCATGAATACTCTCACTCGTAATCTTACTGCCCTCTTCCTTCTCCAACTCATTCAATTTCTTCATTAACTCTTGCTGCAAGTTCTCCACTTTGGTTTTATGCTGCCGCACGCCCTCCACATAGCTCTTGTACCAATCTTTCGGCTCGGCACCAACCTCTTTCTTGACTTGATCCACCAACCCCGCCAGCATCTGCGAATATGTCGGCTGCCCGTTCTCCTCTTTGTAATGCACACCCGCCGGCGGTTCTGGTGCCTTATCCTCTCCTGCATCCCCCGCACATTCCATCAAAGCTTGCATCATGAACTCATCCGGATTCCCGCCTGAAGCCTGATCCGCATGTTTGCGGAGGCTTGCGAGGAGGGAGTCGATGCGGGCGAGCAGGCCATCGTTGATGATGCGTTCGTATTTGAGGGTGGAGATTTCGTGTTTGCGTTGGAAGCGGGCTTGGTGGATTTGGTTTTGCTTTGCGCGTATGAAGGAGCGTTTGTCGACGTTGGGATGGACTTCAATATCGGAGTCGTCGGAGAGCTCGAGGGCGTCCCACTTGCTATAGTTGACTACCATTATGGTATGGGTGGTGTGCTACTAGTGGTTTATGAACGTTGAGAGGTTCCTGCTGCTTTGAGGGGCTGTATGTCCGGGAAATGGTCTAAAGACCGAATGTACCAGAACGACATCATGGCAATACTGTATTGCAGGCAAGGTGCATGGTCACATATCTATGGATCTGGTTGTGGCGTGGTCTCCGGCGGAGCGTCAATGCGTGCTCATGCATGTCTACGCCTGAACGCCGAACCTGGATGCTATTCACATGCAGTCCCATCGAGCTCCCGCTCCATAAAATTTCCCCAAATGCTCTCCCTTGATCAGTACCCAGTCGCTCCAGGTGCCTTCTCATCCTTCCTCAAATCAAGCAGCATCTCCCTGAACTTTTCCTTGCCCGTCCCACTAGCTCCACCTCTTGCTCCTTTCCCACTCAGATCAACCAGCTTAGCAATGCGCTCCCAGCTCGTACCACCTGCAGACGTATCTTCTCGACTCGCTAAGAATTCCTCTGCTTCTTTGCGTGTTTTTGCAATGGTCTTTTCAGTCTTTTGCGAATAGTTCTCGTAAAAATCGTCGATGTTGCTACGGGCAGCTTTGATGGTCTCTTCTTTCTTTGAAGCGGAAATCTTTTCCCGCTCGGCGAGAGCAAGGTCGCGCCGTTCTCGCCATTGCCTTTAGGGAACATGTCAAAGGTAAATTCTTCATGCTAAATTCAAATTAGAACCTACTTGATCGGCTCTGACTCCTCCTCCGGAACTCCGTAGTTGCTGTACGATGTCTGTGGCTGTGAAGGTTGAAATGGAGCTCCTGATCCTGTTATTGTGCCGCCTGGTCCAATTTGCTGCACATTTTAAGTTATTATGAGCTTGGCGCCTCAGGGAAGCACTATACCTGATTCTGGGTGTTCATCGCAGGATATGAGCTCTCAAACTCGGTGATTTCCTCTCCGCCATCATGTGCCCCGCCATAGCTGTCTGCACCACCACCTAACAGATCGTCATTCCCTCCCTCCACTGTTGCTGCATTATCGCCAGCTGAAGCAAATTGAGCGGCGTCATCCCCCAGAGCAGCACGTTCACGACTCAAGAAGTCGTTTCCTGCATCGACCCCATCGTGTCCGTTGGCTTCTTTGGCTGGGGTGGCTGTCTGACCTAGGGGACTGATTTAGCACCACAGTTCATTGAGGCAGATGGGATAAGGAGTTGCTCACCAGCTGAGAAGTCTTCCAGCGAAGGAAACCTTTCTGCCATGCTGACTTTCAATTGGGTTAAAAGCAGTTATAGTCTGTGCGATATTCCTTCACGCGATGTTATGAGTTGCGTTGAAGAAGTGAGGTTGTTTGTACAACATAGGGAGGCGTGGGAGGCTCGGAGGCTGCTGTCCGTGAAATGCGGGTCCTCTCCATATAAAAATATCTTTCCGCCCATGAATTTTATGCGACCGCCAACCTGCTTCACTCACCTTCACAGTCATCACAACCAAGATCAATAATTAGCAGCAAGGCACTCGTAGAGCTGTAGACATGGCGTACACAGATGATGCCGTCAAGGCGAAGCTATCGGCCTTGAATGAGACGCAGGAGAGCATAGTCACAGTAGCGCAATGGGTCATGTTCCACCGGTACGGCCGCTCTTACCTGTACTGCTCTCATCTACCTTCTAATCCTAGGATTCTAGGAGACATGCAGATCGCACTGGCTCGCTATGGCTACAACGACTAAAAGACTCGGGCTCGAACAAGCGACTGAACCTGATATACCTTGCCAACGAGGTCGCCCAACAGTCGAAAGCCAGGAAGAAAGATGACTTTCTCATCGCCTTCTCCCCAATCATCGCGGAAGCTACTGCTACTGCTTTCAAATCAGCTGGCCCTGATATTCAGACCAAGCTTCGAAGGGTCGTCGAGGTTTGGAGACACCGGCTGATCTTCGAACCTTCAATTCAGGATGCAATTGAAGCCCGCATAGATGGTACGAGACACCTAAGTATGGTACGCCTTGCAACGCTGACAGACATACAGATCTCGACAAAGCAGGCAAGAAGAAGCCCCTACTTGGCGGTTCATTATTCTCCAGCTCTTCAGGCCCCTCGGCACCACCAGAAATTCAACCCATTGTGTCCCTTCAAATAGCAGTCTCCAAAGCAGTAGCCACAACCACCAGCGCCGTCCCAACCGCCGACACGGAATACGACAAGCTCACGGACCCTAGCAAACCCACTCCAACACCTCCAGTCCATGCCGCACGGCTCAGCGCTCTCGTCAAGAGCCTCGCGAGCGCAGAAGGCGCCGTCTCAGAGAGCATCAAAGCCCGTCGCGGCTTGATCGAAGGGCTAGAAAAGCTCATCGAAAACAACCGCTCAGCTCTGGCAACCGAGGAAGCCCAAAAGGAAACCCTCACAACCCGCAAGAACGCCATGGAATCCAAGAAACGAGAGGTCGAAGACGGCATCATGCGCGGCCTATCCGCAGAATCCACACCCGCAGCACACGGCAGCCCACTCACCAACTCATCGCGAACAAACGGCAACCCATCAACACCCCACGAAGACCTCGAGCGCCCTCACGTCGAAGAACTCACCCCTCCACCACCAGAGTCCCTAACACCCGCAGGCTCCCCCACCACCGCCTCCAAAACCGACCTAGAAGCCGAGCCAGAACAGCTTTCCATAGCCGCCGATCCGCGCTTCGCCTCACGCACGCCCTCGGCCGCACCACCCCAGCTACCAGGAGCAGGCGCAGATCTCCTATCCAGCCTCTCCATGCCGCCTGTGCGCCACTACGCCGACCCCTCAAATACTCCAGGCGGCGGACCGTCAAAGAAGCGAAAGGTCGACGACGACTATCCGGACTTTGGCGCTGGAGAGGATGCGCTGGCCGATTTGGATGAGGATGTGGCGGAGTTGCTCAAGCAGGAGAGTGGGGGAGCTGTTCCTGATAAAGTGTATCCGCTGTGAGGGTTCGGTTTGGTGAGACCTGGAAATGAAGGACTTTACAATTTGAGTGTGGCTTGTTGGCTAGATACCGGAGACGCTGAATACTGAATCTTGTATGATACCCGTTCATTTGGGATGGGAGTGCTTTGTGGAATCAAGTGGCAGCATGCATGGATATCTGATCATCTCCAAACGCTTGTGCAGCAGCGACACAGCCTGTGAAGATATTATAGGCTAGATATTCAAGTCCAATAGATTCAATGAACCTTTGATCGTACCCGAGTAGTCTCGCAAAGCTATCTATATACATAAGCTTGCCACCAAACGATTGCATTGCACATCCAGCCCAAAACCAAACCGCCCGCCCACACCTTCCCTCTCCCTCGGCACCCCAGTACCACCTCATCTCCTCTACCCCTGCACCTCCTTATCAGGCACAGGCCCCACACCACTATCACGATGCACATCCGGCAGCTCACTCTCAGGACTAGGTCTAAACACCCTCCCCCACCTCCCCTTTGCCAAATCCGACAGGTTCTCCGCAACACCCTTCAAATTCTGCCTGACCAACTCGCTAGTAGGCTGAGAAAACAGAATATCAATCTCCTCTAGCGTCTTATTCTTCGTCTCCGGCATAAACAGCAATTGATAAAACCACCCTATAACTGCAATGCCACCATAAAAGCCCAGCGTGAGCCCGATGCGACTCATAGCGGCCTGCATGTCGGAGAAGAAATAGGTTACGAGCCAGGAGCAGAAGAAGAGCGTGACGTCCGATGTTTCCATGCCGTAACTGCGCAGGTATGTCGGATAGACTTCCGCGGGCAAGACCCACGTGAGGCAAGCGTAGGAGCCGAAGAAGCCCTCGTAGATGATGAGACCGGTGATGTAGACGCCTTCGGCGGTGCCGGTGTTTTTCTTGGAGTCGACGAGGTAGGAGCAGCCGATGATGAGGAGGCCGATGAAGAAGCCGGGGAGCATGGCGCAGGCCCAGAAGCGCCGGCCGAAGCGCTCCATGTAGAAGATTGCGGGGATGGTGCCGAGGAGGAGGGAGCCGCCGCCGACGAGGGACATGAAGACGGATTGCTTGCTGTCGAAGCCGACTTGGTTCATGAGGGTTGCCATGTAGTACCTGTGTCATTTGGGGATTAGCATTTCCACTTGAAGTTATGAGTTTGTTGCATAGAATATGACTAGGAAACAGCGACCCCCTGAGACGTGTATTACGACTCGCAATGCCGTTACCATGGAGAGGAAAATACGACGTACATGATAGCGTTGATGCCCGTGAACTGTCCGAGGAAAATCATTATGTTGGCGTAGACGATCGAGCGGCGAGCGCGGGGGACTGTGATGAAATCGAGCCAAGCCAAGGAGCCGGTGCGCGATTCTTTGTTGTTGAGCTCGTCCAGCACGGCGTGCTTCATGACGAAGAACTCCTCGCGGTTTTCGGCGAGCTCGGTGCCACGAATACGCTTCCAGACATTGAAAGCTTGGAGCGTATGGCCTTTGTGCATGAGGAAGCGTGGAGACTCGGGCATGAAAAACATTCCGATGAGCATTATGGTCGAGAAGACTAGGGATGAGCCTAGCATATAGCGCCAGCTGCCGCTCTGTAAGAGTTGTGGTCAGCCAGTGGTCTTTGTGAAAGGTGTGGATGTTGGTAGCTTACCTTGACGTTGACAAAGATAGCTGCAACCACATAGCCGAAGACTTCGCCTAGGGCAATGTTGAACTGATAGAGAGAGACCAGGTTGCCACGATACTTCCTCGCCACAGATTCGGCGACGTAGACTGGTACTGTTCCACCTTCAAGACCAACGCCAAGGCCGAGAATGACACGGCCAGTAACCATCATGCCGAAATTGATAGCACCAGCCTCAAGAGCTGCACCAATGGTATAAAGAACCAAGGAGATGATGATGGCCATCCGTCGACCCACGGCTTCGTTTATCGGTCCAAGCAATAGAGCACCCCCAATAGCGCCCAGCGGCACACCAGAAGCCACCAGGGAGACTTGCGAGGTATCGAGATGCAGACTCAGCGGCATGTACAGATTAGCACCCGAGATCAAGGACTGATCGATTCCCGAGAGCAAGCCTCCCATGGAGGCAAAGGCAACCAGCAGCCACGTAAAGTGGGCGGGATTCTTGAAATTGATGACTGGGGAGAAGAAGCTTCCGTGAACTGGATTCTCGCGCAGCTCGATTTCGAGAAGTTCAATCTCCTCGTCGATTTCGACGGCGCCCTCTTTCGCAAGCTTCATGGCGTCCCACTGGCTCATTCTGCGGGGACCGCCAGTAGAGTATTGACGTCCATTGTCTGTGGCGATTGACAATTGTCGGCCGGTCATGGAGCCCTGGCGTCTGGCATTGTTTCCGACGTGCTCGACTTGGAGCTTTCCATCAACGTACCTCTCCATTGAATCGTCGTAATGGCTGTTGTCCGACATGTCGGCGATGGTAGAATGCAGTTCACAGGAACAGCTTCAGTAACGATATTCCCATAAGCACAGAGCGACTTGAATGACAAAGGGCGGAGATCAAGGGATTTTTGAGCGGCGGTCGTAGGGAATTTATGCAATCCATGTCGGTGATGAAGATGCATTGCATGATCGCCCATTGGACATGTGATGCCTCTCGTCATGGCGACGATACTCAAGGCTAACGGATCCTGGGACACCGTACGTCGTCTTTGGAAAGGACTCGGTGAAATTTGAAAGATTCGGCGAATCTGTATACCATTTCCGGCAAGAAAGCGTCGTCACAGTGCTCAATTTGCGGGGTAATTTACTGATAATCGTTGGGATGCGGGGGCCCTTAGAAAGACAGGAAGTACTAAGTCGGCGACACTGTGATGTCCCGCCGACGATTAATTAGATTGCCTTCAATAGGCGCACGGCCAGACCTAATGTCGAAAGTCCAGCCTTCGAATACTGCCGCGAATTGCTTATTTGTTCGGAGAGTGCTCCATGCGACAGTTTAGCGGATAGATAATGAATAAGGTTTTCAAGCTTGGACGCGACTACTACATACTACGTAGTAGTACAATTATTCGGCAGATCATCAAGGGCGCTATGGCGAGACGACAGCCCAATTGCCGAGAAGGCCCGCGACCATGATGTGGGCCAATGAGAAGCCATATCATCTTCATAGCACATATCGAAAGTATGGATTCTCTTTGTCAGTCAGATCCTGGAATGCGAGTTGATCTCGCTCATCCTCGTTTTGTCGGAGAGACTCTCGGCGCTTGTTCTCCGCACGAAGGAGCAGGTACAGTACCACCGCTAAGGCGATGACGATACAGTAGCTAGATCATGCATTAGTTTGTCTCCCTCCACGGACAATAGGTGTGGAGCATCACTGACCATATAATGAGGCCGAGCCAAAGCTCAGGATAATGCCTTTTTAGTGTTGGCGTTTTGATCAGCTGTGGTCCTATGATCTAAACAATGTTAGGAGCATGCACACATCAGAGAGGCTAGGGATCCTCCGTACATTGCCCACACAGTACGCCACAAAAATGGCGGCCGCTGTGCAGCTCTTCTTGGTTGCACCTGCAACGTTCGCCATGCCGATACTGATGATGAGGCTGACCACCGGACCGAAGAACCCGATCAGGGTATAGCCGGCGACGGGTGTAGGAGCACGATGCGTCCAGCTACTCCGCCAGATCATGGCACAGCCAGCAATGACAGGCAAGCAGCAAAGTACCAATAGAATGAGGCGGATGTTCGGTATGCGACTGGAGAGGTACCCTGTGAGTAGGATGAAGATGAAACAGACGCCTCCTAGAGGAAATTGAAGTAATATCGAATCGAGCGTCGACCAGCTGTTGTGATTTTGATCAGCTCAGACAAGTTGTAGAGTATGACTACTTGGAAAGACAACATACCCAAAGGTGGACACTATGAGGGGTCCAAAGCCGCTAACAGCTCCATTGACAGTATATCTTCGTATATGTGAGTAGATCCAACCAACCGAAGGGGAGAACACTTACGCAGCAGCCATCATGAAAGCCACAAGCCATATCCTGACATCCAACGCTGCTTCCAGGATCTGAGACCCCTTGAGCTTCTGACATCGCACACCCGTTTGCCCTTTTCTTAGCCTTTCGACTGCAATCACGCGCTCTTCTGGAGACAAAAACCACGCAGACACTGCCGAATTGGGCACAGCAAAGCATACAATACCGAAGATGATGGTGAGTGAGCCTGCCAGAAGGTAAATGTACTGCCAACGAGCTAAAGATCCACCAGTGATCTGGGCGAAGCCATAATTCAAGGCACCGCCAATGATTGTCCATCCTCCAGTCGAAGAGAACCACCAGCTTTGCCGGAGCGCTTGCTCTTGTTGCGTGTAATAGCCGCTCACAATGCACATGAAAGCAGTCGGTATAACGCTTTCCACAAATCCCAGGAAGAATCTTTGAGCAAACAGACCCCGCCAGGATGTCACAGCAGCTGTGAGCATGGCTATCATTCCCCATAAAACAACTACTACGCCAAGGACTCTGCCTATGCGACATCGTTGTAAAATGAATGACATCGGATAGAGGCCAGCAAGCATTCCGAAATAGAACATAGACGTAGCCCAACTCAGCCGTGTAGTTACGGTTGTTGGAGGATGCGTTGACTTATTCACTACACTCAAGGAGAGGTCCTTTGTCATGCCAAAGAGGACGGCGCTGCCCAAGATAGCCTGCGGGTCACAGCGGTGTCAGACAACGAACTATCGTGAGGGTGAGAGATCATGCTATTTCACCTTATCGTAGTAAACGAAGCCATAGCCAAGCCACATCCATGGTATTAGGTAGAGGTCAACTTTTCGGACCACTCTGCGTTCCGTGGCAATATCGAATACTTGCGCATGGTCCGATACAAGAGCAGCAGCCAGGTCTTTCTCAAATGACTCGACGCTTGAGTCTTCGTGAGCGACTGATAGACCCGGCTTGGCAGATGCTGCTGTGTAGGCAGGCTTCGATTTCTCCCCTCTAGTTGCCATATCCATATAGTCTCCGATCACTCGGTACGGTAGTGCTTCTTCGGCTATGCTCAAATCCTGAGGAGTAAGTCTTGAAGCCAGCAGATCATATCGGAATTACACTCGAAACGTCGACACACACGATCTCTGCGTTCCGAAGCCTCTGACTTTTGGCACCCTTGTGGGCTCCGCTTTCGGTAGAGCATTGCCGACCTAGTGGAAATGACGTCAAGCGGCGTCTCGCGGTGCAAAATGCTTGATAAAGCATATTCGTGGTCCAGATGCTGCATTTTCAAAGGATGGCTGAAGCTCTGCACCGATGGGATAGAGCGTGGGGGTGGCACCGTTGGGACGAGTAGCACCGCGAACGTCTTCCAGTGAGCTTCAATTTTGTGATTGCGCTATAATCCTCGTGACTGCGTGTTCCTAGGGCCTAGGGAAATCATACAAAGTTTGGGACACTTGGCTGTCAGAGGGAAACAGTGACAAAGGAAAAAGAAACGTCCATCCACATGGCTGGAGCTGCTTCGTTGGTTGACCTGCTCATCAGCACTTCCCACAGGCCTTTCGAACAGCGCGTTAGCTGCTCTGATTTCCAAACGCTCCGTCTTTGCTAATTTGCAAAAGCACTGCGAAGTCTATTATGTAAGTAGAAAGGATTTTGACTTTGAAGTAAGTATTTTGTACGTTAGCGTGCTTTGCGTGACGCGCTAAAGATGTCAAGAGTGGGAAGGCGCTAGTCCAATTGGGGGCGGGATGAGGCTGAAGGCAATGCCTCGTCGAATATTCTTTAT